>Ga0194132_10001124_pt1 | contig 54465 bp, 49 predicted proteins | sample TA2KigOf80mmetaG_FD_148612 | JGI IMG/M metagenome (GOLD analysis project Ga0194132, IMG submission 148612) | Freshwater microbial communities from Lake Tanganyika, Tanzania - TA2015054 Kigoma Offshore 80m | ecosystem: Environmental > Aquatic > Freshwater > Lake | place: Tanzania: Lake... | reverse complement strand
CGGCGCCGCGCCGGAGCAGCCGACGGTCGAGGTTCCGATGCCGCGCCCGCGGCCGAAACTCGCCGCCGCCAAGCAACCGCCCCGCAAGAAGCGCTGACCGCGGTCCGCGCCGAGGCGCGGCCGCCGGACTGCTTGTAACCCGCCGCCGACTCCCCGATGCTATGTTTCAGCCGATTCGGCTGAGTTCGGCCGCGCGCCGGAATCCGGCGCCGCCGATTTGTTGACGCACCGCATGCGCGTCGCGTTCGCCGCCGGCCGAAGCCGGCCGAGTTCGCAAGGCACGGGAATGAGCCTCCTCGACCGGATCAAGGGCGATGTGACCTATCTGAAGGGCGCCTTGCGCGCCCTGAAGATGACGACGCCGATCGCCAAGAACCCCACGCGCATATTTCCGGTAGTCATCGACGAATTGGCCGGGAAGTTCGGCGACGCGCCCGCGCTGATGTCGGACCGCGAGCGGTTCAGCTACCGCACGCTGTCGGAGCGCGCGAACCGCTACGCGCGCTGGGCGCTGCGCGAGAACCTCGCCAAGGGCGACACCGTTTGCCTCCTGATGCCCAACCGGCCGGAGTACATGGCCGCATGGCTCGGCATCACCAGCGTCGGGGGGGTCGCAGCGCTCCTCAACACCAACCTGATCGGCCCGTCGCTCGCCCATTGCATCGACATCGTCTCGCCGCGGCATGTCGTTGTTGCCGCCGATCTCGCCGCGAGCTTTGCCAGCGCGCGGCCGCTCCTGAAGACCAATGCGACGATCTGGTCGCACGGCGAGAGCGCCGAATATCCGCGCATCGACCGCGAGGTCGACGCACTGCCGGGCCATCGCCTCGGCGTTTCCGAGCGCCCGCGGCTGACGGTCGAAGACCGCGCGCTCTACATCTACACCTCGGGCACCACCGGCATGCCCAAGGCCGCCAACATGAACCACTACCGCGTCATGCTGGCGACCTGCGCCTTCGCGGGGGTGATGGATACGAAGCCCACCGACCGCATGTACAACTGCCTGCCGATGTACCACACCTCGGGCGGGCTCTTGGCCACGGGCGCGCTGCTGCACCACGGCGGCTCGGTTGTGATCCGCGAGAAGTTTTCCGCGCGCGAGTTCTGGGACGACGTGGTTCGGCACGAATGCACGCTGTTCCAGTACATCGGCGAATTGTGCCGCTATCTCACGCATGCGTCGCCCTCGCCGAACGAGACCCGCCATCGCATTCGGCTGATTTGCGGCAACGGGTTGCGGCCGGATCTCTGGAGGGAATTCCAGGCCCGCTTCCGCATCCCGCAGATCCTGGAGTTCTACGGCGCGACCGAAGGCAACGTGAATATCTTCAACTTCGAGGGCAAGGAGGGCGCGGTCGGACGCGTGCCGTGGTTTGTCGCGCACCGCTTCCCGATTGCGGTGGTGCGCTTCGACGTCGAGCGCCAGCAGCCGATCCGGAACGCGCAGGGCTTCTGCGAACGCTGCGCACCGGACGAGGCCGGCGAAGTGATCGGCAAGATCATCAACGATCCGTCCAAGCCCGGAAACCGCTTCGAAGGCTACGCCGCCGACAGCCAGAACGAGAGCAAGGTCCTGCGCAACGTGTTCGAGAAGGGCGACGCCTGGTTCCGCACCGGCGACCTGATGCGCAAGGACGCGAACGGCTATTTCTACTTTGTCGACCGCGTGGGCGACACATTCCGCTGGAAGGGCGAGAACGTGTCCACCACCGAGGTCGCGGAAGCGATCAACTCCTTCCCGGGGGTCAAGGACGCCAACGTCTATGGCGTGGCGGTCCCGAACCGCGAGGGCCGCGCCGGCATGGCCGCGATCATGTGCGAGGGCCCCTGCGATCTCACCGCGATGTATGCGCATTTGGGCGCGCAACTGCCGGATTACGCACGGCCGCTGTTCCTGCGCATCCAGGGCGAAATCGACATGACCTCGACCTTCAAGCAGAAGAAGGTCGATCTGGTGAAGCAGGGCTTCGACCCGGCCTCGACCTCCGACCCGATCTATTTCAACGATCCGGCGGCGCGCAGCTTCGTGCGCCTCGACGCGGCGCTGAAGGAGCGCATCGACAAAGGCGAGGTGCGGATTTGACGGCCGCACCGGAAGCCGTGATCAGGTTCTGGACCGAAGCCGGTCCCGACAAATGGTACAAAAAAGACACCGCCTTCGACACCGACATCCGGACGCGCTTCCTCGGCACCTACGAAGCGGGCGCGGCCGGAAGGCTCGCGGATTGGGAGCGCCCCGCGCAGGGCGCGCTGGCGCTGGTCATCGTGCTCGACCAGTTTCCCCGCAACATGTTCCGCGGCAACGCCCGCGCCTTCGCCGCCGATCCGCTGGCGCGCGAGGTCGCGGGCCGTGCGATCGCGAACGGTTTTGACACCGCGACGCCGCTGCCGCTGCGGCAGTTCTTCTACCTGCCCTACGAACACTCCGAAAAGCTCGCCGACCAGGAGCGCGCAGTCGAGCTGTTCCGCTCGACCGGCAACGGCGAGCTTGTGAAATGGGCCGTGCTGCATCTCGACATCGTCCGGCGCTTCGGGCGCTTCCCGCATCGCAACGCCGTGCTCGGGCGCGCGACGACGCCGGACGAGCAGACCTTCCTCGACGGCGGCGGCTTCGCCGGCTGAGCGCGCGGCGGTCAAAACGTGATGTCGGCGATGCAAAGCCCGCTGTAGGTGCGCACCGCACCGGCCGCCCTGGCCAGGCACTCGTTGTCGTAGTTCAATTCCTTGCCGTTCTTGTCCCAGCCGCAGACGGGACGGTGGATCGTCGGGCATGCCGCCGGCGGCTTCGGCGCAGCCTGGATCGGCCGCGGGCGCTCCGGCCTTTCCTGAGCGAGCGCGCCGCCGGCCATGCAAATCGCGGCTGAGGCCACAAGGATTCGCAGCATCGACACCTCTGTCCCCCGCGCACACCCGTGATAGGAACATGTTACTCCCGGCTTCGGCCGGACGCACGGCGCACTCCGGAGAATTCATGTCCCAGTTTCACGGCGTCTTCCCCTATCTCGTCTCCCCGCTCGACACACAGGGCCGCATCAGGACCGGCGTGCTCGGCAAGCTGTGCGACGACCTGATCAAGGCCGGCGTGCACGGCCTGACCCCGCTCGGATCGACCGGCGAGTTCGCCTATCTCAACAATGCCCAGCGCGAAGCTGTGGTTCGCGCAACCATCGAGGCCTCGAACAAGCGCGTGCCGGTGGTTGCGGGCGTCGCCGCCACGGCCACCTCCGATGCCGTGGACCAGGCGCGGCGCTACGAGGCGCTTGGTGCCGACGGCATCCTCGCCATTCTCGAATCCTACTTTCCGCTGAAGGACGCGCAGGTCGAAAGCTACTTCCGCGCCATCGCCGACGCGGTCGGCATTCCGGTCGTGCTCTACACCAATCCGCAGTTCCAGCGCAGCGACCTCACGCTCGACACGATCGCGCGGCTCAGCGCGCATCCGCGCATCGGCTACATCAAGGACGCCTCCACCAACACCGGGCGGCTGCTGTCGATCATGAACCGCTGCCCGGACATGAAGGTGTTCTCCGCCTCCGCGCACATTCCGGCCGCCGTCATGCTGATCGGCGGCGTCGGCTGGATGGCGGGACCGGCCTGCGTCGTGCCGCGCCAGAGCGTGCGGCTCTACGACCTGTGCAAGTCCGGCAAATGGGACGAGGCCCTGACGCTGCAGCGGGGGCTGTGGCGCATCAACGAGGCCTTCGCGCGCTTCAACCTCGCCGCCTGTATCAAGGCCGGCCTGCGGGCGCAGGGCTACGACGTCGGCGATCCGGTTCCGCCCCAGCCTGCGCTGACCGCCGAAGAGCGCGGAATCGTCGAGAAAACGCTGAAGGACCTGGACGTCCTTGCCGCGGGCTAGTGTCGCGATTCGGAAGTTCGCCTGATCTCTCAGCTTGCTCCAAAGCGAACTTCCGAATCGAAGCGACACTAGAAACCTTAGAATTCTAGTGTCCCTTTGAACCCGAAGTTCGCAAAATCGGTTGCCGCATAGGGTGTGCGAACTTCGGGTTCGGGACACCAGGCGGCCCGTCCAACCGAATGTTAACGCTTCCTTGCTAGGAACCACGGCCTCAGGCGCCGCGCGGAGAGCGCCGCGCGGGGAGTCCGTGAAGTGGCGTTGACCGAGTCCGAGTCGAGGGGGCGTCTGGCGCGCATGTCGCCGGCTGCGCTGGCCGCGCAGACCCGTGCCTGGCTTAAGGACGGCGGCCACCATTCCATAGCGCAGCGCGTGGCCGGCGCAGCCTTCATGATCCGTGTCGCAAGCGCGGGCATCATCTACCTGTCGCAGATCCTGCTCGCGCGCTGGATGGGCACGCACGAGTTCGGCATCTACGTCTACGTCTGGACCCTGGTGCTGCTGCTCGGCGATCTCTCCGACTTCGGGCTGAGCTCCGCGGCGCAGCGCTTCGTCCCCGAATACCGGCGCAGCAACGCCAACGATCTCTTGCGCGGCTTCATCTCGCGCAGCCGCTGGATCGCCTGCGGCAGCGCCATCGTCATCGCGGCGATCGGCGCAACGACGGTTCATCTGCTGCGGGACTACATCCCGGCCTATCTGGCGCTGCCGGTGTCGATCGCCTTCGTGACGCTGCCGTTCTTCACGGTGATGCAGGTGCAGGACGGCATCGCGCGCTCGCACAACTGGATCAACCTTGCGCTGCTGCCGCCGTTCGTCGTGCGGCACGTGGTGATCCTTGCGCTGGTACTCGCCGCCTATCTGCTCAGCTTCCCGGCCACCGCCGTGACGGCCGTCATCGCGGTCGCCATCGCCTTTACGGTGACGACATTGGTTCAGACCGTCATTCTGAATCGCAGGCTGGCGCGCACCGTCGAGCCCGGCCCGAAAGCCTATGAGACGAAAACTTGGATCGCGGTGTCGCTGCCGATCCTGATGGTCGAGGGCTTCTACATGCTCCTGACCAACACGGACATCCTGCTGCTGCAATACTTCCGCTCACCGCAGGACGTGGCGATCTACTATGCGGCGGCCAAGACGCTGATCCTGGTCGCCTTCGTGCATTTCGCGGTGGCGGCCGCGGTGGCGCACCGCTTCAGCGAGTATCACGTCTCGGGCGACCGCGAGCAGTTGAAGGCGATCCTGGCCGACTCGGTCCGCTGGACGTTCTGGTTCTCGCTCGCCGCCGCCGTGGTCGTGCTGGCCGCCGGCAAGTTCCTGCTGTCGCTGTTCGGCGCGCACTTCGTCGAGGGCTATCACCTGATGTTCATTCTGGCGATCGGCGTGCTGTCGCGCGCCGCCATCGGCCCGGTCGAGCGGCTGCTCAGCATGCTGGGCGAGCAGCGCATCTGCGCCGCGGTGTTCGCCACGACGTTCTTCCTCAACGTCGGCCTGGGCATCGCGATGATCCCGCGCTGGGGCGTCAACGGCGCCGCGGCCAGCACCGCCATCGCGCTGGTGTTCGAATCCGTCCTGCTCTACGTCGTGACGCGGCGGCGTCTCAGGCTGCACGCCTTCGCGTTCGGCCGCCCGGCGGCGGGCTGACCATGCACGCCCCGCTCGCCCCCGCGTTGCAGATCGAAATGCGCGACCTGGGTGCGCTGGCGATCGCCGCGGCCGAGTGCCGCGAACTGACGGCGCGCGCGCTGGAGCCTAACGTGTTCTACGACGCGGGCTTCATGCTCGCGGCCGCGCCGGTGTTCGGCCACGGCGTGGGTGTCGCGCTGCTGCGCTCGCCCGCGGGCCGGCTGATGGGCCTGTTTCCGGCGCGCCGGGCCGGCGGCATGGGCGGGCTGCGCGCGGGGCTCGTCGGCTGGACCCATCCGTTTGCGCCGCTCGGCACGCCGATCATCGACCGCAACGAGCCCGAAGCTGTCATCGCGGCCTGGCTCGACGGACTGGCCGCGAGTGCCGGCGCGCCCGCAACGCTGATGCTGCCCCTGATTCCCGAGAATGGCGCCTTTGCCACGGCGCTGACCGCGGTGCTGGCGCGCACCGGCCGCCGCTATGCCAGGCTCGGCCGCCACGCCCGCGCCCTGCTCGCGCCGGATGGCGCGCGCGACGGCTACGTGGAACACGCCGTCTCGACAGGCCGGCGCAAGGAGCTGCGGCGGCAGCGCCGGCGCCTGGAGGAGATCGCGCCGGTGCGCTTCGATACCGCGACCGACCCCGCCGGCGTCTTGGAGGGCCTGAAGGATTTCCTGGTGCTGGAGGCAAGCGGCTGGAAGGGCATGGCCGGCACCGCCGCCGCCGGCGATCCCGCGATCCGCCGCTTCGTCGAAACCGCCGTCGCCGCGCTCGCATCCGAAGGCCGGGTGCGGGTCGACCGGCTGCGGCTGAACGGCCAGGCGATCGCGGCCACGGTCACGCTGATGAGCGGCGGCACCGCCTGGTGCTGGAAGATCGCCTACAACGAGGGCGTGGCGGCCTATTCGCCGGGCGTGCAGCTCATGCTGGAGCTGACGCCGGGCCTGCTCGCCGACCCAGCCATCGCGCGCGCCGACTCCTGCGCGGTCGCAGATCATCCGATGATCGACCGGGTCTGGCGCGAGCGGCTGGCGATCTGCGACTGGCTGATCGAGCTGCGGCCGTCGGCGGCGTTCCCGCTCGCCTGCGGCATCGAAACCGCGCGCCGCAGCGCCGTTACCGCGGCCAAGGCCCTGCGCGACCGCGCGCGCGGACGCCGCTCAGGCCCGCGTCCGCAGCAGGCGTCGGATGACTTTGCCAGTCGTGGTCATCGGCATCTCGTCGATGAAGGCGACCTCGCGCGGGTATTCATGCGCCGATAAGCGCGTGCGAACGAAGCTCTGAATTTCCCCTGCAAGCGCATCGCCCGGCACATGGCCGGGCTTGAGCACGACGAACGCCTTGACGATCTCGGTGCGCACCGGATCGGGCTTGCCGATGGCGGCGGCGAGCGCGACCGCCGGATGCTTGATCAGGCAGTCCTCGATCTCGCCCGGCCCGATGCGATAACCCGACGAGGTGATGACGTCGTCGTCGCGGCCGACAAAGGTGAAATAGCCCTCGTCGTCGACCGTGCCCTGGTCGCCCGTCGTCATCCAGTCGCCGATGAACTTGTCGCGCGTCGCTTCGGGGCGGCCCCAGTACTCCAGGAACATCACTGGGTCCGGCCGCTTCACGGCGATCTGTCCGATCTCGCCGGGCTTCACCGGACGGCCCTCGGCGTCGATCGCCGCGACCGTGTGGCCTGGGATCGCCTTGCCCATCGAGCCCGCGCGCACCACGCCGAGCGCGGCGCAGGAGCCGACCACCAGGTTGCATTCGGTCTGGCCGTAGAACTCGTTGATCGACACGCCGAGCGCCGACTTGCCCCACTCGAACGTTTCCGCGCCGAGCGCCTCGCCGCCGGAGCCGACGCTGCGCAGGTCCAGCGCGTGACGCCCACGCGGGCTCGGCGCCGCGCGCAGCATCCGCAGCGCGGTCGGCGGGATGAAGGCGTTGCGCACGCCCTCCCTCGCCATGAGCGCGAATGCCTCCTCGGGATCGAACTTGTCGAAGCGGCGCGCCACCACCGGCACGCCGCAATAGAGGCTTGGCAGCAGGCAGTCGAGCAGGCCGCCGGCCCAGGCCCAGTCCGCCGGCGTCCAGAACCGGTCGCCGGGTTGCGGAAAGAAATCGTGCGGCAGTTCGATGCCCGGCATGTGGCCGATCAGCACGCGGTGCGCGTGCAGCGCGCCTTTGGGCTGGCCAGTCGTGCCCGAGGTGTAAATCATCATCGCCGGGTCGGCGGCGGCGGTATCGACCGGCGTGAAATCGGTGGACGCGCGCGCCAGCGTCTCGCCGAATCCGAGCGCGCCGTCGCCCGGCCCGTCCACCGACATCACCAGCGACAACCCCGCGAGCGCATCCGGCTCGTCGCGCCGGATGTCGGCAAGCTTCGCGAGCCCCTGCGCGTCGGCGATCAGCGCATTGGCGCCGGAGTTTTTCAGCCGGTAGGCCAGCGCGTCGGTGCCGAACAGCGTGGCGAGCGGCAGCGCCACCGCGCCGAGCTTGTAGATCGCCACGTGAATGGCCGCGACCTCCGGCATCTGAGGGAGCAGAATCGCGATGCGGTCGCCCGCGCCGATCCCGTGCGCCGCGAGCGCGTTAGCGAGCCGGTTTGAGGTCTCGCGCAGCCAGCCGTAGCTGACGTCGTGCGCGCGGCCCGCGGCGTCCACTGCCACGACGGCGAGCCTGCCTGGATCGCGTGCGGCCCAGCGGTCGCAGACCTCGACGCCGATATTAAACTGCGCCGGAACCTGCCAGCGAAACGCGCGGACGATCTCTTCGAGGCTGCGGCTTTGCGGCAACATGGGCCGGAAAAGCTAATCAGCCTCCGCATGCAGGTCCAGCGCCGGGCACGTTTTGCGTCCCCTTATGAGACAGCCCGGCATGCACGTGCCGCACGGGTCAAATTGCCGACGCCAGCAGGCATCGGAATTCGCGCGTGGCCCCGATGCGACTTCGCAAGTGCCCTCTGGCTTCGCGCGCCGCCGCGGCGCGAAATATCCGATGCACGCTGCATTCGCGGGGACCGGCGCCGCACATTGCGATTTCCGCGGCCCGGAATTGTTCGATTAACCCGGCCGGGATAGCCTTGTCATCCCGCCCCGGCGCGGGCAACGTAACGGCTGTACCTGTGCGGCAAAGTGTGAGTGCGTGTTGTGATCGACGTCGACGTGGTGCTCGTGAACATGGATGAGCAGACCGCTTACTGCTCCGACGGCGTCACGCGCGATTTCTTCGAAATGTACGACGCCGAGGCGCAGCCGACCGAGGATCCCGACCTCGCGATCGCGGCGGTCGTGAAGGTCGGGGACGACCAGTTCATCCTGCTCAATCTGACCGGCGACGACGCGGCCAAGGTGCATTGACCCTCGGTCCAATAGAAACCGAGCGCCGCAAAAGCCGACGCCCAGCCCCTTGCGGGGCCGGGCGTTGCCATTCCGGGACTTGAGCCGGAGAGCGGTCAGACCGCTTCCTTGAGTTCCTTGGCGGCGCGGAACGCCACCTTCTTGCTGGCCTTGATCTGGATCGGCTCGCCGGTCGCGGGATTGCGGCCCATGCGCGCCGCGCGCTTGCGGACCTGCAGCACGCCAAGACCGACCAGGCGAATGCGGTCGCCCTTCTTCAGATGCTTGGTGATCATCGTCACCAGATCGTTGAGCATCGCCTCGCCCTGCTTCTTTGGCATTTCGTGGCTCTCGGCGAGAGCGGCGGCGAGGTGTTTCAGGCTGACGGTATTCTGCTTGGTCTTGCCGGGCTGAGTGGCCATGGTGTGGGGACTCCCTCTGAAATGATGCCGCTCTGAATACACAGAATTGAGCGCTTCGCAACGCGTGACGCGGCCTCGCGCTGAAAAGAAAGCGCCTGGAGGACGGCTCCTCCGGTTCCAATGGCTAACCGAAAATGCGCCAAAAAGCTCGATTTTTCGGGGTTATCCCCTGCGATCATCGGGGGCGGCCAGGATCAGGGCCCAGAACACCTTGTATTTGGTTCCCGGCGCGTAGGCCGCGGCAATCCCCATCTTGGTGACCCCCCGGTGCAGCATATTGGCCCGGTGAGGGGCCGAATCGCGCCAGCCGGAGAACGCCTCGGCCAGGGTGTGGTAGCCCGCCCCGATGTTCTCCACGGCCACCTTGGCGTCGTAGCCCGACCGACGGATTCGCACGTCGAACTTCCCCGCCGCGTCGTGCTCGAACCGGTTGCGGCTGGCCATGGCGCGCGCCTGCTCCTCGGCCATGCGCATCAATTGGGGATCGAGCGTGACTGCGCCGAGCCCGTTGTTCTTGCGGTAGCCCGTGATCATCGAGGCCGCGGCGCCGGCGTCGACCTTGGCGTCGCTGGTCGCCATGCTGCGGTAGAAGCTCGGCTGGCCCTGCGGCTTGTAGGTATCGGCGCAGCCCGGCAGCGAGGCGATGACGCTGCAAAGCACCATCGCCCGTGCGGGCTTCGCCCAGCCATCGAAAATCATTCCCGCCCCCAACACCACGAGGAGCGGGACTATGACCGCAAACCTTGACCGAAGGGTGAACAACGCAACGCCCCCGAATTGGACAATTCTACCCGAGCTTCATCTTCAACAGCCGCTCGGCGTTGCCCAGCATGAGCTTCTGCCGGACGGCGGAATCAAGCCCCATCCCGTCGATGGCCGCGACGTGAACTGGAATCATGGCGAGCGGATGGTCGGTCGCAAACACCACCTTGTCTGCGCCGAAGAAGTCGAGCCCGCATTGCAGCCCGTTGGTGCCGCCGAACATTGCGGTATCGCCGTAGAACTCCTTGAAGTATTCGAGGTGCGGGCGTTTGAGCGACGACAGCACCTTGGAATAGTCCTCGTCGATGGTGCGCTGGCCCAGCACCGCCATGCCCGGCCCGATGCGGCCGTCGAAGAACGGAATCATGCCGCCGCCGAGGTGGTGCGTGACGATCTTGATGCCGGGATGACGGTCGAACAAGCCGTCGAACACCAGCCGGCACATGGCGATGGTGGTCTCGTATGGCCAGCCGAAACACCACCACATCTCGAAGCGCGACTTCGGCTCGGCCTTGTAGTCGCTCATGTCGGAGGTGCGCGCCGGATGAATCCAGATCGGCAGGTCGTGCACCGCCATCGCCGCGAAGAACGGCCGGAAGCGCGGCTCGTCGAGCGGATGGCCCGCGATGTTGGTATAGGTCTGCACGCCGCGCGCGCCCATCTTGATCGCGCGCTCGGCCTCGCGGATCGAGAAGTCGACGTCGTGCATGTTCACCGCCGCGGCAAAGGCCGGAAAACGGTCGGGGTGCTTCTGGCACAGTTCCGCCATGGCGTCGTTGGCGACGCGGGCGAGCTGGCTCGCCGCCTCGCCCTCGGCCACGTCCTCGATCGGCGGATTGGGCAGCGAGATGATCTGCTTGTAGTCGCCCGCCGCATCCATGTCCTTGAAGCGCAAGTCGAGGTCGAACAGCTTCGGGATGCCGCGCATCCGCTTGCCCATGTTGCCGAGCTTCGGCGGGCCTTTCTCCAGTTCCTGGAAGAAACGGCCCGGAAAGATGTGAGTGTAGATGTCGACGATCATGGGTCATCCTGCTGTCGTTGCCTGAAGACATTATAGGTCTCCGGCGGCCGATTTCGACATCGAAGCCGCCGGCCGATGGGGCGAGGCGGATCGCTGCCGCGCCACCGGCGAGGGAAGCGCGGCCGATATCCGTATGGTTCCTCACAATTTGCGTTGCGGGCCTTACCCGATCGGGGCATCCTGCCCGCGGCAATCGGCCGGACAGTGCAGCGAAGTTCGCGCGCCATGATTTCACGCCAGATCGTCATCGTCGGCGGCGGGCCGGTCGGCATGCTGCTCGCGCTGAACCTCGCGGCGATCGGAACGCGAAGCGTGCTGATCGATTCCGGGCTCCGCCCGCGCCAGCACCCCAAGGGCAGCACGCAGAACTCCCGGACGATGGAGCACTATCGCCGCCTCGGCTTCGTGGAGCGCATCCGCAGGCTCGGGCTGCCGCCGGACCACAAGACCGACGTGGCCTACTACACGAGCCTCTCCGGCTACGAACTGGCGCGGCTGCCGATGCCATCGGAGCGCGACAAGCTCGCCGCCCGCGATGCCGCGCCCGCACACGACCAGGTCGTCGAGCCGATCTTCCGCTGCAATCAGATGCACGTCGAGGCCGAACTGTTCGACATCGTCCACGAGTGCCCCTGGGTCGAAACGCGCTATGGCTGGACCTGCACCGACTGGCGCGAGGACGCCGACGGCGTCACGGCCGAGATCGAGGAGGCCTCGACCGGCCGCCGCGAGACGCTGAGCGGCAGCCACCTTGCCGGTTGCGACGGCGGACACGGCATCGTCCGCCGCAAGCTCGGCGTGTCGTACCTGGGCGCCACGCCGGAGGCGCAGCCCTATCTCGGCGGACCGATGGTCTCGACTTATCTGCGCGCGCCGGACCTGCATGCAACCGCGCGCGACGTGTGCTGGCAATACTGGGTGGTCAACCAGCACGTCCGCAGCAACATCGTCTCGGTCGACGGTAAGTCCGAGTTCCTGTTCAACACCCGGCTGGAGCGCCCGGATCAGCAGCTCGATCCGGATGCGATCGCGGCCATGTTTCGCCAGACCGCCGGTTGCGACATCGGCGTTCAGTATCTGAGTCATCAGACCTGGACCGCAGGCCAGGCCTTCGTCGCGTCGTCGTTCGGCGGCGGCCGGGTCTGGATGGCCGGCGACGCCGTGCATCTTTTCACCCCGACCGGCGGATTCGGGATGAACACCGGCGTCGACGACGCGGCGAACCTCGGCTGGAAGCTCGCCGCCATGGCACAGGGCTGGGGTGGCCCGCGGCTGCTCGCAAGCTACGAAGATGAGCGCCGGCCCATCGCCTACCGCAACACCGGCGCCGCCAAGGCGCTCGCGATCAACGTCGGCAGAACGCCGGTGCAGGCTGAAATCGGCGAGACGACGCCGGCGGGCGAAGCCGCGCGCCGCGCCGCAGCGGAATATCTGCGGGGCGGCGGCGAGGAATTCGCCTCGCTGGGCGTGCAGCTCGGTGCGCGCTACGACGGCTCGCCCATCGTGGTTCCCGACGCCGCGCCGCCGGCCGACGACCTGATCCGCTACCGCCCCAGCGCAGCCCCCGGCGGGCGCGCGCCCCATGCCTGGACCGGCGGCGGACGGAGCCTGGGCGACTCGCTGTTCGACCGATTCGCACCGGGATTCACGGTGTTGCGGCTCGGACCGAACCCGCCGTCCGCCGACGCGCTGCGCGGCGCGTTTGCCGCGCGCGGCGTGCCGGCGACCGTCGTCGACGTTCCCGATGCCGCTGCGCGCGACCTCTACGAGCGCGACCTTGCGGTCGTACGGCCGGACCAGCACGTGGCGTGGCGAGGCAACGCAGACCCGCCGGACGCGGACGCAGTGGTGTCCCGGATTACCGGCGGCAATTGATCAGAACCGAAAAACGAGGGAGGACGGCAATGAAGAGTTGGAGCAAGGCGTTGGTCGCCGCGGCAATCGGCGTGACGGCACTGACGACATCGGCGTTCGCGCAGTCTTACCCGAACCGGCCGGTCCGCATCATCGTTCCGTTCGCGGCCGGCGGCGCCATGGACGTCATCGTGCGCGTCATCGCCAAGAAGGTCAGCGACGACGGCGGCCCGCAATTCGTAATCGAGAACAAGACCGGTGCCGGCGGTTCGATCGGCGTGATGGCGGTCAAGGAGGCCGCGCCCGACGGCTATACGCTGGCGGAAGTGTCGAGCAGCACGCACGTGCTCAATCCCCACACCACCGCAAACATTCCCTACGACCCGGTCAAGGACTTCGAGCCGGTGGTCATGCTGGTGCGGGTGCCGACGCTTCTCGCGGTGCCCGCAGGACTGCCCGCGAAATCGTTCGCCGAGCTGCTTGAGTACGGACGCAAGAAACCCGGTGGCCTGACGTACGGTTCGGCCGGCGTCGGCTCCGCGCCGCACATCACCGGCGCGCTGTTCGCCAGATCGGTGGGACAATCCATGACGCACGTTCCCTATCGCGGGCTCGCCGGCGCCATGACCGATCTCGTCGGCGGGCGGCTCGATTTCGCGTTCAGCAGCATCCCTTCGCTCGGCGGCACCGTCGCCGACGGCAAGATCAGGGTGCTCGCCGCAGCCGGACCCAAGCGTCTCGGCAACCATCCGAACGTGCCGTCGATGGCTGAACTCGGCCATCCGTCGGTGGACGTCGATCTCTGGTTCGGCATTATTGCGCCGCTCAAGACCGACGCGGCGATCGTGCGCACGCTCAACCAGATGTTCGTTAAGGCGACCAACTCGCCCGACCTCGCCCCGCGCCTCTCCGAGCTCGGGGTCGAGATCGCGACCGGCACGCCGGAGGACTTCAAGAAGGCGCTGGTGTCCGACAACGCACGGCTCGGGCCGTTCCTCAAGGAACTGATGGCCCAATCCAAGTAGCGCCGGGCGAGCAGCGCCGCGCGGTCACTTCTTCATCGGGTCGTGCCCGGTGAGCTTGGCGAAGTCGGCCTGCCGCGCGGTCTGCGTTTTCATGAACTGCAGGAACCGCTCCGGCGTGTTGTCCTTCGCGGGCGGCACGGTCATGCCGAGCGCGGACATGCGCTCCTTGAACACCGGCGACTCCAGCGCATCGAGCATTGCTTTGCGAAGGGTATCGGCGGCCGGCTTCGGCGTCTTGGCCGGAACGGCGAGGCCGACAAAGCCGCGGTGATCGAAGTTCTTGTAGCCGAGTTCTTCCATGGTCGGCACGTTGAAGCCGGGAATGCGCTCCGTGCTCGCGACCGCAAGCGCGCGCACCTTGCCGTCGTCGACCAGCGGCTTCACCTGCGAGTAGAACGCGAACGCGCCCTGGATCGCGCCGGAGCCTGCAACCGCACGCGCCGCCTCGCCCGAGCCGCGATAGGGCACGCCGACGATGTCGATGCCGGCCTGGGTGTTGAGCTGGGTGAGCGAGATCACCGGTGAGGACGCCGGTCCCGACGTGCCGAAGGCGAGCTTCTTCGGATTGGCCTTGGCGTCGGCCACGAGCTCGGCCAGCGTCTTGTATGGCAGCCGCGCGTCGATCGCGAGCACCAGCGGCGGTCCCTGGACGATCCAGCCGATCATCTGGAAATCGTTGATCGCGCTATACTGCACCGGGATGTAGTGCAGGTTCTGCGTGTCGGCGACCGAGTTGGCGAAGATCGTATAGCCGTCCGGCGTCGCGCGCGCTGCATAAAGGCCGCCGACCGCGCCCGAGGCTCCGGTCTTGTTCTCGACCACGACCTGCTGGCCGAGCTTCTCGGCCATCAGCGCCGCGATCATGCGCGCCGGCACGTCGGTCAACCCGCCGGGCGCGAACGGCACGACCATGGTGATCGGCCGGGTCGGATAGTTCTGCGCCTGCGCGCCGACCGTCAGCGCGACGCCGGCGAGCAACGTCGCCGTCAGCACGAAACCGAAACGCAGTGAACTCATCATGAGTCGCTCCTGTCCAAACCATAGGCACCCGCACCCGGCGGCGAATGCGAGATGGGCTTTGCACAAGCCGTGCCGATAACCGGGCACGGCCGGGCACTCATGCATTGAACGCCGGTTGTCCACGCTTGGCCAGCATACTGGCGCATGGCACCTGCGACCGCTCGCGCAGCGGGACTTCACGCCCCGCGAGCGCGGTGCGAAAGTCCCGCCCGGGACGTCCGGACCGATCCGAAGGAGCGACCGTAATGGCCGATAAAGCAACGTCATCCGCGGTCGAATCGCTCCTGCCCGTCGAACTCGGATCGGGAAAGGTCAAATTCGCACAGGGGATCAAGGCCGGCCGCTGGGTGTTCGCCACCGGCCTGATGGCGCAGGACTTCAAGACCGGCATGGCGCCTGACGTGATGGCGGAGCGGCTGCCGCACGGCGGAATGCCAAAGCGCGAGAAGGAGGCCGCACGCATCTTCGAGCACATCGACGCCATTCTGCGCGCCGCTGGCACCGACCGCACCAATCTCCTTCGCACCGACCAGTACTACACCACCGTCAAGGCGGTGCCGCCGTATCAGGCGACGCGGCGCAAGGTACTCGAAGGCCGCATTCCACCCTCGACCTCGATCGCGCAGCAGCGCTTCTCCCTGCCCGGCGCCGACATGAACATCCAGGCGATGGCTGCAATCCCCGGCCCCGGCTTCGAGGTCGCGCATCTGCGGCACGCGCATCTTGCCGGCCGTCCGACGTCCGGCTATTCGCCGGCGCTCACCGTCGGCGACTTCATCTTCATTCCCGGCATCACATCGCTCGCAGTCGGCGACGAGCCGCGACGAAACGGCGTCGCCGAGGCCGCGCTGATGACTCAGGGCACGCAATGGGCCGGCCAGCCGATCAAACTCGAAACCGAGTTCATCGTCACGCAACGCATGGTTCAGTCGCTTGCGCTTGCGGGCGCCAGGCTCGAAGACGTGGTGCACGCCCAGGTCTATCTCACCGACCGCGAGGACTATTCGGCGTTCAACGAAGCCTGGACGCGCCACTTCGGTTCGTCCGGCCCGACCGTGTCGATCGTTCCCTGCATCGAGCACGGGCTTGCGCCCTACGACGGCAAGATCGAGATCAACGTGATCGCCGCCAAGCCCGGCAGCGCGGCGCAGAAGCGGCACATCGACGCCGGGGTGCCGACCGCGTTCCTGCATCAGCCGCAGGCGGTGAAGGCCGGCGACCTGCTGTTCATGCCGGGCCTGATGGCGATCGATCGCGACGGGCTCGTATCGGCCGCGGTGGTCGATCCGCGCCAGCCTTTCTATTCGTCGTCCGCGGAGGCGCAGGCCGACTGCATCTTCGGCAACATCGAGAAGCTTTGCGCAGCCGCAGGCACTTCGTTCAGCAACGTCGCCCGAGTGCTGATCTTCCTCACCGACACGGCGGACTTCTACGCCGTGTACAAAGCCTGGGAGCGCCGCAGCGGCGGACGCCCGCTGCCGTTCGCTGCCATCGAAGTGCCGCCGCTGCCCGTTCCCGGCGCGACGGTGATGATCGAGGCCTGGGCCTACGCGCCGTGAAAACGCCAGACCCGCCCATGATGTCGAGGCGCGGCATCGGCGGCGCCCTCCCTCCCCCTGAAAGGGGGAGGTGAAGGCGCCCGACCTAACCCCGCCTCACGCCGACCGCCGAGTCCGTGAGCAGCCCGCCGTCGATCAGGATCGACGCGCCGCTGATGTAGCTCGAATAGTCCGAGCACAGGAACGCGACCATGCCCGACACCTCGTCGGTGGTCGCGGCGCGCTTCATCGGCAGGCCGGACATCACGTCGCGCCAGCGGTTCTCGTCGCCGAACTTTTCCTTGGCGAGCCGCCTGGTGTCGTTGATGTGCTTCTCGGTCTCGACCGGGCCGGGATTCACAGCCAGAACCCGCACGCCGAAGCGGATGCTGTCGCCACCGAGCGAGCGCGAGAACATGATCAGCGCCGCGTTGGCGACGCTGCCGGCAATGTAATAGGCGTCGGGCCGCTCGCCCGCCATTCCGGCGATGTTGACGATGACGCCCTTGCCGCGCTGGCACATCGGGCCGTAGATCTCGCGCGTCAGGTTGATCGCGCCGAACAGCTTCAGGTCCCAGGCCTTGCGCCAGCGCGCCTCGTCGATGTCGAGCAGCGTGCCACGCGGGATCGCGCCGGCGCTGTTGACGAGAATGTCGACCTCGCCCGCGGCCGCGGCGACAGCTTTGACGCCCGCGCTGTCGCTGAGGTCGGCGGCATGGCCCACGGCTGCTACGCCGTAGTCCGCCCTGATCGCCGCCGTGGCCTTGTCGAGCTCGGACTGCGTGCGCGCCACAAGCTGCACGTCGCAGCCTTCGGCGGCGAGCGAGCGGGCGATGGCAAGGCCGATGCCCTTCGACGATCCGGTGATGAGCGCGCGCCGCCCGCGCAAGTTGAGGTCCATGGTCCGTGTCCCTGGTATGAAGCCGCGGCGACTATATCGACAATCCGCCAGAACCCAAGAATTCGGGTTCGATATTGCCGATCCGTAATGTTCCTCACCGAATCCGGTTTTCACCGCCGCCGGTCATGCTCTAAGGTTTGCGCCAACGGGCGCGGCCGAAGCGCCGAAGCGATTCCAGGGAGGACGACGATGCACCTGCCAACCCGCACAATCATGGCGCTGGCCTGCGGCCTTCTGCCCTTCGCCGCCTCCGTCCCTGCCGCAGCGCAGGACTATCCCAACCGCCCGATCCGCATCGTCGTCGGCTTCCCGCCGGGCGGCGGCGTCGATTCCACCGCGCGCGTGATGGCGGCGGAAATGTCGAAGCACCTCGGCCAGTCGATGGTGGTCGAGAACAAGCCGGGCGCTGCGGGTACGCTGGGCGCCGCCGACGTGGCGCGCAGCGCGCCGGACGGCTACACAATCATGGTCACGCCGGGCGGTCACGCCATCTTCGGCGCGATGTTCAAGTCGCTGCCGTTCGACACCGTCAAAAGTTTCGACTGGATTTCCAACATCGTCACGCTGTCGTTCTTCGTGATGGTGCCGGCGAATTCCGAGTTCAAGACGCTGGCCGACCTGGTTGCGAAGGCCAAGGCCGAGCCCGGCAAGCTGACCTACGGCAGCGCTGGCCCCGGCTCGACGCACCATCTCGGCATCGAACTGCTCGGCGCTCGCGCCGGCGCGAAGTTCCTGCACGTGCCCTATCGCGGCGACGCGCCGGTCATCACCGCGCTGCTCGGCAGCGAGGTGCAGTTTGCGCTCGCTACCCCGACCCAGGCGATCTCCAACGCCAAGGCCGGCAAGCTGCGCGCGATTGCCGTCGCGGCGAACTCGCGCCACCCGGCCCTGCCCGACGTGCCGACGGTCGAGCAGGCGCTCGGCATCCAGAACTACGACGTGCGCACCTGGTTCGCGATGGCCGGTCCCGCCGGCATGCCGAAGCCGGTCGTCGACCGCCTGAACGCCGAAGTGCGCAAGGCCGTCGCGGTGCCGGAGGTGCGGGCGCGGCTGACGGGGAGCGGCGGCGAGCCCGCGGCGGGAACGTCCGATGCGATGCGCGAGCGCGTAGCGCGCGAGCTGGCGACCTGGACCAAGACGGTCGAAGACGCGGGCGTACCGAAGAACTAGTGCGCCACCGCACCCTCACGTAGAAATCCGAGCTTCCTCATCACCGGCTCGTCGGTGACGCGGAACAGCACCGCCCCGCCGTCGCTCTTGTGGACATGCTCGTGCCATGCCGGCACGACGATCACGTCGCCGCGCGACCACTTGAGAGTCTCGCCTTCGGACGCAGTCGTGCCCGAGCCCTGCACCACGCCGAATACGGCGTTGCTCATCACCTTGCGCGGCGCGGTCTGCTGTCCCGCCTGAAGCTCGATCATCGACAGCGCCATGGTGTCGAGCGCCGGATCGCCGAGCGAAATCTCGGCCGGCGCGCCGTTGGCCCTGGCACGCGCCTCGGCCAGCCGCCGCTGCGTCTCCGCCCATGGGAAGTGCATGGGCGACGAATTCGCGACCGTGATCTCCTTCTCGAACTCTTCGGGATGCGGCTCGAAGAACATCGGCTCCAGAAGCTGCACCAGCGGCACGTCGAGCACGTCGAGCCAGTAGGCGCAGGCGCGGCTGTCGTTGCCGTGGCCGTGCCAGCACCAGTTCGGCGTCAGCACCACGTCGCCCGGCAGCATCGACAACCGTTCGCCGTTGACCACCGTGTAGGCGCCGGGCTCGGCGTCGACGATCAGGCGCAGCGCGTTCGGCGTGTGGCGATGCGAGCGCGCCTTCTCGCCCGGCATGATCATCTGGTAGGCCGCAACGATGGTTCGCGAGGTGGCGTAGCCGTCCGGCGCATTCTGCAGGATCAGGTTGCGGCGCTCGGCAAGCTCGGTGTTGATCAGGCGACCGGCCGCGTCGAGCGCGCCCTTGGCCTGCGCGTAGCTCCAGACCGCCGGCTTGAACGTCTTTTTCGGTTCCGGCCAAAGCGACGGGGTCGGCTTGGCCCAGCCCGCGCCCATGCGGATCGGCGCAAGCTGACGGTAAAGCTCGTCGAGCGAGCCGGACGTTGCGAGCTGCTGCGGGGTCGGACTGGTCATGCGGATCACCGTCGGCGTTGTCCCGGCCGGACAATAGCACCGGAAGCGGCCTCCTGCCGAGGCGGCACGCATCGGTTGCGGCGATCATGGCTTTCGATCATGCTTCGCCGATCATGGCGAGCTAAGGGGGAGGCGTTCATGGTGCGCTTGACGTTTCTGCCGGCGGCAATCGTCGCGCTGGCGGCGCTCTTTGTTCCGAGCGAGGCGCCCGCGCAGACTGCCTATCCCAGCCGCACCGTCACGCTGGTCGTGCCGTTCCCCGCGGGCGGGCCGACCGACATTATCGCGCGCATTGTGGCGGCGAGCCTGCAGCAGTCGCTCGGACAGAACTTCATCGTCGAGAACCGCGCCGGTGCCGGCGGCAATCCCGGCATGTTCTATGTCGCGCGCGCCAACCCGGATGGCTACACGCTGCTGTTCACCTCGACCGCGATCGCGGTCAATCCGGGCCTGCACACCAACCTGCCCTACGATCCGCTGAAGGACTTCGCACCGATTTCCGAGATCGTGAATGCACCGAACGTGCTGTTCGTGCGGCCGGACTCCGGCATCAAGACCGTCGCCGACCTGGTCGCGCGCGCGAAGGCCGAGCCGGACAAGCTCAACTACGCCTCGCCCGGCGTCGGCACCAAGTCGCACCTCACCGGCGAACTTCTGAAGCTGCGCGCCGGCATCAGCATCCAGCACATCCCCTATCGCGGCGGCGGGCCGGCGACGCAGTCGCTGGTCGCGGGCACGGTGCAGCTCGGGTCGGTCGCGCTCGCGCCGGTCGAGCCGCTGATCAAGGCGGGAACCGTTCACGCGCTAGCGGTGACCGGCGCCACGCGCTGGTATTCGCTGCCGGACGTGCCGACCATGATCGAGTCCGGGTATCCCGGCTTCGTTTCCGACACCTTCAACGCCATGTTCGCGCCCGCCGGCACGCCGCCGGAGATCGTCGCGCTGCTGGTCAAGGAAGTGCGCGCCGCAATGCAGAAGCCCGAGGCGCGCGACGCCGCCCGCAAGTACGGCTACCAAATTGTCGCAGGCACGCCGGACCAGATGCGCGCGCGTCTGGTTTCGGAAATTCAGGGCGTGAAGGAGCTGGTCGCGAAGGCCGGCATCAAGCCGCAGAACTGAACCTGAACGCCGCTTGAAAGTCCCGGCGGCGATCGTCCGCAAACGCCGATTTTTGCTGGCTTCGCACCGCTTTGGCGGCTGCGAAAACGTGCCCGCCCGCCTGTGGATAAGCTGTGGAAAAATGACTTAACGGCGAGTCGCGGTGTCCCAAAATAGATCAACGATCACAAAATGTTAGGTGGTTAAAAAGATTGGTTAACAAACCGTAAATCACCGGCTATGGTGACCCCACTGTGAGGAGGCCAATGGGGGGCTCAGCCCAGGTTCTGAGCCGATCACCCGCACGCGGGATGAGCCGCGTCATAGTAGGGAGCGTAAGATGAAGTGCCTCACAGTGTCGATGGGCGCATTGCTCGCTTTGGCGATCGCAGTGGCCGCCACCCCGGCTTCGGCCGGCGGTTACAAGCACAGCGGTAAGACCTACCGCGGCGACTGCTACAAGTGTCCGCAGCCGCGCCAGCACTACGACAGTCAGGAAGTCGTCAAGAAGACGCGTGACGTCGATCACTCGCGGGTCATCGAGACCCAGAGCGTGGTCCCGTCGAAGCGTCTGATCGAGACGAACCACCTGATCGTCCACGAGAACGAAACCCGCAACGTCGGGACGGTGCAGCACAACCACACCATCATCGAGAAGGAGCTGGTTCTGCACAAGCGAAACGTTGACAACAAGTACGTCAACACCGTCGTGAACCTCGTGGATAACAAGTACAACACCGAGCGCAAGCGCGTGGTCGAGGAGCGTGAAGTCCCCGGCCAGGTGCGCGATCTTCGCGATTGCGATTGCCCCGGCGGCAAGCGCCATCCGAAGGCCATCCAGTCCTACGGCATGGCCCCGAAGTACGTGAACGCAAGGTCGCGTTACTGATCCGCGCGCGATGACGATGCGCGGCTCATAAGAATCGCCGCAGCTGGCAACAGCTCGACGGCCGGCCGCCTCGCGGGACATCCCCGCGGGGCGGTCGTGTCATTTCAGGGCCGCGCCGTTGCGGCGCCGGGACGTTTCGGCGCGGCACTATGCGGCGTTGCTGGCGGGAGATCGCGGCGATTGCGTTGGTACAGCAGGGTGGACTCGAACCACCGACCTCTGGTTCCACAGACCAGCGCTCTAACCAACTGAGCTACTGCTGCACACTGTCGCAATGCGGCCGGAAACTAGGAGCAAAGACCGGGCTTGGCAAGGCGCGGCTGGACCCGATATCCGCGGGCGCCGCGGCAGGAAAAAGGCCCGGACCTGAGATCCGGGCCTTTCCGTCGCCATGGCGCCGTCGGGGAGGAAGCGGCGATCAGGCGACCTTCTTGAACGCGCCGGTCATGCTCTTCTTGATCGGCTCGGCGCTCTCGGCGGCGACCTTCTGCGCCAGCGCCGTGAGTTCCTTGGTCTGCTCGGTCAAAGCGTCGAACTGCTTACGCGCGTGCGCGGTGGACAGCTCGATCGCCTCCGACACCGACTTCGCGGTCAGCATGTTGCCCGCGAAATCGAACGCCGCGTTGGCGTTGGTGCGCGCGGCCTCGATCACCTTGCGGCCGTAGTCGACCGCGCCCTTGCTCGCGGACGAATAGCTGGTCTCGATTAGATCGGTGGTCTCTTCGGTGGCGGCCTTCATCTTTTCCCAGTTGTCCTTGGCCTGGGTCACGCCCTTTTCAGCCAGTTCGCGAAACGCAGCCGGCACTTCCAGTTTCGGCATTTCGAACTTGGGCATCTCGAACTTCGGAACTTCGAAGCGCGGCACCTCGAACTTCGGGGTCTCCGCCTCGACGTTGAAGTCGGGCATCGCGGCCTTGGATTTCGGCCGGCTCTGAGCGGTGGTGGCCTCGGTCATGGCGAACATCCTTTTTCGTGGCGGTCTGCTCGCGCCCGGACCTGCCGCCGATCGATCGATCCGGACACTGTTTCAATGGCCGCGCGGTTATCCGGTCCGCGGCTATGGCACCCATATAGCAACAGAAATGCTGCATTGCAACATCACATTATTGCGATGCAATATTCCGTCGTATTTGCAACGTCCTGAGGCCTTTCGGGTTCCCGGTCAGGTGGCGGATTGCGCGCTCTGTTGGCGCCCTGCGGGCCGGATGGACCGCCATTGCGGAGCCCGACATTGGCCGGGTGTGCAACGCGCGGCAGTCGCCCTCCCCCATTAAGGTTAGGCTCAATCGCCAGTGTTTGCGGGCCTTCCGAGCGTGGACGCCACCGCAGGTGCGGACTATGACCAATTCAATCAATCGGAACAGACCGATAACTCGGCTTGCGGGGGCGGGCACGAATGGTTGAATTCAAGTCGCTGCTCGTCCTGCTGGCCGATCCACGGCTGGCGGCGCACGCCACAAGCCGCAATCCCGCCTGGCTTTGGAGCGCGGACGCCGCGCACATTCTTTGGGCGAACCCGGCCGGCGCAGCAATTTTCAACGCATCCTCTCCCGCGGCGCTCGCGGGCTCGACCATCGATCCGAAAGGCACCGCCGCGCTCCAGATCGCGCGTATCGCCGGCACGCTGCCGCACGGCGCCGCACCGCGACTCGAACGCCTGCGCGGCTTCGGCGGCCGCCTCGGCGGCGCGCTGCTGTGCGCCTGCTCGCGGCTGATCCTGGCCGACGGATCTCCAGCGATCCTGGTCGCATCGACCGAACGCATCGGTCCGGACCTGACGATCGAGGAGACCGCACGGCGGCTGCTCGAAGGCTGCACGGAGCCGGCGGCCCTGTTTGCATCCGACGGCCGGCTGCTGCACGGAACACCGTCGGCTCTCATCCAGTTCGGCCGAGCGATCACGTTGTCGGCGCTGGGTGCGGCACCGCTCGGCGGCGAAGCTCTCGCCGCGGGCCGCGCCGCAGGCGACAGCAGCGCGGGCCGCATCGTGCTCGAACGCATCGGCGCCGACGCGGCGGCCGTGCTGATGGCCACGCTGGACGCGCCGTCCGCAGCGGCAACGGACGTGCCGGAAACCCCGGTTGTTGCCCATGAGCCGCCGCCCGCGCCGGCGGAGCCGCCTGCAGTTGCGCCGGAGCCCGTTCCGGATACGCCGCCGCAAGCCGTTGCGCCGGTCGACGCCGACTGGGACCAGCTGACGCAAGACCTGAGCGGCGAGCCGCCGGTTGCCGCAGCGCCGGGCGAAAGCGCTGAGACCGCCGAGCCGGAACAGCCCGCGCCGGAAGCGCCGCCGCGATCGCCCGAGCCTTCACCCGCGCCGCCGCAGGCTTCGGAGCCGCCGCGCACCGAACGGCGGCTGCCGCTGCGCTTCGTCTGGCAGATGGACGTCGACAGCCGCTTCACGCTCGATTCCGGAGAATTCGTCGCACTGATCGGACCGCAGACCGCGTCCGTCCTCGGCCGTCCATGGGACAAAATCGCCGCAGCGCTCGGAATCGATCCCGAGGGTCAGGTGTTGCGCGCTTTCACCTCGCGCGACACCTGGAGCGGCATCACCGTTGCCATCCCGGCCGATGGGACCGGCGAGCGGCTGCCGGTCGAACTGTCGGGGCTGCCGGTGTTCGACCGCGACCGCAGCTTCCGTGGCTATCGCGGCTTCGGCATCTGCCGCGACATCGCCAAACTCGCAGCGCTGGCGCACCTGCGCGGCGGCGAAGCGCCGCCTGCCGCACCGCCGCCGGCGCGGCACGAACCGCCGATGTTCCGCGACGAGCGGCCCGCGCTGACCGTCGTTCCGCCCTCCGTCAACGTCGTACCGTTCCGCTCCGCCGCGCCGGAAAAATCGCCGACCCTCACGCCGGTCGAACGCAAAGCGTTCAACGAACTCGCCGACCGGCTGACCGCACGGCTGCGCAGCGCCGATCCGCCCGACGGCACGGCGCTCCCGGCGGCCGAGGAGCCGTCGCCGCCGCTTGCTCCGGAACGGCCGCAGCCGCCGCACCGCGAACCGCAGGCCGAAACGCGCGGCCTGAATGGCGACCATCGTCCGATCCTCGACCGTCTGCCTGTGGGCGTGCTGGTCTACCGCCTCGACAAGCTGATCTATGCCAACCGCGCCTTCCTCGACTGGACCGGATACCGGCAGTTGCACGAGTTGGACGAGGCAGGCGGCCTCGACGCGTTGTTCGTCGAGCCTGGCACCGACACGCCGCGCGAGAACAACGGCTCCAAGGCGCTCACCATCGCAACCAATCGCGGCGACCAGATTCCGGTCGAGGCGCGGCTGTTCACCTCGCCGTGGGAGGGTGAATCGGCGCTCGTCCTCATGCTCTCAGGCGCGAGCGGCGGCGGGCGTGAGAAATCGCTCGAAGCCTCTCTGCAGGACGTCAAGGCCGATCTCGCGGAAGCGCGCGCCATCCTCGATACCGCCACGGACGGCGCGGTGGTATTCGGCGGCGACGGACGCATCCTGACCGTCAGCCGCGGCGCCGAGGCGCTGTTCGGCTACGACGGCCCGGAACTCGCCGGGCTGCCGTTCGAAAGCCTGTTCGCGCCGGACAGCCGTCAAGCGGCGCTCGACTATGTCGCGCGCGTCAACGAAGGCGGCGTCGGCTCCGTGCTGAACGGCGGCTCCGACGTGAACGGCCGCACCCGCACCGGCAGCGACATCGCTTTGTTCATGACCGTCGGCCGGATCGCCGAGCGTCCCGACCGGCTGTGCGCGGTGTTCCGCGACATCACGCCCTGGAAGACCTCCGAGAGCGAACTGCGCGCCGCCAAGCGCACGGCCGAGCAGGCCTCGCTCGCGAAATCGGAATTCCTCGCCAAGGTGAGCCACGAGATCCGCACGCCGCTGAACGCCATCATCGGGTTCTCCGAGGTGATGATGCAGGAGCGCTTCGGCCCGGTCGGCAACGAGCGCTACAAGCAGTACCTCAAGGACATCCACGCCTCCGGCGGCCACCTGGTCTCGCTGCTCAACGACCTGCTCGACCTGTCCAAGATCGAGGCCGGCCGGCTCGAACTGGACTTCTCCAATGTCGACCTCAACGACATCACCCAGCAATGCGTCGGGCTGATGCAGGCGCAGGCCAATCGCGAGCGCATCATCGTGCGCACCTCGCTGTCGCCGTCGCTGCAGCCGGTCGTGGCCGACATGCGTTCGGTCAAGCAGATCGTGCTCAACCTGCTCTCCAACTCGATCAAGTTCACCGAGCCCGGCGGGCAGGTGATCGTGTCGACTGCGCCGGGCGACCGCGGCGAGGTGGTGCTGCGCGTGCGCGACACCGGCATCGGCATGTCGGAGCAGGACATCGCGGTGGCGCTGGAGCCGTTCCGGCAACTGGCCACCACCGCGCGCTGGAATAAGGGCGGAACCGGCCTCGGCCTGCCGCTGACCAAGGCACTGGCGGAGGCCAACCGCGCGAGCTTCCGCATCAAGAGCGCGGTCAACGCCGGCACGCTGGTCGAAGTGGCGTTCCACGCCGCGCGGGTCGCGGCCGAGTAGCCGAATTCCCGCGACGCACCCCTCGCTGACATCCCCCGGCTATCCGTCTATGATGGCGAACCGGCACGCGGGACGAACCCGCGCGCGCAAAGTGTGAGGAACGCCATGCCCGTCGCCAAGGTCCGGGGAGTGAACATCTTCTATCAGGTCATCGGGGATCGCGGCCCGTGGGTGGCGCTGATCACCGGCGGCCGGCGCGGACACGACGAGTTCGTTCCGCTCGCCAAGCGGCTCGCCGGCGAAGGCTACCGCGTCGTCCTGCACGACCGCCGCAACACCGGCCGCTCCGACGTCCTGATCGAAGGCGACGTGGCCGAGGAAACGCTTTGGCTCGACGACCTGCACGATCTGCTCAAGCAGCTCGGCGCGCTCCCCGCCTTCGTCGGCGGCTCGTCGGCCGGCGCACGCACCGCGATGCGCTTCTACATCCGCTTCCGCGACGACGTGCGCGGCCTGCTCCTGATGCGCGTCACCGGCGGCGCCTTCGCCGCTGCCCGCCTGCCGGAGAACTACTACGGCCAGTTCATCAAGGCCGCGCAGCAGGGCGGCATGGCAGCAGTTTGCGCCACCGAGCAGTATCAGGAGCGCATCGCCGCCAATCCGGCCACGAAGGACCGCCTGATGGCGATGGACCCGAAGGACTACATCAAGGTTATGTCCAACTGGCAGGACCAGTTCATCGCCTCCACCAAGCTCGAAGTGTTCGGCATGACCGAGGCCGACCTTGCCTCGATTTCGGTTCCGACCGTCGTCATTCCGGGCAACGACCAGACCCACGCCTCCGCCAACGGGCGCATTGCTGCCTCGAAAATCCCGGGCTGCCTGCTGTACCAGCTGCCGATCCAGGATCAGGAAGTTCCGCTCATCCCCTATCCGGACTGGGCGCCGCACGAGCCGGACATCGCCCGCGTGTTCGTCGACCTGATGCGGCGTGCAGCGGAAGCGCCGAAGTCGCAGGTGGCCTAGGCTACGGCGCCGCGGGTTCCCGGCTGCGCGGCGGCAACCCAGCCGCCGCGGTAGCGCATGGCCGGACGCCCGCCTCCGCGGTGACGCCAACGCCCGAATCCGGCTAGATTGGCCGCGCCGCCCCGTGGAGGGATTCGCGCGATGGCCGCCGTCCTGCGTCTGCTGCCGGTTCTGGTGGCGCTGCTGCTGCCTGGAACGGCGCGCGCGGCCGAACGGGTCGACCTCCTCCTGGTTCTCTCAGCCGACGTTTCGCGAAGCGTCGACCATTCCAAGTTCCAGCTTCAGCGCGAGGGTTACGCCGCCGCGATCGCCGACCCGAAGGTGCTGGACGCCGTCACCTCCGGCCGCCACCGCCGCATCGCCATGTGCTTCGTCGAGTGGTCGGGCGCCGGCAACCAGGCGCTGGTGATCGACTGGACGATCGTCGACGGCCCGGAAGCGGCGCGAAAGTTCGGCGACAAGCTCCTGGAACTGCCCCGCTCGTTCGCAGACCGCACGTCGATCAGCGGCGGCATCGACTTTGCGATGGCGCAATTGGCGCGCGCGCCGTTCGAAGCGCCGCGCCATGTGATCGACATTTCCGCCGACGGCACGCACAACTCCGGCCGTGACGTGACCGCCGCGCGCGACGACGCCGTGAACAAGGGCGTCACCATCAACGCGCTGGTGATCCTGAGCGAGCGTCCGCTGGCCTGGAATCCGCAGCACACCAATCCACCGGGCGGCCTGCCGAATTATTTCCGCGACCACGTCATCGGCGGGCCGGCGCGTTCGTGGTCGTCGCCGAGAATTTCCAGTCGTTCGGTCAGGCGATCGTCAAGAAGCTGATCGCCGAAATCGCCGAGGCGCCGCGGCCGGCCGAAGCGGTGGCGCCGGGCGGCTGAACGCCGCAGCGCGGAATTCCGCCGGGCGCAGCGATCCTGGATTCCTCCATTGCGTCAACAAGCAAGCCCGTTGTTTGAGTGCATTCCAAACTGCGGCTGTTTGGAATTCCTCTAACATATTGAAATCTAACAGAAAAATGTCTTGACGGTCGCGGGCGGCGCTCGCATTTGAGTTAGCGCAAGGCAGGCGCGCAACCGCTGCCGCAAATAAATTACGAGGAGCTTTTCCGATGGCGCTTTCGCACCGGCTGATGACGATGGCCGCGGCTGCCGCACTGGGTGCCGGCACGATCGCCGCGCAGGCGAACGAGGTGAACATCTACACCTATCGCGAGTCCAAGCTGATCCAGCCGCTGTTCGACGCCTTCACCAAGGACACCGGCGTGAAGGTCAACGTGATCTCCGCGAGTTCCGGTCTCGAGCAGCGCATCAAGACCGAAGGCGCCAACAGCCCCGCGGACATTCTGCTGACGGTCGACATCGGCCGTCTCGAAGAAGCGGTGGCACAGGGCATCACCCAGCCGATCAAGTCGGCCGCGCTCGACAAGATCGTCCCGGCTCAGTTCCGGGACCCTGAGGGCCACTGGTACGCGGTGGGCATGCGCGCGCGCGTCGTCTACGTCTCCAAGGATCGCATGAAGCAGCCGGCGCTGACCTACGACGAACTGGCCGACCCCAAGTGGAAAGGCAAGGTCTGCCTCCGCTCCGGCCAGCACATCTACAACATCGGACTGTTCTCTGCGGCGATCGCCAAGTTCGGCGAGGCCAAGGCCGAGGAATGGCTGAAGGGGCTGAAGGCGAACCTCGTGCATAAGCCGTCCGGCGGCGACCGCGAGCAGGCGCGCGACGTGGCGGCCGGCAAGTGCGACATCGGCATCGGCAACACCTACTACTGGGCGCTGATGATCAACTCGAGCGGGCCGCAGAAGTCGTGGGCCGAGAGCACGACGGTGATGCTGCCGACGTTCCAGGGCGGCGGCACCCACGTGAACATCTCCGGCGTGGTGATGGCCAAGCACGCTCCGAACAAGGCCAATGCACTCAAGTTCGCGGAATGGATGGTCGGCGAGAAGGCCCAACAGATGCACGCCGATATGACCTACGAGTATCCGGTCCGGGCCGGCATTCCGATCAACAAGACCATCGCCGGCTACGGCCCACTCAAGCCCGATGCGATGCCGCTGTCGGTCGTGGCGGCCAACCGCAAGAAGGCCTCCGCGCTGGTCGACAAGGTCGGGTTCAACAACTGACGATGGCGGGGCTGGATCCGGACCAGCCCGGTCCGGCCCCCATCGCTATGCCGCGCCGGGGGACCGGGGCGCGGCGCGGATCGAGGCTTTGCGGTTCCAATCCCCCACGATAGCGGCTACTGGATCGGACGCATTCGCGGACGATGTCGGGCGTCGCATGACCGCTTCCAAGACTGACGGCACGCCGGAGCCGTCCGGCCGGAACGGCCCGTTGCGGCTGTGGCGGTTGCCGCACCCGGCGCTGGCGCTGCTGCTGTTTGCCGCGGCGCTGCTGGTGGTCGTGCCGCTGGCGAGCCTCGTCGCCTTCGCCATCCGCGGCGACGCCGAACTCTGGCCGCACCTCGCAGCCTACGTCCTGCCGCAGGCGACGCTGAACACCGTGCTGCTGCTCGCGGGGGTCGCTGCGATCTGCACCGTCGTGGGCGTCGGCACGGCCTGGCTCGTGACGGCCTACGAATTCCCCGGCCGCTCGGTCTTCGTCTGGCTGCTGCCGCTGCCGCTGGCGCTGCCGACCTACATCGTCGCCTACGTGTACGTCGACCTGCTCGATGCCATAGGCCCGGTGCAGACCGCGCTGCGCGCGCTGTTCGGCTGGCGATCCGCCGCCGACTACTGGTTTCCCGATGCGCGCTCGCTCGGCGGCGCCATCGTGCTGATGAGCTTCGTACTCTACCCGTACGTCTATCTCGCCACGCGCGCGATGTTCCAGACGCAGAGCGTGGCGCTGATCGAGATGGCCCGCGTGCTCGGCGCCGGCAAATGGCGGCTCGCCCGCGACATCACGATCCCGATGGCGCGGCCGGCGATCGCCGCGGGGCTGGCGCTCGCGTTGCTGGAGGCGCTGAACGACATCGGCGCCAGCGAATATCTCGGCGTGCAGACGCTGACCCTGTCGATCTTCAACACCTGGCTGAACCGGTCGAGCCTGCCGGGCGCGGCGCAGATCGCCTGCGTCATGCTGCTCGCGGTCGCTGGCCTGATCGCGCTCGAACGCTACGGGCGGCGCAAGCAGGGCTACATCGGAATCGACACGCGGCCGGGCAGCGTCGGGCGCATCCCGCTCGCGGGCGCGGGCCGCTGGCTGGCGGCGCTGGCCTGCCTGCTTCCGGCGACGCTGGGATTTCTAGTCCCGGTCGCGTACCTCGCGTACGAGGTCGCGCTGCGCGGGCTGCTGGTCGGCTTCGACCCGGCGCTGGTCCGCCACACCCTCAGCACGATCCTGATCGCGGGCTCGGCCACCGCGCTGATTCTCGCGCTCGGCTTCGGCGCGGCCTTCGCACTGCGGCAGTTACGCGGTTCGTTCGCAGAGGTGTGCTTCCTGATCGCGGGCCTCGGCTATGCACTGCCGGGCACCGTCGTCGCGCTCGGCCTGCTGTCGCCGCTCGTGGCCGTGGATGAGGCGTTCAACTGGATTGCGCGGCTCCTGACCGGCAGCGGGGTCGGCCTCGTGCTGGCGGGGTCGAGCGCGGCGGTGGTGTTCGCCTACACGATCCGCTTCCTCGCGATCGCGACCGGTTTCGCGCAATCGGGTTTTTCGCGCATCTCGTCCGAGATGGACGATGCCGCGCGCACGGTCGGTACCGGCACCGCGCGGATGTTCTGGAACATCCATCTGCCGCTCTTGCGGCCGGCGCTGTGGGGCGCGGCGCTTCTGGTGTTCGTCGACTGCCTCAAGGAACTGCCGGCGACGCTGCTGCTGCGTCCGCTCAACGTCGAAACGCTGTCGACCTACATCTATCAGTTCGCGACCCGCGGCGATTTCGAGGAGGGCTCGCTCGCCGCCCTCCTCATCGTGCTGGTCGGCATCGTCCCGGTGATCCGGATGGTCCGCCATGCCGACGAAGCGATGCTCGCCGGCGTGGCAAAAATGCGCGAATCTGAACGCGACGAGCGGCGTTAGAGTTTTTTTGTTTTGACGCGTTTTCTTCACGCGAACCGTGGTCCACTTCGCTCGAAAACGCTCTACCCGCAGCAGGCTTGTGCCTTTTCTCGCGCCTGTCCCTGCGCTTTCGCGCCGCCGCATCCGCCTTGACCCACGGGCGCATCGAGTTCCAGCCAGCGGTCGCGCGGCTTGCAGCTCGACGGCCGCGGCGCAAGCGCCACACGCACGGCATCGGCACCTGCCTCGATTTCGGTGGCGCGCATGATCTGGATTGGACCTAGGCCATCGCTGATCTCGAAGGTGAGCTTGGCGTCGCCGTCGTAAGCCACACGATCGGAGACCTTGCGCATGATGGCGACGAACTTGCCGACGCGCATGAAGTCCTGACCGGGCTGCGGCGGGATATCCCAGAGCTGGATGAAGGTCTCACGCCAGTTTTCCGGATTGCCGCCGCAGTCGAGCGCGTCAAAGAAACCCGATTTGACTTCGGTGACGTGGTAGCCGGGCAGCACATCGCGCCCATCGTAGCTGAACACCAGCGGTTGGCCGGCGTGGTCCGCGAGCCGATCGAGCAGCGCCGCGGTGGAGATTTCCCGGTTCTGGACAGGCGGGGTCTTGGCAAGGGCCGTCATGGCACGTATCCTCATTTCAACGTTTCGATAATTCAAGGATTATTGAATTATGGACGAAAGTCAAGCCCTGCTGGCATTCGGCGCGCTCGCGGGCGAGCCGCGCTTGCGGATCGTGCGCCGGCTGGTCCGGGCCGGCCCGAAGGGCATGGCGGCCGGCGACATCGCGGCCGCCATGAGCGTTTCGCCCTCGAACATGTCGTTCCATCTCAAGGAGTTGGAGCGTGCAGGCATGGTCGCGTCACGGCGCGAGGCACGCTCGATCATCTACGCCGCCGACTACCGCGCGTTGCGCGGCCTGATCGAGTTCCTGATGAAGGACTGCTGCGCCGGACGCCTCGAGGTCCTGCAACCGGCGGCCGGCGAGCGGCCTTCGCCTGCTGCGTCGCGCAAGCGCGCCGAGGCCTGAGCGGGACCGGTTCGCGCCATGGCCCTGACCGGACGCGCTCTCGTCACCGCGATGTGCCTCGGGCAGGTCGGCAACCTCCTGCCGCACGTGGCTGTGCCGGCGGTGATGCCGCAGCATCTGATGCCGCTTTGGAGTCTCAGCGGCTCGGAAGCGGGCATGATGGCGAGCGCGTTCGCCTTCGGCTACATGCTCGCCGTCCCCGTTCTGACCACGCTGACCGACCGCATCGACGCGCGCGGCATCCTGCTCGTCGGCTCGCTGGTGTCGGGCCTCGCGACCGTCGCGTTCGGGCTGCTGGCGGACGGGTTGTGGTCGGCGACCGCGATCTGGTTCGTCGCCGGCGCGGGTTTCGCCGGCGCCTATATGCCGGGACTGAAGGCGCTCACCGACCGCCTGCCGCCGGGCGATTCCTCGCGCAGCATCACGCTCTACACGTCGAGCTTCTCGTTCGGGGTCGGTATCTCGTTTCTGGCGACGCAATTGATCGCCGAATGGTTCGGCTGGCGCGCGGCGTTCGTGGCAACCGGAATTGGCCCGGTCGTCATGATCGCCGCCTGCCTCGGAATGGCGCCGGTCAAGCCCGCGCCGACCACGCGGCGGCTGCTGGACTTCGGCCCCGTACTGCGAAACCGCCCCGCCATGGGTTACGTGCTCGGCTACGGCGCGCATTGCTTCGAACTCTACGGCGTCCGCACCTGGATCGTCGCGTTCTGGACCTTCGTCGCCGCGCAGCACGGCGGCGCGACGCCGCTCGGTGCGGTCGCGGTCAGCGTGATCTTTTCGCTGCTTTCCATGCCCGCCAGCATCCTCGGCAATGAGGCGGCCTTGCGCTTCGGGCGGCATCGCGCGCTGACCGCGCTGATGATCGCCTCCGCCGCAGTGGCGCTGGCGATCGGCTTCGGGATCGGGATGTCGCCGTGGCTGCTGCTGGCCCTGATCCTGCTCTACGGCCTCACAGTCCCTGCGGATTCCGGCGCGCTCACCTCGGGCATGGCCATGAGCGCCGACCCGGCCCATAAGGGCGCCACCATGGCGATGCACTCGACCGTCGGCTTCGGGCTGTCGGCGGCGGGCGCGTGGGCTGCGGGCATCACGCTCGACCTCGCCGGCGGCCCGTCCAGTTCCACCGGCTGGCTTGCCCTGTTCGTCCTGCTCGCCGCCGCGATCCTGATGGGACCGCTGGCGCTATGGTGGTCGCGGCGCCCCGCGGACAATCTCGCCCCGAAAGCGTGAATCCGACCGCTTGATCGCGGTTCCGTCCCTCAGGTACAGAACCAGTCTGGAAAGACGCGTAACGGCGTGCAAGGACGAGGGGCATGAAAAAAGTCTATCCCGACGCCACGGCGGCGCTTGCCGGACTGCTCAAAGACGGCATGCTGATCTGTGCCGGCGGCTTCGGCCTGTGCGGCATCCCGGAGACGCTGATCAAGGCGATCCGCGAGTCCGGCGTGAAAAACCTGACCGTCGTTTCGAACAACGCCGGCGTCGACGGCGCGGGGCTCGGCCTCCTGCTCGAGACCAGGCAGGTCAAGAAGATGATCTCGTCCTACGTCGGCGAGAACAAGCTGTTCGCCGACCAGTTTCTCGCGGGCGAGCTAGAAATCGAGTTCAACCCGCAGGGCACGCTCGCCGAACGCATCCGCGCCGGCGGGGCGGGCATCCCGGCGTTCTTCACCCGCACCGGCGCGGGCACCGATATCGCCAAGGGCAAGGAAGAGCGGGTGTTCGACGGCGAGCGCTACGTGATGGAGCGCGGCATCGTCGCGGACCTGTCGATCGTGCATGCCTGGAAGGGCGATACGGAAGGCAACCTCGTCTACCGGAAGACCGCGCGCAACTTCAATCCGATGATGGCCACTGCCGGCAAAGTCACGGTCGCCGAAGTCGAGAACCTGGTGCAGCCGGGAGAGATCAACCCCGACCACATCGTCACCCCGGGCGTCTACATCAAGCGCATGATCCACGTGCCGAACGCGCCCAAGCACATCGAGCAGCGGACCGTGCGGAAACGCACACCCGCGACCGTCTGAACTGGAGAGACCGCCATGCCCTGGACCCGCGATCAGATGGCCGAACGCGCCGCCAAAGAGCTGCGCGACGGCTTCTACGTCAACCTCGGCATCGGCATCCCGACGCTGGTGTCGAACTTCATTCCGAACGGCATGAGCGTGCAGTTGCAGAGCGAGAACGGCATGCTCGGATTCGGTCCGTTCCCCTATGAGGGCGAGGAGGACCCCGACCTCATCAACGCCGGCAAGCAGACGGTCACCGAGATTCCGACCACCAGCTATTTCTCGTCGGCCGACTCGTTCGCCATGATCCGCGGCGGCCACATCGACCTGTCCATTCTCGGCGCGATGCAGGTGGCCGAGAACGGCGACCTCGCCAACTGGATGATCCCCGGCAAGATGGTGAAGGGCATGGGCGGCGCCATGGACCTGGTCGCCGGCGTCAAGAAGGTCGTCGTGGTGATGGAACACTCCGCCAAGAACGAGGCCAAGCTCCTGAAAAAGTGCACGCTGCCGCTGACCGGCGCGGGCGTCGTCGACATGGTGATTACCGACCTCGGTGTGTTCAGCATCGACAAGAAGGGCGGTGGCGGAATGACCTTGGTCGAAATCGCCCCTGGCGTCACGGTCGACGAAATCAAAGCCAGGACCGAAGCAAGCTTCAAAGTGGCCGCCAAACCGAACTGATCCGGCCCCGGCCGCGCAAGACGCCGGCCACGAAAGGGTCACAGAGGGCGCGCAGGTTGCGCGCCTCACACTGCCCGCTATAGTCCCCCCGGCCTTTGCGCCGACCGATCGGAACGACCCGTGACCGCGGCCACCGGTTTCAAGCGCCTGGGAATCGTCATCGCAGCCGTCATCCTGGCGAGCCTTACGGCTCTCGGAACGATGGCGCTGCTGATTCCGCGCGACGCCGTGAGCGAGGCGGCCAAGGCCCAGATCCGCAACGTCACCGGTCTCGACCTCGTGCAGCGCGGCGACGTCGCGGTGTCGCTGTTCCCGACCGGCTCGATCACCTTCTCCAACGTCTCGCTCGGCGACGACGCCGAGCCCGCTCTCACGGCCGACCGGCTGACGGCGCGGCTGCGGCTGTTCCCATTGTTCGCCGGCCGCGTCGAAATCGCCGACGTCGCCCTGATCCGCCCGCGCATCAGCGTCGTGTTCGGCGCCGACGGCCGGTCGAACTGGGCAGGGCTGGTCGATGCGCTGGCGCGCGCGCTCGGGCCGAAGTCGAAGAACGCCGAAGGCCTGACGTCGTTCTCCGAAATCCGGATGGACGACGGCACCATCGCGATCAAGGACACCGCAAGCGGCGTCGCGGAGACCCTGAGCAGGGTCGACATGGCGCTGGCTTGGCCGTCGATCTCCCGGAGCTTTGCCGCGACCGGCCGCGTGTTCTGGCACGGCGAGGCGATCGACACCACGATCTCGCTCGGCGATTTCGCCGCCGCGCTTGCCGGCAACACCTCCGCCATCAAGGTCCGTCTCATCGGCGCGCCGCTCAAGCTCGCGTTCGAAGGCAACTGGAGCTCGCGGCCGACGCTGAAGATCGAAGGCACGCTCGCCGCCGACTCCGCCTCGCTGCGCGACACGCTGCGCTGGGCCGGCATCAAGCCGCTGACCGGCGGCGGCTTCGGCCGCTTCGCGCTGAAGGCCAAGACCGCCGTCGCCGGCGGCACGATCTCGCTGTCGAACGTCAACGTCGAGCTTGACGGCAACGCCGCGGAAGGCGGCTTCACCTTCGCCGCCGGCGGCCGCCGGACCCTGCAAGGCACGCTCGCGGCCGACACGCTCGACCTGACGCCTTATATCTCGACCGTCCGCCTGCTCACGTCGAACGAACGCGACTGGAACCGCATGCCGATCGCGCTCGACGGCCTGGGCGAATTCGACCTCGACCTGCGCCTGTCGGCGGCGAAAATCTCGGTGGCCCGCGCCAAGCTCGGCCGCACCGCCATCGCGATCAACCTGCGCAGCGGCAATCTCGCGGTGACGATCGGCGACTCGCAGGCGTTCGGCGGCGCTCTGAAAGGCACGCTGGCGCTGGCCTCGTCCGGGAACGGCGCCGCCTTCGAGTCGCAGCTCCAGTTCACCGACGTCGACCTGGAGAACTGCCTCAACGAACTGTTCAGCTTCCGGCGCGTCGAAGGCCGCGGGAACATGTCGCTCGCGCTTGAGGCGACCGGCGACAGCATGCTCGCGCTGACGCGTACCATGAACGGCCGCGCCACTCTGGTCGGCCTGCAGGGCGCGCTGGTCGGGATCAACGTCGAGCAGTTGCTGCGCCGCCTGGAGCGGCGGCCGCTGTCGGGGACCGGCGATTTCCGCACCGGGCGCACGCCGTTCGAGAAGCTCACGGTCAACATCAATGTCGTGCAGGGCACTGCACAGGTCGAGGACGTGCGCATGGAAGGCTCCAAGGTCCGGCTCGACCTTGCGGGGTCGGCCTCGATCCCGGCGCGGGAGTTCGACCTTCGCGGCGTGGCCGCATTGGCTTCGAGCAGCGCGGCCGACGCGCCGCCGGCATTCGAACTGCCGTTCGTCGTGCAAGGCCCCTGGGACGACCCTATCCTGCTGCCGGACACACAGGCCCTGATCCTGCGCTCGCCGGTTGCGAGCCCGCTGCTCGACGCGGTCAGGAACCGCAACACCCGCGACACGGTCCGCTCGGCCATCGAGCGCCTGACGGGCGGCGGCCCGCGGCAGCCCGCGCCCGACGCCGCAGCCCAGCCGCCGGCCCGCTAGCACCTTCGCGCATTCCGCTTCGCCGCCACCCGCGCGGGCGGGACGACGCCGTTTCGATTATTATTCGCGGGCGAATCAGTCCGCCATAACGCCCGGCGGCGAGGCCTGCATGCCGTATCCCCTGATCCGAACGCTGGTCAAGGTTGCGCTGGCCTCGCTGATCGTGGGCACGATCCTGACCCACTTCGGCATCACCGCCGAGCAATTGGTCAAGGAGTTCGGGCTGTCGTATGAGCGCATCGAGGAATGGGCGCGCCGCGGCTTCGCGTGGGCGGTGCCGAACCTGATGGTGGGGGCGATCGTTATCGTGCCGGTGTGGTTCCTGCTCTACCTGTTCCGTCCGCCGAGCGGCAGCGAACGGCAGGAGTAAGCCGGAACCTCGAACCGGGCGGGAACCCGATGCAACCGGCGCGACTCGATCTTGCTCCAGTGGTCGCGCTCCTCGGCAGCGTGGCAATCATGGTGCTCGGCAACGGCCTGCTGGGCACGCTTTTGGGCGTGCGCGCCGTGCTCGAAGGTTTCAGTCCGGGCGTGATCGGCCTGATGATGTCGGGCTATTTCGTGGGCTACATCGCCGGCGCCTGGCATGGGCCGCACCTGATCGCGCGGGCGGGGCACATCCGGACGTTTGCGGCCTGCGCCGCCATCGCCGCGGCGACGACGCTGACCCATCCCATTCTCATCCACGAAACGGTCTGGACCGGGCTGCGCTTCGTGAACGGCTATTGCGTCGCCGGCATGATCATGATCGCGGAAAGCTGGCTCAACGGCCATGCCGTCAAGGCCACGCGAGGGCGGCTGCTGACGGTCTACGGCTCGCTGATGATGGCGTCGTGGGGCGCGAGCCAGTTCCTGCTGGCGGCGGCACCGGCCAGCGATTTCATCCTGTTCTCGATGGCCTCGATGTTGCTGTCGCTCTGTCTCGTGCCGCTGACGCTGGCGCGCACCACCAGCCATCCGTCTGAGGTGACGCCGGTGCGCATGGACCTGCGCCGGCTCTATTCGATCTCGCCGCTCGGCGCCGTCGGCGTGTTCGTCAGCGGCCTGACCATGACCGCGTTCTGGTCGATGTCACCGGCCTATGCGCGCGGCGTCGACCTGCGCGGCCTGGAAATCTCGTTCTACATGGCGGCAGCGATGTTCGGCGGCCTCGTGCTGCATTGGCCGATCGGCTGGCTGTCGGACCGCTACGACCGCCGCACTGTGATCGTCGCCGGAGCCCTGGCTGCGACCGTTTCTGCCGTCCTGCTCGCCGCCTTCGGCGGCAATAATCTGGCCTGGCTGATGCCGATCGGCTTCGTGCTCGGCGGCGTCGGCGTCACGAGCTATTCGCTCTGCGTCGCGCATTCCAACGACTTCTTCGAGGAGCGCGACCTGGTGCCGCTGGCGAGCAGCCTGATCATGCTCTACGGCGTGGGCGGAGCGCTCGGCCCGCTGCTGGCCGGGCAGGCGATGCAGTGGGTCGGACCGGCCGGGTTGTTTGCCTACGTCGCGATCATGCAGGCGGTGTTCTTCGGCTTCGGCCTCTATCGCATGCAGCAGCGTCCGGCGCTGCCGAGCGAACTGCAAGAGAAGTTCGTCGCAATGCCGGAGGCAGCCATGCCGACATCGCACGTTGCGGTGCAGATGGACCCGCGCAGCGGCGATGCGCCCGCGGCAGGCGAAACGCGATAGCCCGGTTTGCCGCCTTATGCCTTGGCCGCCCGCCGCGCGCGCACGAGTTCGCCGCGCTTGGCCAGCAGCGCGGCAACGATAACGCCAAACGCGACAACCGCGATCATCACCGTGCAGATGGCGTTGATTTGCGGCTTCACGCCGAGGCGCACCTCCGAGTAGATGCGGATCGGCAGCGTGGTCGCGCCGGGCCCGGTGGTGAAGCTCGCGATCACCAAATCGTCGAGCGACAGTGTGAAGGCGAGCAGCCAGCCGGCGGCGACCGCCGGGAAGATCAGGGGCAACGTAATCGTGAAGAAGGTCTTGAGCGGCGGGCAGCCGAGGTCCATCGCCGCCTCCTCCAGGCTGCGGTCGAAGTCGAGCAGCCGCGACTGCACCACCACCGCGACGAAGCACATGGTCAGCGTGGTGTGCGCCGCGGTCACGGTCCAGAAGCCGCGGTCGACGTTCAGCGCCACGAACAGCAGCAGCAGCGCCAGCCCGGTGATGACCTCGGGCATGACCAGCGGCGCATAGATCATCGCCGAGAACGCCGTGCGCCCGCGGAACCGTCCGGCGCGCACCAGCGCGACCGCGGCGAGCGTGCCGAGCACGGTCGCGAGCGTCGCCGACAGCGCGGCGATCCGCAGGCTGATCCAGGCCGCTTCCAGCATCGCGGCGTCGTTCCACAATTCGACGTACCAGCGTGTCGACCAGCCGCCCCACACGGTGACGAGCCGCGAGGCGTTGAACGAATAGATCACCAGAATGACGATCGGCAGGTAGAGGAACGCAAGCCCCAGCGCGACCGAGGTGACGTTGAACAGCGACGGCCCCTTGCGCATCAGCGCTCTCCCAGCGCCCGCGCCTGCAGGCGCTGATAGGCCACGATGGGAGCGAGCAGCGCGACCAGCAGCACGACCGCGACCGCGGACGCAACCGGCCAGTCCTTGTTGGAGAAGAACTCAACCCAGAGCGTCTGGCCGATCATCTGCGCGCCGGAGCCGCCGAGCAGATCGGGGATGACGAACTCGCCCACAATGGGAATGAAGCACAACAGCGCGCCCGCGACCGCGCCCGGCAGCGACAGCGGCACGGTCACGAGCCAGAACGCCCTCCAGGCCGGGCAGCCGAGATCGGCCGCGGCCTCCAGCAGCGAGTCGTCGAGCTTTTCCAGGCTCGCGTAGAGCGGCAGCACCATGAACGGCAGGTACGAATAGACCGCGCCGATCAGGATCGCCGTGTCGGTGGACAGCCAGATCAGCGGCTCGCGGATCAGGCCGAGCGCCAGCAGCGTCTCGTTGAGCAGTCCCTCGCGCTGCAGGATGTTGATCCAGGCATAGATGCGGATCAGGAACGCGGTCAGGAACGGCAGGAACACCGCCATCACCAGAACGGGTTGGAGGCCGCGCGGCGCGCGCGCCATGCCGTAGGCGATGGGATAGCCGATCGCCAGCAGGATCGCGGTCGCCGCGAAGGCGATGCCGAGGCTGCGCAAATAAGACACGATGTAGAGCCAGTCCGAACCGAGCAGCTTGTAGTTCTCGAACGACAGTGCGGCCGCGAAGTCGCGCACCGCCTGCCAGCCGCCGGTAAGGTCGAGCGTCGGCGTGTAAGGCGGCTGCGCGATCACGCTCTGCGACAGGCTGATCTTGAGCACGATCAGGAACGGCACCAGGAACAGAACCGTCAGCCACAGCGCCGGTATCAGGATCACCAGCCGCGCGCCCCAGCTTCGGCGTCCGCTTGCGCCCGTGTCGCTCATTGCGTCAGCACCACGCAGGCTTCGGGCGCAAAGCTCAGCCATACACGGTCGCCCCAGCCGATGGGGCGCTCGACGAGCCGCACGCGGTTGGCGATCGAAACCTTCAGCGCAAGGCCGTTGTCCAGCTTCACCTTGTAGTGCGAGACGTCGCCGAGATAGCCGATGTCGGCCACCTGCCCCGCCAGGCAGTTGGCGTCGAAGGCGGCTGGCGGTTGGGTGTCGATCTGGATTTTCTCCGGGCGCAGCGCGAGCCACACGGTCGCACCGGGCTTCGCCTCGACGTTCTGCGCGACGCGCAGGCGCCCGCCGGCCCGGGCCCCGATCACGGTCTCGCCGAGGCCGACCGAGGCGACGATGCCTTCGATCAGATTGATGTCGCCGACAAAGTCGGCCACCCAGCGCGAGTTCGGCTGCTCGTAAACGGCCGCGGGCGGCGCGACCTGCGCGAGCGAACCCGCGTTCATGACGCCGATGCGGTCGGCCAGCGTCATCGCCTCGTCCTGGTCGTGCGTCACCATGACGAAGGTCAGGCCCAGATTGTCCTGCAGGTCGATCAGTTCGAAGCGCGTCTCCTCGCGCAGTTTGCGGTCGAGTGCGGACAGCGGCTCGTCGAGCAGCAGCACGCGCGGGCGCTTGGCGAGCGCGCGCGCAAGCGCGACGCGCTGGCGCTGACCGCCGGACAATTGATGCGGCTTGCGCCAGCCGTAGCCTTCGAGCTTGACCAGCGCGAGCATCTCCTTCACCCGCGCGGCGATCGCGCTCTTCGCCATCCCGTCCTGCCGCAGCCCGAAGGCGATGTTGCCCTCCACCGTCAGGTGCGGGAACAGCGCGTAGTTCTGGAACATCATGTTGACCGGCCGCTTGTGCGGCGGTACGCGCGCGAGGTCCTGCCCATCGAGCAGGATGCGGCCTTCGGTCGGAATCTCGAAGCCCGCGAGCATCCGCAGCAGCGTGGTCTTGCCGCAGCCCGACGGCCCGAGCAGCGCGAAGAACTCGCGCTCGTAGATGTCCAGCGATACGCGGTCGACGGCGGTGACGCCGCCAAAGCGTTTCACCACCGCCTCGAACTGCACGAGCGGCCGCGCGCCGGGCACGGCCCAGGGCGCGCGACCGGGCTTGAGCCCCGGCGCCGCGCCGCGCGAAGCCGCCGGTTCGGGATTGCCGTCCGCCATGCCGGCTACATAGACGCGCCGGACCGGCGGCTCAACGTTCAACGGGGGAAATTCCGGAACTGTCCGGAGCGGATTGTCAGGTCAGGTATATGACTTCGTCGTCTTTCCCGCGCTTGGACGACCCGCCTGCCGCGGCCTTCGCCTGCGTTCGGCGGCCGAACTGCGGCCGGGCGCCCTGCGCCGGGGCCGGGCCTGCGGGCCGCGGGGCTGCAGGGATCGGCGCCTGTGCCGCGACCGACCATGCCGCGTCTGATTCCGTGGCGGTCGGTTGAGGCGCTGTGGATTGCGGCATGGGTGGCTGAGGCGCCGCCGGATGGGGCTGCGCCGGAGCGGCGGCATCTCTCGGGGGCTGCGCCGGCGAAAGACGCGTTTCCTGATAGGCGCCGACCGGGTCCTGGAACACCATCGCGTTGCGCGGCGCCGGGCCGTAGTAGCCGGAATTGGCAATCCGGACCGTCGGCCGCGGACGGCTCAGGACCGATACGATCCGGTCGTATAGCGCCTTGGTCGAGACCGGCTTCAGCAGGTATTCGTGCGCCCCGGCACGAGCGGCTTCGAGCACCCGCCAGCGGTCGCCGTGGCCGCTGAGCATGATGATCGGCACGTCCGGAACCGGAAAGTCGCCGGGCGAGCGCACCATCTGCACGAACTGGGCGCCGTCGAGCATGGGCATTTCCCAATCGACGATCACGATGTCCGGATTGTGCACGCATATCGCTTCGAGGCCGGACATGCCGTCCTCGGCCTCATGCACGTGGCGCACGCCGAGCGAATACAGCATCGCGCGCACGACGCGCCGCATGTAATGATCGTCATCGACGATCAGTACGCGCGAGGCCTCGATGCGGGCCTGCATCAGCTGTTTGCTGGTCGTCACGGTCATGGGTCGGGCAACGCCGCGGTTCTGCCCACGATGGGCGTCGGTTCGCTGCCATTGGAACACGGCGCGATTGCATCCGCGTGAAACGGCTCCGAAAATTTGCAGGGGTCCGGGCAACGAATTGTTTACCCTGTCAGCCCCGCGGCGTGAGCGTGCGGCGGATCGCGTCCCGCCACATCGCCCATTTGCGGACCCGCTCGGCTTCGTCCATGGCCGGCGCGAACCGCCGCTCGGCGCGCCATGACGCCGAAAAGCGCTCCGGCTCGGGGCAGATGCCCGCCGCAAGGCCCGCGAGATACGCGGCCCCGAGCGCCGTGGTTTCGAGCGCCGCGGGACGCTCGACCGGCGCGCCGATCATGTCGGCCAGGAACTGCATGGCGACTTCGCTGGCGCACAGGCCGCCGTCGACCCGAAGCACGGTGCCGGCCGCCGCCGGCCAGTCGGCGTGCATCGCCTCCAGAAGATCGCGGGTCTGGAAGCCGACCGCTTCCAGGGTGGCGCGGGCGATTTCGGCGGGGCCGGAGTCGCGCGTGAGCCCGATCAGCGCCCCGCGCGCCTGCGCGTCCCAATGCGGCGCGCCGAGCCCGACGAAGGCCGGGACCAGCACAACCTCGGACGCGGCAGCGGCGCGCACCGCAAGCGCGTCGGTCTCGGACGCAGCCGCGACCAGGCGCAGCCCGTCGCGCAGCCATTGCACCGCGGCGCCGGCGACGAAGATCGCGCCCTCCAGCGCATAGGTGCGCCGGCCCGCAAGCTGATACGCGACGGTCGTGAGCAGGCGATGGCGCGAGCGCACGGCTTCCGCGCCGGTGTTGAGCAGCGCGAAGCAGCCGGTGCCGTAAGTCGCCTTCATCATGCCGGGCGAAAAACACCCCTGCCCGACGGTCGCCGCCTGCTGGTCGCCGGCGACGCCGGGATTCGGATTGCGCCGCCGAACAATGCGGGCAGGGTCGTGCCGTAGTCGGCCGCGCAATCGCGCACCTGCGGCAGCACAACGTCGCCGAGCCCGAACACGCCGGCAAGCTCGCGGTCCCAGTCGCCGCGATGGATGTCGTAGGCCAGCGTACGCGCGGCGTTGGTTGCGTCAGTGGCGTGGACACGTCCTCCGGTCAGCCGCCAGAGCAGGAATGAGTCCACCGTGCCGAAGGCGAGCCGGCCCTGCTCCGCCGCCGCGCGCGCGCCGTCGACGTTGTCGAGCAGCCAGGCGATTTTCGTGGCGGAGAAATACGGATCGAGCAGCAGGCCGGTGCGGGTGGCGACCGCCGCCTCGCCGCCACCGTCGCGCAGCCTGTCGCACATATCCGCGGTGCGCCGGTCCTGCCAGACGATGGCGTTGTGAATCGGCTTGCCGGTGTCGCGGTCCCAGACGATCGTGGTCTCGCGCTGGTTGGTGACGCCGAGACCCGCGACGTCAATCGCCGCAATGCCGGCCTTCGCCATCGCCTCGCGGACAGTTTCGACCGTAGCGGTCCAGATCGCTTCGGGATCGTGCTCGACCCAGCCGGGCCGGGGATAGATCTGCGGCAGTTCGCGCTGCGCGACTGCGACCGGCGCAAGCCCTGCATCGAACACGATGGCGCGGGTCGAGGTGGTCCCTTGGTCGATGGCGACAAGTTGCGTCGGCATGGGGGCAGAGTATGCGAAGACGGCGAAGCCTACACCCGCCCTTTACATCGGGCAGGCCAGTACATCGGACAGGCCAGGTCACCGGCCATCGCCGCTGCGGGCGCGGTATTCGGCGCGACAACGACGCCATGTCACATGGTCCCCCGCTTGTCGCCCAATGGGGTTTGTCGCATCCTCGGTTGCGTTCCAGCCCGGCCACAAGCGGGCGGACAGAACAAATAAGAAAACGGCCGATAGGGAGGTTTGTCATGAAGGCTGCATTTGCAGGCGTTGCATTGATCGCCTCGTTTCTGTTGCCGCCGGCAACCGCGAGCGCGGACAACTGGCCAACCAAGACGATCCGGGCGATCACCTCCCAGGGCTCGGGGGGACTGAGCGACATTTTCATGCGCGGCTTGGCCGAACAGCTGGGTCCTGCGCTCGGTCAGACCATCGTGGTCGAGAACCGCGTCGGCGCCGCCGGCACCATCGGTGCGCGGGCCTGCGCCGACGCGACGCCGGACGGCTACACCATCTGCATCCTTCCGGACACGGCGCTGGTCTACAACCCGATCATCCTGCCACAGCAGCAGTTCGATCCGAAGGCGCGGCTTACGCCGATCACACGACTGTACGATCTGCTGCAGGTCTTCGCGGTCACCGCGGAGATCAAGGTCAACTCGTTCGACGAGTTGATCAAGTACACCAAGGCGAACCCGAAGAAGGTCAATTACATGGCGCCTTCGCTCGCCAAGGTCGCGTTCATGAACGAGTTGAACCAGAAGCATGGCACCGATTTCGTACGCGTGCCGTTCAAGGGCGGTGGAGACGCGGTCAACTCCATGCTGACCAACACCACGCAGATCGCCATCTTCGGCATCGGCAATCTCGCCACGCTGATCGAGTCCGGCAAGATCGTCGGCCTGGGGATGGACGGCGACAAGCGTTCGGCGCTGGCGCCGAAGATTCCGACCTTCAAGGAAGCCGGCTACAACGTCGAGGGCATCACCTTCTTCAGTCTCATGGTGCCCACGGGCACGCCGAAGCCGATCGTCGACCGCATCTACGCCGAGACCAAGAAGATCGTTTCGTCACCCGACTTTGACAGGAAGTTCCTGCACCAGCGCGGCCTCGTTCCGGTGCTCAGCACGCCGGAGCAGACCGTAAAGGATTGGGACCGCGAAACCGGCGTGGCCCGGCGGATCGTCAAACAGTCGGGGCTCTATCCCGACGTCAAGTAGGCGAGCCTGACGCGAATTGCGCCCGCCGGTCTTTGTCATGCCGGCGGGCGTTCCTTTTGGTCACTGCGGCGGCAGTGCGCCGAGAAACTCTGCCAGATACCGCTTCCAGATTGCGGCGCGCATGGTCGTGTAATGGCCCTGCGTCTGCGGCCCGGCCGGCACCGTCACGCAGCGTGCGCCGGGAATTTTCGCGATTGCCGGTTCCAGCACGCCGAGCGCGGGCGGATTCAATTCGTCGTCGGCAAAGTTGATCGCGAAGAGCCTGGCCTCGATCCTATGTAGTTCGCCGGACGGATCGTAATCCATCGACGACTCGAGCTGATAGAGACGGTTGTTGGCGTCGCCTTTGCTCGCGCGTTCGACAAACTGCCGATAGAGCTTGTCGCCCGCCTCGCGCGTCGGCGCCATTTCCTGGATACGGACCACGCTCTGCGTCATCAGCGCGCCGATCGGCGCCGTGAGAACCCAACGCGCCGGGTTCGTCTCGTAATCGCCGCCGTTCCAGTCCGGGTCGTTGCGGATCGCCTCGATGTTCATGCGGCGCTGAATCCAGTTGCGGCCGCTCATCGGGCCGGGCTGGCTCGCCACCGGCACCAGAGCGTCCATGAAACGCGGGTGCATCTCGCCGAACATCCATGTCAGCATGCCGCCCATCGACAGGCCGAGCACCAGATGCAGGTGCGGAACGCCGAGCTGCTCGGTCAACAGCCGGTGCTGCGCCGTCACCATGTCCACATAGCGGTAGCGCGGAAAGCGCGCGCGCAGCCCATCGCTTGGCTTGCTCGACTTGCCGAAGCCGATCATGTCGGGCGCAATCAGATAGTAGCGTTGCGCGTCGAGCGGCTGGCCGGGACCGAACAATTCGTCGCCAAGCCCGGCCTGCAGCCAGCTTGCCGCGGTGCCAGTGGTGTTGTGGATCAGCAGCACCGCGTTCTCGACTTCACCCGCCGCATTCTTGCGCGGCGTGCCGAAAGCGATGACGTTGACCCGCAATTCGGGCAGCGTCTCGCCGCTGCCGAACCGGAAGTCCTTGAGCGTATAGGCGCGCTCGGTCTGGTTGGGAAAGGTTGTGCCGGTCATGTCTCTTCAATCGCGCGACGTTCGCCTCGGGCATAGCCGAAGCCTCGCGCGGTGAAAAGCGCGCGTAAGGCGTGCAGCGCGAAAACAGCCGTGCTATCAGGCGCCGCCATCAGTCCCCCATCCGAGAGCAGCAATGCCCCAAGCCCGCGTCCGCGCCGTCCGTTCCGTCGTCCTTGCCGTCACCGATCTCGAAACCGCGACGCGGTTCTTCACGGAGGTCTGGAATCTCGAGCCGGCCGCAAGCACGGCCGATGCCGCCTTTTTCCGGGGCACCGGCGCCTTTCACCACATTCTGTCGATCCACCGCGCGCCGCGCGCCGGCATGATCCGCGTCGTGTTCGACGCCGCCGACCGCGCCACGGTCGACGCGCTCTATGCGCAGGTGCAGGCCGCGGGCCGTCCGGCCGACGGCGCGCCGCGCGCGCTGCCCTGGCCCGGCGGCGGCTACGGATTCGGCTTCAAAGACCCTGAGCAACGCAACTTCGCGGTGGTCTGCGATGTCGCCGACCGCAAGGACATAGCCGACAGGCCCGACCGGCCGCGAAAGATTTCGCACGCCAATCTCAATTGCGCCGACAACGAGGCGACCTTCGCCTTCATGCGCGATGCGCTCGGTTTCCGGCTGTCGGACCACGCCAACAACTTCCGCTTTCTCCGCTGCAACGCCGACCACCACAGCATGGTGATCGGCTTCAATAAGGACGCCACGCTCAATCACGTGGCGTTTGAAATGCCCGATCTGGATTCGGTCATGCGCGGCATCGGCCGCATGCGCGACCACGGCTATCCGGTGGAATGGGGTCCGGGCCGCCACGGGCCGGGCAACAACGCGTTCGCCTATTTCTGCGGGCCGGAGGAACTGCCGCTGGAATACACCTCCGAGATGCAGCTGGTCACTGAGGACCACGTCGCGCGCACGCCGGACGACTGGAAATGGCCGCCCGGCCGCGTCGACCAGTGGGGAATCGTCGCGGGCCCGACCGCGCGCGTCAAACGCGCGCAGTCGCTGTTCCGGTTCTCCGATGACGGTTACCGGCTGGGCGGGTAAAGCCGCCGCTCACTGGATCTTGATGTTCGCCGCCTTGATGATCTCGCCCCACTTCTTGCGCTCGGCGACGATATAGGCGCCGAACTCCTCGGGGCTGTCGCCGATCATGCGCATGCCGCGCTCGGAAAGCTTCTGCATCAGCGGCGACTTCACCGCATTCGCCACCACGGCATGCAGCCGCTTGATAATGGCCGGCGGCGTGCCCGCGGGCGCGACCAGGCCGAACCACGACGACGCCTCCCAGCCGGGCAGGCCCGCTTCCGCCGCGGTCGGCACGTTCGGCAGCACCGAAATGCGCTGCTTGCCCGCGACCGCCAGCGCCGTGATGGTGCCCGCCCGGATATGCGCAACCACGGTCGGCGGATTGTCGACCGTGCCTTCGATCTGGCCCGCAATCAGGTCCTTCACCGCGGGCGCAGCGCCGCGATAGGGCACGTGCGTGACCTTGATCTTGCCGACGTGCACCAGCAGCTCCTGGCCCAGGTGCCCGGTGGTGCCGATACCGGCCGAGCCGAAATTGAGCTTGCCTGGATTGGCGCGGGCGAAGTCGAGCAGACCTTTGAGATCCTTGATGCCGGTCTTCGGGTGCACCGCCACCAGCATGGTCATGTCGGCGACGTTGGAGATCGGCACGAACGCCTTCGCCGGGTCGAACGGCATGGACTGGTACAGGAACTGGTTGATGCTCTGGATTCCGGGCGACGTCATCAGCAGCGTGTAGCCGTCGGGCGCGGCCTTGGCGACTTCGGCGGCGCCGATGTTGCCGCCCGCGCCGGGCTTGTTCTCCACGATCACCGGCTGGCCGAGCGCCTTCGACATCTCCTCGCCGAGCGCGCGCGCCAGCACGTCGACCAGGCCGCCCGGCGGGAACGGCGCCATGATGCGGATCGGCTTGTCCGGATAGTTCTGCGCCTGCGCGGGCGACAGAACGACGGCGGCGAGCGCGGCAAGCGCGAGCGTGCGCAACATGGCGTGCATATGGTCCTCCCTTGACGAGTGTCGCGGGGAAGGCACGTCAAACGCGGCGCGTTGTCAACGGCTTTCTGTGAATTGGGGCAACAGTGCGCGCGGCGAATTGTCCGCCGCAGCGATAACCGAACCTAACCCGTCATAAACGCCGCCAGCGTCGCCTTCTCTTCCGCGTCGAGCACCAGCCCGAGCTTGCTGCGCCGCCACAGCACGTCGTCGGGCTCGCGCGCGAACTCCTGGTGCATGAGATAGCGCACCTCTGCGGCGCTTAAAGGACCGAAGAACGGGCCGATGTCCTCGCGCCTTGTCGCCGCGCGCATGATGCGGTCGATGCGCGTGCCGTAGGCCCGCACCATGCGCTGCGCCTCGTCCTCGCGCAAGAACGGCCAGGACCGCAGCGTCTGCGCCACGCGCGTGCCGATGCCGTCCCACAGGAAGTCGCCGCCCGGCAGCGGCGCGGTCGCGGTCCAGCGCCGGTTCATCTGGAAGAAGTGCGCGAGCTTTCCGAGCGCGTCCTCAGCGAGCCTGCGGAACGTCGTGATCTTGCCACCGTAGACCGTGAGCAGCGGCGCAGCGCCGAAGCGTTCGTCGAGCGCGAGGTAGTAGTCGCGCGTTACATCCTCCGGACGGCCCGCGCCGTCGTCGTAGAGCGCGCGCACGCCGGCGAACGCCCAGACCACGTCGTCCGGGCCGACGCGGGTGCGGAAAAACTCGTTCGCCGCATTGCAGAGATAGACCACCTCGTCGGCGTCGGGGGCCAGCGAATCGAGACCGCCGTCGAACTCCTTGTTGGTGGTGCCGATCAGCGTGAACTCGCCCGCGAACGGCAGCGCGAACACGATGCGCTTCTCGGGCAACTGGAAGATGTAGCCGCTGTCGTGATCGAACAGCTTGCGCACCACGATATGACTGCCCTTGATCAGCCGCACCGGCTGCTCGCCGGGAAGGCGGATCACCGTCTGCGCGACCGATCCGACCCAGGGGCCCGCGGCATTCACCAGCGCGCGTGCGGTCGCAACCTCGCGCAGACCCTTTACGTTCAGGATCAGCCGCCATTCCGCCTCGCGCTCGGCGCGCGCGAGCCGCGCCCGGGTCCGAATGGTCGCGCCGCGCTCGGCGGCGTCGACCGCGTTGAGCACGACCATGCGCGATCCGTCCACCGCGCAATCGGAGTATTCGAAGCCCGAACGGAATTTCCGCATCAGCGGATCGCCGGCCGGATGATGCGTCAGGTCGAGCGTGCGCGTGCCCGGCAGGATCTTCCGCGCGCCGAGCCAGTCGTACATGAACAGGCCGAGCCGCAGCATCCAGGCCGGCCGCGGACCCGGATCGGCGGGCAGCACGAAGCGCATCGGCCGCACCAGATGCGGCGCCATGCGCAGGAGCAGTTCGCGCTCGGACAGCGCCTCGCGCACCAGCATGAATGCGCCGGCTTCGAGATAGCGCAAGCCGCCGTGGATCAATTTTGTGGAGGACTGCGAGGTGCCGGACGCCAGATCGTCCTGCTCGATCAGCAGAACGCGCAACCCGCGGCCTGCGGCGTCGCGCGCGATGCCCGCGCCGTTGATGCCGCCGCCGACGATGGCGAGGTCGTAATCGGCCATATCCGCGCGACGCGCGCTCCGGTGATTCGGTTCTGAAGCAGGATGCGCGCGGAGCACGACCGGCTCAAGGCGCACGCGGCCCGGCCCACAAGGCGCGGGACGGCAGACCCGGACCCCTGGCGTTTACGGAATTCGTGACTATGTAACTGGCGTTGCTTTGGCGACGCTCGTTTTCATTTTGGGCAAGCTTGGGACGGCAGTTCGCCGTTCGAACAGGAGTTTCAATGACGCACGATACTCAGGCGCTCAATCGCGCACGCGATCGGGTGCAAAAGTTGACGAAGGACATCGCCAGCTTCGACTATGGCGCGCCGGCCGAGCTATTCCCCAGCCGCAGCAGGAAGGGCAAGAGCGTGGCTGCCTACCGGCGGTTCGAGACCGCGGCGGAGGCCTTGCGCTTCGCGTTCGAGGATGCGCCGTCGGCCGCACTGGTTGGCGCCTATCTTGAAGTCGATGAGGCGCGCTTTGGAATGCCGGAAATGCGCGGCCTCTACGACAGCTCCGCCTACCCGCTCAAGCGCACCACGGCAGCGAACTGATCGCCGCGAGGCGGCCTCGCATCCCCGTGTCGTCGAAGTTGGCCAGCGCCGCAATTCCATGCTAGGGAGCGCGCGCCTGCGGAAGTGCGATCGGCGCGATTCGGCCGAGACGTCGCGCCGTCCCGTTCTCACGTCGACAAGGAACTCTGCCGTTGACCGACAGTCAGGCTAACGCACGCCCCGCGACCGATGCGCGTGCGTGGACGAAGATTCTCGCGCGCTACGGAAAACCCAGTAACGGGCGGGGCGCCGTCGAGGTCGCGATTACGATCGTGCCGCTGGCGGCCCTGTGGGCGTCGATCTGGGCGACGCTTGATGTCACCCGTGGGTTCTCGCTGCTGCTCGCCCTGCCTGCCGCCGGATTCCTGGTGCGGCTGTTCATGATCCAGCACGACTGCGGCCACGGTTCGTTCTTCCGCCACCGGCTGGCGAACGACTGGGTCGGCCGCATCATCGGCGTTCTGACGCTGACGCCGTATCACTTCTGGCGCCGCACCCATGCCATGCATCATGCAGGCTCCGGCAATCTCGACCGCCGCGGCTTCGGCGACGTCGACACGCTTACGGTGCGCGAGTACCGGGCGCTGCCGAAGCTGGGCCGGCTGCGGTATCGGCTCTACCGGCATCCGGCTGTGATGTTCGGTATCGGGCCCGCGTATCTGTTTATCGTCCGGCACCGGCTGCCGGTCGGGCTGATGCGCAGCGGCTGGCGGCTGTGGCTCAGCACCATGGCGACCAACACGGCGATCGCCTCGATTGCGGCGGGTCTGATCTGGCTGATCGGCGTTAAGGCGTTCCTGCTCGTCCATCTTCCGATCATCCTGCTCGCCGCATCCGCCGGCGTCTGGCTGTTCTACGTGCAGCACCAGTTCGAGCATACGGCCTGGGAGAGCGACAAGGAATGGAACCGCTACGAGGCCGCGCTGCACGGCAGTTCGCATTATGACCTGCCGGCGGTCCTGCGCTGGTTTACGGCCAACATCGGTGTCCATCACGTGCATCATTTGAGCAGCCGCATCCCCTATTACCGGCTGCACAATGTGCTCCGCGATCACCCGGAGCTGCGCGGCATCGGCCGCCTGACGATGCTGGAAAGCCTGGGCTGCGTGCGACTTGTGTTGTGGGACGAGGCCCGGCGGCGGCTGGTGTCGTTTCACGAGGCGCGCGCGGCGGCCTGAGCGGCCGTAGCGGCACGGCGTTAAAGCTCGCGCGTCCGCCGCTCCATGGCGCGCTCCCAGAGACGCCCGCGATCCTCGTCGAAGATCAGATGCTCGTCGGCCGCGGCTGTGTGCCAGGCGTTGAGCTTCAGCTCGTTTTCGAGCTGGCCCGCCGCCCAGCCGGCGTAGCCGAAGGCGATCAGGCTTTTCCTGGGACCTTTGCCCTTAAGAATGTCGGCGATGATTTCCTTGCTGCCGGTCATGGCGAAGCGGCTGCCGATCGGAAAGCTCTCCGGTCTGCGATAATCGGCGGTGTGGATCACGAAGCCGAGCTCCGGCTGCACCGGCCCGCCGAAGAACAGCCGCATATTGCCCGTGGCCTCACCGCGCGGCTCGCCCAGCGCCTCCAGAAGATCGCCCACGGGGCGCTCGCGCAGCGGCCGGTTGATCACGATGCCGAGCGCGCCGTTCGCGTCGTGCCGCACCATCAGGATCACCGTCTGTGCGAAGCGCGGATCGCCCATGGTTTCCGCGGCAACGAGGAACTGGCCGGCGAGCGAGGGATGAGCGGGAGCCTGCTTCGGCGTCTCGGCCGGATCGGACGGCGCCGCGGCAGGCGGAGGCGCGGCGAGCGCGAGCAGCGCCGCAGCGGCGATTGCGAACCGGATTTTCCAGCGACCGAAGGACATGCCGCCGGCCTCCCTGCGGACGCCGGCGATCCTACACCGGCTTGGCCAATTCCTGGTAGGAGCGCGCCACCACATTGACCGTATCGTCGTCGGGCGAGCCGGGCCGCTTCTCCCACTCGCCGAGCCGCTCGGAGTTCTGTACCACCATGCGGCAGCGGTCGTAGCGCCGTGCGGTGAAATCGGTCAGCACGGCCTCGACGCCCCCGCCATCCGCGAGCCGCCGCGCCAGCACCACCGCGTCCTCGATCGCGATCGAGGCCCCGCTCGCGAGCTGCGGGGTGGTGGCGTGCGCGGCGTCGCCGATCACAATCACCCGCCCGCGGTGCCAGGGCGGCGGCATGATGAGCGAGAACGTCGGGCGGCAGATGATCTGTTCCGGCGACACAACCTCCTCGCGCGCGCGCGCAAGCGCGCCGCCGAATTCGGAAAGGAGATCGCGCAGCCGCCCCGGCAGCTCCTCGTCCGGCCAGCGCGGCTTCACCGGCACGTTCTGGAGCGCGTAGATGTACATCTGGGTCTGCGAGATCGGGTTGAAGCCGGACTTGTTGGTCGGCCCGAAATAAGAGTAACGGCCGAGCACCTCCGGCGGCCGGCTCACGGTCGCGCGCCAGTTCATCTGGCCGGTGTAGCGCGGCTCGTGCTGCGGCCCGAACGTCAATTCGCGAACCGTGGAGTTGACGCCGTCTGCACCCACAACGAGGTCGTAGCGCGCGCGGGTGCCGTCGCTAAGGGCAACGTCAACACCGTCTCCGTTCTGCTCCAGCGATGTCAGCGTGGTGCCGAGCCGCACCGCCACGCCGAGCCGCGCAAGCTCCTCCGCCAGCACCTCATGCACCCAGTGACGCATGATGCCGACGGTCGCGGGGTAGTCGGGGCCAAGGAGCCGCGGCAGCTCCACCGTGCCGGTAACGTTGCCCTGCGCGTCGCAGGCCTTGAAGAACGAATAGCCGAAGCCACGCGCAATACAGGATTCGGCGAGTCCCACGGTGTGCAACGCGCGCAGCGCCGGCCCTTGCAGCGAGATGCCGGTGCCGGGCTCGCTCAGGTGCTCGCGCAGTTCGACGATCTCGCAGCCGATGCCGTTGCGCTTGAGCGCCACCGCGAGCGTAAGCCCCGCCATGCCGGCGCCGACGACGAGGGTGTTGCTGACGGTGGCCATTTTATGCTGTCAGAAAATTAGATACCGCAAGCAGTCTCCCTGGCCCCCCACCAATTGAACAATAGGCCGCTTGCAACCTAGAACCCTAGCCGAATATATTTCATCGCATAGCTATGCCAAACGACAAATCGGGATCTTGCGAATCATGCCTCCAGGTCATCAAATTCGCCCATCTTGGTTAGGGATAACCGAAAAGCTTACAAAATTCAACGTCCCATTAGATGCGATAATTCAAGCTGTACTATTGTACACTCAGACCAATAGTCAGCCGGACAAACAAGTCAAACGGCTTCTAGACTCAAAGTTTCCTTCTTTTGCACCGGTAACAGAAAAGCTTGCGCCGCTTTACAAGGAACTCGCCGCTTCGTTCTGGTCAGACATCTACGTTGAACGATTAGAATACGCCGAAATTAAAAGCCGTGTCGATATCGGCTTTGACGGCTCCATAATAATAAAGGGTTATGCGGGCTGCGGAAACTCAACGCTCGTTCGAAAATTAGAACACGATCTTAGAGGTTCACTTAATACAATATTTTTTATTATAGACCCAATGGCTCGACCCGAGCTTTTTGAGAACAAGCGCGCCACAATACGCGACTATATATGCCGGGCTATGTACGAAACTATTCGCGAAGCCGCTACGGCTTCAAAGCCAGGACTCCTGTCTACCTTCAACAAATACCTGATATTTAGCGACAAATCGTTGCCCTATATGGAGTTTCGAGATAAACATGATATCCAATTTACACCAGATTATCTAGGTCAGAACCTTTCTGATGAACTATCATCTCAACAAAAACGATATCACTTCAGCATAGGCTCGTTAGAGCGACTCTTCTCCCTTCTCGAGTTCCTGCAATTACATGACATTCGTGTATATGTTTGTTTTGACAATATCGACCGGCTGGCCATTTGGAAACACGATGTTATCGTCGAATTGGCTGCTGAGCTAGTTCGCGGCAGCCCCCCCCAAATGCTATCCGATGATATCTGTCCGAGAGGGCAACCATCAGCGTTGGACGCCAGGTGACCTGAGCCCCAACTTTCATCCAGCGATGAGTAGAGCCCCAGGTTGATTTGAGCCTTGTTGGCTCGGCGAAGCAACGGGGCGGGGCGCGGAGCCCCATGTTGAGCGCAGCGCCCCGACCCG
>Ga0194132_10001121_pt1 | contig 54561 bp, 41 predicted proteins | sample TA2KigOf80mmetaG_FD_148612 | JGI IMG/M metagenome (GOLD analysis project Ga0194132, IMG submission 148612) | Freshwater microbial communities from Lake Tanganyika, Tanzania - TA2015054 Kigoma Offshore 80m | ecosystem: Environmental > Aquatic > Freshwater > Lake | place: Tanzania: Lake... | reverse complement strand
AGAGCATCGGCAACTACACCCCTGGAACTCTGGCCCGATCTATCTGCGATCTGGCCTGGAGTTTAGTTGCGATATTCCCAAGGCCTCGCTCAACGCACAGAGAAAAATGAGGAAAGAAAAGAAACAGCTTCACTTTAAAAAAAGAAAAAGAGCGCTTGACACTTCTCATAGCAGGGCGAGCTGTCTTAGCGAACCGAACCTTGTGGATCACGTCTGCGACACTGCGGGCTCTGGGAAGAGGCACCCGCCCGGGATCCACCTTCAGTCCCCGAGCCAGCGGTGGGATGAAGGCCTTTGGAGGAGGGATAAGACGGGCTGTCCGCACGAGATTTTGCGAAACGCTGCGAACAGCTTGAGCCTCCCCCTCTGTCCGGGTGGGGTTAGAATTCCGGTCTCCTCCACCTTTTTGCGAGAGTTCGCGGGGCAGGATTCCGACCTTGGGCGACCTCCGAGACCCTCTCAGCCGGGAAGCCTCCAAGGATCGCCTCAAAAGGGGGTTTTTCTTGCGGCAGAGACCCGGAACGTTCAGGCTTCGCCTGCAGCCGTGAAAAGCAAATTCCTATTAGAAAGCAAATACCTGTGGCTGAGCACTCAGCTTGTCGTGACATTGCTGCCGGGATGTGCTAGGGATGCAGCGTTGGCTATGATGCACTGCAAATGGATCCAATGCGTGCTGGTGCTGCTGGTTTTGCTCACCGGGGTGTTCTCGGCGGGGGCCGCGACGAATCCTCCCACGCTGGATGAACTCAAAGCATTGGGCGCCCGGCAATCGCTGCTCAAGCAGCATGTCGCGCATTCCCTCGAAACGAATGCGCCGCTGCCCGAGCTCGACCGGTTTCGCCAAGAGATCGAGCCGGTGTTACAAAGGCACTGCGTCGCCTGTCACGGGCCAAAGAAAACGAAAGCGCGCCTTCGGATCGACACGCTGAATCCCAACCTCTTGGAAGGGCCTGATGTGGATTGGTGGCTGGAGATTCTCGCCGTGTTGGGCAACGGCGAAATGCCGCCGCCGGATGAGTCCAAGTTGTCCGGCGAGGACCGAAGCCGGGCCATGGATTGGCTTTCCGGGGAGATTCGCAAGGCCTCGATCGCGCGACGCGCCACGGCCGGGCATTCTTCGTTTCGCCGGATGACACGCTACGAGTACAATTATGCGTTGCAGGATATTCTTGGGCTCCCTTGGGAATTCGCCCGGGATCTTCCGCCTGAAGCCCATTCCGAAGACGGATTTCAGAACAGCTCGGAGACGTTGCACATGTCCGTCGCGCAACTGGAGACCTACCGCCTTCTCGCCAGGCAAGCGTTGTCGCGGGCAACCGTCCGTGGTCCCCGGCCTCGTGTGTTGTATTGGGGCGTCTCCATGGAACAGGCTGGGCAGATTGAATGGAAGAAGCAGACCGCGGAACTCGAGAAAGCCAAGGTGGCGTTCAAGGACGATCCGGAAAAGCAAAAGCGCGAGCTGGACAAGCTGCATGACCGGTCCACCAAGCCGCATGGGAAAACCTATTTCAAAGATCGAACGACGGGACGAACGGCCCCCCACTCCTGGGATTATGGTGGCGCCAAGCACGCCATCGCCCCCACCCATGCCCCTCCGCCGGTTCCCCAGACATTCGACCAGGTGGCGATCCTTCCCCACGGTCACGAGCAGAAACTTGTCGTGGAATTGGGGGATCAGGTTCCCGACGAGGGCCTGCTCCGTGTGCGAGTTCACGCGGCCAGAACTCCTGCGAACAACGATCGCGTTCCGAGCCTGCAGTTGGAGTTCGGTTGGCAGGCGAGCAACGAGGGGCGAGCGTTGCTGCGCGTGAGCGAGGAAGACCTTCCCATCACCGCCAGTCCGGACCAGCCGCAGATCTACCAATGGGATGTGTCGCTCGGGGATATCTATCCCCGGAACTCGGTGCGAAAGGCGTCGCCCATGGGATCCACGCCTAGCCCGTCCGAGCACATCCGGCTGGTCAACAGTTCGGCGTCCCCCGGGGAGATCCAGATCAGCTACGTGGAGGTGGCGGCACCGGTCTACGATCAGTGGCCCCCGAAGGCACACGAGCGGATTTTCTCCAAGAGCCCGCACCGCGAGGACGAGCCCGTCTACGCCAGAGAAGTTTTGACGGCGTTCATGTCGCGCGCCTGGCGGCGGCAGGTCGGGGACGAGGAGATTGACCAAAAAGTCCGGCTTTTCCAGGCGATGCGAAAATCCTCCGACACGCTGGAAGAGGCCATGGTCGAGGTTTTGGCCACGGTTTTGTCATCGCCGGAGTTCCTCTACATCGTTCGAGGGGATGCGCCGGGCGAGCCCGAGCGGTCGCCCCGTCCGCCGCGACTTACCGCGCAGGAACTCGCGACTCGCCTTTCCATGTTTCTTTGGTGCAGCGTGCCGGATGACCGACTGCTGGAATTGGCTGACAACGGCCAGTTGCGACGTCCCAAGGTTTTGGATGACGAGGTCAGGCGGATGCTGGCGGATGCGCGCGCCGAGCGATTCGCAAAGCATTTCGTCCGGCAGTGGCTCGACCTGCAGTTGCTGGATTTTGTGAAACTTGAGGGTGGGGTGGATCCGCTCCTCAAGGAGGCTATGCAGCAAGAACCCATCTTGTTCTTTGCTGGAATGTTGCGCCGCGACGAGAGCGTTTTGAACTTCATCCACGCGGACTACACCATGGCCGATGAGCGGTTGGCCCGGCATTACGGGTTGGCGGATGTCTATGGGAACCACTTCCGCCGGATCGGTTTGGATCTGAGCAACCGTCGAGGCGGGCTGCTCACTCAAGCCGGCCTGTTGGCGATGAATTCAAGCGGGAAAGACTCGAATCCGCTCAAGCGGGGGATCTGGCTGCTAAAAAGTTTGCTCGATGACCCGCCGCCGCCGCCGCCGCCGGCCGTGCCGGAGATTGATCTCGCCGATCCTGAGATCGCGAAGATGACGCTGAAGGAACGCCTCGCCGATCACCGGAACCACGAGGCCTGCATGTCCTGCCACGCCAAGATCGATCCGTGGGGGATTGCCCTGGAAAACTACGACGCCCTCGGGCGTTGGCGCGATCAGATTGACGGGAAACCTGTTGACGCCGCCAGTCGGCTGTTCAACGATGAAATCTTGCATGGAATGGACGGCTTAAAGCGATTCCTTTTGACGAATCGCCAAGACCAGTTCGTGCGGGCTCTCACGCACAAGATGACCGTGTATGCCCTCGGGCGGCCTTTGACCTTTGCCGACCGCGCGGGGGTTGAAGCCATTGCGGCAAAGGTCCGCGAGGATGGCGACGGGCTGGCCACGTTGGTCAGGCATGTGGCCACCAGTGAATTATTCCTTTCAAAATGAAACCGCATTCGCAATCGATTCTGAGGGATCTGGACCGGCGCCGCTTTCTCATCGGTGCCGGGTGGGCTTTGGCGCTGCCCATGTTCGAATCCTTTTCCGCCGCCAAGGTCTTGGCCGGGCCAGGGCGTGCCCAGCCGAAACGATTGGGTTGCTTCTACTTTCCCGACGGCGTTCCCATGCCGCTTCCAGCGGATCCGGCTTACCAGGACTGGGCGTGGTTCCCCCATGGCAACGGCCGTGAGTTTAAGTTCACGAAGTGCATGGAGCCGCTGGAGCCGCTGCGGGAGGAACTGACCGTGCTCTCGGGTCTCTCGCACCCGGCCGGGCGCGTGGTTCATGGGCACAACAATGCCGATCAGTTTCTCACCGGGGCCGCCACCGGCACGGGCGACATGGATTACCACAACGCAATCTCGCTCGATCAGTTCTACGCGGGACACGTGGGTGACCAGACCCGGTTTGCTTCCCTGGTGATGTCGACGGACGGCGGCACGGGCACGGCCCGCGGTGCTCACACGGTTTCCTTCGACCGGCATGGGCGGGCCATTCCCGCCGAGAACCGGCCCAAGCGGATCTTTGACCTACTCTTCGTCAAGAACGACGCCGATGCGGCCCGGCGGCTCGCGCTCAGTCAAAGTGCGCTCGACGACCTCCTGACGGACGCGCGGCGGCTGCGCCGGCGGCTCTCATCGCATGATCAAGGCAGCCTGGATGAGTACCTGCAATCCGTCCGCGAAGCGGAGATCCGGGTGCAGAAGGCCAAGCAATGGCTCCACACCCCGCTCCCGCAAGTGGACGCGGATCCGCTCAATCTGGAAATCACGCCGGAAGAGCCCCGGCAGTATTTGCGGACGATGTTCGAGTTGATCGTCCTGGCATTCAAGACCGATTCCACCCGCGTGGTGACTTACCAGATTGGACGGGAGAACGGCATTGGGATCAGCGACCATTTGTCGCGCGCGATCGGCTTTCCTGCCGCGCACCAGCTATCCCACGAGACCAAGCAGCCGGACGGTTGGAAAAACTTTGGCACTTACTGCCGGTTTCTCCATGAAGAATACGGACGGTTCGTCATGCAAATGAAGAACACCCCGGAACCTGCGGGCGAGGGTTCGTTGCTCGACAACTCGCTGCTGCTGTTCGGTTCGGCGTCCAGCGCCTTCCATCTCTCCCGCAACTACCCCTTGATTCTTGCCGGGGGCAAGAACCTGGGCGTCGCGCACGGCCGCTATTTGAACCTGGCTGGGAACAAAGCGCAGGCCGGCGGATGGAAGCCCGGCGACCCCGAGCCGTGGACGGAACAGGCCACGCATCAGGATCTCCCGCTTTCCAATCTCTTCGTCTCCATGCTCCAACGCCTCGGCCTCGAAACCGGGTCCTTCGGAGATAGCACGAGCAAACTCGACGGGGTTTGAGGAGGCGCCCGCGGGTAGGGCGGCCGTTCCCGCTCACGCGCAGTGGGCCGGACGAGTTGTGATTTCGTCGGCGTTGGAGCCATTCTGCCCATGACCCCGGTCTGTTCATGGGCGCAACGCGCGCGGAAAACTCGGGGTAGTCTCATTTTGCGGAGCGCGGGTGTGTGTGGAGCACCACCCGCAGCCCTGGCAAATTCATAAACCCTGGGTGCACTTCACCTGCTGCGGCTGGTCCTTCGGATACAGCCGCGCTCCGGTCGCGTCGTAAGAACCCCTTTCGGCGTTGGATTCCCCCTTGGCTAGCGTTTGGGTGTGTGGTTAAATCGGCGTAATCGATCGCGCTCGAAAGCAGCATGGTCCGAAACGCTCCATCACTTTGTGGCCTCGCCCTCACTGTTGCCAACACCGCCGTCGCCGGCCTGACAGTTATTTCAACCACAACCGCTATTTCCAAAACCATCGCCATTACCATGACAACCACCCAAAAACTTGCTGCTACTGCTCTCATCGCCGCTGGCGCTATCACCTTCGGAGTTTATGAAGCGTATCAGGCCAACAAACTTCGGGCGCAGATCCAAATCCTCGACCGCCATCAACAGGACCAGGCCGCGCTCAGCAACCAGGTCCAGGAACTTCAAGTCGAGCGCGATCGCGCCAAAAGCCAGGTCGCGGCCCTCATGGCCGAGAATGCGGCCAGGAAGCCCGCTCCCAACGAGACCTTCAAACTCCGCGGTGAGGTCTCGCAACTGCGTCGCGAGAAAACAGAACTAGGCTCCACCAGCGGCTTGAGCAAGGTCACCGCCAATCCGGAAGCGCGCAAAATGATGCGCGAACAACAAAGGATGGGCATGACGATGCTCTACAAGAGTTTCACGGCCGACGCCAAACTGACCGACGAACAAACCAAGAAGCTCAATGACCTATTGGCCGATCACATCATGGATAACGTCGAAAATGTAACGGTCGCCTTGCGCGAGAAGATGGGCCCGGATCAATTGACGCAGATGTTTGGCGCGCAGGAAGCGGATTTGAACGCCAAAGTCCAGGAATTGCTTGGAGACGAAGGACTGCAGAAATATCAGGATTATTCGAAGAACCTCGTCAGCGCAGTCACCGCACAACAATTCAAATCAATGATGACCGGTGACAAAGACGCCAAGGAGGAAAAGGCGAAGCAAATGTTGCAGATTCTGAACGAGGAATCGCAGACGGTCTTGGCAGGCGCCGGATTGCCGGCCGATTATCAATTGGTTCCCATGTTGAACTTCCGAAATATCGCCTCCGAGAGTGAAGGGGAGAAGAGCCTGCAACTTCTCGATTCTCTTTACACGCGAGCAACGCCGCGCCTGGAGACGGTCCTCAGCAAGGAAGAAATGGCGAAGTTTCAGGAATTCAGAGGCAAGGCGATCGAAAACAACCGCGCCGCTTTTCTGATGAACCGAAGTTTGATGGCTCCTATCGCCAACTAATTTGTAACTTGCCCCAGAAGCGCGGCTTCCGAGACTTTGTCGTCAACTTAATCGCAAACTTCGCCGGCAATGCGCGATTCGATTGAGTTCTCGACAAAGTTTACGACAAAGTTTTTCTCCATTCGGCAGCTTCTTGAACGAGCCCGAACTGATGGCCTATTTGATCCCGACTGCCATCGAATCGGGTCCTGTTCGGGTGTTTAACACGCGTGTCGCGAAATCCTGCTTCACGCATCCAGCCGCAGCAATCGGCTCCGGTAAAATCAAAGCCGCCCCATGAACCTGCGCACACCGAAAACAGGACAGGCGGGACGCCCGTCCTAGGAACGTCACTGCTTTTCCGCCAGCAGTCTTTCGACTTTCCCCTCCAAATCTTCGCGCGCGTTCAGATCGCGCAAGATGCCTTGTTGATCGACCAGCCACATTGTTGGGATCGCGCTGATGCTAAACTGCTGTCCGAATACGCCGGCGCCATCGAAGTGTTGCGGCCACGGAATCTTCTCTTTCGCAACAAACTTTTCGAGGGCCTCCTTTTGCCGGTCGAAACTAATCCCCAGAATCTCGAATCCCTTGGAGTGGAGTTTGTCGTAAGCTGCTTTCACTTTTGGCAATTCCGCCACGCACGGTCCGCACCAGGTCGCCCAAAAATCAACCAGGACGACCTTCCCACGCATCTTCGAGAGATCGATTTCCTTTCTGTCAAGCGATGTGAACTTGATCTGCAATGGCGTTCCGATCCGTTCGAGCTTTTTCAGCAGATCTTTGGCGCTCTCTTTTGCTTCGTCCGGAGCGTCCGAGCTCACAATTTCCTGAGCCAGCTTGCGTCCTTTCTCCGCATCAGTTTGGGATGCGATCACCAAAAGCATCTCAAATACTTCGGAACGTTTGGGAAATTCCTTTTGCAGATTGCGAACGCCTTTCTCGAATTCCGCGAACACCGCGGCTTGTCCCTCGGCTGTTTTGCTGACGGCATTGCGGTGGACCGCCGAAGCGCGCAATTGGAAACGTTCGTCCTCGCTGAGGGCGGGATTCTTCAACCGCGCGGCTTCAAGCGCCTCCAGTTGTGGGGCCACTTTTGCGTTGCCCATTGCGACGGCAGCTTCCAGCAATTCAAACTCTCGCTCCCGTGCCTCGTCAGCTTTCGCATGATCGGAAAAACGCGTGTAAAAGTCCTTGGCCTTCTGCGCGCCTCTGGCCGCGGCTTCACTTTGGTCGAGACGATGTTTGGCAATGGCTTCCGCCGATGGCCGGGTTTTCTTCCATTCCTCGGGTGGCGGAGGCGGTTGACTCGCCTTGACGACTTCTTCCCAGGCCGCGTCGGCTTCGGAGGATTTCGGTTTTGCCGCAGCGGCCGGCTTGTCGGCTTGCGCGCGGGTCACCTCGATTGAAAACAAGCCAATCAATGCGGCGATGGCGAAGAAAAGGATACGCATAATAGGAATAGTTGTCGTTCCGCGGATGGTCATAGGTGTGGCTGGGTTGAATGTCGAGGTTTTTCGCTGTCCGGCTGCTCCGGGATCTCTGATGAGAGACGGGCTTCCTCGCGCTGTTCGCGCCGCATCGCCTTACGCGCGTGTTCGAGGAAAAGAGCGCACGGTTCAAGGCAAGGGATCAGACTCTTTTCCCGAGCGAAATCGGGCAACATTCCTGTCACAGTCCAGAGTCGGCGTTTCAAACAGACAGTGTTGCTGCAGGCTGCATCAACGACACCGGCTACTTGCGCATCGGTCAGCTTTTGAGTGATTCGGTACATGCCCGTCTGGCGTTCTGTAAATTCCCGGTAGTTCGTCACGGGCGGCGTTGCAGACAGGGCTGCATGCCAGTTGGGAATTGCTCCGGGGTAAAGATGGTCGAGGGCTCGTTCGAGTTCACCTGCCGTGTGCAGAACCGCGCGCCAACCCGTCTGAAGGTCAGGCGCGGATTTCAGCGGACGAAACGCGCCTTGTGCAGTGAACTGCGCCAAAGCGCGAAGTTGCTCCAATCGCACCTCTTTCAAATCTGCGCTGGGACGACCGCAGTCAGCAATATGACGCAGCTCGTAACCGGCCGGCTGGCGGCGTATTAACAACTGAGCGAAAACTTGCTCGTCACCAAGTTGGGCAACGAACGCAGCCAAAGCGGGATTGGCAATAACAGGCACTCCTCACCAAAATACTGCATTACGGAACTTTGACAAAAGGGAAACATGTCACGCCCAGCAATTCTCATTATAGGAGCGCGGACCGCCGAGTCCGCGAGAGGACCATCGGAACAAGCGCGAAACGCGGGGACTCAGCGGTCCGCGCTCCCATAGTGAGAATTGCTGTTGTCACGCCAGTGCGCACTTTTCTTGTAGCGGCGTCTCGGAAGCGCGCCGCCGACTTCGGGTTGTTAAGGAATGGCGGCGCGCTTCCGAGACGCCGCTACAGCACTTGGCTCTATCCCACCCTGCCTTTTGTCTCCTTCGACAGATTGGCGCTATCGGCCGGATTGGCTGAATCGCCGATCCGCCATTCCGAATCCTGTTTCAAATAGACGGTCTGCGATGGAAACGCGAAGCTGATCCCTTCCTCATCAAAGCGCTTCTTGATTGCCAGATTCATCTCTTGCATTCCCGCCAAGTGCCCCTTGGGATCGTTCGAATTCCACCAATGAACAACCTTAATATTTAAGGCGCTATCGGCAAATCGATTAAACCCAATCACAACGTCAAAAGTCATCGGGTGACCTTTGTAGACTTCCTCGAGTATCTGGAGCGCGCGCCGCAGTCGTTCGATCGAGGTATCGTAAGTCAGACCCAAATTCATCTCGGTTTTGATATTCGTCCTGCGCGTAATGTTGGTGATAATGGCGCCCCCCATGGTTTTGTTCGGTATGGTAATGAAATGACCATCAAGGCTCCGGACGCGCGTGCTGCGCAACCCAATGGCCTCGACTGTGCCGTCCACTTTGTCCAACTGAATGCGATCGCCCATCCGAAAAGGCTTGTCCACGAACACCGACACCGCGCCGAACAGATTGGCCAAGGTATCTTGAGCGGCCAAACCAAGCGCGAGGCCGCCGATCGAGAGCGAGGCAATGGCTCCGCTTATGTTGAGCCCCAAATTCTGGGCGGTCACCAAGACTGCCACGATAACCAGAAAGACCTTCAGAGCTTTGTCGATGATGGGAAAGAGCTGATCGTCGAAGCTCTTGTCGCCGTCGCGGTCAGTCCGCTTCTTCCAAAACTCGATGAATAGGTCGATGAATTTCAAGCCCATATAAGTCAGCGAACAGGCGACAATGATATTCAGACCTTTCTTCAGGAAATCTTCAATCCACAATGGCCAGTCAAAAACCTGAAGTCCGACATGCAACAATATGACGAATGAAATGACCTTGATCGGTCCCTGCAGGAGGGTCAGCAGCAGGTCGTCAGACTTGGTTTTCGTCCGAGCGGCCCAGCCTTGCAGATAAGTGCGCGTCACACGATCCAACAGTTTGGAAACGACAAAGGCCAGGAGGATATAGATCAGCGAGGCGGCGTACTGCCAAAGCGGAATGCCTGCGGGCAACTCGCGCTTGAGAAACTCCACTTCATCCAACCCGAACGTCAGGAAGACCTTCTTGTCCGGAAGAGGAAACACCTGCAAGCCACTCGCCGGTCTCTCCACTGTTACGGTTGCGGCAGGAGCATTCGTGCGTGCGTTATCCTGAGCGCTCGTGCAGAACGACCAAATCAACATCCCCGCCAGCACGAAAAGCCCGCCTCGAAAAACCGCTTTGAATGTCACTTTCATACTCGCGAAAATTATGAAACAGGCGACCGCCGGGACAAGTCTTAATACAACGCAACAATGTAGGCCACAATCGAACTCGACCGCGGATGCCCAGCAGGTGATATATCTGTCGTAACGCAGACTGAAAGTCTGCGCTACGGAAAGGCATCCGCGGTCCTAGCCAAAGACTAGCAGATGCCCGCAGCCCGTGCGATAGCGCAGGTTTGGCTGGCGAACGCACTTTCAATTCTCATAGAATGAGCGTGATGCAACTGCGGTTTGGAACGCTGACGACAGAAAGGAAGATGGGAATTGCGTTTGCCGTGGCTCTCCTGACCATCAGCGGTTTGGCGGTGATATTTTATCAAAGCACGCGGGACCTCTTTCGTTCCAACGAGCAAGTAGCCAATACCTTGGAGTTGATGGTGGCCCTGGGGAATACTCTTTCGCGCATTAACGAAGCCGAGACAGCCCAACGCGGGTACATTCTGACGGCTGATCGCAGCTTTCTTACTTTTTATCCGCGCTCGATCGAGGCTGTGGAACGCGAGATCGAAAAACTTCGGTTTCTGACCACAGGCAACGCCGGGCAACGCGCCGCCGTCGAGAGGCTCAAGCCACTCATCGATGAACGGGTCGATCGCATGCAGGAATCGATACGAATTCGGGAAGAGCAAGGGTTCGAACCAGCCTTGGAGGTGATTGTCACCAAAAAGGGAAATGAAATCATGCGTGAGATACGGGGAGTGATCACCGAGATGCAACTACAAGAGGAAAGAACTCTGCAGCTTCGTTACGACCGTCTCGAAAGCACTTCGCGCAGCACGCTTCTCGGCTTCATAGTCGTCGCGCTGCTCAACTTCGTCCTCCTCTCTTTGGCCTACGTAATCGTAAGACGAGACCTAAGGGGACGCCAAAGGAATATCGAGCAAAAGACAAAATTGGTGGGGGATCTGGAAAAGGCTAACCGGCAATTGCGCGATTTCGCTCACGTGGTTTCCCACGATCTCAAGGCGCCTTTGCGAGGCATTAATTCCCTGTCCACTTTTCTTACGCTCGATTACGCGGACAAACTCGACGATGCCGGCCGCGAGAATCTTGCCTTGATCAATCGGCGCGTTCAACGGATGCACGACCTGATTGAAGGCATTCTCCAATATTCGCAACTGGCGCAAGGGGATGAGCCGAAGACATCGGTGAATCTCAACAACCTAACCAAAGAGTTGTGGGAAATGCTGGCGGCGCCGAGTCACATCAATTTGGCCATCGAGAAACCTCTCCCGGCGATTCATTGCCACAAGCTGCGCGTGCAGCAGATTCTCCAGAACCTTTTGAGTAACGCGATTAAGTATAACGACAAACCGAGTGGCTTGGTGGCGGTTAGGTGCCGGGAAGAATCGAACCGCTGGGTGTTCAGCGTCGCCGATAACGGGCCCGGCATCGAGAAGAAGCACTCTGCCAGAATCTTCCAACTCTTTCAGACGCTGCACGCTCGTGACGACCACGAAAGCACCGGCATTGGCCTCGCCGTTGTGAAGAAGGCAGCCGAAATGTCAGGCGGCACTGTCTGGCTGGAATCTACCGTAGGCGCCGGAAGCACCTTCTTTTTCTCTCTTCCCAAATAACCTTAACCCATTTGAATCGCGAACGGACACCAACAAACACTAATCACGATGAATGGCTGGACAGTTTGCGAATCTCACCTGAAAGGCTAGCGCCGAAGTCCGCTTCAATTCGTGTTTATTCGCATTCATTCGTGGTTTGGAAAGCCTGCGCCAGTTACGCCCGCCAGATTCAGTTCATTCTGCGGGCGAGATTATTGGCAAATCTAAAATCCAAACTTGTGTCACTCCAAAGCTGCGCGAATATTTAGGGCTAATGTCGGACTTCTTTCAAACCGGCGCAATCGCCACACTGCATCGATTGGGAAAACCAGACGTGCATCGCCTGGAAACCGAAGTGGCGAAGTACGCGGAAGAGACGCCCATTGCCTTGATCTTGCCATGCCATGTGAAGGAATTGGGAACCACCGCTCTGCGCCAAATCGTCCGCGAATTGCGCGGTGTCCCGTACTTGCGCCAGATCGTAGTTGGAATCGATCAGGCAACGTCGCGCGAGTGGCGCAAAGCCAAGAAATTCTTTTCGCAGTTGCCGCAGAAGCCCAATTTGCTTTGGTGCAACGGGCCAAGGATACAACGCCTCTACAAAAAGCTGGACCAGCTCGACCTAAATACTGGGCTGCCCGGCAAAGGACGCAATGTTTGGACCTGTTTCGGATTTGTTTTGGCGAGTGACCAAGCTCGGATGGTCGCAGTCCATGATTGCGACATTCTCACCTACAACCGGGAACTTCTCGCCCGCCTCTGTTATCCCGTGGCCAATCCGAGTTTAGGTTTCGATTATTGCAAAGGTTATTACGCCCGCTTTACGAATAAGCTGAATGGCCGGGTCATGAGGTTGCTCGTCACACCGCTCTTGCGCTCTCTCCAAAGCATCGTGGGTCCGCATCCTTTCCTGGTTAATCTCGATACTTTTCGCTATCCGCTCGCTGGAGAATTTGCGCTCGACATCGATCTGCTGCGACGCATTCGCATCCCATCGGACTGGGGCCTCGAAGTGGCATTGCTCGCAGAGGTTTTTCGCAATTCCCCGCCAAAAGCGATTTGCCAGTCGGAGCTCTGTGACAACTACGACCACAAACATCAGGAACTCTCGGCCGGCGATCCGATGAAGGGCTTGAATAAGATGGCCGTCGACATCAGCAAGTCGATCTTTCGCACAATGGCCGCCGAAGGCATTAAACTGGATCAAGGATTATTCGACACGCTGCTGAGCGCATATGTGCGGCACGCGGAGGACACGCTTCGTCTTTATATCGCAGATGCCGCGATCAATGGGTTGACCTTCGACCGTCACGAGGAAGAAGTCGCCGTGAATACATTCGCCAAGAGCATTCGCGCGGCTGCTTGGGCCTTTCGACACGATCCGATGGGCAGCCCGGCGATTCCTAACTGGAATCGCGTTCAATCAGCGTCTCCGGAGTTTTTGCAGGAATTCAACGAAGCTGTCAGGCTCGATAACGAGTCGTAGCAATTTGTCAAACATCGGGTGCAACTTGGTATTGCCACCATTGTTTTGCACCGGGGACGCCTTTGCCGTAACGCAGAGTTTCACCCTGCTCCATAGTTTGGACATTTTGCGGGCTGGACTTAGTCCCGCACTTAGTCCATCGGCGACCGTGGCCGAAGTGAAACGGGGGTAACGATGTTCTCATTGGCGGTCTGGCACTCGTGGATCGGGTGGCGCTCTTGGTAAGGGGATTACCAGGAAACGCCTGAACTGACTAAAGCGTGGGATCAATTGCGGGACTAAGGCCAGCCCGCAAAATGTCCAAACTCTGCGTTACGACCAAGGCGCGTTCGGAACGGGTGGTGCTGCCGAGATGCGCCCAAAACACCCAAAACACGTGCTCTGGCATATTCGGCTTGCAAAGCTCGAACCACCTCCAGACATTAACGATGTGATCACCCTAAGCTGCAAACGGCCGCAAATCCGTCTGCGGGGCGACATCGATGAGCCCAAGAGGGGGGCCACTCAATTCCAACGTTGAACCTATGACGTGCAATCCTCCCTTGTCGCGCCGAGACTTCCTCCGCGCATCCACACTCCTGCTTGCGACTGCCACATTGCATTCCGCTGAATCCGACGCCCAGACCGCTGAGCCGGTCATCGACATTCATCAACACACCAATTACAGCGGGCGGACGGACGATCAGTTCATCGCTCATCAACGCGCGATGGGCATCAGCAAAACGGTCTTGTTGCCCGCGGGCACGCCGGTCGAGCGCGCCTCGACGCACATGGGGAAGTCCAACGGGCTCGCCGCGCAGTGCGGAGGCAATCAATCGGTCGTGGACCTCGCTCGCCAATATCCAAAGGAATTGCTTTTCGGAGCGAATGAGGTGACGGATTTGCCGAATGCGCGTCAGGAAATTGAAAAGCACTTGAAACTTGGGGCGGTAATGATTGCCGAACAGAAATTCAGTTTGGATTGCGATTCCGAGCACATTCAGATGTTAGCCGGTTTGGCCCAGGAGTACAGCGTTCCGGTGCTGATGCACTTTCAGCACAATATGTACAATCTCGGCATCGAGCGATTCCACACGATTCTCGCGAAGTATCCGAAAGTGAGTTTCATCGGCCATGCGCAAACCTGGTGGGGAAACACCGACAAGAACCATGACCAAACGATCCTGTATCCGACCACGCCTGTGACGGCAGGAGGCATCACGGATCGCTTGCTTTCCGATTATCCGAACATGTTTGGCGACCTCTCTGCCGGTTCGGGATTGAATTCCATGCTGCGCGACGAGAATCACGCCCGCGGTTTCCTTGACCGTCACCAAGACCAACTGCTGTTTGGCAGCGACTGTAATGACACGATCGGGCGGGGACCGGGTTGCCAAGGCGCTCAGATTCTGGCAGCGATTCGAAGACTTGCGCCAAATCCGAAAGTCGTTCGCAAGATCCTTTACGAAAACGCGGCGCGCTTGCTGAAGATTTCTACGAAACCGGCGGCCACAGCAGTGGTGAAATAGAGGCGACCGCAGGCGCTGCCCCGTTTTCGCAGCGCAGAGTTTCACTCTGCCGTAGAGTTTGGAGGTTTTGCCCGCATAATCCCAACGGCATTGCAATCATTGAGCCCGTTGGGATGACAACGTTTTCGCCGCTTCTCCGGGATTCGCCAGGATTTCAGAATGTCCAAACTCTTCGCTACGATTCACAGGCGCGCTTTACTTCTGCGCCCAGAAGTCGATCACGAAGACATCGGCCAGCAGTGGGCCGACCAGTTTGCCAAATTCTTTGTGGGCGGGGTGCGGCAGGTACGCATCGCGATCCTTTTCGCTCTTGAACGTCAAAATGAATCCGTGCGTGAATCCTTTGTCATGCTTCTCGGGACTGTTATTGATGCCCCACTCGAATTCTGAAATCTCGGAAATCTTTTTCTTGAGATCCCGAAACGCGTCTTCCACCTGCTTGATTTGTTCTTTCGTTACGGTCTCCTTAAACTTGAAGGCGACGACGTGCCGAAGGCTGGACTTTTGAATATCGGCCGGCTTGTCAGCCGCGAACGCGGCCGTCATGCATCCGATTGTGAGGAGTACTGCGGTTAAGCGTGAAGCGAATTTCATTTGCAACCTTTCTGGTTCGTTGGTGCGAGGAAAATAGAGGCCTTCGACTGCGATGACAAGCCGGCTTGTAATCCAGTGCATCCCGAAGTTGTCGGTAGCGGCGGGCATCCTGCCTGCCGTAGAGGGCGTGCATCTTTCCGCCCGGAGCAACGCTTGCAACGAGGAGGCTGCGTTCTAGTGCGTGCGCGTGATCCGCCGGGCGGGATGCCTCGGCTCTACGGCAGGCAGGATGCCCAGCCGCTACGATTCTGCCGACAACTTAGGGATGCACCGCTTGTAAACTGTCGCTTGATAACCGCGTTGCATCTCAGCATGGAAAGTGCTCTTCTCTCGAACTTAATATGAGTTATCGCAGAACCGGGAGATCGTCCTCGCCCCGTTACCTCCCCATGAACCTGGCTCCAGGAGCGCGTCGTTTACGCCGCTTCAGCTTCCGGCGTGAAAGGAGCTTAGCGAACCGAGGCGGCGTACACGCCGCGCTCCTGTGGTTCATGGGCGCAAGGCGCGAAAATGTGTTTCGGAGAGCTCTCTCTCCGAAACCAATGTCCATCATGCTTTGGCCGCCCCTGCTGCTCATCGGTATTCTCGCGACAACGGCTGTCTATTCCACGGCCGCCGAGTATGCCGCCATTGACATTGGCAGCGTAAGCCGTGGCGGCGCAATCGCAGCGTCTGGCGGCTATGATGTGACTGGCGGCGGCAACGACATCGGCGGCACGAGCGACCAATTTCACTTTGCCTATCAGGAGCGGACTGGTGACTTCGATGTTCGCGTGCGTGTGGCCGATCTGACGATCTCTGACCCGTTCGTCCAGGCGGGTTTGATGGCGCGGGCGTCGTTGGATGCAAACTCCCGATTCGCCGGCGTATTTGCGTCGTCACCACAACTCGGTTGTTTTCTGGAATCGCGAGCCACGAATGCGGGACCATCGCAAATTGCTGCGCCGCCGGGTGGCTTTCCGGCCAATTATCCCCAAACATGGCTGCGGTTGCGTCGCACCGGCAATCAACTCATCGGCTACGGCGGTTTGGATGGCGTCGCGTGGCAACAACTTGGCGCCGCAACATTGGCGCTTCCCGACAAGATTCTCTTCGGCATGGCCGTTTCGAGTCGCAGCTCGAATGCCGTCGCCACCGCGCAATTCCGCGATCTTTCGACAGCCGCCAATCCGGCCACTCTCGCATATGCACCGACGCTCGAACCGCTCGGTCCATCCAACCGCCGCACTGGCTTGATCTTCTCGGAGATCATGTATCATCCACCGGAGCGACCCGACGGCAAAGACCTTGAATTCATCGAAATTTACAACGCCGAAGCTATTTTCGTGGACCTCACGGGCTGGCGTTTGGCGGGTGCGATCAACTATACGTTTCCTAGCGGCTTCAAACTTGAAGCCGGCGAATTCGCGGTCATCGCCGCGGACCCAACGGCCATCGAAGCAAAATATGGTGTGCGGCGTGTTCTCGGTCCGTACGACGGTCGGCTAAACAACGCGGGTGATACAGTGCGCTTGCTAACACAGGCTGGCGCAGTCCGTCTTGAGGTCGAGTATTCGCCCAACCCACCCTGGCCGGTTTCTGCGGATGGCGCCGGACACTCACTGGTCTTGGCGCGGCCGAGTTTCGGCGAAGACGATCTTCGCGCATGGTCGGCCAGCGAACGCATCGGCGGCTCGCCGGGTGAAGTTGATACGATGACAGCCAATCCATGGAGCGGCGTTGTCATCAATGAATTCCTCGCGCATACCGATGATCCGGTCTTGGATTTTGTGGAGTTCTACAATGGCAGCAGTCTGACCGTCGATCTGTCCGGATGTTTTCTGAGCGACGATGCGAGCACGAACAAGTTTCGCATTCCGGACGGAACGCAATTGGCGCCGCGAAGTTTTGTTTCATTCGACCAGAACCAGCTTGGGTTCGCCCTCGGTTCCGAAGGAGAAACGATTTATCTGGTGTCGGCGGACCGCACGCGAGTGCTCGATGCCGTGCGGTTTGGCGGCCAGGAAAATAACGTCAGCACCGGCCGTTACCCGAACGGAGCGCCCGCGATACGCCGGCTCGCCACGCCAACGCCCGGCACAGCAAATACCTCCGTGCGCGTCGAAGACGTGGTGATCAATGAAATCATGTATCACCCGGTTTCGGATGATGACGAGGATCAATATGTCGAGCTGCACAATCGTTCTTCCGCGAGCATCGACCTGAGCGGCTGGCGATTTACGGCGGGCATCGATTTCGAATTTCCTTCCGGAGCAAGAATTCCAGCCCGCGGTTACGTGGTTGTCGCCAAGAACTTGCCTCGTTTGCTGGCCAGTCACGCGCAACTGAATTCGGCGAACGCGTTCGGTGACTTCGGCGGCGCCTTGAGTCAAACCGGTGAAAGGATCGTCCTGGCCAAACCCGACCTTGTGGTTTCAACGAACGAACTTGGCCGCCTGGAGACAAACACCATTCACATCGCCTTCAGTGAAGTGGCCTACGCCGACGGCGGACGCTGGCCGATATTGGCCGACGGCGGCGGCTCCAGTCTGGAATTGATCGATGCGCGAGCAGATTTGGCGCGCGCTTCCAATTGGGCCGCGAGCGACGAAACACAGAAAGCCCCGTGGACATCCTTCGATCTCACAGGCCGGACCGATTTGGGCGCCAACACGCCTGCGGCCAATCGATTTCAGATGCTTCGGCTCGGCGCCGGCGAGTGTTTGGTCGATGATGTGGAAATCTTCCGCGTCGGCAGCACGAATCTGATTGCCAATGGCAGCTTCGAGACCGGCACGAACGGCTGGAGTTTTTTCGGCAATCACAGCCGAACCACGCTCGAGACAGCCGGAGCGTTCGCGGGACAGGCATGCTTGCGCGTGCGTTCGCTCGGGGATGGCGACACGGGCAATAACGCCATCCGCACGAGCATGGGCACGGCGTTGGCATCGGCTCAGACGGCGACGATTCGGGCCAAAGTCCGTTGGCTCTCGGGTTGGCCCGAAATGCTCTTTCGCGTGCGCGGCAATTCGATCGAATTGCCCGTGCGGATGGAAGTGCCAAAGAATCTTGGAACGCCCGGACTTCCCAATAGTCGAACTGTTCAAAACGCGGGACCTGCGATCTTCGATGTGAACCACGCACCCGCATTGCCGCGCGCGAATCAACCGGTCGTCGTGACTTGCCGCTTGGATGATCCAGACAACATTGCTTCCGCTCAACTGCGCTTTCGAGTGGACCCTGCGGCAACGCTCACAAGCGTGACGATGCGCGACGACGGAACCGGCGGTGACGTGATCGCGGGAGATGGCGCCTATTCGGCAACCATCAGCGGACGCGCTGCTGGCACACTCGTCGCGTTTCGCATCGAAGCCGGCGATGATGCCTCGCCCTCAGCCAGCACGATTTTTCCCGACGACGCTCCCACTCGGGAATGTCTCATTCGTTGGGGCGACCCCATTCCTTTCGGCACCTTCGCGCATTACCACATGTGGAGCACCGCAGCGACGGAACAAGCGCGCAGCCGATCCCGTCCGTTCGACAACACATTCCGTGATTGCACCTTGGTCTATGGCGATTTTCGCGTCATCTACAACGCAGGCTACCGCGACAAAGGCAGTCCTTATCATGGTGGGTCCGGCGATTATGCCGCGACAGTTCCGCGCGACGACATGCTGATGGGAATCGACGATCGTGTGTTCGGCTCGACCGGAAACGGCGGCAGCGAGCAGACCGGCATGCGCGGCGATGTTTCCGCCTGGATCGCCCAACAAATGGGTGTGCCCTATTTGCACAGCCATTTCATGCGGCTTTACCGGAACGGCGCGCCTTTCCGCGAAATTCTTTACGATATGGAACAGCCCAATCGTTCTTACGCGCAGGATTGGTTCGGGGACGGGCGCGGCGCGGATGACCTCTACAAAATCGCGGTGTGGTTCGAGTTTGAAGACAACAACACCAGCTTTCAGGCGAACGGCGCCACGTTGCAACCGTTTCGATCAGGCACTTCCTACAAGCTCGCGCGTTACCGTTGGAATTGGCAGCCGCGTCCGAGTGGAATCACGGTCAATGACTATACCTCCATTTTCAATTTGGTCACCGCCGTGAACAGTCCCACCGAGCGCATCAGCGGCCTGATGAACCTCGCGGACATGGAACAATGGATGCGCGTCTTCGCCTTCAATCGTGTGACCGGCAATTGGGATGCCTGGACGTTTAACGTCGGTCAAAACATGTACATGTACACGCCGCTCGGCCGGCGCGCGGTGTTGATGCCATGGGATGTGGATTTCGTTCTTGGACTCGGCAACGGGACAAGCGATGCCATTGCGGGCGGACAAGACCCCGTCATGAATCAGATATTCAATCTGCCAGTCTATCGCCGCATGTTGTGGCGCGCGTTTCAGGATGCCATTAACGGGCCGATGCAGCCTGAAAAGTACAACCCGCAAATCGACGCCCGCCGGGCCGCGCTTCTCAAGAATAACGTCACGGGGCTGACGGATCCGCGCCCGCTCAAAACGTATCTCGATGGCCGCCGGACGAATCTGCAAAATCAAATGCGCACCAACGATACGCCGACGTTTGCGATTACCACGAGCGGCGGAGCAGAATTCACCACCGCCAATCCACTCATCTCGCTCTCGGGCACTGCGCCGCTTGCCGTGGCCACGATCGAAGTCAATGGCATTCCTTATCCGGTCAGTTGGACGGCGCTTACGACTTGGACAATAAATGTTCCGGTTGGGGCGGCGGTTAACCGGTTGGGCTTCGTCGGACGCGACGTGCGCGGGCAACCGATCGCCGGCGCCACCGATTCGATCACCGTTCGATATACAGGCACGGTGCCGCAAGCTCAGGATTGGGTCGTGATCAACGAGATCATGTACGATGCTGCAGCGGCCAATGGCGAGTTCCTCGAATTGCACAACCGCCATCCGAGCGTGCCGTTTGATCTCTCCAGGTTTCGGATCAATGGACTGGGTTTCACCTTTCCAGCCGGCACGCTCATTGCGCCAAACGGATACGCCGTCATTGTGGAGAACCGAGTCGCGTTTGCGCGCGCGTATGGCGCCAACGTTCCTGTAGCTGGTGAATATTCCGGACGGCTCGATAACAATGGTGAAACGCTCAGCCTCATTAAGGCGGGTCCTACCGAGGCTCAGGATATCATCATTGATGACGTTCGTTACGACGCCACATTACCTTGGCCGTCCGAGGCCGGCGGCTTTGGTCCTTCGCTTCAACTCATCGATCCGGCGCAGGACAATTGGCGCGTCGGCAATTGGATTGCGACCGGGACGAATGACATCAACCGTGCGACTCCGGGGCGAGCCAATGCCATTCGCAACAACCTCGAGCCGTTTCCAGCGCTTTGGATCAACGAAGTTCTGCCTGGCAATCAAAGCGGCGCGACGGACAACTTCGGCGAACGCGAGCCGTGGATCGAATTGTACAATGCCGACACCGCGCCGCTGGATTTGAGCGGATATTATCTGAGCGACGATTACCGGAACCCCACGAAGTGGCCGTTTCCCACCGGGACAACACTGGGCGCGGGGCAATTCTTATTGGTGTGGGCGGACGGTGAGACTAGTGAATCTTCAGGCGCCGCGCTTCACGCTAACTTCCGAATCAGAGCGACCAACGGCGCAGTTGCTCTCAGCCGGCTTCAGTTCGGGACGCCTGCTGTGATGGATTATATCAACTATACCGTCACGTCAGCGGATCGCGCGTTTGGATCGGTGGGAGATGGCGAACCGCGGGGGCGGCGATTGATTTATTTTCCCACGCCCGGTACGGCAAACAATCCCGTGTCGCCTATTGTTCCGGTCTCGATCAATGAGTGGATGGCCAACAATCGTTCGACTCTTCCCGATCCAGCGGACGGCCGGTTCGATGACTGGTTTGAACTTTACAACGCCGGGACCGCGAGCGTCGATTTGAGCGGCTTTTACCTGACCGACAATCTCACCAACAAGACGCAGTTCCGAATTCCAGATGGGACCATCATTTCGCCCGGCGCCTTCCGCCTTTTCTGGGCCGATGCTGAGCCGGGACAAAACGCGCCGGGCCGCGATGTGCACACGAACTTTCGTTTGCCTACGGATGGCGGACAAATTGGATTGTATGCGGCGGACGGTGCGCTCGTAAGCGGCGTGTCTTTTGGTCCGCAAACTGTAGACTATAGCGAGGGACGATTGCCGGACGCGAGTGAGCCGCCTTTTCTCGCCTTTACGGTGGCCACGCCAGGAAAACCAAATTCCGCGTTGATTGCGAATCGTCCGCCGGTGATCGATTTGCTGAACGAGCGTACAACCAACGAAGGCCAAACAATTGCCTTCCGCGTGAATGCCTCGGATGCGGACACACCTCCGCAAACGCTGACCTTTGCATTAGCCAATGCGCCGGCTGGCTCGACGATAAATTCGGCGACAGGCGAATTCTCGTGGACTCCCAACGAAACTCATGGGCCGGGCCTGCATGCCGTAGCGGTTCGAGTGACGGACAGCGGAAATCCGCCGCGTTCGGCTTCGCGTTCTTTCAACATTCGCGTTTCCGAAGTCAACCAACCTCCCGTGCTCGCACCAATCGCTGATGCTGCTATCGACGAGACCAATCCAATGTCATTTCGTGTGACTGCTACTGATCCCGATCAACCGATACAGAAATTGACTTTTTCACTTGGCGCGGGCGCACCGACTGGCGCAGCGATCGATCCGATAACCGGTGAATTCACCTGGACGCCCGGCGAAGAACATGGCCCGGCAACACACAATATCACAGTTCACGTGGCCGACAGCGGGACGCCCGCGCTTTCGGTCGCGCGCACGTTCAATGTCGTCGTCCGGGAAATTAATAATGCCCCGATGATCGTCGAGGTTACGCCCCAATCGATCGATGAAGGCGCCACTCTGCGAATCCCTATTGACGCGCGCGATCCAGACAATCCGCCGGCTCAACTTAATTTTGCGCTCGAAAACTCGCCGGAGCGCGCCACGATTGACGCAAACAGCGGGATCCTTACCTGGACGACGCTGGAAGCTGATGGACCGCGCGATTACAACATCACGGTTCGCGTCAGCGAACCCGGCGGCCGCCCGAGTTCGACCACGAGCTTCTTGGTCGGAGTTCGCGAAGTCAACGCGGCGCCCGTCTTGGAGCCGATTCCAAATTTCACCGTGCGCGCCAACGATCTTCTCACGTTCACGAATCGCGCGTCTGACCAAGACTTGCCGCCGCAGGCGCTCACCTTCAGCACCGTCGCGCCATTGCCTCAGGGCGCCAGTCTCGACCCGCTGACTGGCATTTTTTCATGGAAGCTCTCGGATGATCCGATTGCGGGCACAAACCTGATCACGATTCGCGTTACGGACGGTGCAACGCCCGAGCGTTCCGCCGAACAAAACTTTCAGATTGTCGTTCTGCCCTCGCTGCCGCGAATTACCATCAACGAAATCATGCATCGCCCAGCCGCGGCCAATGCGGAGTTTGTCGAGCTGCACAATCATTCGGCAGTCAATTCCGCGGACCTCAGTGGATGGCGGCTCGAAGGTTATGATTTTGTTTTTCCGAGCGGGACTCTGCTCGATCCGAACGATTATGTTTGTGTGGCGAGAGATGCCAGCGCTTTTCGCTCCGCCTACGGCAATTCCGTGCGAGTGGTTGGAAATGCCACCGTCAATTTGCCCGCTGATGGCGGCCGCGTGCGCTTGATCAAGCCAGCGGTTGGCGACGGTCCGGAATTGATTGTTGATGAGCTTCTCTTCTCTTTGAGCGCTCCCTGGCCTCAAGCCGCGGCGAGTCAAGGGGCGTCGCTCCAAGTGATCGATCCGCGTCAGGACCGTCTCCGCGTTGCCAACTGGGCGGCTGGCCAAAGCAACACCACCAATGCGCCGGTCACGGTCATTCCGATGAATGCGACTTGGAAGTATTGGCAGAACGCGACAAGTCCGGGCGCGACGTGGAACAGCCCATCCTTCAACGATACGGTCTGGCCAGCCGGGGGAGCGCTGCTTTCTGTCGAGACCGCGAATTTGCCCGGGCCGAAGACGACGCCGCTCACACTTGGCCGAACGACTTACTATTTTCGAGGTCGATTTGAGTTCCAGGGCAATCCAACGGGCGCGAAGCTGCGGCTCACAACCATCATCGACGACGGGGCAGTTTTTTATCTCAACGGCAACGAGATTTATCGTCTTGGCATGCCAGCGGGCACAGTCACATCGGCGACGTTCGCCTCACGCACCGCCGGTGACGCAATCGCTGAAGGGCCATTCGAAGTGCCTGCGACCGGTTTGCGCCAAGGCGAGAATGTTCTGGCAGTCGAGGTTCATCAGGTAAATGCGACGAGCAGCGATATTGTCTTTGGCGCGGCCGCCGACTTGATTTCGGTTTCGGCGGCCGCCTTCACTCCGGGCGCTCCGAATTCAGTCGCCCGCACGCTGCCGCCGTTTCCGGCGATTTGGATCAACGAAGTTTTGCCCAACAATATTTCCGGGCTCGCGGATAACGCGGGCGAACGTGAACCGTGGATCGAGTTGTTCAACGCGGGAAGCGAGGCGCTGAACCTCACGGATTGGTCGCTGACTGATGACTACGGCTTTCTGGCTAAATGGCTGTTTCCGCCGAACGCTATCATTGCACCACGCGGCTATCTCCTGATCTGGGCTGATGGCGAGCCCATCGAGTCCATCGCAGGCGTGCCACATGCCAACTTCCGTTTGCGAGCCGAGAGTGGCTCGGTTGCTTTGGCCCGCGTTCAGAACGGCCGACGCGCCATTGTGGATTATCTCGGTTATGCGGTGGCGGATGGGCAATCGTTTGGTTCGTTGCAGGATGGAAACCCATTTCAGCGCGTGACAATAGCCAATCCAACTCCGGCTGCGCCCAATCAAACAACCGCAGCGCTTGAGCCGATTTTGCATGCGGAGCTGCTGAATTCTGCCCAAGTCAAACTTACCTGGAATACAAAGGCAGGTTCACGCTACGAACTGCAAGTCACGTCGAACTTAGCCGCGCCCGCCTGGAGAGCTTTAACCGAAGCCGTCGCCACGACCGCAACCCACTCCTTTGTTGATACGATTCCCAGCGCCGAGGCCGAACGATACTATCGCGTGATCGTGAAATAGCATGAGGGGGGCGGGGACGGCCCGCCCCCGCATTGGATCCGCCGCGGCACAGCCCAAGCTCCAGCACACGCACAACCGCCATCATCGCTCGTGCGCGGGCTCGCGCTGCGGATGGGGACGGTCCGCACCCGGCAGGACCGGCAAATGCACTCGTCCGGTTCGGTGCATCCCTAAGTTGCCGGCACACTCGTAGCGGCCGGGCATCCTGCCGCTACCGACAACTTCGAGATGCGCTGATGATGATTGGCATTCGGGAGATTCGGCGCATTGCGTTTGCCGTCGGAACGATTGACACGTTTGGACATTTCAAAATCAAAGTGGATTGGAAGCGGTTCTGGCTGCGTGCATCGCGGTGGCAGATCGATTGACCAACATCGGCAGCACCTACTTGCCTGACGTGAAAACACTCAATCCGCCCGTCGAAAAATCAGCCGAATGGTTTTTCCTCAGTCAATTCCCAACCGAAAAACCGTTCGATGTGGATTTGAAGGCGGAAATCGAGAGAGCGGAGCAAGATTTGAACGCGTTTTCCGCCAAATAGCGCTTCGTGTCGCTGCGCCTGGTGAAGGCCTGGGAAGCCGCGGGCTAACTCTCTTCGCATTGGTTAATTCTCAGGCCATGAATTTGCCGCGCCTTCACAGGCATGGCTTCCGCCGCCAATTACGGTGCGATGAAGACTGTCGGTCAGGGAGCACAGCGTAAACGCGCGCAAGCGCTGCGGTCCCTGCACCTATGCACGTATCGGCTTTCGTTCCGCCAACTACGGTTTCAGCCGGTAGAATTTGCGGTTTCCGCTTGGAGTGACAGTTCGCGGACTGGTCGCGCCGGCCTCTGTGGTCCAGGGCCCCGTCACTGCATCCGCAGATTCCAGCCTCGCTGTGCCCTGCCAAGAGAGGGTCACACCTGTGGAAGAACGCGCGATGGTTATTGCGCTCGGAGTCGAAACCCCGAGGCCATATTTGTTCTTCAGATAATCCACCACTTGGTTGCGTTCCGCGTCGGGGAGGGCGCGGTCATAGATCACCAATTCGGCGATGTCACCCTTCATCTTGGTTACGAAGTCCTCGCGCGAGCCGATCTTGAGCGCTTTGCCGCCATCTCCGAGCGTGGCCGTGAGCCGACCGCTGCCGTTGGGTTGGCCAGCCAGGTAGTGAGTTAGATTCGTGCCTTCCTGAGCGAAACCCGCGATCAGATAGGTCGCCGCCGTCAATCCCTTGGCGGCATCCACGAAGCCCAGACTGGTTGACGTACCGTTGCCGCGGTAGAGGCGCGGGACGCCAGTGTTGGGTACGGTGTAGTAATCGGTCGGTGCGGGGAGGTTGCCCGCCGGGCCCGCCGTCTTGCCCCAAACCGCACGGTAGGTTGCGAAGTCGTCGAACTTCACGACGAAGAATGAGGAAATGTCGCCGGTGATCGCCAAGCTCTGAGCTTGCGCCACATCCAGGTAATCATCCACGCCATCAAAGCGCAGGACGGGCTTTCCATTGAGAGCGTTGGCTACCAGTTTGGGCGCTCTGCTCTCAGTGGCTTGGACGGCGTTGTTGTTGCTGCCCGACTGGTCAGCCCAGGCCGTGACAGCCCCGCTGGCCGAAGCAGTGACGCCTACGTCAGCCCGCACCCATAGACGAAGCCCCGCCGCTGGAATCTCGCTCGGCGCCGGCGAAGATGTGGAAGGCAGCCCTCGAATGATCATGCCACTAATGCCCCCTGAATTATCTTCCATCTCCGCGAACCAAAGATACTCGCCGGCTTTGATATCAACGGTGATTGTTCTCGGCTGTCCCACGGGAGTGGGAACTCCGCCGACATCCAAATTCACTCCGGAATAGTTGCCGGTGTTTTGTGCCGCAGGCGCCTTCTTGCCATTGATATCATCCACCCAGATCTTGCCAAATCTTCCATTGCTGTCGGTTGTCCGGCCTTCGAACACCGTCACGTTATAGGCGCCTGGGTTAAGGCCGGCAAATCGCATCAACAGTTCGGTTCCAGCCGTGTCCGGGGTGCGATACTGATAGTCGTCTTTGACGATTGCTGGAACCAAGACTTCGTCATAGACAGCATCCAATCCATCTTTGGTCGGGTTGTTGGCGGTCTGGCCCGCCGGCGGGTCCAAGCCGAGTGACGTTGAAAGTGCCACGTTATCCATGATGGTCATGGTGACATTTTTGTTGGCCTCTTTAGAGAAGTCAGTCAGTTTCCAAGTCACTTCGGTGCCGACGGTGTTAGCTGTCCCAAGGATACTAGCAGAACCCGCGGTTACGTTCGCATTTGGATCTGCGAAAGTCCAAGTCGCTATCACATTCCAATCCTTCAAAGGCCCCGGAGCGGGACCGGTTGGATTTCCGTCTGCATCTACTGGCACTCTTTCGTTTTCAAGGTGGCCGAAATCAATTTTGTACAAACCTTTCGAGGCCGATATGTCGATGGCTGGGGCCCGAGGGGGAACGGACCGGATGATCAGTCCGCTGATGCCTCCTGAATTGTCCTCCATTTCAGCGAACCAAAGATACTCACCGGTCTTGATTTCCACGGTAATCGTGCGCGGTTGTCCCAAGGGAATCGCACCTCCGCTGGCGCGCGTCCCAGCATAGTTGCCTGTGTTTTGTTCCGCGGGCTCTTTCTTGCCGTTGATATCATCCACCCAAACCTTGCCATATCTTCCATTGCCGTCAGTGGTTCGACCTTCGAACACTGTCACGTTGTAGAACCCAGGATTCAAATTGGCAAAGCGCATGAGCACTTCGGTTCCGGGGGTGTCAGGGTTACGATACAGATAGTCGTCTTTGACAATAGCGGGAACGAGAACTCCGTCGTACACGGAAGCCAACCCTTCCTTCGTTGGGTTGTTGGCGGTCTGGCCCATCATATAAGGCGGTGTGTCCGGATTGGCTTTTTCGGCAAGTGCCTTGTTATCCATCATGGTCAACGTTACATCATTGTCACTGCCGCCTGTGGAGAAGTCTTTTAGTTTCCAAGTTACCTCTGTGCCCGCGGTATTCGCGACACCTTTGCCTCCATTAGCCGTTGGGTCCGCGAAGGTCCAAGTCCCAATGATATCCCAATCCGCAAGAGGGCCGGGAAACTTGCCGGTGGGATTTCCATCGACATCGACAATTTCCCTTTCGTTTTCAAGTTGGCCGAAATCGATCTTGAATAGACCGGCGTGTGATTGAACTACAAACTGCGAACTGAGCGTCAGCAGAGTAAGCGCGAACAGCATCCATCTCGTCGTCTTCATAGTTGTTAGCCCTTTGGATTTGGTTGTGCGAAATTTTCCCGTACAAAATCATAAGCAACGACCTTAAGCAATGGAAAACATGGAACTAGACGCGTCTTTTCTGTTTCCTAAGTCGAGCACGCTCGGCAATTTGGCGTGAATGAGCGCATGGAGTCGTTCGCGTCCGCCATGAGCGGATTTGAACCGGCTTTGAAAGGTGCCGGGATCTCGTTGCTTTTGCGGGCCGTCACCATGCTCCCCAGAAATCGACCCTGGGAATCGGCCGCATTGACGATCTCTACTCCGGCATGACGCACTTTCTTGCCGTCGACGATGACGATCTGATCCTGCCACGGTCCCAGCACTTGGCTCTGCCAGCCCAAGAGCACTTGTTCCAACAGTTCGTCGTCAATCTGGTGCAACCCCGTTCTAAACACCGTCTTTTTCGGATATCCAATCTCTCGGGTCTGAGGATCGGCGCCGAACTTCAAGGCGCGCAGTTGAGCCGGGCTGAGAGTTTCGGCATGCGCCGCCAGATCCGTTATGGCCATGGTCTAAAGCGTGTTGTGCTTCAGCAGAAATGTCGCGGCATTTGTGTTTACTGATGCCGCAAGCGTAAAGAACTGAAAACGGAATGTTCCGAACAAAATGCTAACCTTCGTATCGGCAATCCGCTATTGCGGAGAAAAGCCGCGTCATACCCCGGTAGGGCTGTCGCTCAAAGCCAGTAGGTTGCCTCAAGCCGGCGGGATCACGAGTGCGCTTGGGTTGTACGTCGCTCCATTCGATAACATCTATCTCTGGAAGACCAATCGTTTTGAAGTTTACACGTTCTTGCCGAACAAAGAGTGGCATCCTTTCGAACCGACCGTTCAAGGAGGCGAGTGCTGTTTTGTGCGGACGGGCCGCGAGGTTAACTGGGTGTGTGTTTTTAGTATCAATACACAATGAAAACCTGGGTATTTATAGGACTGCTCGTATTGGGCGGCAGGCAAGCGGCAGCTCAAGGGACCGTTAACTTCGCCAATGGCGTCGCGGGCGTTGATGCGCCGTTTAAACTTCCTCAAATCAGCGATCGCGCCGAAGTTTCGGCATGGGAGGCCGAGCTGTTATTGGTTAGCTCGGATGGCAGTTCGAAACGGATTGGCGAATCGGTCGCGCTTCAGTCTGACGCGTTGGCCGGATATTTCTTCGGCGGGTCCGTGGCAGTGCCTGACGTCGACATCGACGCCCGTGCAACGTTCCGCGTACGCGTTTTTGACACCACTGGAAGCAAGGAAGCATTTTCGAATCCGGTCACGGTCACTTTGGGCGGCGGGAAGATGCCTCCGCCCAACTTGGTTGGGCTGACGACCTGGAACGTTCAGGCTGTCAATCCTCAATTGACGATTGCCGTTTTTGCCCAGTCGGTGACTCTTTCCTGGTCGAAGGCTTTCGCTAACGCGGTTGTCGAATACAGTGACAGCCTCGCGAACGCGAATTGGACTTCCACACCGGAAACGCCGCAAATCGGAGCGGACAACTTCAGAGTTACAGTGCCGACAACCGCAGTGCAAAGGTTTTACCGACTTCGATTGAAGTAAGCCCGAGAGGATTTGCGATAGGGCTATCGAATACCCCATAACTTCATCGCGGCTTCTGTTCGCGTGTGCACGTGAAGTTTTTCGTAAATGTGCTGGACATGGGAATGCACTGTTCCTTCGCCGATGCTGAGTTTGCCCGCGATTTCCTTATTGAGAAGTCCATCGATGAGCAGCTTGGCGACCTCCCGTTCCCGATCGGTCAATGAATCCCAAGCAACTGAATTTGCGCGCGTCTGGCGGAATTGTTCCAGGAGCACTTTTCGGGCTCGATGGGCCAATGGGCAGTATCCCTGCTGGACCGCGGCAAGCTCCGACAGGAACTTGGCGGGTGCGACCTCGTCTTTGTAAAAGAAGCCGTCCGCGCCCGCCGCCAGTGAATCGAATAGCACGCTGTCATCTGGAATTCCGGTGAAGACCACGACACGGATATCCGGAGCCACTTCTTTGAGCCTGCGCAGGAATTCATAGCCTTTCATCCGCGGCAAGCCGAAATCCAGGACGACGATGTCAGGCGATCTTACCAACACCGCGCGCAGTGCCGACTCGTCATCCGCAAAAGAGCCGACACATTGGAAACCGCTCACGTTGCGCAGGACCACCTCCATCTTGCCCCGGAACAAAGGATCGTCTTCGACCAAACAAACTCTGATTGGCCGTCCTTCCCTTGACTCCCCACCGTTCATCGCTGTCTCCTTCTGCCACAGACCCACTATGCTAACCGTCGTTTACGCTCGCGTTGCGACTAAGAAGTTAAATCTCCCCCCCCCCCGCCATGTCAACTTCTAACTTCATGAACATTCAATTCAAACGGTTTCAAACGTTCGGAAAACGTGCGCCTCTTTTGTCGGTGGCGCAGGCGTGGATGGGTCAAGTCCTGACACACCGCAATGCCGAAGCCGCTGCGGCTGAATCTTCGGTCACCACGCGCGGCTATAAAAACGAGCAGAGTGAAGCTACGCCGCGAAGCTTTCGCCGACCTGAAAACGAATGAAGCGGCGAATGACAATCTCATCGGCCAGCTGCTTGGCGATCCCAGCGACGTGTTCCTTGACGGTGATCTCCGCGTTTTGCTTCACGAAACCTTGGTCCAGCAAGCAAAAGCTTTGGAAGTACTTCTCCAATTTGCCCTCGACAATCTTGGCGATCGCTTGCGGAGGCTTCCCCTTCACTTGCTCCTCCGCAATTTCCTTTTCCTTGGCAATAATGGCGGGATCAACTTGATCGCGCGAAACAGCAATTGGGTTGGCGGCGGCAATTTGCAGGGTGATATCGCGCACAAGTTGTTTGAAGGTGTCGTTTGCGACGGTCGATTCCTGGCCCGCGCCGACTTCGACAAGCACGCCGACTTTCGCGCCCGTATGAATGTAAGCGGCGATGAGGCCGTTGCCCTGAACTTCCAATCGTTGGTGCCGCGAAATCTTAATGTTCTCACCAATCTTGGCAATTTGCGCAGTCCGTGCGGCTTCTAAATCTGCGCTGGGATTGGCCGCAAGCGTTTTCGCGACCTCATCACAAAAAGCGCGAAAAGTTTCGTTCTTGGCGACAAAGTCTGTCTCGCAATTAATTTCTGCGAGCACGCCAACTCGCGCGCCGGGTTGAATGTGTTGGGCGATGACACCTTCCTTGGCTTCGCGACCGGCTCTTTTCGCTGCGGTCGCAACCCCGCGCTTGCGCAGGATGTCCACCGCGGAATCGAGATCGCCCTGGGATTCCGTCAGAGCCTTTTTGCAATCCATCAGACCGGCATTCGTGATTTCGCGCAATTTGCCGACAAGCGCGGCTGTAATTTCTGGCATATAGACAGACACCGCAGTTTCTGCCGCAGGCGCCGGAGCGGGAGCCTGTGCTGTTTCCGCAGACTCCTTCGCGCTGGGTTCCGTGGCCGCTTGCTCCTTCCTGCGAGCATATTTGGCATCGTATTCGGCGCGGGCCTGCGTGATGGTTTGCATGATCACGCTTAAGATCAGGCGAACGGAACGGATTGCGTCATCGTTTCCAGCGACTGGGAAATCCACCAGATCAGGATCACAATTGGTATCGACAATCGCGACAATCGGAATCTTCAAGCGGCGCGCTTCGGCCACCGCGTTATGTTCGCGTTTGATGTCCACAACGAACATGGCGTCTGGCAGGCTGTCCATCGTCCGAATGCCATCCAAATTCTTGAACAGGCGGGCGGCTTCACGGCGCAAGGCCGATTGCTCTTGCTTGACGTAATTGTTGATCGACCCGTCGGCATCCATCTTCTCGATTTGCTTGAGGCGGCCCAAAGATCGTTTGATGGTTTTCAAATTTGTCAGGGTTCCGCCGAGCCATCGTTCCGTGACATAGAGTTGGGCGCAGGATTTGGCAGATTCTTTGATCGCTTCCTGCGCCTGCTTTTTGGTGCCAACGAAAAGAACACGGCCGCCCTTGCCGACTGTTTTAGCCAAAAAGTCGCACGCGGCCTCCAATTGGGCGAGCGTCTTGCTGAGGTCGATAATGTAAATGCCATTGCGGGCATCGAAGATGAATTTCTTCATCTTGGGATTCCAACGTTTGGTTTGATGTCCGAAATGGACTCCTGCCTCTAATAACTCTTTTACGCCAATACTTAACACAGTTTTCCTTTGTTTTGAGTCCGCCTCGCTGCGCGAACCATCCCGCGGAACACGGGATTCCATTTGATGTTGTTGTGGCCGCCTCCATTCACTCGAACGAAGGTTAATTCATGGCCGTTCTTTCCTTTCATCCCCGAACCCGTTCGTGAGCCCAGGAAAAAGGGGACGCAACATAACAGAGCGCATGCCCTCCGCAATCTTTATTTTCAGCAGTTCTTTCGTCGTGTTTGTTCGCGATGCCTTCGTTGTAGGGCAGACTTTCAGTCTGCCGTATGGTCGACTTCCAGGCGGCATCGCGTTGCGAAAGATCGGGCAGTCTTGGATAATCTGAACGCTCTTGCAGAATGGAATTCTGCGATATGGCGCGATATGGCAGACTGAAAGTCTACGTTACGTCCGAGCGCCTGGCAGGGCAGGGCGTCCGCCTGTCCAAAACGTATAGTTATAGCTACACCGGAACAGGCGGGACGCGCTGTCCTGCTGACGCTGGCTGTTACTCGACCGTGACGCTCTTCGCGAGGTTGCGGGGCTTATCCACGTCGCAGCCGCGCGCAACAGCGATGTGATACGCGAGCAATTGGAGCGGGATGACTGCAAGCAACGGGAAAATCGGCTCGATAGTTTCGGGCAAGCGAATCACTTCATCAGCGACTTTGGCGATCCGCGTGTCGCTCTCGAAAGCACGGGCGATAATGGGTCCGCGTCGAGCCCGGACCTCCTGGAGATTGCTCATCGTCTTCTCGTACATCGAATCGAGCGGCGCAATCACGACGCTAGGGGTGTGCTCGTCAATAAGCGCGATTGGGCCATGCTTCATCTCGGCCGCGTGATAACCTTCGGCGTGAATATAAGAAATCTCTTTCAATTTCAAAGCGCCTTCGAGAGCCACCGGGAAATTGTACTGGCGGCCGAGAAAGAAAAAGTTCTGCGCTTGCGCATACTTCAGAGCAATCGATTTGATAGACAGACTCGAGATGCGGATGCGAATTCTCATCCGAAGGAGGACCATGCGTAGCCCAACGGGTATGTCCGAGAACGATTTGGCCATCGACGGGTTCTGACTGAAGGAACTTGGCCAATCCCTCGTCGATTTTCCCCTTTTTCTTGCGCAAGACTAATTGCTGATCCCGCAGGACAGCAATTCCCGCGCTGTCGCAACCTCGATATTCAAGGCGCCGCTTGTTTCTTTCCAATGTATCCGACAATGCGGCAGATGAAGACTCCCTTTCTATCTTAATAAGGGAGGATGTCACTTGCCATTGCTACCGGGAAAGTTATAACAAGGTAAACAACTCGCAAGAAAGGATTTTGACTATGCCATCTTCGAAACGCCCGCCGGCCAACCCAGCCAGCGTGTTGTCGATTGTCATGGGCGGGGGCCAAGGGACTCGGCTGTTCCCGCTGACTCGGGAGCGTTCCAAACCAGCCGTGCCGTTGGCTGGAAAGTACCGCTTGGTCGATATACCCATCTCAAACTGCATTAATTCGGAGCTGAAACGCGTTTATCTGCTCACCCAATTTAATTCGGCTTCATTGCATCGACATATTTCGCAGTCATACAAATTCGATCATTTTTCCGGAGGTTTTGTCGAAATCCTCGCCGCCGAACAAACCTTCAGCAATACCTCCTGGTATCAGGGAACGGCCGATGCCGTGCGAAAAAACCTCATCCATTTCCTCAACCACGACTTTGACTACGCTCTGATTCTGAGCGGGGACCAACTGTACCGAATGGATTTTCGGCGCATCCTCTCGCAACACATCGAGAGCGCCGCGGATTTGACCATCGCCACTATTCCCGTCGGCCGTCCCGACGCGCAATCGCTCGGCATCATGCAAATCGATTCCGAACGCCGCATCACGCGCTTCGTCGAGAAACCGAAGGATCCGGCCATTCTCGATTCGCTGAGGTTGCCGAAGGATTGGTACCCCACGCTGGAAATTGAGGGGGAGGAGGAATTCTTTTTGGCGTCGATGGGGATATACGTTTTCAACCGCGAGGTGCTGCTGAAATTGTTGGACAACAAGTTCGATGACTTCGGCAAGCACATCATTCCAACCGCGATCGGAACGCATCGCGTGTTCTCATACGTCTTTCAAGGTTACTGGGAAGACATTGGGACGATTCGCTCCTTCTTTGAAGTGAACTTGAATCTGGCGTCTGAATTGCCCCGATTCAATTTTTTCGACATGAGCGCTCCGATCTTCACACGGCCCAGGTTCCTGCCCGCTTCCAAAATCAACGGCGCTCAGATCGATCATGCGATCATTTCGGACGGGTGCATTCTCAACCACGCGAGAATCAGCCAATGCATCGTGGGAGTGCGCTGTCTCGTAGACCGGGATTCCCGATTGCATCGCGCAATTCTTTTAGGATGCGATTACTTCGAGTCGTCCGAATCGATTATCGCGAATGAAAAAGCCGGCCGGCCGCGCATTGGCATCGGTGTAAATACGCATATCGAAAATGCGATAGTGGATAAGAATGCCCGCATCGGAAACAATTGCGTGATAACACCTGCCGGCAAACCGGAGAACATGGACCATCCGCTTTGTTATATTCGCCATGGCATCGTCATCGTTCCGAAAAATGGCGTCATACCGCACGGGACTGTTATTTGATTGCGCCAATTCAACCCGGCGAACTGGCGTTAAACTGCGGCCACATAGCGCAAAGTTTTCCACGCTGCGCTATGCTGAATAAAGACCAATGAGCAAACGTTCTCCAGTCTCGCGCAGCGGGCGATTCGCCGGCGGTCCAAGCGCGGACGTTGCCAAGTTTACAGAATCGATTTCGTTCGATTGGCGCCTTTGGCGTCACGATCTGCTCGGTTCGATGGCTCATGCAACGATGCTGCAACGAATTGGAATTCTGACCAAATCCGAACAAATAGCGATTATCAAGGGATTGGAACGCATCGGTCAGGAAATTATTCGCGGGGAGTTTCGCTGGAAGCCCGAACTGGAAGACGTCCACATGAACATCGAAGCCGAGCTGACCCGGCGCGTTCCGGCTGGAGCGAAACTTCACACAGGCCGCTCGCGGAACGACCAAGTGGCGCTCGATTTGCGGCTCTGGCTGCGGGATGAGATCGTGGAACTGGCCGACGAAATCCGGACGTTGCAGAAAGCTTTGGTCGATCTCGGCGCACGCAACGCCGAGGTGGCCATTCCGGGCTACACTCATTTGCAGCGCGCGCAACCGGTCTCGGTGGCGCATCATTTGCTCGCCTACGTGGAGATGCTCGAGCGCGATTGCCAGCGGTTCGCGGAATGTTTTCGCAGGGTCAATGTCTGCCCCTTGGGGAATGCAGCGCTCGCCGGTTCGACGCTTCCCTTAGACCGGGAATTGGTGGCTCGATTGCTTGGCTTTGTCGACGCCAAGGGCAAACCGCAGCTCACCCAGAATTCAATGGACGGCGTCAGCGACCGAGATTTCGCCGTGGAATTCTGCGCGGCCGCCGCCTTGCTGGCCGCGCATTTATCACGACTGGCGGAAGACCTCATTCTCTGGGTAACGAGCGAATTTAACTTCATCCGCATTGCTGATGCTTACACCACCGGCTCGTCGCTCATGCCGCAGAAAAAGAATCCCGACGTCGCGGAATTGACCCGCGGCAAAGCCGGTCGAGTCTTTGGAAACTTGGTGGCCTTGCTGACGCTTCTCAAGGGGCTGCCGATGACTTACAACCGCGACTTGCAGGAGGATAAAGAACGTCTGTTCGACACGGTCGATACCGTTCGAGCGACCGTGCGGCTGATGGCGGCGATGTTGAATAACACCACCGTCAACGCGGACCGATGCGCTGCAGCCGCGAGTGATCCTGCGCTGTTGGCGACTGACCTCGCCGACTATCTGGTCCGGAAGGGCGCACTGTTTCGCCAAGCCCATCACGCCGTCGGAGCAGTCGTGGCACTCGCGGAGAAAGCCGGCCAGCCAATCAATCGTCTTTCGGTTGAAGAACTCCAAAGCATTGACAAACGTTTCGGTTCAGATGCGATTAATGTCTTCAATCTGAGGCGAGCGATGTCTTCTCGCACGATCATCGGTTCGCCTGGCCAGCGCGAGGTCAAGAAGCAATTAGCGCGATGGTTGAAGCGATTGAGGTGAATCCGAAATTGCCTCCTGCCCGGCCGATAGATTAAAGGTATCCTATGACTGTGGCAGAATCTCGCCAGCTTATGACCTCCGAGGAGTTCCTCGATTGGTTGCAGCCGGGCACTTTTGCGGATCTGATCGATGGCGAAATTGTTATGCACTCGCCAGTTAACTTGCGTCACGCGCGTTTGATCAACTTCATCGATCGCTTGCTCAGTGCTTACATCGAACATGAAGATTTGGGTGAGTTGCACCGCGAATCGGTGGCGGTCCGGTTGAGCGTGCGGGAGACATTCTTGCCTGACCTTGCTTACTTCACGAAAAACCAGGCCGCGCGGCTAATGGCAACGCACGCGCCTTTTGCGCCTGCGTTTGTTCTGGAAGCGCTATCGCCAGGTACTGCTTACAACGATACCGGACGCAAGTTTGCCGCCTGCGAGTTGCATGGTGTGCAGGAGTATTGGATTCTGGACCCGGAGAAACTTGACCATCACTTTTACCGCCGCACCGGTGATATGCTCACTGAGTTTGCCCAAGAGGGCGCGCGAATTAACTCAGCCAGCATTCCTGGCTTTTGGGTTAACCGCGGCTGGCTGAATCCGACGAAGCTTCCAGCGGTCGCTCGTTGTCTGGCCGAAATCATCGCCTCCCACAAACAGGGACGCCATCGCCGGAAAGGTTAACCGGTGAAATGTGAACGTGGCAGGACAGCGCGTCCCGCCTGTCTATTCTGTCTTGGGAGTATGAACCTGCGTAAGGCCCCTCTCCCTAACCCTCTCCCCATCGGATGGGGAGAGGGTTAGGGAGAGACTTCCCCGAAACATCGTTTTCGCACATGGCATCCATGAACCTGAACTTGGTAGGGCGGCGTTGCCGCGCCGCCGCGATTGCTGTTCGCAGGCTGCGGAGCACCGCAGCCCTACCTTCAGGTTCATGGGGAGGGGCTGCTTTGTGCATTCGCCAGCCGCCGTTGACCAGAAAGTTCATGGAGAGGAGCGATGGCTGAAACTGAGTCAGACCTGCTCAGATCGCTGCTGCGAGATGTCTCGCGCTCGTTTTATCTGACGCTGCGCGCACTGCCGAAATCAGTTCGCCCCCAGATTGGCTTGGCTTATCTGCTGGCCCGAGCGACCGATACGATCGCTGACACAGAGATTGTGCCTGTTGACGAACGGTTGGAAGCGCTAGCGCAGTTGCAGGCCAGAATTCTCGGTTCTTCCCACGGGAGACTGGATTTCAGCCGATTCGCAGCGGTTTCAGGCAACGCGCGGAGCGAGGCGCTTTCGGCGCTGGGAAGTGAGTTCAGACGGAGATCTTCGCGGGGTGATGCCGAACGGCTGTTGCTGGCGCGCGTCGAGGATGCGTTGACGATTTTGCTGACCTTCAGCAACGACGATCGCGCACGCATTCGGGATGTTCTTTCGACTATCACAAGCGGTCAAGAACTCGACTTGCGACGTTTCGGTGGGAGCCCTCATGCCGAATCCGCTGGCGAGCGCTGTAAAATCGTGGCGCTGGAAACTGACGCTGAGCTTGAAGATTACACCTACCGCGTCGCTGGCTGCGTCGGAGAATTCTGGTCCAAGATGTGCCGCGCACATTTGTTTCCGACTGCGCCGCTCGACGAAAAGACCCTGCTGCAAAATGGCATTGCTTTTGGCAAAGGGCTGCAGTTGGTCAATATCTTTCGCGACCTCCCGGCCGATTTGAAACTCGGCCGCTGTTACATTCCGTCCGAGAAACTCGCGGAGATCGGATTAACGCCTTCTGATCTGCTAACCCCGAAGTGCGAGAGTCGTCTCCGGCCAGTTTATGACGGTTACTTGGATCGAGCTGAGGCCTATTTGGCGGCGGGATGGACCTACACGAACAGCCTTCCTTTTCGCTGTGCGAGAGTAAGACTCGCTTGTGCTTGGCCTCTCTTGATCGGAGTGAAGACTATCACACGACTGCGATCGGCTAATTTGTTTCAATCAGACAAACCTGTGAAGATTACCAGGCAGGAAGTTCGGAACCTCATTATTCGTTCTGTGCTTCTGTTTCCAATGCCCCGATTGTGGCGCGGGCTCTTCGAAGACGCTAAGGGAGCTCGGCCACAAACCTAATGCTGAAACCTTGTCGGGGTGGACCTTGAGATCACGAACTCAAAAAGGGGCTGAACGAGAGCGCGGTAGTTAGCTCTTCGGGGCTGGCAGCCACGCTCTCGTCACACATTTTCATGTGTGTGCGTGATTCAAAACCTGAGACCTGCCAAGCCGCGAACCCAATTCTTGCTCTTGCTCAGGAAAGCGAGCACCCTCGGTTGCACCAATGCCTAAGTGGCTTCTTTACACCCTTCTCTCAGCGTTCTGTTTTGGCCTTTGGGGACTCGCATCAAAAATGGCCGCCGACGGCATTCCGCCGATGCAGAATCTGATTTTGTCTGCCATCGGTCTCATACCGCCAGCCCTCTTGCTTTTGCCTTTAATCCAATGGCGTTCGGAGCCAGCGCTGAGGAAAGGAATCGGCTATGGGTTTTTGACGGGTATCGTTGGAGGTCTCGGCAATCTGGCTCTCTTCGCCGCTCTCAGTGGCGGAGGAAAAGCTGCGATTGTTTTTCCCCTGACGGCCATTTATCCGCTCATCACAGTTATCATTGCCTGGTCGGCGCTCCGAGAGCGGTTACATGGCCTCCAGATGATTGGCATTGCATTGGCCGTCGCGTGCGTCGTTGTTTTCAGCATGGAGAGTGGCTCTTCATGGTCGTTGTTGCGCGGGATTCAGGTCGCGCCATGGCTCGGCTTTTCGCTAATTGCGCTCTTGTTCTGGGCGTTCACGGGAGTGACGCAAAAGCTTTCGTCGAGGCACGTTTCGGCGGAAGTGTCAGTGCTTGGTTTCACGAGCGCTTTTCTCGCCATTGCGCTGGCTCTTGTGGCAACGCAGAAGTTGAGTTGGAATTTTCCCTTGCGACAATACGTGCTCGCCATGACGGGAGGCGCGCTCAATAGCTTGGGCACTTTGGCTGGCTTTATGGCGTTTCGTCAGGGCGGGAAGGCGGCGGTCGTTACGCCACTCATTGCGCTCTATCCGATGCTTACGGTCTTGCTCGCTGTGCCGATTCTGGGCGAGAAAGTCGGACTGCGTGAGGGATGCGGCATCATCCTGGCGCTGGCGGCAGGATTGGCGCTCTCCGCGGAGAAAACCAGCGCGGATTCTGGAAATTGACCGCCACAAAGAATACAAACAACCAAGCATGCAAAATCGTTCGTGGCCGCAATGCGCGAAACGCCGTTTCGGAGAAATCTCCCGGAGCTCGAATTTTTCCTGGGCCGCATGGATGCAGCTGATCAAATTTCAAATTTCGAATGTCCCTGTCATGTCACTGAGTTTGGAATTGCGAATTCCGTGCGAGCATTTAGATTGCCTGCAACGCCCATCCTATAAAAGCCTATGTACTTCGGAGCTGATTATTATCCCGAACATTGGGTCTATCCTTACGCCGGCACTGCCGACGAACCTGAATCTCGATGGGACCGCGATGCCCAGTTGATGTTCGCAGCCGGAATCAACGTCGTTCGCATGGGGGAATTCTCCTGGGGCCTGTGCGAACCGCAAGAATGCGAGTACAACTTCGACTGGCTCAAACGCGCGATGGACGTCATGGGCAAGGCGGGCATCAAAGTTGTCCTGGGCACGCCGACGGCCGCGCCCCCCGTTTGGCTGGCCAAGCGGCATCCGGAAATTCTGCCCTTGGACGAACGCGGCCTCGCCAAGCACGAAGGGACGCGCCGCGCTTATTGCCTCAATAGCGATGTTTACTGGGACTTCAGCAAACGTATTGTCCGCGCGATGGCAACAGCTCTCGGCAATCATCCGCAATTGATCGCCTGGCAAATTGATAATGGCATCGGTGGTCATGACACGGAGAGCTCGTTCAACGAAGAATCGCGGCGCGACTGGATCGCCTGGCTCAAAGCAAAATACGAGACAATCGAAAAACTGAACGATTTGTTGGGCCTGCGATTCTGGAGCCAGACTGTCAGTGATTGGAGCGATGTGCCCATGCCGATGTACGCGCCGACCATTCATAATCCCGCCTTGCTGACCGATTGGCGGCGCTTCTCGAGCGACACCTGCGTCGCTTTCATTCGAATGCAGGCCGATTTGCTGCATGAGATCACGCCCAACATTCCGGTCACTACCAATCTGCGCGCGCCGGCCCGAAAATTCGATCACTTCGACATGGCCGGCATCCTCGATTTTGTCTCCATCGACAGCAATGCCACGATTAAATCCAAGTCTGCCGAAAACGCTTGCGAGATTGATATCATGCGTTCTCTGAAGAAGAGCGATATCAGGACGCCCGACGGCAATTGCGGTTTTTGGGCGATTGAACAAAAGGCGGCTCAAGTCAATTGGCAGGATGTCAATTCGTTGATCCGGCCCGGAGTTGTCCGGCTGTTCAGCTATCAAATGGTTTCGCGCGGCGCGACCGGGATTCTTTACTTTTTCTGGCGACAACCGCGAATGGGTTCGGAAAAGTTCTACGGTGGTGTCTTGAGCCATGACGGCCGCGGGAATAGCCGCGTGTACAAAGAAATCAGCCAGATTGGCGAGGAGATGAAACTGCTCGCGCCGGTGATCAAAGACACCCGCGTGGTCGCCGAAACCTGCATTCTCTACAGCCACGACAATGAATGGACGCTGCAGCAACCGATGCAGCCGAACAACTATTTCAACCAACGCGAGCATATTCATCTCTTTTACAACGCGCTGCACGATCGGAATATTCCCGTTGATTTCGCGCGCCCGACCGAGGACTTGTCCAAATACAAACTCGTGATTGCGCCATCACTGCATCTTTTGGCCGGCGGTGAAGCGGATCTGTTAAAGCTCTACGTTCAGAATGGAGGCACGCTGGTTGGAACTTTCAATACCGGCTTAGTAGATGAGCACGGCATCGCTCCCGACAGCGGTTACCCGCATAACTTAACCGATGTGTTCGGCATGGAAGTCATGGAATTCGATCCTTTGCCGCCCGGTGAAGAAAATCATTTGACCTTCAAAGGCGCGTTTCCGACCAGTCATCTTCACCCGGCCAAGCTTTGGTGCGATTTGATCGAACCGAAGGAATGCCAAATCCTCGCGACCTATGCGAAGGACTTTTATGCCGGGCGTCCGGCGATGACCATGAACACGTTTGGCTTGGGAACAGCCGTTTACGTCGGCACGATGAGCCACCAATTCTTTTATTACGATTTGGTGGTTTGGCTTCGCCAAATGTGCAATTTGTTCTCGCTGCTGAAAGTGCCGGACACGGTTGAAGTCAGCATGCGGCAGAAGGACGACACGAAAATCTATTTTCTCCTGAATCATCAGCATTCGCCCGTTCGCATCCAGTTCTACAAACCGATGCACGACTTTTTGACTGGCACCACGCTCACGGGCAATTACGATGTTCCGCCGCACAGTGTGTTAGTGCTGGATGAACGTTCCGAGAAAACAGAAGCCGAGGTCTAAACGCGACGCTTGCCGCCAGAGCGCGCGCAACGCCATTCTGGCGCAATGGCGTGGAGTTGATTTAGCCAGACTGGAAAAAGACAAAGCTCCTGCCGCCAAGGCCATGGCCAGTTTAATGCCGGGAGTCCTCAAAGAATTAGGATTGGACCGGCGCCGCGTCGAACTTGAAATTCTGAAAGTTTGGAATCACCTCCTCGATCCAAACATTGCCGCGCATGCGCAGCCGGCGGGGCTGCACAAAGGAACGCTTTTCGTCACCGTCGATAGCAGCGTTTGGCTCCACGAAATTGTCCGGTACCGGCGCAAGGAGATTCTCGACCGTCTTCAGCACAGCTTCGGACGTGAGTTTATTGCGCGGATTTCGTTCCGAGTGGGGTGATCGCTTTGGTCATACTCGGCTTGGGAAAGGCCATAGAGATTTACCTGCCCTTGCTTGGGCCAATCCATTTTCGTTCGATAACGGAGCCCAATTCGCTCTGCCACGCGGACCGACCGAATATTGTCGGGATGAATTGGCGCAACGATTTCATTGAGTTCGAGATCGCGGAAGCCGTGCTTTAGCATCGCAGCCGCAGCTTCCGTGGCAAAGCCATGTCCCCAAAACTGGCGTGTGAGTCCGTAGAACAGTTCGATCCGCCGTTCGACGGAGTGCGCCAGAAAGTCCAGACCGCAGTAACCAATATTGAGTTGGTGAGACTTAAGGACAATCGCGCGGCCCCCGAAGGGAGCTTTGCTGGCCTGCTCGCGCACTCGTCGTTGAAGCAACTCGCGAGTTTGTTCGCAGCTCAAAATCTCGCCCGTGAACCGCACGACCTCCGGGTCGCTGGCACGGGCGTAAACCAGCGGTAAATCCGCCATACACATTGGGCGAATGACCAACCGCTCGGTTTCAATGATAGTGGGCGAATTCACGACTAAACACGAAGAACGCGAAGATCGCCAAGCAGTGAACGTGAGCGAGCGCAACCCGATCTGCCGACCGAGGCGTGGCGAGACGCATGTCGATGGTCCCAGCCAAGCTTAAACCCCGTCGCCGCGTCCTCGCGATCTTCTGTCATTGTTCTAACGCATTTCCGCAACTTAAGAAAGCGCGCTTGCATGTCTCGAAAAATCGGTGTGACTGTATGCGCGAAGCCGATTAACCATCACGAACGTTATGACGAATAGCTCAACCGACTCTCTGGATCGCCGTCACTTCCTCTTAGGTGCCGCAGCAGGTCTCGTGACAGCGCCGGCTGTTATTCGAGCTACCCTCGGCGCCGTGAAACACCCAAACCGGCAATGCTTTCAGAGCTGCTCGCTTTTTAGGATCAGGCAAAAGAATCGGCAAAATATCACCCCCGCCGCAGATGGGCGCGATGGCCGCGAACTTGTCCGGATGAGTGAGTCCGAGGCTCCACGTGCCATAGCCACCCATGCTGAGCCCAATCAAATAAATCCGTTGCCGATCGACGGCCAGTTTTTTCGTGACCTGATCCAAGAGAGCCATGAGAACATCATTCGACCAGGTTTGACCTGCTGGACATTGCGGCGAAACCACGATGAACGGAAAATCCGCCTTATCTTTGACGACCTTCGGCGGGCCATGCACAGCTACTTTGGAAATGTTTGTGCCGCGCTCTCCGGCGCGGCTGTCCGACTCAGCGCCGAGGGTTATAGCGGCCTCTCAGGAAGCACTCGGTTCGATGGCCGAGATAATCTGGGCAATGAATCCAAGGCACGACACGCTGTTGTGCCTCTCGAGTTATGTTCGCGTTTTTATTGCTGACTACCTGGAGCCGACGCGCATTCGGTTGCTGATAGATTGGCCAGCGCAAATCCCAGAACGCTCCGTTTCCGGCGAAGCCAGGCACAACATCTGGCTCTTAGTCAAACAGACGTTGGCCAATGCTGTCGAACACTCGCGCGCCACCGAGATTTCCTGCCGCGCCGTTTATGAGAAGTCACGATTCCTCTTGATCATTGCAGATAATGGTCAAGGTTCCGATCTGTCACTCGCCCTGAGAAGTGGCCACGGAAATGGCTTGGCAAACATGCGCGAGCGAATGACTAGCATTGGCGGACGCCTTGATTTACGCAGCTTCCCCGGACATGGAACCGAGATTTGCCTCGAACTCAACTTGAAAGCCTGAAAGAAGGACGTGCATGCCCGTCACAGTGTCCATCGTCGAGGATGATCGCGTCCAGCGCGAAAAGCTCGCCCAATTGATCGATAGCGAGCGGGAATTCTGTTGCCTCGGCGCCTACGCAAACGGGGAACTTGCCCTCGAGCAAATTCCATTGCGTCCTCCGCAGGTCGTCTTGATGGATATCGGGCTTCCTAAGCTATCTGGCGTCACGTGCGTGCAGCAGTTGAAGCAACGGCTTCCAAACCTAAGAATAGTCATGCTGACAATGTTCGACACGGACGAGCACCTTTTCTTTGCGTTGAAGGCGGGCGCTGACGGCTATCTGTTGAAGAGATCCTCGGAGTACGCAGTTGTTCAAGCTGTGACGGCCGTGCTGAACGACGTCTTGCCCTTCTCTTCGGAACTTGCTCGCCGGATTGGTCAGTTCTTCCGGCAAGAGCGTTCGCATTTGCCAGAAGCAGAGAGAATAACGCTCCGAGAATGTGAAGTAATCGATCTGATCTCGAAAGGTTTTCGCACGAAGAAGATTTCAGACCTCCTCAGCATCAGCCATTACACGGTGAAGGACCATCTCAAAAGTATCTACGCCAGACTTCATGTAACCAACCGCGCTGAAGCTCCGGCGAAGTGGGTTATGCGGTAGCTGCGCTAACCTAAGCACCCCTCCTTTGAGGGATACTCATTCCGGCGGCGATGACGTAACTTTGTTGAGCGTCGCTACACCAGGCCCTCTCGGTTTCGCGTTGTCACCTTTGATGGAGAGGTGGGCGGCATTGCCGATCAAAACCTTCACCTTATGACTATATCATTCGCCGCTAAGCTTGGAATGTGGCTTCTTGTACCCTTGATGCTTTGTTCGGATGTGCTTGCCCAGGGCGTCATTATTGTAACCAATCCGCAGGATCAGACTGCATGCCCTGGTTCAAGAGTTACCTTCTCCGTTGAAGCCACGGGGATTCCTCCATTGCGCTACTCGTGGACGAAGGACGGCGTGGCAATCGTCGGTGCCCGATCTGCGCAGCTTATCCTCGCTAACGTGCAGGCGTCAGATGCGGGAACTTATGAAGCAACGGTTCAGGATCGTTTCACCGCGGCCCAAAGCGCGCCCGCCTTGTTGCAAATAGATACCGCTCCACCTTTGATCATGGTTCAGCCTCAGAGCCAAACGGCTGCAGTTGGTGCCCGTGTGATCTTCACAATCTCGGCCGGAGGATGTGATCCGTTACAGTATCAGTGGTATAAGGATCAGCTTCCTCTCGCTGGAGCGACACGATCAAGCCTAACTCTAAATAATGTTCGGACAACTGACGCAGGGACCTATTCGGTGACCGTGGCGAATGCTAATGGCACCTCGACCAGCATTGATGCAATTCTCGTTATCAGCCCGCCAACTATCAGCGACATTTCCGATCAAACGATCAGCGAGGATAGTTCAACTGCAGCCATTGCCTTTACCGTAGGCGATGTGGAAACGGCGCCAGGTTCATTGACCGTGACGGCCACCAGTTCGGATGGAGTGTTGGTGCTTCCGGGGAGCATTGTCTTGGGTGGCAGCGGAGCCAACCGAACGGTCACGGTCAGTCCGGCGGCCAATCAGTTTGGCAGCGGGGTGATCACGGTGACGGTGAGCGACAGCGATGGAGCCAATGCCAGCGACAGGTTTGTGTTGACGGTTAATCCGTTGCCCGCGGTCTCCATTGGCAATGCTGTAGTAACCGAAGGCAACTCGGGGACTGTGAATGCGGATTTGGTTGTAACGTTGTCCACCGCGAGCAGCCAAATGGTGACGGTGAGTCTCGCGACAACTGATGGGACGGCAGTGGCTCCAAGTGATTACACAGCCACCTCCACTACATTAACTTTCCTTCCATTGGAGACGATCAAGAATGTCACCATGCAAGTCTATGGCGATACCACCTTCGAAGCGGACGAAACCTTTTCAGTTATCCTCAGCAACCCGTTCAATGCGAAGATTGGCGATGGCGAAGGAACGGTGACAATAAGGGACGACGATTCGCAACCTTCCCTATCGGTCAACGACGTGGCGCTCGCCGAAGGCAATTCGGGAACCGCGAATGCAACGTTCGCCGTGACGCTTTCATCAGTCAGCTCTCAAGTCGTAACAGCGAGCTACTCGACCACCGACGGGACGGCAACTGCCCCAATTGACTACATCAGCAGTTCGGGGACACTGACGTTTGCGCCTGGCGAATTGAGTAAGAATGTCATCATTACTGTAAACAGCGATCAATCGGAAGAACCCAATGAGACTTTCCTTTTGATTATCACCGCTCCGGTTGAGGCCAGCATTGCAGACAGCCAAGGCGTCGGAACGATTGTGGATGATGACGGCCCACCGGTCATTACTTCGATAGCGCCGTTATCTGGGGATGTTGGCTCCACGGTCATAATTACAGGTTCGGGCTTCAGCGCGACAGCAGGGAATAACATCGTTTACTTTGGAGGCGGGCGGGCGGCGGTCACCTCTGCCACAACATCGTCATTGAGCGTGACAGTCCCGATGGCTGCGACGTACGCGCCAGTTTCGGTCACAGTAAGCGGGCGGACAGCTTATTCCAACGCTCAGTTCGTTCAGACTTTCCCGAGTGATCGGGTCATCAGCAGCGCTAGTTTTCCGGCGAGCACGACTTTTTCAACTACTAATCCGAGCGAGGTGGCGGTGGGCGATTTGGACGGGGATGGGAGGCCCGAGTTGGTGGTGGGAAATATTTATGCGGCCGCCGTTTCGGTTTTTCGAAACACGAGTTCGGTCGGAGCAATCAGCTTTGCCGCCAAAGTCGATTTCGCCACAGCAGGGGGAAATGAAGGTTTGGCCATCAGTGATCTGGATGGCGACGGCAAGCCCGACCTAATCACGGGCCAATCGAACGGCGCCAGCGTGGCCGTGCTGCGCAATACCAGTAGTGTCGGGAGTCTAAGTTTTGGGCCTAGAATGGACATCGGTTTTGGGGCCGTTGTTTTCGACTTGTTGGCTGGTGATCTCGATGGGGATGGGCGTCCGGATTTGGTCGTCCCGACTACGGGAACAACGATATCTCTGTTCCGAAATGTCTCCAGTGCAGGGGCCATCCAATTTGAAAGCCGCTTTGAATTGCCAGCGCTTCATTACGCTAGGGCTGGTGCTTTGGGCGACTTGGATGGGGACGGTAAGCCAGACATTGTGATCGGAAACTTTAATAGCCAGCAGCTGACGATCTTTAAGAATACTAGCAGTCCCGGTGCACTCAGCGCAGCGTCATTTTCCGCCCGAGTGGACGTAACGTCCAATGTGGGGTCGGTTGGCTTTGTCACATCAGCTTTAGCTTGGGCAAATCCTGCAAATCGACGAGGCCGACCGGTTCGTTCTTTGAATTGACTACGATGAGGTCGTCGATATTGCGTTCGTTGAAAATGTGCAGGGCTTCGGCGGCGAGGGCGTCTTCGCGAATCGTGATGGGGTGGCGCGTCATCACTTTGGCCAGTGGTTGGTCCAGGACGTGATCGCCGTCGGCCATATGGCGGCGCAGGTCGCCATCGGTAAACACGCCAACGAGTTTGCCGCGGGCGTTGACGACGCTGACGCTGCCGGACTTCGCGCGGGTCATCACGAGGAGGGCTTGCTTGACTGTTAGCGTTTGCGAGACGACGGCGCTGCGAAGGCCGGTGCGCATGATGTCGCTTACGCGGAGCAACAAAGCGCGTCCGATGGCGCCCGAAGGATGGTGCTTGGCGAAGTCTTGTTTGCGAAAGCCGCGCGCCTCGAGTACCGCCATCGCCAAGGCATCACCCATTACCAGCATGGCCGTGGTGCTCGACGTCGGGGCCAAATTGAAGGGGCACGCTTCTTTCGGAACGCGCGCGTGGATAACAATGTCACTGGCGCGAGCGAGGGTTGATTTCGAGCTTCCGGTGACGGCGATAATCTTCACCGAAAATCGTTTGAGCGCCGGCAGCAAGGTCAGCAACTCGTCGGTTTCGCCGGAGTAACTCAAGGTCAAGATCACATCGCCGTCATTGAGGATGCCAAGGTCTCCGTGCAGCGCATCGACGCTATTCAAGACGACGCTGGTCGAGCCAGTGCTCGTGAGCGTCGCGGCGATTTTTTGGCCGATGTTTCCCGATTTGCCAATCCCCACGACGACGATCTTGCCGCGATGGCGGAGGACTTCGACGATTAGATCAACGGCGGCGTCGAAGCCGTTATCGAGTTGCGCGCGAACGGCTTTGAGAGCGGCAATCTCAACGTCGAAAACTTGGCGGGCACGCGCGGAATGATTCATTGTGGTAATCCCGGCTGCACCACAAAAGACATGTCGTTCAAACAGAAGATCGCCAAGGACGCGAAGACCACAGAATTCTTAGAATCTCTTTGCGGCCTTCGCGATCTTTGTGTGCATTTGGCTGGGCTTCGCCGGCTAGGTTCATTCCGCATTGGGATACGATCCGAGCACTTTGAGGAAGCTGCATTGTTTTTCGAGCTGCTCGATGGCTTTCGCGACTTTCTCGTCCTGAAGGTGTCCATCGCAATCGACGAAGAAGAAGTACTCCCAAGCCCGCCGTTTGCTCGGCCGCGATTCAATCCGCGTCATGTTGAGTTTGTATCGGCGCATCGGCGTCAGCGCGCGATGCAACGCACCTACTTTATGCGCGATGCTCAGCATGAGACTCGTTCGGTCCCGTCCCGTGGGCGGGCTGCACTGGCGGCCGAGGACCAGAAAGCGGGTCGCGTTGATCGAGTTGTCTTGAATATTCCGCTCCAAGATTTGCAGACGATAGCGTTCAGCGGCGAGCGAACTGGCGATGGCTGCGGCATTCTTTTCTTGAGCAGCGAGTTCCGCGGCGCGGGTCGTCGAAGAGCTCTCAATGATCTCGACGTGCGGCAAATGATTCCGGACCCACTCGCGGCATTGACCTAATGCCTGCGGATGGGAATAGAGCTTCTTAACATCATCGAGCTTGGACTTTCCAAGCAGACAATGCTGAATGGGCAGCACGATCTGAGCGACAATTTTCAAATCGCTATCGACGAACATGTCCAGCGTGTGCGTCACAACACCTTCCGTTGAATTCTCGACCGGCACGACCCCGTAGTCGGCCCGATTGCGACTCACTTCATTGAAGACATCGGCGATAGTTTTCTGGGCGGCATAATGCAAACTCGAGCCGAACCGGCGGATGGCTGCCTGATGGGTGAACGTCGCTTCCGGGCCAAAGTAAGCGATGGTCATCGTCTTTTCCAAAGACAACGCGCTGGACATGATTTCGCGGTAAACAGCGCGCAGCGACTCATTGGTGATGGGGCCTGAATTCAACTTGCAAACGCGGTCGAGCACGGCCAGTTCGCGATGAGGCGCGTAAATTTCCTCGCCTGCTTTAAGTTTGATCGCGCCGATTTCGAGCACGTGTTTCGTGCGTTCGTTGAGAAGCCGCACGATCTGCTCGTCCAGTTCATCAATCGCTTTGCGATGCTCTTGAAGGCTCATGAGCTCGAAGCGCAGTTCTCCTTCCCTTCAACCGGCGACGGAGCGCGGACATTCCTGTCCGCAGCAATGTCCGTTCGACGGAATGCCCTGGGCGAGTCTGCGGCGGCGCGAAAGTTCGAGAGCTGCTGCGGACAGGAATGTCCGCGCTCCACCGCCGGTTGAGGGGCGCAATGCGTGGAAGTCTGTTTCGGAAAGGGCTCTTCATGACCCGGCAGTAGGGCAGGCGTCTCGCTTGTCCAGCATGCGCGTAGAGCAAGAGCAGGACAGGCGGGACGCGCTGTCCTGTGAAACTGACTTGCACAGTGTTCTTGCTGAATCGAGCGCTCTGAGATGGGAGGAAGAGATTTCAATTGGATCGTGGATTGTCGGATTGTGTCTCCGAACCATTCATCTCGACCGGCACCGCTGCAGATGGAGTTAGTGATGTTTCCGTGGCGGCGCCTTCGCTTGACTGTTCGGCGAGTTGTTCTGGAGGCGCTGTGGCCAAGCCTGGTTCAACGGTGAGCAGCGCTTCAGGCTTTCGCACGACAATTCTGCGTAGTTCATCCGCCGCCGGCAACTCTTCCAAACTGCGCAAACCGAAGTATTCCAAGAATAACGGCGTGGTGGCATAGGTCATCGGCCGGCCCACCACCTCCGCGCGGCCCGCTTGTTCGATCAAACCTCGCTCCAAAAGTGTCTGCATCACGCCATCGATGGACACACCGCGAATCTGTTCGATTTCGGCCCGCGTCAAGGGCTGGCGATAAGCGACGATGGCCAGCGTCTCCAGGGCGGGCTGCGAAAGGCGCGGTGGGCGATTTTTGTGTCCGACCAGGGTCTTCAGCCAAGGCGCATATTCGGGCTGGCTCACGAACTGCCAGGCGCCGGCGACACAGACCAGCCGGTAACTCCGATTCGCCGTCGCATGATCTTTTTCCAATTGTTCCAAAGCCGCCGCCACGTCGGCTTCTTTCGTCTTCTTGAAAGACTTGGCCGAGGAATCGTCCGAGGTTTCCGCCGTGGCAGTCAATAGGTCGCGAATTTCGCGCGGGTTCAACGCCTTTTGCGTGGCGAACAGAATGGCTTCAAGAATGAACTTCAGTTCCATGAATCAGGCGATTGAGGTCTCGGCCGGTTCCGGTGTGGCGCCCGGGGCGGAATCGTTTGAGGGCGCCGAAACCTGCGGAGGCGGCGCCGCCGCAATTTCAATTTCACTGAAAGGCCGCTGTTGAAAAACGACAAGCTGCTTCAACCGAATCAATTCGAGCAGCGCCAGAAATGTGACCACGACCTCGGACCGGCTTGTCGTCTCGGCGAACAGTTCGAAAAAGTGAAGCTTCGTCCGCTGTCGAAGCACGCGCATGAGATGTTCGATCTTTTCGCTAACGGTCCATTTGTCCTCAAATAAATCGCGGGCTTCGTCGCGCTGGGCGAAGCGCTTGAGGATGGAGCTAACTGCATTGATCAAATCGAACAGCGAAACTTCCGATTTCCGGACGGGTTGCTCCTCCACAAATTCGGGCTTGCCTGGCAAACGCGGAAAGATGCCCTCCTGGAGCGCTTCCCGGACCTGCAACTGTGCGGCGGCGTCCTTGAATTTCTTGTATTCAACCAATTGCCGAATCAACTCCCAGCGCGGGTCTTGTTGCTCCTCGTCATCTTCGGTGGGCGTTTGCTGATCGACCGGAAGCAATTCGCGGCTCTTAATATGCATGAGCGTCGCAGTCATGACGAGAAACTCGCCGGCGATTTCGAGGTCGAGTTCGCGCATCAATTCGACGTATTCGATGAATTGCGTGGCGATTCTGGTGAGATTGACTTCGTAAATATCGACCTCCTCCTTTTTCACGAGGTAGAGAAGGAGATCGAGCGGCCCTTCAAAGATTTTCAGTTGGACTTTATTGTCGGCCATCATTCGTTCTGGCTCGCGCAGGCACCAGTTGCGCCATCCTAAGCGCGGCCTGAAGGCTTTGGCAACGCTAGAACGGAAAGCGGGCGTACGGTCCATACCGTGCTTGGCCATTAGCGTGATGCTGATTTGCGAAGGGCCGGAGCAGAGCGCGTTGGGACTTGAAACCCCAAAGACCTTGTTTTCCTTCAAGAGCGCGAACGCAGGCAGGCGCAATTAAGGAGCGCAGCGTTTGCGCTGCGGAAACGTTCGCAAAGTTTTTCGCAAAGTCGAAACGCACCGAAAAGTCTCGAGCGTCCGGCAATTTCACGTTTCTGCAGCGTAAACGCCGCAGTCCTCTGACCGATGGTTTTAATCGCACCCTGGCTGCCATGCTGTGATCGCTCCGGGCAATTGCTTAACGGTTGGGACCAAAGTAATCAAGTTCTGGGTGCTTCCCCGCACGTTCACAAACAATCGTTGCGGAAAAATGAGCGGGCTTCATTATGAGGCGAGATGAACATTCAAATTGCCGCCCTTTGCGATGCCGCGACAGATTACGCCGGAAAGCTGAATATTCTCGGTACGTTTGACACAATCGTGACCAATCATTTGCCTGCCTACCATCCGCAATGTTCCATCGCGTTGCGCATCGTCTTCACTCGAATCGAGGAAGGGTCTCATAAGGTGAAAATGAATTTCGTCGACGAGGATGGCAAATTTGTCATGCCGAGTATTGATATGCCGGTCGATGTCCGGATTCCGTCGGACGCCAATTTTCTAGTCCGCAATTTCGTTATCAATATTCAGCAATTGAAGTTCGACAAGCCGGGCCAATACTCGATCGATATTGCCATCAATGGCCGGCAGGAAACGAATATTCCGCTTCTGGTGCAGCATCGGAAGCCGGAAGAAGCGGCCGATCAATCGTAGGAAGGACGGGCGTCCCGTTGCGGAACACACCCGTCCAGGATAGGCGGGACGCCTGTCCTGCCAACCTAATCGAACGCGTGTCCGGCGCAGCAAAGCACATTCTTGACCTTGTGTCGGACCAACTCTTTGACCTTATTTCGCGCGGGCGTGAGGTACTTGCGCGGATCGTACTCCTTCGGCGATTCCATGAAGAATTTGCGCAGAGCTGCTGTGAAGGCCATCCGAAGATCGGTATCAATGTTCACTTTGGTGCATCCCACACGCCGGGCCACTTCGATGTCCGCTTCAGGCACACCGGCCGTATCTTCGCCGAGCTTGCCGCCGTACCGATTGATTTCTTGCGCTATTTCTTTCGGGACGCTGGACGCGCCGTGCAGCACGAGCGGATAATCGCCCATGCCTGCGTCGAGCAACGCTTTCTTGATGGTTTTCAGCCGGTCCAGGTCCAAGTGTTGCTGGCCCTTGAATTTGTAAGCGCCATGAGAATTCCCGATGGCCACGGCGAGGGAATCAACACCGGTCGCCTTGACAAATTGGACAGCTTCATCGGGATGAGTATAAACGCCACCTTTGGAGTAACCGCCGCCTTCTTCCCCTTCGTCATGCTGCGCCCCGACCAACATGCCCAATTCACCTTCGACGACACAATTGTGTTTGTGAGCGTAGTCCACGACCTTTTTGCAGATCTCGACGTTCTTGTCGTAAGGCAAATGGCTGCCGTCAATCATGACGCTCGTAAAGCCTTCATCGATGCATTCCTTGCACAGTTCGAAAGAATCGCCGTGGTCCAAATGCACCGCAATCGGTATGTTCGAAAGGCTCACCGCGGCTTCAATTAGTTTCTTCAGATAGACCGGGTTGGCATATTGCCGAGCGCCCTTCGAGATTTGAAGCATGACCGGCGCTTTCTCTTCTTCGCAAGCCTCGACGATGGCCTGGAGCAGTTCCATGTTATTGACATTGAATGCGCCCAACGCGTACTTGCCTTTCAACGCTTTGGCAAAGAGGTCTTTGGTGTGTGTCAGTGGCATAATTCTAATTCAAATGAGTTCAGTTCTTATGAGCGAATGGGAAAACATCGTAGAAACCTGCGGAGAAAAAGAAACAAAATAAAAGCAGTGCGACGGGTCCACCCGGGTCCATCGAGTTTGCGAGCGCATTTCGGCGGTCCATTCATCCGAACGCGCTTTTGGTCGTAACGCTCACGGAGGCGTCACCACCAGTGACGCGTTGGTTAAACCTCTTCTCCTTCGGAGAGCTTTCGATAAAGAGTGGCCAAACTGATGCCTAACATTTGGGCCGCTTTTTCTTTGTCGCCGCCCGCCTGTTCGAGAGCGCGGTTCAAGTAAGACACTTCCTGATCCCTCAAGAACGTCTTTAAGGAACCAATTGGCTCCGGAGCTGCGGGTGTGGCTGCACTCTTGAAATCATGTTGAGCTTCGCTGAAACCCAAAGGATAGAGGGACTCGGAAAGAACCATGAACGATTGTGGGGGCGCTCCAGGACGCGTTTCAATGACAGTGTCACTGCTGCTCTTGCTGGCGTATCCGTGAAGCGTCGGCGGCAGGTCCTGCACTTGAATAACGTTGGTTTCGCAGAGCGTGCAGGCTCGTTCGATGGCATTTTCGAGTTCCCGCACATTCCCGGGCCAATCGTGAAAGAGCAGCACTTCCATCGCTTCGCGCGCCATTTGATAATGCTGCCCGGTGCGTGGATGAGTTTTGTCCTTGAGAAAATGCGCAACCAGCAAAGGGGTGTCTTCGCCGCGCTCGCGGAGGGACGGCAACGTGATCGGAATGACATTAAGCCGGTAGTATAAGTCTTCGCGAAAGGTGCCTTCCTTGATCCTTTCTTCCAGCGGTTCATTGGTCGCGGCGAGAACACGCACGTTGACATAAATCGGCACGTTATCGCCGCCGCGCCGCACTTCGCGTTCTTCCAAAACGCGCAACAACCGGCTTTGCAGCATTGGAGACATCGACCCGATTTCGTCGAGGAAGATCGTCCCGCCTTCAGCTTATTGGAAGAGGCCTTTCTTGTCGTTCAATGCTCCGGTAAAAGCGCCTTTGCGATGACCGAAAAGTTCCGATTCGAGGAGGTTCTCAGGCAATGCGCTGCAGTTGATTGGGACGAAGGGTGCAAACTGGCGGCGACTGTTGAAATGAAGCGCCCTGGCCACGAGTTCTTTGCCTGTGCCGCTTTCGCCAAGGATAAGAATTGCGCTATCGCAATCCGCCACGCGTTCGATCATCTTGAAGACTTCCTGCATCTTGGGGGATGTGCCGATGATCTGGCTGAATTGGTGCTTTTTTCGAAGCTGCTTCTTAAGATAAACGTTCTCCGAGATCGCGAAGTTGTAGGAGAGAGCTCGATTGACGCCCAGTTTCAGTTCATCAAGCTTGAATGGTTTCTCCAGGTAATCGTAAGCCCCTTCCTTCATCGCCTCGACCGCTGTCTCGATTGATCCGAAGCCCGTCATGACAATGACCACGGGGCGGCGGATTTAACGAACGAGCCTTGTGCAGAATTTCCAACCCGTGGGCGCGGGTCTTGTCCAGGTAAAGATCCGTGATAACCAATTCGGGAGAAATGGTTTCGAGCGCTTCAGTGGCGGCATTGCAATTGGTAAACGGAAATACCTCATGGCCCTCGGACCGAAAAAGTTCGGTCACCATTTGCACCATGGTCACTTCGTCATCAACGAGCAAGATTTTCGCCATCGCGCAGAAAGGCTAACTTGAAATAGGAAACTTGAGCAAGCTGGATTCTGTAACCCAAATGCACGCGTAAGCATGTCGAACGCGTATCCACGGCGGTTTAACTCTGGACCGGCGGGGGAAAGGCTAGCGGTGCGGTGGCAGAAGCGGGCGTCGGGAGGGGGACCGGAGCGATTGGCTCGT
>Ga0194132_10001120_pt1 | contig 54570 bp, 83 predicted proteins | sample TA2KigOf80mmetaG_FD_148612 | JGI IMG/M metagenome (GOLD analysis project Ga0194132, IMG submission 148612) | Freshwater microbial communities from Lake Tanganyika, Tanzania - TA2015054 Kigoma Offshore 80m | ecosystem: Environmental > Aquatic > Freshwater > Lake | place: Tanzania: Lake... | reverse complement strand
CCGTGGGCGTCCTCTACGCGCTGGTCTTCGTGACCCAACCGATAGGCGCGCAGGCGGAGAACGACAAGATGTTCTTCAGCGTGCTGTCCAGCGTCGCGACCTTCATCACGGGCACGCTCGCCGGGATTATGATTTCGACGGGTCGTAACCATAAGGACGAACCGACCGACTTGGACTTATTGGATGATGACCCAGATGACGAAGAATAAATATGCCTGGATTATCTAAAAAAAAGAAACGCGAAGAAACAAAAACAACTGAAGAGTTGCTTCTTCAAGGTGCCTGTAACTCAAACTATACGTTGATGCAGCCAATGATAAATGCAGAGTATGTTCGGATTAAAAATCCAGTTACTGGTTTATCTTCCGTATTTAAAACAAACTCTGAATCATTTCGTGAATTTATTTCTGAACTTTGCGGCAAAGGTTTAGGTAATAAACTTTCGTCAGAGTTTGATTTGTTTGCATCAAAATACGACATTAGGTGGGCAGAAATAAAACAATTTACAATGCAAAACGAGTCTGCATCAGTGATTTGAACATCATGAAGGCAGAATGCATGGCGAGGCTCAGGCAATGACTGAGCCGAACGCATACGACCCAGAAAACCTACAGGAATACGTATACGACCCAGAAATTACAAACAGATGGTACTGGGAAGATGAAAGTCTGGATTGACCAAGATTTATGTACTGGCGATGGACTATGCGTGGAAATCGCCCCCGATGTGTTCATCATGCTGGAGGATGGATTGGCGTACGTTCAGGAGAATGGCAAGATATTTTCGAAAGCGCGCGGCAACCCAGAAGGCGCCGCTGGCACCGCTTCTTTCGCCGACGACAGGCTGGATGACGTAATAGAAGCCGCGGAGGAATGTCCGGGCGAGTGCATATTCATCGAGCCGTAATTTTTGTGCCGAATTTTGTCACGATTGTATGACCCACTTTATGCTGTCTTGGAACAGCAGAATCAATCGCCAAAATTCTTTGAAGCCACCTATCTGTTCCGTCGTATTTGGCTTCGAATAAACGTCGACCATGAACTGTCGTCTTATTATTAAAAACCAATAAGTCACCAGGCTCTAAAATAATTTCATGTACTGATTTTTTGACAGCATTTTTAAATTCTTCTAATGCATCCCCCGCTTGATTATTTATGGCCTTCATTGCAACTTCGTCGTATGTCAATTCATAAACCGGCCGTTGATAAACAAGTATCGTTCTTAAAATAGAACATGGGATTTCAAAATCTGGCTCACCGTTTTGGCGGAAACTTTCGTCAATAGAAGTAAGATACCACGGTTGACTTAGGGTTTTAATTGTTGACTGGGTTAAATGCTTGATAATTTCATCAACATAAGCATAGGTAGTTATGGCATTTGTGTCGCCGCGAAGGCACAACAGAAGAACCGCCGATGGCTTGTATGGATGAAACGCCGCCTCTGTATGTAGGCCTAATTCGATTTTTGATGACGTTGATATTTGTAATGTTTCAGTTTTTTTTATTGGGAAAATATTTTGAATTAATTTTCCATCTTGCTCCTGGGCATAACTAATTGGAAACCCGTATCTGCTTGCTTGCGCAATTAGTTTCTGACCCACTTCTGCCAAGTAGGAACAATTGAAATATTTTGTTATCGGGGTCGGCGGTATATAACCAATATCAATATTTTTTGTAAGGGTTATTTGTCGGTTCATGGGCAATCACTTTACTGCGGGCCATAAAACTTTTATTTAACAGGGCAAACCCCAGCCGCACAATCATCTAAAGGCAACTCGCCGTCAAATGACGCATGGACTAGTGGATATGAAAGGTCAATTTTGGCTATTGCCTTGCAATAGTCATCCTCGGAAATTTCCTCGTACGGAGGAAGGGGGAAATTATGGTTCGTATGCAGAAGAAACGAGACAGACTTAACGGATGAGTCGTAATTTTTTGATAGCCAATCCTTGATTTCTTGTAATTCTTCCAATTTGTAGTAAACGGTCACCGATACGGCGTTATCGGCCCATGTTGCTTGCATTTTCTTTACCCACTCCAATTGTTGAACTGCAGTCATTTCGTTGGCCAAAATAGCGTTATTGGGCGACCCACAGGGGAAATCGACCACATATCGTGTATGGTCTTCCCGCCCATCAAGACCAATATCCCATTGCACCCTGTACCCGCGTTTACGACAAGCATCAACAAGCGGGTCGGACGAACCAAAACGAACGCGGCGTATATAGAAGCGCGCATATGCAGGGTGGATTCCTGGTGTTACGCCGGGCAAAAGACTCAGCGTTCCCGAGGGCTGAACAGTAGTAAGTCGCACCGATTTTGGCAAACCATGTTCCTTGCTCCATTGGATATCAAAATCTTCAAGGTGCTTGTAGGTATGGTCCAGCCAAGATATTTGTTCATCTGAACATTGCAAAATGCCCGTAATCGACTGACCGAGACGGGAATTTTTTTGCACAATGTCCGTTGTTTTTTCATACGGGTATGACATCGTCGTGATATGTTTTTGCACTTTGTACAAAAGAATGGAAATTTCGTTTAGTTGTTTTTTGGATTCAACGTTTGGTAAAAAAATTGTCGCCAGGTTGCACGATTCCCCGTCGGCAAGACCTATTTCAGCGCACGGATTGAAACCCTCAATTGACGAATCGGTTTTTGACTCCCCCAGGCGACCATATTTACGTGCCAATTTTCGATTTACGAAACCATACGGCTCACCAGAACCATCATAACCTTTCCATAGTTCGGGCATAATCTCATCGTAAGAGTCTGCGTAAATACTATTATTGCTGTTCGCCCGCCATCCAGGGATAGACCCTGATGACCAGTTCTTGGCGCGAATAAACAACACATCGTCTGGGTCGCCTATCGCAATTTGCGCAGAGCGACGCGATGACCCAGAAATAACAATCCGCCCAATAATATTGCAAATGTCAAGCACATCTACTGAACGCAATTTTTTACCGACTCGATTATCCATCACTTTGCAAATATCTACAACACCCTCTATGAGCGCACCGGGTCCACTCGCGGTGCCGCCAAATGTCTTTAGCGGTGCACCGTATTCACGGACTAAAATTGTTGAATACGTAAAAGAGGCTCCGGTATCAAAATATGATTTAAGAACGGCGTGAAGTAGGCGTTTCCAGCCATGGCGCGAATCAGGAACAATAATGTCAGCATCGTTGCTACGTTCGTGAGAAATTTTTACACCGCCTTTTACTTTGGGCAAATCGTGAATCTTCGCTCGCTCGACCGAAAAACCTACGCCGCCACCAAGCATTAAATATTCAAAGAGCATCTCAAAATCTTTAATTTTTTCGATATTGGTAAAATAACAATTATTCAAAGATGTGGCATTAAAATTTTTTACAAGAGGGGTGCCCATCTGCCACAAAGAGCGACCCGAAAACGAGCATCGCAGATTAAAGCAGTGGTCAAAAAGCGTTTCTGCTTCCCTTTTTGTCAAAGGTACGCCGACATCAATGGCGCCGTTAATAACCCTTTGTAGGGTCTCTGGCCACGTTTCGTTGTTGCCATTTTCTTTTTTGCGGCTATAGGTGCGCAAGAAAACTATCTCGCCGAGACCGCCAAAACCCCAGGGTGGTTGCTTTGTTGCATAAGAGTCGACAAAAGATTGTTCTAGCATCATTTCCCCCGTAAAAATATTGAAGGTTTTCTAGGGTAGCACAGCCCAAAATACAGAAAGAGTCTAAATTAATCCTAATTTTTGGGCTTCTGCCACAGAAATTATTTTACCCGCAGGCACGACAAGAATCTTGGTTTTTACGGTTGGGGTTAATTGCCGCTCGACAAACACATCTTCTTCAACCAAAAATTGTTGTGCCTCGGGATTGGGTTGGTCAGTACCAAACCCAATGATATGATTTGGTTTACCTGAGTCGCCAATACAATCACCGGTAGGGTGACCGCAGACCGGGCAGGGCTGTCTATCGGCTGGCGATACTTTTATGTTATCACCAATTGTATAAGACCGAAGGAAATCATTCTTATAGAAAACCATAAACAATTATATGTCCCTTTTTAAAAAACCAAAGGATGACTTGGGGTTCTAAAACTGCTGTATTAAAAATCCGCAATCTACAATTTTGCCCAAGACCAAATCGTCAACCCCTGGGTCGGTATTGTTTTTATCAATTTTGTGGCTAAAGGCATTTCGCATCATCATTGGATATTTATAATTTTTGATGGTATCAATAGCGTTTTGCGAAAATTCCATCAAATTACCCCAAATAACGTGCTTACCCAGACCATAGGAATAAGGCATAGAAAACAAATACATATCAGCCGGCCCATAAGAATTTTCTTCACAATGAATTACGGTCAGACACTCCTTTACCCCTGAGTATGGTTCGATAAAAGCAATAGAAAGTTCTTTCTGCTGGGGAATTGGAGCCACATATCCTTCGCATATAAACGTCAAAGACGTTACGTTTACTTTGAATCTCAAAATATCTATCAAATCTTTACATCTATAAAATCTTTTTTCGTGAGGTTCTTTCATGTATTTTGATTCGAGTTGAACACACAAAATGGGGATATCTCCCCGCCAAGCAAAAAAGTTAAAAGAAAGGTCTTCGCCCACCCCTTCGGCCTTGGTAATCATATTTTTGGCGACTTGAGTTGCCGTGAGTGTCAAGGCAATCTTTGAAAAAGGGTTGTCGTACGTATCCATGTAGGCACATTACAATAGTTGCAAGATGGGTGAGGGATAATGTACTAGGGTCTCCTGTTATGAGCAAAAACAAAAAATCTGTAAAAAAGAAAACGGCGCCGAAATCAAAATCGGCATCGGCCCCAAAAAAGCCACGTTCAAAAAAGCCACGTCCAAAAATCGAGAAAATCGAAATCGATATTCCCGAACCGGACGAAGTAAAGACCTTGCTTGCTGAAACACCGAACGAAGTTCAAGCCAAAAAAAGTTTTTGGGCAAAAACGAAGAATTGGTTTAAAATCAGTTGAAGAAGAAAAGTAAAAGTCCTGTAAATTTGCTTGCAACGAACCTAGTTGGTGAAAAACTGGCTCGTCGCATGCAACAACCCGACGTGACCGAACTTGTCAATTCAATTACTCTTGACCCCAACTCGTTTCATCGAGTGAAACGAAGTCAGTCTTAGTCAACAATTTGGGGGAAAGTATCCCAGGTTTCGCCGGATGGGCGTACAACCGAAACCTTTTCACCCGTTAGCCACCTGTTGAATGATGTGATATAAATGGCGATGTTGTTTTTGCTAGCGGCGCGGTGCCAAGAACCCCTTTGACGGGAAATCCAATTCCGCAAAGCAAGCGGTGAGTCGCCTGGCTTGAGGCCGACGCCATCGATAACCAGGGTCACGAATTCTTCAACTTTTTCTCTGCTATGTTTTTGAGCCGCGAGCATTGCGAATACGCCCCATGCATGACGAATTCCGCCAACTGCGAGGTCTACTCTTCGCGCAAGATGCAAAGCCCAAGTCAACATTTCGTTGTTGGCTTCTACATACTCAACAACATCTCGGCGTTGTACCAAGGCAAGAGCGTTGGTGTCATAAATGCTCAAACCAGCATCCATGGCAATCAAGGTTTTGGCCATCGGCGACATGTGGGTGGAATTGAGACCCAGCCCAGCCGCGTGCAACGAATCATTGACCGTACGGGCAAGGCCGGAGTCAATAACTGCGTAAGCGCTTTCATCTACTCCGCGCAAAACGAGGCATTGGCATGCTTGGTCTGCTTCGACAATGGCTGTCAAACGGTGTTGACCGTTCAACAATTTGCCTGACTGGGAGATGGTGATTGCGTCGTTTTGGATGTCCCACATACCTCGCCTCATGGCATCGGCATATTGAGCGACACGGAACTTGCGCAACTTGCGATTGTTCATGTTCCCATCGAGCATTTTTTTTGCTACGGCTGGAGTAATAAGTTCTACTGAAGCCGTTATTTCTGGTGATATTGAGGTTTTATTTTTCATAGTTCTTATACTCTACTGTCGCTAGTTGTAGAAAACAACCTATTTAGAATATTTTTTTTAGCCGCCAAAACTAGCCCATTTAGGCCGAAATCAGCCCATTTAGTTCTTGCTGGACAAGCAACTCAAACTCTTCCCGGTGGTTATGTTGTAAAACCAACGATGCCCTGCGTCGAGCCTCAGCCCGAATCCGGTACTTATCGGTGTTTGATTTTGGCTTATTTTGAGCCTTTCGACCCCGAGATATTACGCCGTCGCGTTTTAAATCGCTAAAATTTGTCATAAATAATTAATCCTTTAATAATTAGGCAAAACACCCTATCTTTGAAACCGCCAAAAAACAACCTGGCAAATAAGGTATTTGTGGTACGAGGTTTTAATGTCCCGCTGGCCTAATTTTGGGGGCGATTAAAGAGTTCGGGGTCCTGCCTAAATCTCGGGAAAACCTTGGGGAAGCCAAATCTCGTATCGCTAACCTCCACCCGGCCATCGACCGAGGACTTCCAATTGGGAATATTGGCGTCGAGCCACTGTTTACCGCGCCCGTTAAGGACCCCGTTTTCGCGTAATTTGCTGTTTAATTCAGCCACGTGTTTCAACAACGCCTCCATTGATTCAATGGTTTCTGCGTTTTGTGAATAAGACATGTAATTATTCGCCTGATTTCAGCATAATTTCATCAACAATCACTGGAGCATATTTCTTTCTAAGGCGCCATATTTTGCTATTCATCTCCATCATGGCTTCCGTATCACGCGCCTTATCGCACACATCGGAATCATATATGCCGTATTTTTTGAAAAGAATGTCATCAAAGTCAGAGTTTTCAATCAAAATATCAGAAATCCATTTTGCTCGGGTATCGATATGAATCATTAAATTGCAAAGGCCTTCATAACCAAAATCATAAAACACCTTGTTAACAACGAGTTCACAAAAATTTTCACGGAACATTTTTTCGGCATGGCGACCATCTTTTACAAACTCAGCCAAAAACCCCATTATTTCACCTTTGTCATAATGCTCATTAAAAGATTCTTTGTCACGAAAATCTTCATTTTCATTTGACGTATCCGACATAATGTTTCCTCATCTGGGTTTCCCCAGGAACATTATGGCACCAAATAGGATTAAACAAGTGACAGGATAAATGATTCGGCTTGTTTTTTTGTTTTGGTAACCCACGAGTAAGTACTCATTGACGCATTTGCCTTATCTATAGAATTCGCATCTCTGTAATGGTCAAGATATTCGCCGACTGAATTAAGCAAAGACCATCCATTGTTGCCAAAACTACCAGCATTATTGAAATTAATATATAAACCCTTGACCATTGACCACGTTTCTTCGCGATTCTTTTTTTGACGTTCGGTCTCGTTGGTCTTAATGGGAAACAAATTTTGTAACGTACGGTCAATTTTAACTTGATTTACTTCAATTTTTAACAAATCTTCAGCAGCAGCGGTAAATGCTTTTGCCCACTCAACTGACATACCCAAAATGGCGCGTGCCTCCTCCATTGCGTTATCAGCGTTGCGCGTGTGGCGAGCGGTAAAAATACTTTTTGCTGTAGAAAGACCGGCAACCACTGTATTTTTACATACAGCCCTAATGCCCGTATTGGCGAATGTGACCGGAGTCTTGCCATTATGTCCGTTGCGAACCAACAAATAACGCTGGATTGAATCATTAACACCAAGCGGGTCAATAATCAATGAACCTAAATCAATACACGCAAAAAACTCCCTACCCCCGTCAAGAACGCCACAAGTATCAACGACAGCGTCTCCGTCAGCGACGCCAACAACATCCATCGCTCTATCCATGACTTCGCAATTTTGTTGAATCGTAAAGCGGGTACCAACAGTGGATAGGCCATCAAAAGTACCGTCGTCATTTACTCGAAGTGTTGCTCGTGAATCGGTAATTTTTACTAAAGAACCATCAGGGTTTCTTAAAATTTCGCCATTAGAATCAACCGCCGCCACTTCAGCCAGCACAACATCGAAATCGGCTTGGGCGGCCTTTAACATATCTGCAGCGGTTTGTAGACCAGACATGGCAATACCAAGTCGGTGCCAAGGCGCTTGCCTATTTGCAAAAGCCATTCGGGCTTGCCCGTCTTTATTAATTTCTATTCCATGTGGCATATGCACCCACTATATCGGATAAATTTAACCAAAAGACGGTAGCAACTCAGCATATTTGAAGGTAGTCTAGTCTTATGACAAACAATAATAAAACTTTAAATGTTTATGATTTTATAGATGAACTAATTGCAGATTTATTAGTTTTAAATTTAGAAAATGAAGAAAAAGTTAATGTTTTAGATGTTATAGATGTTCTTTATGAAATAAGCGATTTAATACCTGAAATTATTATTGATGGAGATGAAATAACTAAACATTTTCACCTTAAACATCGAAAACGCCGCAATTCTGGTAAAATAGAACCGTAACGAAGTAACATAGAACCATATCTAAAACGGCTTGCCCTATTACTTGTCGTATCTTTGACCCACCGAACAAAGGATTGAAACATTGAAAGTTTTTTACGGTTGGATTTTATCTAGTTTACTTCTGGTGTTGGGTATCCAAATACCTGCCAGCGCCCAGATAGTGCCCAAAGACCCAAACCCGGCAATGTCGAACGTTTCTCAACCGACGACCAAAACAACAATCGCAACACGCAGTTTATTGAGGGCTGAAGAAGGGGCGCCCACTTACAAAAACATAATATTTTCATGGGGTGACGTTTCGTGGCTTCCGCAACTTGCCACTTTGGCCAACTGGCCAACCCATACCCACGACGAGTTGGCCCAAATTATCTTGCGCGAGTCGGGTGGCTGCCCGAACCGCCGCGGCGGCGACGTGGTCAACAAGAATTGCGTCATTATAGGGGTGTCCGAATGGAACCACCGCTCTGATTCGGGCCTACTTCAAATCAATGGAGTCAACTACGACACGAAGCGCAATAAGTGGGCCCTTGCTTGCTTGAAAATGAATATTTGCACCCAAAAGCCACTGCTCGACCCACTCGTCAATCTTCGGGTCGGATACCTTTTATACGAAAATTCGGGATGGGCCCCCTGGGACCCATGCCAGTGGGGCCCACAATACGCACATCGGTGCGACAAGAACAAACCCTAACAATCAAAAATACCTTTTACGGCTAGCATGGCGCCATGGCAAACAAGAATATCCGTGGCGAAATTTTGGCGGAAACAGAAGCCATCATCAATGGCAAAAGAAACCTTGATTACGGCGACCCCTTAGAAGATTTTACAACAACTGCTGCTTTTTGGCAGACCTATCTTTTACGGATTTTGGCGCGCCGCGGCAGCCTTAAAATTTTTCCCCACGACGTAGCAGCCATGATGATGTTGCTAAAAACCGCTCGATTGACATGGACGTCAAACGAAAAAGACCATTGGAAAGACGCCGTGGGCTATGCGGCGCTGGGCTGGGAATGTGAAGCCCGTGAAAGCAAGGAGGTTTAGCCAATATGGACAAAGGGCTCCCAAATATCCCCGAAATTTTCGAAGAGATTAAGAAAAAAATTGACCCTTTGTACGCCAAAACCATAGCCTGCGAAGAGGGGTGGCACAATTTGGTGGCTGAATGCCACCTGGAAATACTCAAAATTGACCCAAATTATAAGATTTATGAAATTAAAGAAAAATTTGGCAGTCTTCGTTATTATTTTGACACCAAACTCGGCGATATGGCCGAATATGAAATTTTCCAAATTGTATCAAAATATGAATTGCTTTCCCAGACAATTTGTGAGAAAACGGGGAAACCGGGAACGCGGATGTTCAAACAAGGGCGTTATAAAACGCTGGCTAGTGAGTTTGAAAATGATGGCTGGTTGCCACAACAAAAAATAATTTATGAAAATCTTTATGGTTCCCCCAAGGAGGCAACATAATTAAATGACAACAGAACATCGCCGCGCACCACGTCGTAAAATAACGGAGATACGTCGTGTGGGTAGTTGGGGCAATGTCGTATACGAGCATTTTTTAGAATGCGGGCACGTTGAAAGGCGGTCGCGGGCCGCTACCTCGAATTCTCTTGCATGTGCGTGGTGTTTGCGTTCAAGGGCAAAAGAATTAGAAATTAGGGCGTTGGCGTCACCGGCAAAGACAATAGAACCCGACCTGCAACATACCGAAGTAGAAATCGCAAAAATTAAAGCGCAACTAGCACACACCCTTGGTGTATCTTTGGAGCAAATCGAAATTTCCGTGGTCGATAAATTTGGGGAGCAAAAAATTTCCGGTGCCGTGGTGTTTCTTTCGGAACCGAATATAAATAGACTCATAAGATAATTTTCAAAAGGAGGGGTGTTTATGAATAGCAAAAAGGGACTTCGCAAAATCTTCGATGAAGACCAAAAATTTCTAATCGAAAAACTACATCGAGAAAATCACTCAGTTCACAGTATCGCCTCAATACTAATGGTTGGCCAGGAACGGGTTCGGCGACATTTAAAAGATAAACAACTCCTTAATACCCAAAAACCTAGTCGCATCCCAAAAAGCCCGGTCGATTTTGAAACCAAAATAATCGACGTTGATTTTCCTGATTTTTCCGATGCGGCATGCAAGTCCTTTCCCAAAAAGCAATTTTTTCCAGAACTTGAAAACTATTCGCGTTTGGCAAAAATAAAACATGAGAGCACTATTCGTGAGGCCATTGACATCTGCATGGGATGTAAAATTCAAGAAACCTGTTTGGAATACGCCCTGAAGGCTGAACCTTTCGGAATTTGGGGTGGAACCACCGAAATCGAACGTGTCTATTTGCGTTACAAATTGAATATAGAGTGCTTGCGCGAAGTGCAAATGAATCGGTTTGCTCGCAAAACCAGACTTAATTTTATGACGCCGAGCATGGCGCCGCACCAAGACGAGTATTATCAAAAAAGTAAAGCGGTTGCCAAACGCCTAATTAAAAATGGCTGAAATATCGATTTCACCCCAATTACAAAACGTTTTAAACCGACTGCAGGGCGTTGTAAGGGTTTCGGGTGGATTCCAAGCAAAATGTCCCTGTCGAAACGACGACCACAATCCATCGTTTTCGGTATCTCAGGGCGAAGGTGGTAAAGTCGTCGTTTACTGCCATGCCGGAAGATGTGACACAAAACAGGCATGCGAAGCAATGGGAATTCAAATGTCTGACCTTTATCCACCTAAAACGCAGAAAAAACTTAACTTAGTAGCGAAATATCAGTATTTTGACGAAAAGGGCACATTGCTTTTCGAAAAACTTCGATATATCGATTATGAGACTAATAAAAAAGAATTCAGGCAAAGAAAACCCAATCAAAATGGTGGCTGGGAATACAGACTGGGCGACACCCCCCGGGTGCTTTATAATCTGCCGAAAGTTTTGCAGGCAAAAAAAGAAGGTGCCCCCATTTGGGTGGTTGAAGGCGAGAAAGACGTAGACACCCTGACCAAAATGGGCATTTGTGCAACCACCATGCCAAATGGTGCCGGCACGTGGCTGCCTATTCATACCGAGTCGCTTGCTGGCGCGGTCGTCGAAATAATTGCGGATAATGATGACGCGGGTTTGAGGCATGCGAAAAATGTTTACGAAGAATTGACCGATGCCGGTTGTGATGCCCAGGTATGGATTTGTGCCAAAGGCAAAGACATCACCGACCATATACAAAACGGTGGCTCAATTGAAGAACTTAACCAGGTCGACTTGGGAACTATCGAAAATCAGCCGGAGAAAAGCACCCCAACAATTGAATCGACGGAAACGCGCACGATAAGCGAAATTTATGAAATTCTCGAGCGTAACGACATGTCCGAAAGCCAAAAATTGTCGAGAACACAACTGCTCATTGCCCGTAATTCAAGTACAAAATTGGTTGATTCTGGTCGCCTTGTGTCTTGGCGTGATTTTGTCAACGAAAGTCAGGATGATGCGTTCGATTGGCTGATACCCGGCCTTCTTGAAAGAACTGAGCGAGTAATTGTTGTTGCCGCTGAGGGTGTGGGGAAAACAATGCTTTCCAGACAGGTGGCTATTTGTGTCAGCATGGGCCTTCATCCATTTTCTTTTCAAAAAATTAAACCACAGATAACTCTGTCTGTTGATTTGGAAAATCCCGAAAGAATCATAAGACGAACGTCGCGTTCGATTTACAATGCGGCATTTTCTGTCTCTGGAAACAAAAATCCACAGGCACATCTTTTAATAAAGCCACAGGGCCTAAATTTATTGCGAGTCGAGGATAGGGCCGTCCTTGAGGAGATGATGGAACGTATCCAGCCCACAATTTTGATTATGGGTCCGCTTTACAAATCTTTTATCGACCCGGGTGGCCGAACAAGCGAAGCCGTTGCAATCGAGGTCGCAAGATATTTGGATGTAGTGCGAGATACTTTTCAGTGTGCAATGTGGCTAGAACACCACGCACCATTGGGCAATTCGATGACAACCCGAGAACTTCGACCTTTTGGTTCCGCTGTGTGGTCACGTTGGCCGGAGTTTGGTATTTCGCTACAGCCCGATGCAACGGGTATGGCTTTTCATTATGACATTAGACATTTCAGGGGTGCCCGCGAGGAACGTCAATGGCCAACTAGAATTAGAAGAGGAAAACGTTTTCCATTTGAGGTTGTGGACTGGGCGCCAATAATACACACATAAAAATATGAGCAACAACACACCAATGACCAAAGAATTTTTAGCGGAGCGTGACTCTCGTATTTTTAAAATGCGTCAGGCCGGCGTGGCGATAAGCGAAATTGCAAAAAGGTTTGGTGTTTCCACGAAGGTTGTTTCCAACGCGGTTAATCGACAGTTGGAAAAACTCAACAAAGAAGACGGGCTGGTTTATTTAGATGTTTTACGAATGGAATTGGAGCGTTTGGATTCATTACAGGCGGCGCTATGGCCACTTACGCAACATAGAAAGGTGACTATGGACGACGGCACCGAGGTTCAAATCGAGCCTGATATGAAGGCAGTGCAACAGGTATTGGCAATAAGCGATAGACGCTCAAAACTGCTTGGTATGGACCAAACTAGGGTCAATATTCAAGCCGAGATATCCAGCGGTGCCGTGGCGTCGCCAATCAGGGCTACGCTTGCTGGACAGGCGGGTATCAAGAAAGAAATTTATAAATTCGACCCGGAGTCTGAAGCCAAAAAATTGCTTGAAATAATGGCTACTTCTGGGGTTTTGCCGGAGGAAACTGTCAACCAGATGCTCGGTCGTTCAACTATTATCGATGCTGAGGTGGTTGATGATGGACGAACAAGACAACTTGAAGTCGGCGATAGACAAGGTGACGGAGAACCTAAATCCGACGGTTAAGACAATTTCCAAAGACGACGATGGCCCTGCCGATAAACAGGTTTTGATAAGAACTACGGATACAGAGCGCAGTAAGTGGAAACTTGCCGCCGAAAAAGAAGGGATAAATCTATCTCAGTTTATTCGGGATACTTTAAATTCTCGAGCCAAAGAATTACTTGAATGCAGTCACCCGGTTAACCAGCGTCGGTATTACCCCTGGTCCGAGTTTTGTTTGAAGTGCAACACTAGACTGAGGTAATGACGTACGCAAAACATCTAGCAAAAAATGACCACGTAGACTCGTTTAATGTTCAACTAGAGCCGTTCGAATACGAGTGGGCCTCCCATGTTGGCACCCGCCGATACATCGAAAATTGGCGCAAAAAAGACGCTCCGTATTACAAAAAAGAACTGATGGAAGACGACCGGACGGCGCAAGTCGCCGCCGCTGTCTGCGAACTGGCTGTGGCGAAGGCAACCAACAACTATTGGTCCGGCCACGTTTGGGCAGCGGACCTGCACAACGTCTACAAAAACAAGATAAGCGACGTGGGCGAAAATATAGAGGTGCGGCGGGTCAGGACCGGAGAAACGGCGGCTGTTCGCAAACGGGATTTAGGTAAGGGGCTGATTCTTTTTGTGGCCAAAGCAATCATGCCCGAATTAAGGCAGGTGGAGATATGGGGCCAAATCGACTACGACAAGGGCTGGGCCATCGGCGAACCCGCCCATTATTCACCGGACGACACCAGGTTGGTACATAGGAACCAATTGAAGATACTAGACTGGCCCTTATTAGAGGAACGTTTGCGGTGGTGGAAACGAGTTTAGATAAATTTAATTAAAAAAGGGATTGTTATGCGCATTATAGATAGCCACGAAGTTTCGATTGACACAGTTGGTCATGGCCGGGATATTTGGACTTGTAAATGGTCCGGAATGGACAAAGCCCAGATATTTCGTGGCGATTTTATTAACAACAGGATAAATTTACAGCACCTTTTCACTGTTTCCTGTTCGACCGACATGTCGGTGAAAGAATTTTGCGATTGGGCCGTTGCCTTGCTCACTGATTTGATTGAAGAAGATGCAAACGTATTGAAAGTGAGGCAATTAAATTGATGCCTGCGTACAACGACCGCCTTAAAAATCGAAATCGGTTCGAGCAAAAAATGGACGAATACAACCATACGATGGAATTTGTTAGAACAGTTGTTCCGATAATTGTTTTATGTCTTCAGGTTTGGATACTTATAAAATTAAGCAATTAAGAACGGGGATGCAATGGAAACCGTAATCTGGTTTGCTATCGGCCTCTTTGTGGGTCTGGCCGCCGACTTTTTCCTAGTGCTTTTTATGACGCGTGATTTGAAAAACAGGATTGAGCGGCTGGAAAAAAACGACAAACCCCTCAGGGACAGAATCGGCTGGCTCGAGCGGCATATGTACAGGCTGGTGCGGGTCAGGATTGGCGACGAGTTCGAGGGCAAACTTTGAAGGGCGGGCTGAAGTCGGTCGAGGTTTGCGCCTACTGCCTGAGGACGGGCTCGGGCCGCAACGACCCGGACGGCAATAATTGGCACATCGACCACGTCATACCCCGGTCCAGGTACGCCGGGAGTAACAAAGACCCGTTCAATCTGGTCAAATCGTGCGCGAGATGCAATCTTTCAAAAAAAGACAAATTGGGGGTAATGCCCCAATACGGTTCTCTGTATGCTGATGGAACCGTGCACGACGAGCACAAGGAAGGGGCGCTTATGCTGAGAGTCGAGGTCGACTACGAGGTCCTTCTCGAACCAAGGGACACGACCGACATCTCAATCATCCAAGCGGCTACGGAATATGACGTGTCGACGGATACCATCAGGCGCGCGATTCACAACGGACAAATCGAGGGCGTCTACAGGATAAAAAGACATCAGACCTTGAAGTATTTTTTCCCGCGGAATTCGGCCGACAAACTGTGGCCGTGCAAGAAGGCGGCAGACGACCCGTCCGACGAGGTGGACCGATTGAAAAAAGAAATTATTCGTCTCAAAAAAATCATCAACGCCATTGTGGATTCAGGGGGTAGATAACATGAGTTTGGACGTTCACGCTTTGATGTCGATTGTCGACATGAGCAAACTTTTGAAAAAATCGGACAACCTGAACATACAGCCCAACGACCTGGTCAAAGCGATGGTGATATCGGAGCCGTGCCTGTTCCACAACGCCTCGACCAACTTGATGCCGGTTAGTTACGTGCAAGCCAAATTGCCAGAAACAAGCGAAAACGGCGACGACGATGGCAAATCGCGGCTTTGATATTTCTTCTTTACGATTCAACTTCATTAATGATTTGGCATATGGAGAGAAAGGCGAAGACCTTATTGCTTCTTTCTTGGAGCAGGTGTCCCATGGCGACTTCGAGGTAAAAAGCGACAGGTATAGGAACGGTCGGATGGTTGTGGAAACCAACCAGAACCCCCGGGGGAAGGTCGATGTAAACGGGGAAAAGGTATGGGAATTGAGCGGGTTGAATGTAACCACCTCCGCCTGGTGGGTTTACATCTTCTCCCCTGACGGCGCCTTCGTGGTCGTGTCCGTACAACGCCTGAAGAACTTCTTGCGACAAAACAAAGACAAATTCAACGAATCGACGAAACGCGATTTCGGCGGTGCCAGCAACCCGGTGCGTGGGTTCCTGCTGTACCCAGAACACATCCAGGATTTGATGACCAATCCTGCCTACGACCCTGCTTATGGCACCGGATAAATCTAACTAAAAGTTAGTGAATCCAAAAATTTGACGCAGGGGTGCCCAGTGTCACGCAGTGCGTCGAAAAAGTCCCGCAACTTTCGTTATACGACAGCAATCGTTTATCGTCATCAAAATCCCCCCTTTTCCCACCCCCATTGGGCGGGGGATTTGGTGTGTTATAGGCCCCATGAAGAAGGGGGTTTGCCTGACCCCCTACAGCCCAATGACATTGATGAAATAAGGCGACACGGGCATACGGGCATACGGGCATATCCCCGGGCAACTTCGAAACCTTGCATACGAAGCCGTGAGGTAGATGATGACTCTTTAGACACACATCACCCCCCCTCTTGTCGTCGTGTCGTTCCTTCGTCGCAAGGTTTTGATATTACGAATAACACACAACCGTCGCGTTCGCATCGCATAGCATCGTGTGTGGACTGATGCCTTTGTCATCGCGTTTCGTTTACCCCTTGCTCCCATGGTTCGCTCGATTCCTCACGCAATGTTATATGTCATGTATGAACACATACGTGGTTGTATACACACATCGCACACCACGTAAGGTGACCCCCACTCTTGCCCCCCACTAGGGGGGTAGCCCCTTACCCCTACCCCTACCCCCCTCACCACACCAGGGGGTGACCCCTACCCCTACCCCCCCCTCTAGGGGAGGGTCATCGAAATTCGCGCCGTGTCACGGGTGACCTACGGGCCGCATACCCCATTTGCGTTGTAGGCGTCCTGATGGCCGCCACACACGTTGTAAGCCCGTATAAGCGACGATGTACCCCACCACGTCAATTCCCACCCATTGTTATTTAACAAATGTTGAGCCAGCCCGTATAGCCCTCATGCCATAATTGGAGCGACCCCAATACGCCCAAAGAGGACTTGGTTAGTGGATAATTTGAATCCCAACAATGAATTAATCGAATTTGTGATTAATGTAAAAGACGGCAATCGTCTCAGCCGCCGCCTCGGTCGAACACTCAAACTCGCAGCAGGGGGGGCCGGAGTGGGAAGGGGTATAGGGAGAGCACTCGCCCAAGAGCCATTTGACCCCAATGCTTTCGATGGCGACAACGATGGCTTTGTCCAGGACGGCACCATATTTATGCGCCCTGTTGTTCTCAGGGGTCAAATGAACCTGAGTAAACCCACCCCCAAAACGCCCATAGAAAAAGACGACACCACGCCAACACAAGTCGCCAAGGAAACACGGCGCCAGCGCGGCCTCGCGTCATCCACAGAACCGCCCGCCATAGACCGCCCTGCCAAAAAACCCGACCCTCTTGACAGAGATTGGCGCCGCCAGGCGACAGAAGACGAATTGGCGAGGGTATTCGTTCCCCTAACGACAAAAGAAATAGATGAATTGAATGAACGCATTACGGTCCCAAGGGAATCATACAAAACAGAAGAAGATTATCAACACGCACTCAACCTACACCAACAGGCAATCAAAGCATACCGACTTTTGCCCCAAATGAAAATTAACGCATTGGAATCCATGTACGACTATGAATTCGGAACTGGTGCATTCAATAAAGACATCGAAAACAACTATTCTTTATTCACCTCACGGGTGAATAAACTGTTTGGTGCTCAGGAAGACTTTGGCAACCTGATGTCCTATGTTCATCACGACATTGTGGCGTGGCAGGAAGAATTTTTTGACACACTTTTGGCAACCCCCAACACTCCGCAAATAATAAAAGATTTAATCCTCGAAGCCAAAAGAATGCAGGCAGCCAACAATGGCTTTCTTTACCATGGACTTTTTTCTAAGAGGCATATCGACCCATCCGATGGCTTGGAAAAACCTGTTCCTGATGCCATAGGCATGATGGAATACATACTTGCTCGGTTAATAGTAGGGGGACAATCCATAAGTTTCATGAATATGCAAGAAATAATGGCACCCAACAAATCCCCAGCCCTTGACCTCGTACAGAGCATCCTAGAACTCTATTTTAATTTTGCTTCACAAAAGGCCTCATACCCACGTGACCCGATGTCCGTCGCGCTACGAGAGGTTGCTAGGCAATGGCATTTCGTGCAAAACGCGCAAGATTCGACTATTGGACCACCACGCTTAATTCGTGTCCAAAACGTTATTACTAACGACCAAATAAAAAATAGACTTGATTTTGCACAGCAATCAGGGTCTCTCTTTGGATTTATAGGAACAATATTTCCAAATCGCATAGAAATGAACGATTTTTTTATGAATGGCATTGCTAACGCTGTTCCATCAGAAGTCAGACAAGACCGCGTCATGCTGCGGGCGTTTGTTAGACGAACCCTAAAAGAAAATCCAGAATTTCTTCACGCTGTTCGCGAATATGGATTGCCTGTCATAGTTCTACCGCATCGCGTTTTCAGTTTTGTCGGACAAGATAAAGACCTAACCCTTGAAATGCTCACCGCATCCCCACAACATATATCAAAATCATTGCTTGCCAAACGAATAGAAATAGGGAAAAAATTACTACGAAAACATGAACGATTGCTGCGTGTTGAATGGTCGCGCCGCGCCATGCGAGGAAAGCATTTTACAGAACCCCTTAACCGGGGTCGAACTCAAGTTTTCTCCGACTATGAAAACGGCGCATCAGGGCATTTCCCTATGAACGCACCCCTTGGTGGTTACTTTCAGCCTCACACCAATGAAATGGTTTTACAATACGGGCAACTTTTGTTATACATGCTTAACCCATCCGAAGCATCACGAGAAATATTCAATATTGAAAATTCGAACGCAATATCAGAAACCATCGGCGAGGCCGCGGTCGTGATTCACGAATATGGACATTATTTGGACTATATGCTTCGACGCAATTATGCCTTGCTGGCATGGGAACAATTTAAACGAGACCCCAAAAACTGGGGCATTTCAAACATATTTTTTAAACCTCCTGTAGGAACAACTTATCCTGGTGGAGTACCACATTATAAACGTTTTCGTGATGCATTAGTGCGCCGTGAAGACCTGGGTTTCGGTCGAAGACACAACGGTTATGACGTCGTAAACGGGCAAAGAAGAATGCTTAAAAACAGAAGAACTCAACCGATGTTCGCAGACCCCGCACTGTGGGGTAACTATCCCAACTTCGACAATATCCCGACAGGTCAAAGGCTGTTTGACGTCGACAACATGACCGATAGCGAACTTCAAGCCGCTATTACAGAACTTGAAGGTCAATTACAAGAAATGCACGCGACCGACACATTATCTCAGCGACGACGCAACGAACCAAACCGCAGACGTCATAAAGATATCAGCAAAGACAGCATCAACTCATCCGAACCATATGTAGTAACCCCTTACGGGCAAACAGACACAACCGAAAGATTCGCTGAGATTTTTGCCTCCGTAACAACCCGCCTTGGACAAAAGCACCCATTTTTAGTAAATAATGCGGCGGTAAAACTTGTTGCGCGTATTTTGGGTCTTAATACGGAGCCACAAACAGTCACATCAATGTGGAGACGCAGGAAAACCTCTAGGGGGACGTTTTCAGATGAAGTGGACGACATTTCTGACAGAATTTTGTCAAATATAAAAATAGTGGCACCGCAACTTGAAAGAACAGCAGACGGTCATCGCCCTGGCTTTAATTCATCGACATCAGATGATAATTTACGTTTTGACCCAAACGAACGTAGCCGTTTGACACTTCGCACCAACCTAAATATTGATACAGACGAACGACTCTACGCAAATCCAACCCCAACACTCTTAACTGATTATGGCTCACGGGCGCGTTTATTGCACATCGGCGACCATCATTTCTATGACAACCGCGTGCCATTTGCCTCGTTCTTGGACCAAAGAACGCGACAATCATTCGGCGAATCAGCAGGGCAACGTTATATCAATAGAAATCGACCTCATCACGGAGATATGGTACGCGCCATCTCCTCAATTCAATTTGGTTTATTCGTTGACGATATGCCCATCTATGACACCACAACCGAAGGTAACAAAGACATGTTGCGCAGTTTGGTCACGGGCAAAATTGCCAAACTTCCAATCTCAAAACGCTCCCCGATTGAAGCAGCATTAAAGGACGCAGCAGATATTCATCTGGCGGTACAGGCGTCAGAACCAAACAAACGCGAACTCTTCCGAATCATCAATATTGATAGGGAAACCTTTTTGGAAGGATTCAATATTGGCGACAGCATACCAATGCCGATAACCGCAGTTTCTTCGACGATGCCCCACAAAGACAATACCGTAATTATTCGTGTGGAGAAAGGCGCAAAAGCAATCGATGTTGGTAACGGTCAATTTTTGACTCAGGGTAATTTCGAAGTCACAAAAATACAAGATAACGGCACCAATGTCATCGTAACTCTTTCCCACAAAGAAGTTTTCGACCCAAGACATGACGCAATGCGACCAGTTGACAAGTCCTCTGATGTCCCAAAGAAAATGCGCAAAATGGGTGCATCACTTGCTCGTTATACACCTGAAGAGCAAGAAAAAATGAACATTGAAATGCAGAAACGCAAAGACCACACAGACGTCTTACAAAATCGTGGCTTGGCTTCATCTACAACGGAAATCACACCGCCTGAAATGAAGGACTTTTTGGACTATGAACGAGTCGCCACGAATCGCGAAGAATACCAACAACGCATGGCCCCATTTATCGAACGGGCACGCAAAATAGTTTCCGACCACATCCAAACATCAGTTCAACGCCGATTGACTCAATCCATAAAGGCAATTAAAAATAAATACGGAAGAACAACTCCATGGAAAGATGATGTCGATTCAATCCGAAAATGGCGAACACTTGATACTGAAACCACCAGACGAGCAATTGACACATTACGTGACTTACTCATAAAAAATTCTCGAATAGGCGACGACAAAGAAGAAATCTCCTTTGACGAATACTCGCCATTATACAAATTTTCGTATTTGCTAAGTCGGATTGGATTCGACGGCACTATGTCTAGGGCCGACCTTGAGCGCCTATTGGCCACGGGTGAATTTGGCAAAAGACAAACAGGGCACTATTTGACTGACGAAGAAATACGAGAAGGGTTTATTAGCATCCCCGAAATCATCAATCCCCAAACAGAAGCAACCAAAGAATTGCGCCAAGTCTTACAAACAACCCTGGATGCCCTCAAATCAGTTCAACGGGCATATTTGCTTGATGGTTCTTCGAAATCTGGCAAAGGCGGAGTTATCGCAATCGATGATACGGCAATAGAAGTAGAACCACTTAAGTCAACAATTGGCAGTAAGGGTGCTTACGTGGTTTTGCAGGGCTACGAAAGCGGTCAGAGACTTTGGAACTACTCCAATAACAGCCCTATTTCATTCAAAATACAAGCATCATTCACAACTTCCGGACAAAAACACCGTTCAGACCAATATTTTGAACGTGAGATTTACCTTAACGAACAAGGCAATATCAAAATTAAACACAGTAATTTCATGATTAGAGAAGCCGGAGAGGGGGCAACAGGAAAAGGTAGAGGAATAGGAACACTTTTACAACAACACGCCGCGCTGTGGTGGAGACAACACGCAGGAACAGAAATATTCATCCCCAGTGCAGTTTTGGACGGGGTAATTGTATGGCCTCGCATGAATTATCAATATAACTTGGCCGATAATGACACGGGCGGTTTCAAGGAATTTCGGCACAAATTAATTGTCGAGATACGAAACATACTTCGTGCTGCTCTCTTCGAAGACCCGAACATAGACGAGGACGAAGAGGGCATTTCGGCTGCGCCCTCTATCGCCGCTGATATAGATTACGGGTTAAAAACCAACAACGATTTCCGTCAGCGACTCATCGGATGGCTTGCACTTGCGCGCATGCATGAATCGACAAACAATAACGACACGGGCCTCATAACAATTCTTGCAAACATCATCGAGCCTCGCGAACTTACCGGAGAACAAAAATTCGCTTGGAAACAACTATTCGATGATTCGAATTTGAATCTGTCAAATCTTTCCATAATCGTCGACAGACAAGATAACGATTGGCTCCCAGCCTTTGCAATACCCGACCAACCCGACGACCCCGAACTCAGTAATTTTGGGCCAACACATGAAAACCGCCAACGGGCAGAACTTATTGGGTCGCTTTCCGATAACAAAATGGAAGAATTTGACCTGTTTATTGGACCGCTCGACTCGCCAGAAGGACTTAATCAACAACAGGCAGGGCGGCTGGCAGCCATCATAAGGGCTGGCGACCATGAAGAAGTCAACCTATTCAAACACGCAGAACGCGAAAAATACGCACGAGAAAGCGCAGCATTCAACTCACCCCCTCGACTTATCACACGGACAGAATTAGAAGAGCGCATAAATGCTGGCGAAAAAGTTCTTTACGGAATAAGCAACAATGGAGACAATTGGTCGAATGACGAAGTTCCCGTGGCTCTTGAAGGCGTGAAAAAACACCTGACAAAGGTAACCAGTGAACCATTCCGATACCTCGACAAAATGGTCGACAAACAACGCCCTGACCAGGACCCAGCACAAAACAAAAATGGGTTGATTATTTTACTTGACCCGAAAGCGAGAGTGTTGACTAACAACCAGGTGGAACAAATTGTTCTGAAACTATTCCCAAACATAAATTTCCCATTGGGTGCATGGATTGACGGAAATTATGACAGTTTGATAAACGACATGATTAAAACGTATGGTGTCGAAGTTGACACTGGGACACTTAAACTAATCGTCCCCAAAACATCCATAACCACCGGCTCCGCAAGCGACATTCAATTACACGCATTCAGATTGGCTAAAGCATTTTTTGCAATCGAGAATCAAAGGCGATTACAAAACAACCCTCCTTCACTTGTCAAACTTCGCAACGACCTATTAGCAGAATTCATAAATTCAACTACTGTCCTCAGGACTACGTTAATTCCAATATTGCTGGGAACTGATGCCATTAAACATGGCAACAGAACGTATGAAATTTTGAACAATAGGGTAATCCAAATTCTCGATGAAAAGGTTTCATTTGCACAAGCGGCGCAGATGATAGATGACCCGAACTTCAGGGTAATCCCTCACCAAAAGTCTTTCACCCAGGAAACAGAAGAAATTCTTGAACGTATCAATGGTCAATTATCAATAGGGCAAAGAGAAACATGGTATCTCGGAGATGACGCACGTCTACTGCCTGATGACGCCATCGAAATGCCCCCACGAGCAATGCAGTCTTTTTCTTACATCAATCAGGTTCGCCAAGACTTCAATGTTGATTTGAACCGAGATAGGGGTTTTTCATCTGGGCAATTTGCCCCCAGAACGACAGAAAACCGTCTTAAGGCGCGAAAAGCCGGACAGTCATGGCTGGATTTTATGGCTGCAACGCCCGAAATGTTTCAATCCCATATAGACGCTCTTAAAAAAGATTTTGATGCTCTTCTTAGGGCGCAAGAAAAATGGGATGCTATTGACTTGGCCAAGGGCCCTGACGAACCAGTAGACGTAGTAGGTCGTAGACAAATTCAAGAAGAGTTAAACCTCCTCGCCGACAAGGTGGTTCACCTGATTAACTCTTCAAACAATGCACTTGAAGAAGCCATTGACCACGAGGCGACGAGGCAGGCCATTGAGATATTGCGTGAACAAAAGACTTGGCAGACCGTTATCCCGCCTCGATACATTGAAAGATTAGAACGTTTGGCGGATGAACTTGAACAAGAAACAAGGCTTCATAACATAAATTTAAAGAGGCTTTACCAACGCCAGACATCCATCAGAGAACTCTTAAGTGATTTCCACATTGCATATGAGGTTCGTAAGACATTGGAAGGCGAAGAAAGCATTGAATTAGCCAACTTTATCGATAGCGACGTAAAAATCCGAGTAGAAGATATTTCGCTTCTGATATTCAACATGATGTTTAGCGATAAAAAACGGCCCATTGATGCTATGCGAATGGAAATGGATGCTATACGAACGGAAATTAATGCCCTACAGAATGCATTTTTTGGGGGCACCGCTGACCCCAAAAACGTGAGAGTGCGCCTAGATGAGATATTCCGAGACGTTCCTCCTGGCGAACGGGCAAAATGGCGAGAAAAACTAGATTTAAAACTTGATAACGACCCACTCGATGTGTTGGGCATCAATGCTGATTACCTAGATTACCAAATCGAATCTACTCCGACCACTTTTTCAACCGCGCCACGTGAAGTACCAACTCCGACTTGGCGCAAAGTTCGTGCCGCGATGAGTCGGTCTAGGTCAACCAAATATGAAGGCGAAAGAATTGCCGCAGAAGAAGCGGCTATGCGATTGCTGGAAAAATACCGACCCGACTTGGCTAACGAAAAATTTGTACGGGGTATCAGGTCGTCAACGATTACACAACCAACCGATGTCATGCGCCCCAATTTTTCACAAAAAACAACGATGCGTGGTTTGGACCCTGAATCTCCACTTGTTAATCTAGAAAACCAATTCGGTGCACGGCTTATCGACCGAATGCGAAGTCTCGGATACGACATTGAAATCGCTGACCTGATGCCCACGGGCAAATACGGCAGAATGTTCAAACTAGTCGATAAATTCGAAAATCTTGAGGGACGCGATTTTGATTTCAGTGACCCGCTTCTTGCGGCACTTGTACAACAGGCGACGGCTTTGGCGCGTGAAAATATGGCAATCATCAAGATTGAAGGGCACAGTGTCAAAAAGATTTTGGCGCCGCTGGATACGGAAGTTGCCGACATTCTTGGCGACGAACTCGACGTGGCGATGCTTCGGGTCATGGGTAGCCCGACCTACGAAAAAATAGTTAATATTGCTGCGGCTTTCTACACCGAAAGAGCCCGGCTTAATCGAGCATTTGGTACCCCGGTGGACAATTTTACCGACCAATACCCGGGCGCCGGTGCGTTTCATCATGTTCTCAGGAAGCCAGGCGCCATCGAGGGGGGCGGGGGAGATAAACGGGACATCGGTGTCAAACCAATCACTTTCACCCTGGGTGACGATAAAACCGTTGTCGCCACAATTGGAGTGATTGACCCGCAGCGCCTGAAAGAAATTGAGGCGCGTTTCCCCAGCCGCTACGGAGAGCCAATAAGCCTTTTGACTTTGTTGTCGAGAATGGAATCATCGGATGCACGAACCAATGACGTAATTTTTGGTGTCATGAATGAAATAATCGGCTCAGATTACGAAAGCAAAGACCTCAAAACCCTCAGAGACGAATACGCGGCAGTCCAGGAAATTGTCGGCAGCATGACGTTCGCCCCGTCGCCCGCCGGACGCCATGTCAAGCAACTCTTCGAACAAAGTGTTGAAAAATTCAGAATATTGAACGACCTCACAGAAAGATTGGGGCAACGATATGTCCACCTGCTCCGAAGCCGAGGTATCACGGATTCGGAAATCAAGGACATGTTCGCTTTATTGCGTCAACAAAACCCTGGCGGTCCTTTCCGCAACGGCACCTACAACAACCCCGGCCTGCATGGTTCGGTAATACAAACCGCACTCGAAGGTTTTTTGATGAAAAACATGCGAAGTTTGAACCTACCGCAAATCACGGATTCCACAATCGAGGAACTCGGGCTCCACGAGACAGGACATTCGTTCCTCGGACAAGGGTTCACAAGACATGGAGAATTTACTGCCAATTTCTGGGCGTTCGCGCTTTACGGCCCCGCTTTCTGGCCCGTTTTTGCACAAATGCAGGCAGGGCAGGAACGATTCGACAGATTTACAATCCAGGAAAAATTTGGTCACAAATTGACACCCGAACAAATATTAAACGTTGCGTTCGTCAAAGTTGCCATCGGGGGCGACCGTCGTTATCTCGGCTTGACAATCAGCGACAGACAGCAAATTAAAGATTCTGTCTTCGAGCGAATCGACAACGACCCGAATCTTAACGATGCAGAAAAAACACAAATCAAAAAAGAAATTAACGAACATTTTTTTATCAAATTTGACGAATATGAGGTAACTGACGAAACCAGGCGCCTTGCCGAGGAAGCGGGCGTCGACCCTGAAGCATTGCAATTCGCGTTTCATGCAACATCCGAAGCCGTCATCCGAACCAACGAATTGCTCGACCCGACAATTCCCCTTCCCGCTCGGGTCTTCGGATGGATAAGGGAGAACGGAATGCCCGACGACAAACCATCAGGTTTATCACCAGAGATTCAGGCTGTGAATAGACGTCAAGAATTCCAATATCTAGCCAATGTTCTTCTGGAACTTCTCGGCAGGGGCCCCGCATTCATCGGCGACGAAACGCCAGAACAAATGGCTCTTGCCGAAAAAGAAGCAAAAGAAAAGAAGAACAGGGCAAAAAAGAAGTTTGCTAAAATGATAGAGACGGTAAATCAACTTGCCAAAAAATACCCCGAACTTGGCAAAGAATTTGCCGATGAATTGGGGAAACTTAAATGAGAGAAAAATCCGTTTCAGCAATAGTCCAACAATTCATGAATAGTTTCAGCGACCAGGAAAAAGCAGACCTGATTGAAGCAGATGATGACTTCCTGGATGTGCTAGAAATTAGAGAGAAAAGAAGAAGAAGAAAAAATGTACAGAACTCAAAGAAACAGCCAAACAACCCTTCAATGGGTTGATGTTTCTGTCAAAAAATTCATTCTCAACGCCCCATTGGAATACAAAAATGGCGATTACACAAAACCCGCATTACGCGAGGACATCAAACGTCGTATTACGGCTGGCTCAAAAGGTGGCAAGCCTGGTCAATGGTCGGCTAAAAAAGCACAAATAGTTGCCCAAACATACCGACAGGCAGGTGGTGGCTATCGCACGGGTCGCCCTTCTCGTAAACAACGCACACTTCGCAAATGGACCAAACAACGTTGGCGCATATCCGATGGCAAAAAAGCGGGGCGCAACGAGGAAATGAGGCGTTATCTGCCAGATGCAATATGGAAACGACTAACCCCATCACAACGGTCCGCCACAAATAAAAAGAAATTACAAGGCGACAAGAAGAACAAACAGTTCATTCGCAATATGGAAACCGTTGGAGAGATTACAAAAAAACACCAAAAACTATAAGGCTTTGTTCCAGAATCCCGTACTGATTTAACAAAGCCTTAAATAGTTCAGCGCAGCCCTCCCAGACCGCGCCGAACTACACCTTTTGAAACTTAAAACGGTTCTCCGTCGTCGGTCCCGGCAGCAACCGGAACTTTAGTTGTTGATGGTCGTGTGCGTGGCGCAGAATTGGTCGGGCGACTTGGAGCACTTCCACCGCCTGCATTGTCTTGCCTTACACGACGCTGGATGCTTTCAAGCGAACGAGTTGCGATTCCAATTTCTTCCGCAACCAAATCAACCACCGAGCGCTTGACGCCTTCTTTGTCTTCATACGAGCGTTGTTCCAATCGCCCTGTCACTACAACTCCAATGCCCTTTTCGAGGGTTCGTGATGAATTTTCTGCCAAATAACGCCAAGCAGTTACATTGAAGTACGAGGTTTTCTCTTGTTTCTCGCCTTGTGCATCTGTATACCCGTAATTAACTGCGACTCCAAATGCAAGGCGAGCAGCCCCGGCATTCGTGTAGGTGAGTTCGGGGTCATTTGTGATATTCCCCGAAATAGTTAGTGTTGCTGTTGCCATTTTCGTCTCCTTGTTGTTTGTAGCGAAAGCATGTTGCCCTCGCCGATATCTTAGTTGCTTATAGCGAAGGCATATTGCATCTGCCAATGCTGGGTCCATTTGTCTTATTATCCTACTCGTTTATAGGGTCTTCGTCAAATGTATCGTCAAAATTGGCTGTATCGTCAAAATCAGCAAGCAATTCATCAATTGGTTTCAATTTCATTGTGGCTGTAATAAGCCCATCTTGGTCTGCCTTAATGACATCAAGAGATATCGCTTCAAGCATTGTGGAGGCAAAATCCAAACATGCGTCATTATCGGGTTCGTTTGTTAATTTGCCAATAAATTCGGCAAAATGTTCCAAAACACTAAGCCTTATTTCCTCTGGCGACAGTTCTTTCATAGCCATTACCACAGTCTACAGGTACTAATGATTTAAAGCAACCCCACAAAAGGGGCAAATTGCCCAGCAGACGGGCGTCCCGCGGACACACGTGGCGATTCGGTCAACAAATCAGGCGTTGCAAAAGCCATAATCGTTGCCAAATGCAATTGGGTAAGAACCCCATAATCTCCATAGCCCCCCGCTATGACAATAACGGTCGGCGTACCAAGATTTCGAAGGAAATCAGCCACTATTATCTCCCGTTTAACGACAGTTTCGGGCGCCACAAATGGATAGATATCCACCCCAGCGTTATAAATAACCACATCGGGCTCGATTTTTTCAACAAGACTGAGAGTTTCTGCTAAACCAAAATCAAGATATTCGTCTTTGTTTTTACAAATCAATAAGTTGCTATTGCCATTCGGGGCATAAGAATCAAAATCCGAGGTCGAATAATCGACTTGCACGATATCCGTGTTTTGTAAATATTCGTTTGTCCCACCACCACAATGTGCGTCCAAGTCAAGAATCAAAACCTTTTCAAACATTTTTCTTGCGTACATGGCCCCGAGGGCAAGCGAGTTCACCGTACAAAAACCTGCGCCCCTCGAACGACGGGCATGATGAAGTCCGCTTGACAACGAACAGGCATAATGAAACCCACCTCTCGCCACATCTCGGATTGCGCACAAGATACCCGCAGTTGAATTGAGTACCGTCTGATAAACCCCCATATCCCAAGAGAAACCATTGCTTTCTGCTAATTCTCGGGGCCGACCCGTCATCACGGCTTGCAAATACTTGGGGTCTAAGCCTTGCTGTAGGACAAGTTGCGCTTCCGCAAGCATCCCAACCCTATCGGCTGGGTCTTTGACAGAAACGCCATAATTATTTAAGCATTTCGCCATGGGCGCATAATTATTCAATACAAAAGCAATGTATTTGGACTTTTTGAATGTCGCAAAATCAATCTTGGTCCCGCAGTAATCTTCGTTCCAATAAACATTCATATTCGTCATAATAATTTAATCTACCGTAAGGTATTCAAAAGAACAATCCCATACACGCTTCGGGGGGGCGAAAGCGTGCATGGAAATTGCTTTATTGCTTTTTGCCCAATCTGGTGACCAACACCACAATTAGGACAGTTGCTACGATAAGCGAATAGGAAACATATTCACTTAAGTTAAGTGTTAGTTCCATGCGGTAGACCAACATTCGGTAGGTGCCATTGTGTCCAAGTTTTCAATCGTGGCATAGGGAACTACTAGAGTCTCCCAATATTCCACTATTTGCTTTGCTTGCTCTTCGGATAGACATGGTATTGTACGACTAATAAAATCGCTCATGTCTCCCGTTGGGCTTTGAAAGAACAGTTGAACTGCCCATTCTGTTTTGACACCATATTCGGTGGTTGGCGAATACACGACTTGCGCACCAGCCAACGCCCCTTTATGGCGATATGTAGTTTTTTCCATACCTTCTACTTTAGCGGTACTAATGGTACTAGACAACCCCCCCCTGCTATTTGTCCAAAAGGCTTAAAATCAACTGAATACCCACTTCCTCGCCATCGGCACCGGGGCCGCCGTCAACGGCGGTGTTCACAACTGTCCGTTTTGAGGCAATCAGGGAATAGATTTTCTCGTCTATTGTGCCTCCACACAATGCGTAAGTCGCCGTAACCGACCCTTTTTGCCCCATTCTGTGTAGTCGTGAATATGTTTGGTCAACATCGGCTGGAGTCCAAGGCAACTCAACAAAAATTATGTCTTGCGCCGCAGTGAGTGTGTGTCCCGTTTTGGCTGCCTGAATAGAAAGTGTTATAACCTGCTGTTGCGGGTCTGTTTGAAACTTATGTTTGACATTTTCAACTTCCGCAACCGACATACCGCCCTGTATTTTCAAACCACCAAAACGATTTGCTAGTTCGTCAACTATGTCTCTATGATGCGCCGCAATCACAACTTTGGCCCCGTTGGCAGTTCGCTGTTGAACCCACTCAATTATGCTTTCCATTTTTGCTTTGGCTGCAAGACGACGAAGCACCGAAAGTCGTACAAGATTTTGTGCGTGTTCGGCTTTAATCCGTGCGATGACGATTGCTGAACGAGTATTTGTCCCAAGTTCCAAGGCAATTTCTTTCGCACGCTCGACCAAGTAATGAACAATGTCGTTCTCGGCTTTGGCATACTCAACCATCGCCGCCGGGGCCCCAACAAGAGTGAGTTCCTGATGAAATACGGGCGGTAATTCAGCCAATACTTGCTCTTTTGTTCGTCTGATATAACAAACCGACCTTAATTTTTCGTTAAGTTCCTCCAGATTGCTTGCACCTTCCAAATGCCACTGACCATACTTATCTTGAAATGCGTTGCAATACCTGCGGTAGAAGCCCCAAGTGCCACCAAAGTCCTTGATTTTGCCCAAAATATCCAACTGCGCCACATATTCAGCGGGACGACTCGTCACGGGCGTACCCGTCAGGCACAACACGGGCGTTCCAGAAGGCGATGAAGCGACAATTTTGCGCGCCGATTTTGTTCGTTTGGCTGTCAAAGTCTTGCAATAATGGCTTTCGTCTAATACATAAGCGGAATGGGAAGTCAAAAATGATTCCCAATACGAAATGTTCGAGTACCCGATTACAAGCGTGTCATAGGTCCCGCGTTCCGGAAACTCTTTTTGCCCCTTCCCAGCCAAAACTGTCGCTATTTTGCGTTGAGGCAACCATTTCGCGTACTCGGCTTTCCAATTCAGCACAAGATTAGGTGGACACATAACAAGGGCTGGATATTGACCAATAATTTCTAGGGTCGCAATTGCTTGCAAGGTCTTTCCCAACCCCATTTCATCGGCAATAAAACAGCGTTTGGCTTGTTTTGCGTAGGCTACGCCTGCTTTTTGATACGGCAACAAGGACTTTTCGAGTCCCGTATCGCCTATCACGATTTCTGCTTCCACCGCACGACTTGCTTCGCTCAATTCGGATAGTCGTGCGTTGATTTCCTTTGCTTTCACAAGGATTTCGGGTGAAACAGTCCTGTTAAACCTGCTAGCCCATTGAATTGCCTCATTAATTGCCGTTATCGGGGCTCGCCACGCCCCCGTGCGCTTATCCCAAGTGACTGAAGGTATCTGTTTGACCGACCTGACCATCACGGGGTCGTAAGGAAACGATATGTAAATATCCCCGTTCTTTTCATATACGCCTATATCTTGTGCGCTCAACCTGCGTGGCAAGGTGAATACAAGAACTTCATTATCAATGACAAACCCGTGTTTGGTTGCGAACTCACGCGCCTCATTAACGCTTGAAACGGGGCAACGCCATAACCGCCTGACCTTATCCCATTTACAGTCCTTAATCTGCTTGACTTCGGCTACCTGACTTGCGTCATAGGGGAAATCTAGGGCGAGCGTGTCATTATCAAGAAATAATCGGCTCATTAACACTCATCATAGATGTGACCGTCCCGATTTTCTAGCAGGCATTTGCTTTCTGTCGGCAACCAAATAACATCTCCGCTATGAATTGGGTCGCCATAGGTGCTAATTAGGTTATCTACGACCATTTGGATATTGCCGTCGCATTTGGTTTCAGCAATAGCCCAGAGCGTATCGCCCTGCGTCACGGTATATGGGTCGGCTTCGCAAGTGAATTGGCTTGCCGAGCGTGTAATAAACCCGACAACCGACACTATGCCGACCATTACGGCAACTAGCACTAGTTTTCTACGCATTATCACTCCTTCCCGCCCCCCTGTCGGGCTTAGGGGGGCTGGAAGGTTGGTTTGAGTTTGCCCGACTCTTTCAGTATAGTGGCACTAATGGTATAACACAACCCCCGCCCGCAAACACTCGGCGGCAGCCCCGAATGACGCCGGCGAGAAATGAAGCCATTAACACAACAAGAGGGGCATCCGCGCTTTACCCCTATATCTTACGGTGGTGGAAACGGGTTTTTAAGACCACATCCATCGTGTTTCCTGTGGAGAACCAAACGCCCCGTTTGTCTTTGTCGTAAACCAAATCTCGGCTTTGTTCGCACAGCCCGACCCCCTAAACGATTCCACGAATTTTTCCTTGCTTTCTTCGTTAATGAGGGTTATACGACGCACCATACCCGTGTAAATAATTCCGTCTTGTTCTAGGTCGCCCCTTTCCACCTTCACCGACCACCCTGCGTGCCGGGACTCCGCGGATACCCCGAGATTGACCGCCTTCAGTTCTTTCCGCATTAGGTCGTGTTATGAGCAGTCGTCATACGGGTTTTCGTTGCCTTCGTTGTCCTCACACGGACACCAACCAAATAAAGCCACCTGTGTTTCGTGCGTGAGTTCAGTGAGGTCTTCGTAAGACGGCGAGCCACCTAATTGGTCTATTACCAGACCCCAATAATCTACGAACAATTGTTCTGCGTCAGTCATTGTGGGGTGACTTGCCCGACAACTCGGCATGCCAAGGCGCCATATTCTTAATATCTTCCAACCTTTGCATCATTTCGGCAAGGTCTTCTTGGATTAAGGTAACTTCCCAAAACACAAACGCATCCACGGGCGCAGTATCAGCCTCAAACGCCTCGTCGTAATACGCAACGAAGTGATTCTTAATGGCAAGCAAGAGGTTCTTTAATTCGAGCATTTGTGCTTCGTCTAAGCGTTCTATGTTGGCGTATTTAATTTCTTTGTCCATTTGTTCGTCTCTTGCCATGGCCCCGACCTAAAGTACTCGCTTGATAATGCGAAATCCATGTTCACTAAAGTAGCAGGTGTCGCTGTATCCCTCTTGCGTATGCTTGTCAAACGCAACTTCATAGACGACCGCACCGTATCGTTGTGCCTCGGTTATGTCGCTGGTCGCATGCGCGATGCGCCAACCCAACGAATAACCGCCCGTGTCTTGTGTTGTCGGCGTAGGGTGAACTTTGCGCGTGCGCTTCGGAAACGCCACGGGTGTTCCGTGATACAGCCTCATTTACTCCTCGGTGTCAAGCAATGCTTCAATCGCTTCGGCCTGTTCATCAGTTATCTCATCAGTCAACTGACCACTCAGGTAATCTTCAATTCTTGCCTGCATCCAATCTTCATAGCGGTCAAGAACTTCTTGGGCTTGAAACTCATTTAGCCCGTCTAAATTTACTTTTCTTCCCATATCTGTCAGGTTAGCGGTACTAATGGTATAAAACAACCCATCGTCGCCGACATCGCCGGGACCCCCGCCCGTAGCATGACCGCTCATGACCCTTTAACCGATGCGATGAACTCTTTAATAGCATTCATTGTAAGTCCTTGATGACTATGCAAATCTCTCTCTAGGTTGAAATCAACAACCGTTGTTTCCACTTCCTCAAACTCGGGGAGTCCCGTATCGTTGTATTTATAGCCAACGATATTTACAAGAATATGACCCTCAAGGTCAAAGCAAATAACGGATATAACTTCTTTTATAGAGGCATCGTAGTTATTCAAGAAATTTTCCTGCAACTCGCCATGTTGTATGTTTTTGACTTCTTCAATATCCTTCGTGGATTTCACATATGCCTCACCTATCACCGCAATATAACAGGGCATCCCGAACTCAGTTAAGGCTTCAGAAAATGTGTTTTTAAGCATTGTGCTTGAATTTTTATTGTATTTCAAAGGAAAAATATGAACATCATCTTCACCCGCACCCTGCCAAATCATAAACGGCGAACTATCTGATGGGCCCCGGTCTCGCTCGCAAATCACTCGCTTACCTAGGCGCGACAATTCAATTATTGTAAAATTGAACACATCCAACGATGGTAAACTTTTCACTTATTACGCCTTTATTTGTAGACTATCTTCAAATAACTTTTGGGCAAAAAACATAATTTTCTCTAAATAATTTTGGTTTACCCACACCTCATCCGAATCAGGAATCCGTCCCGTTTCCACTAATTCTTTCACGGCAGTTTTGTACCAAGTACTAACAATTTGTTTGGGCTGAGATAGTAAACAATTTGGATTCAATATATTCATATTTCTACTTTACAGGTATTAATGGTATATGACAACCCCCTCCAATAGGCTATGCTTTGTATTATGGACAAAAATGACGAGATTCCCTACCTAGAAGAACTACGGGACTGGCGATTTGAAGCCCCCACACGCGAAGTCGTATTGGAAAGAAGGGTCAAAGAACTTGAACAAGCCATATCCCGCTTGGAACGAGAGTTGCGCACCGACAAAATTGAGAAAGGACTTCACGATATTCCTCCTTTCACCGCCGGCACAATCGGGGCTATCGCAGGCACAATACGGTCGCAACAAGATGTTGAAAATAACCGTTTTTTGATATGGCAAGGCTGACTAAATGAACGAATCCCCATCGCCGACATCATCGGGACCCTCAGACAAGCAAGAGACGCAAAAACAACAGTCAAATGAAACCGTAATAATAATCACAAAGCCTCTAATACCTCGTTTTATTGAACCACAGCCACGCAGGTCGTCTTGTTGCCCCGTTAGGTAATCTTCAGAACTTGTTATTTCGCAAGACTTGTAAATAAGCGGGGCCGAAAAACAGCGGGGTCGGTCTGTCAAACCGACACCCGCTACAGGTGATTTACGCCTTGCCGTCAATATCGGCAGGCACTTCGGCAAGAGTCTTACGCAACTCGTCGCATTGTTTTAAGATGCTCGCACACAGTTCGAGTGCCTGTGCCACTTCCTCGTCAGTCAAACCAAACGGATTCATATTCACCCCCCGACCTCCCTATACTCCCCCCCACCCCCCCCGTCGGGCGGAGGGAGGGTGGGGAGGTTGGTTGATGATGTTGCCCGACATATCAAGTGTAGCGGCACTAATGGTATAAGACAACCTCACCCCACAATAAAAATAACGGAGTCCCGATGATGCGTGTCGCAAGAACAGAGTCCCGATAATGCGTGTCGCAAGTCTGGGCAAACCGGGGCCTATTGCCCTTCTTATGGCTATACCTTACGGTGGTGGAAAGGGGCTAGTTCCGTGCGGGCTGACCGCTCTCAGGCTTGCGCCCGTGCTTCCCATCGGTCACCCTGAACGCGCGCCAAGTCATGAGCCTCGCGGATAAGCGACACGGCATCATCGGCAGGCATGCTGAAGTCGCGCTCGTCGCCCATCGCGCGAGCGACAGTAATCAACTCGTTGGCGGCTTTGCGCAGGAGCGCGCGCGCCGTAAGCACGCGAGCGTTGATTTCGTTGATGGACATAGCGGGAGTAGTGTGTGTTTCCATACCCCACACCTTACAGGCACTAATGGTACAAGACAACCCGCCCTTAAACAAAGACGGCGGAGCCCCGGAATTTTTTAACCAACAAACACAAACAGGTGTGTCGCTCGGGGCCTTAACCGTGCTTTTAGAATAGAGTCTCTTGTTCTTGGCGAAGTTTCCTATCCACGCACGCTTCGTGTCTATATACATAAAGTTCGTGGTCAATGGAATACAGCGTTTTACTGGCCCCGCGCACCCAAACATTGGCTAACCTGAGAACACCCTGTCCTTTTGGGTCTAATGGGAACTCGCATACTTGGCATTTATATAACGGCGGAACCGCCATAGTTATTCGAACCAAAAACCATCGAACTTACAAATACTGTTTTCCCACAGTTTCTCGATGACTTTGTGTTGTTCCTCAGAAAGTTGATACTGATAGTACGGGTCGTAATCAGTATTTATCAGCGCATTTGCAATATCGGGACGGCACGTCATAAGTCGGGCGTAATAATACTGACCATAACGAAGTTGCTTTGAGGGGATGGTCGCCCTCAAATGCTTGTCATATCGAATGGATGTGTCAGCCAAGAACTCGGTATATGAGCCTATTGGCCCCGTCTTAAACTCATACTCCATCAAGCGAATCCAGTCGCCTCAAAATATGGGGTGTTCGCTCACCGACCCACGCACCTTGACAGTTGAACTCAATATATTCAACTGCGTCATCATAGGTCATACCGTCTCGTTTCATACAAACAGCCACCATCGTATCGTAATCATAAATAGCGACATCAGGTTCGTTTATACGGGTCGTATAACCCATAAAGGCTTCATCAAACCCGTCCATAAGCAACAAAGTCATATCTTGGTTCTCCAAGGCTTTCTGAATTGCGGGGCGGGTGATAGACACTATTTGACAACCTCAGATACTTTGACATCAAGGCTGTCGCACAAGATTAACAAGGTACGAAGGCTTGGCGAAAAATGGTTGCGCTCAATGCGGTTCACGGTTTTTCGGTCAAGACCCGACTTATCGGCAAGTGCGTCTTGAGTTAGCCCCTGCTTGAGTCGGCAGTCCCGAAGTTTGTCTGCCAACTTTTGCTCTGCTTTAACTAGTTCTGCTTTTTTCATATCGCTTTCTTTCTGCTTGTTGTTGTGGTCATTGATAGTACACGGCACATTACTCATTTCGCAACCTGCCCCATTTCCACTTGCGACAAGCGTGTTTATTGTCACGCTTGCGCCTATCGGCAAAGGTTTGAGCCTTTGTCCGTGCGCCATCAGCGAAGGCTTGAGCATCTATTGAGTTCCATTGTTTTCGTTTCATAACACTCAGTATAGTGGCACTAATGGTATAAGACAACCTTTGATTACAACTCCTCAAAAATGGGGTGGTAGGCGCCCCGCAACGCCACAAGTTTAATAAGTTGCTCGTCGGTAAGGTCGTTTGCCCACTCAGGGGTTTCAGACTGCCACTCAACTTCAATATGAAGCCCGTCTCCCGTGCTTGGGGGTTCAGCGCACCCAACTTGGGCGACAAGTTCAGTCCCGTCAGCGAATATGATTTGCCAAGTATCAACCGTGTAGGTCTGTTCACAGGTGAACTCAGGTATGGAAGGATTACCTTCAGCCCTCAGCGAATATCGTTTCGGCAACTTTTCCACATTTGTCCTTTGCTTTACTTTACCATCACGATTTCGGGTGAACAAAACAGCGTTTCCATCTGTTTTTTGTCACAAAATATTGAGACAAACTGCCCAATGGGGTTGTTCTTTTCACGGATATTTATGACCCACCTATCGTTATTATCTTCCCAGATTTGGTCAGCGACCATTTCATAGTCCACACCCCCAACCAAGTGAAGTAGGAGTTGTGAAGTTGGCTTTTCATTGTTTTTGCTCATACCCTCAGTGTAGCGGCACTAATGGTATTAGACAACCTGCCACAAACAATAATATAAATGAGCCCCGACAAAAAACTTAAAGAAAAATAGAACCGGGACTACGCCCAACGTATATGGCTATGTCTTACGGTGGTGGAAAGGCGAGTCGTCTCGTTTTGTGACAATGTCAATAAACTGCTCTATTTGTTCTTTAATCAACCTAATTTGCTTGACTTCGGCTTCACGGGGCCATAACGTTATGTGGTATTTGAAAGGTCGCCACGTTTTATCCCACCACGCCTGTTCGTTCGGAGTTTTCGGCTCGCTCATCGGCCCCGAAATGCTTTTGCTATCAAGCCGACCCCGACAAGGAATATCAACAACGCCGAAAACTGTAAGGTCTTTTTATACGGCTTCGATTTGCGCATCTGTGTAAGTCTCCCACCCGTCCATCGTCCTGAGCATATCAACCTTGCCACTACCAACGATATCTGTGGTAAGGCGCAACATCGCTTCCAGAAGTTCAACTCGAGTCGTCTCGGTCTCTTCCAGCCACTCGTTCATACGACCTTCCGCAAAGTCTTCCCAAAGGGCGTGAATAGCAACTTTGCCTATTACCCCTACGCCAAGATACTCTTCGGCAAGGATTTCATCTATTGAGTTATCTCTCGGTGTTGTCATATCCATCAGTATATCGGCACTAATGGTATAAGACAACTCCCCCCTGCTTGGGGCCCCGCTAGAAGCCTTCCAACTCTTCCAAGCGAAGGTGAAGTTTATTTCGTTTCACATAAGCAAAGTTATGGGCGTGGCAACAGTCATTAAGGTTGTATTGACTGAGTATCGTTATACAACCAACTCTGGCACAATGCCGGGGCCCATTATCGGGGTTGTTTTGTTTCTTTCTACGCCACGCTCTGTGATAGGCACGACGAGATTTGGTCTTAGGTTTGTGTGTTTTCAGGCACTCACCTCAGCCATCTGCTTATTAAGGCGTATCACCTCAAGGGTGGCGATTGCTTTCCTTACGAAATCCTCAAGATAACTCTCGAGCACCTCAGCGTTTGGGAAGTAGATAATGCTGATTTCAGCGGTGTCTTTACGCCACTCAGGCGCATCTTTTGCGTGTTCGGTGACACAGGTTGTAATCCAGTTGTAATCCTTTTCTAGGTCAAACTTGATTTCGGTGTTCACCGAAACATCGAACTCCTTGACTCGATATTGCGATATGTGTGTACAGGTCTTGGTGTGTGTTGTTTTCATACCCTACACCTTAGCGGCACTAATGGTATTAGACAACCTCTCAACATAACTTTTCAGGAAACCATCAGTTTGCGCCCATACGCCGAGTTGCGCCACCGCACGGCCCCGGTCATCATCGGTTAAGTCTGTACTAAGAGTGGCTAAGTCGGCGTTAATGGCGTCAAGTGTCCCTTGGGCTTCTACGGTGTTTTCCACAGACAAGGCTTCCTCAGCCACCCACCTGAGAATAAGACTCAGTAGGTAGGCATCATAAGTCTGAACCTCAAAGAACCCGTCTTTGTCAGGTTTAACGGCAAGCATCGTTTCCATAAAGTCAATAAGACCCATTACTTCTTCCCCTTCTTCACCCATTACTTCTTCCCCTTCTTCTTAGTCCTCTTCGCCCGAGCGGTCTCCTCGGCGCAAAGCCTCTCGTAGACGCGGATAAGCGTCGTGAGTCGCACGCCCACGCCCTCAGGAACTTCGTCGTTTTCAAGTGCCTCACGCTCTTCGTCGCTGAAATCTTCGTCGCTGAAGACGAATGTCCCGTCGGCAGCGTCAATGAGTGTCCCTGTCCCTGCGTGGTACACATAGTAGGTGGCGGTCATACCGCCACACCTACCGTCACCCTTGTATGGGGCTTCAAGGTCACGACCTTTGCTACCGCATCGGGCGTAATGTTGCCGTCAGCAACTTCTTTGTCAAAGGCTTTTGTGTCCACCTTCAACGCCGTCACGATGTCAAAGGCATTTGGCGCAACTAGGCGCAAAGTGTCAATGTCAAAGATGCGGTTATTGACGACCTCAATAGAGACCATAGAGCCGTCGCTAGTTGAGTGTCGGGTGACTCCGTTTAAGGCGAAGTCTGCTTCAAGCGTCTGACGAGCCTTAGCAAGTGCCGTTTCGGCAACCTTCAAGGCTTCATAAGCCGACTTGTAAGCGTCTGCTGTATCCATAAGTGTTGTCATACCCGTCACCTTATCGGCACTAATGGTATAAGACAACCTCACCCAGACCGTTTATTCAACCACACAAGTTATCCACAGGCAGGCAGGTCGCAGTCCCGAGTTGATTTTTTCTTTGCCCCACTACGCCCCAGCCGGGGCCAATGCCTGTGGCTATACCTTACGGTGGTGGAAAGCGACTATTTCTTGGCTTCAATAGTCCTGAGTTTGGCAAGCAAAGCGTCTAGTTGGCTTTCGCTGACTACAGACGAGATAGCCCCGACCAAAAACTCAACGGCATTTTCGCCATAAACAATTTTCGCTAAAGAAGCCAATTCATTCTCTTTTTCGATTTTGGTAATCATAGGCAAACCATATCGAACGGCGACTCTGCGACCTCGCCGAATACTCTTTCATAAAGGTTTCGACCTGCGAGCCAGTTGCCGTAGTCGCCCCACCGTTCAGACTTACTCCAGTTTCCATCAGACGATACCTTGACGCACTCGCCGTAGATTTTCTTGGCTCGTATGAGTATCGCCGTAATCACGGCGTCATAGGGCTTATAGGCGGTCTTACAGAAGTCAAAGGTTTGGGGTTCGTCTTTGCGCCACTCATCTATTGTCGGCACGCCTTCCCAAAGGAAGGTTTCGTGTGCCAAGTCTCTACCGTCAGGCGTGTGGGCATTTGTATCGCCGTTAATGGCAAAAAATGCCTCGTTAAAGTTTGGCTCGCCTTCGCCAAAGCCATCTCGAATACGGATACCGTCTAATTCCGCTTGTGCGATTATTTTCTTTGCGTCTAACGCAAGTCGCCCAAACATCTCAGCCGTGCCGTAGTTGTTTCGTGGTCTTTTCCAATAATGTGTGTATCCCATATATTTAGTGTAGTGGTACTAATGGTATAAGACAACTACGCTTACCGAAAGTCCCGGGGTGGCGCAACTGCGATTTACCAAATTTGGAAGCCACCGCAGTCCTCAAGGAAGTCGGCGAACTCTTTTACATTTTCCTCGCTGAACGGATAAGACATAGCCCAGTTTTCGGTAGTGCCTACGCCGTCGCACCCATTACACCATCCATAAGTGCGCCCAGTCAATATCTGGATTTCGGGTTTGAGTTCCTGTTCGGGCATACCCATTTCCTCGCCAACTTTGTCTTTACGAATACCCGTGCCATCACATAGTCGGCACTGTTCTCTCGGCAATTCTCCCATTTGGCGGTGATATTCTCTTTCATAGTCAGCAACTATGCCTTTTCGCAAGTCCTCTTTTAACGCCCTAGCAAGTCGTTTGCTGTCTCTGGCATTAAGCCCATCACCGTCGTTGGTATGCCAACACTCACACTTGCCTGCTATCTCAAAGTGATTATTAAGACAATACTCGGCTAGTGGTCGCCACCACCAAACATTATTCCTGAAGTAAGAGCCTGTGTCGCTTGTGGGGTTTTTCCCCGATACATCCATTCCCATAATACTTACACCTTAGCGGTACTAATGGTACAAGACAACTTATTCATTAGATTTGCCCTGACGATTCACCGTCGCCCCTTCGTCGCATAGATACTCCGAGATTATGTCGTGCGAGTTAAATAAGGATGGAATCTCCGAATCCAACCTTGTCGCCACCTTCTCAAAAACTTGGTCGTCGGCCCCGAAGTGTGAAGCCAAGTAATACTGATATATCACAGACTGATTGGGGTTCTTAATCTCTTTCAGGCGTTCGATTAGTTCGGCAACAGTCGTCATTCGTAATCCTCGTCATAGCACCAAGTTTGTAGGTGGTGCGCTCCCACGATTGCGTGGGCTGGTGCTGTCTGGCGACCCCGCCATGATACGCCCTCTGGTAGTGCGATTTCACGCTCGCTGTCGCCCTCTCGCACCGCCTCAATCGCCTGAATACACGGCTCAATCATGCTGGTCGGTACAGGTGGATAGTGATTGCCCGTCAAGTGCCATGACAGTTGCTGGCGTAGGCTAATGCCCATGTCGTCGGCAACTTCTTTCATACTCTCTGCGCCAAATCTGCCCATTATCTAACCTTTATGAAGTTAAAGTTGGGCTTTACGATTGAGTTTACGGCTCGACCGTAGCCCTCACTCTTGCCTTGTTTGCGGATAAGTTGCCATATCGCAGGGTTTACGCTTGCGTAAAGATAGCGACCCCCGTTGAGATACTGAACCGTAAGTGTTCGCTCACGCCTCTCGTATCGCAGTTCAGCAATCGCCCTGCTGTGTTTCGGTCTAATTGTCTTTCGTGTGAACATACCCCCTACCTTAGCGGTACTAATGGTACAAGACAACCTCAACCTCGCCCCTGCCAAAAGAAGCCCCGACATAGATGGGTACGAAAAATGGCATAACGCAAAACTCCGGGACCCCTACCCGACCGTATGCCTATGTCTTACGGTGGTGGAAACCCCCAAAAACTAGTCGGGATTTATGCCGTTACAAAGGTGGTAAGGGGTGGGCAAGAAAACAAGTCGTGGATAGCGTCTGCCAAAGAACCCCTGGCTTTATCTTCGTCAAGCATTATTTCATTGGGCTTATCCGCGAATCGCAACACACTAGCCACGCCCTTGTGACGACTAGCCGTAATGACTAGGCGCACTCGCCTGCGGTTTGGGTGTTCAGACGGTGGAATAAACTCATCAGAGTCGTCATCTCCTGGCTCTACGGGTGACGCCCAACCACAAGTAAGCACGGCGATATAGGTGCTAGTCCGAGCAATATCAGCCGTGTAACTATCGCCGAGCAGGTCATAGATATCGTCTCCTTGGTGGCGTTTCACTACTTGTAGTCCCCCACCCTTGGTTTCTTTAACGGAATAAATAACCGCCTGTGGCACACTAAACCGCCCACCAAGCATTTCGTCAATTTTTTGTTCTGTTGCTTTTGCTACTTTGCCGATTTTGCGGTGGCTATTTGGATTCGGGTCCACCTCAAGCGACCTAGCCAATTTCTTTGTTGCTGGTTTCTTTGTTGCTGGTTTCTTTTTCTTTTTCATACATCTAGTGTATCGGCACTAATGGTATAAGACAACTTTTGGCTTACCATTCTTGGATAATCGGCTCAAAAATTGCCTTTGTCCTTAGTTTGGCTATCAAAGCATCTAGTCGGCTTTCGGTTACCATTGACGCAAGAGCCCCGACCAGAAACTCCACAGCATTATCGCCCCAGACTGCTCTCGTCATGAGTGCGAGTTCATTTTCTTTCTCACTCAAAGGATTGTTTGTCATTAACCCTCAAGGAAGTCGGCGAATTCGTAATCCTCGTCCTCGTCCTCGTCCTCGTCCTCGTAGTCGTCGGATAGATTAGCGTCCACCTCAAACCACGCCATTACTGTACGGAGTAGGTGGTCGTAGTTGCCTGATGTCGCCTCGGCGTGGAATGCTTGCCATTCGTTATCGGGCAAGTGGTTTCGGCGCATAATGCGCTTAACACGCCCAAGAATAGAGAACGCATTACCGTCCTCGCCTACTAACGGTATGTTGATGTTTGGATATTTCATACCTGCTACCTTAGTGGCACTAATGGCATAAGACAACCTGCGAAAAAGAAATGACAATCAGCCCCGAGTCGGCCATCCTTGTCCCCACCTTTCAGCCGGGACTACGAAAGCATGTGGCTATGTCTTACGGTGGTGGAAACACCCTAGGGGTGGGGTTTCCCCCACCCCCGTTGGGGGTTAGTCTCTGTTTTTACAGATACTCGGCAACGCTTCGGTATGTACTCGCTGAGACATACTCTTGGTCGGTCATTTTCAGGATACGAATAGCCTGTTCTATGTCCTCTTTTTCGCGTTTGTACTGATGTTCGTGGTACTCGCAGAAGTCCTTAGGCTTCTTTGGTACTGCGGTTTTCGGCAAGACAATTTCACAACTAAAGGTGATGTTTTTTTCTTTTTCATCATTTTGACGATAACTATATCTTTCGCTAGCGTCTGTGATTTTTGCCTTGCTTGTTCGCAAGAGTTTCAATAAGGCGAGATGGTATGCTTCCTCTGCCTTTTTGTGTTCCGCCCTGCGCTTGTTTTCCGTATCCCAACGCTTTTGGCGGGTGGATAGGGCTTCCTCTAACGCCTTTACAAGCGTTATGGTTTTTACTTTGACTGATAAGTTGTTAGACATTATCAGTCTTTCTTGGTTGGTTGTTTTTCATACTCTCACCTTAGCGGTACTAATGGTATAAGACAACCTTACAACACCACAATATGCCCACTCAGCCGAGAGTCCCGGTTCACCGGCGGACAATTATTCGGAGCCGTCAAGGGGTCGGTATTCGTCATCAACGATTGTCTTTGTGTTTTCCCATTCCTCACGAAACTTCTCGCGACGCTCTTGACGGGCCCGTTTGCGTCGCTCGCTTCGTTTGCCCAATTTATAAATAAACAATGTTCCCAAAACACCCATCAGTAGACGTCTCCTATTTTGCCAACTCGACGTATTTGAACCTCTTGGAAATAATCACGCCAATCTCTTGCGCGCGCTTCTGCCTGCTCGAGTGCAAATACGCCATCATAAACAACCCATTCGCTATGGTTGAGATAGCCATCAGTGAACGCTTCGTGATTCGGTTCAATAGGCTCGTGAGCCAAAACAATAATACTTGTCATACGCTCACTGTAGTGGTACTAATGGTATAAGACAACATGGTGACCATAAGCCCTGTACAAAGCCCCGAAAACCCAAAAGTTGAAACTTTTCTTTTAAAAGCAGCCAAAAGTACCAATGCATATCACAACCTGTAAAAAAGTTATTCTTGTCACCTCCGGGACCCCAGCCACATATGGCTATATCTTACGGTGGTGGATAGCAAGTTCAGTCGTTGTCTTTGCTGACGATTATTTCGTAGTCAGTGTCGGCGGGCAGTTTGGTGATGAAATACCCTATGCGATTCACGAAATGCATGCCGTTGATGACGTAGGTTCCGCCGTCGCCATCGACATAAGTCCACACGGTATCTGGTTTGGCTCTAGCCGTTTCCGCAACATGTTTTAGTTCGTCGCCAAACGTTTCAAACATAATGCCGTACTCTTCGTTGCCACCCGCTCCGTAATTGGCGAAAGACGAATTGAACGGGTCGATGTGGTTGGCTACGGGCTTGAACCGTTGGCACCAGTCATCAAACGACAATTCGGTATTAGGGCTAAATATTTCCATAATTACCAACTTGAATGATAGGCAAAGTCCCAATTGTCATCTGCCTTCTCAAGTAAATGCCCGATTAGTTCGCTGGTTCTTTTCAGTCCCTTAAAGTACCACTCATCGTAATCGGTGGTGCCGAAAAAGAAGCCGTCGACGGTCGGAAGTATCTCGTCGGCTTTGGTCGGGTCTGCCAGCACCTCGTCGCAAGCCTCTTTCAACTTCGCCAATTGTTCCTTGCCGACCCAATGCTCACCGCAATCGTCGTTGCCGTCTTGGCAATTAATGACGAACCAATTGTGAATGGCGTTTTCCTTGCGCCAATAGCCCACCTTGAACATCACAAAGCCCGAATTGAAATCGTCGCCCTGTAACTCAGGACTGAGTATGTCTTTGATATCGGTAGCGACTGCTGCTTTGTTGTAAAGGTCAGACCACTTTTGTTCCCGACCAAAATCGCTGTTGCTCATGTAGCGACGTGCGTAAAGATATTGGTCGAGACCCATCAGATGACCCCCACAGACCGCCAAAGAATTTTGGAATCTTTATCTATCCAATAATGAATGTCTTCGTCCCCAACCTCATCAGCCGCATAGGGTGTGTCCCACTCAAGAGCGTCAATAGACACAATTTGGCTGTCGTCAAAATTGCCATAGGCTTTTTCAAGAGCCTCTTTTTCGGTTTCAGCGTCCAACATCCATCGCACTTCAACATTGACGGTTTGTCGAATAATAAATTTTTTCATATATACAGGTTAGCGGTACTAATGGTATAAGACAACCTGTCAGCCGTTTTCGTAGGCTGACTCGGCTTCGCAAAACGAGTTGTAGTTTTCGTCGTCAGCGGGGTCAATGCCGAGAGCCCCGCACCAGTTGTAGTAACGGTTGATTTTGTCTTTAAAACAGGCGAATTCTCTTGCGCTTCGTGCGAACGAAATAAAGCCTCGATACGGCGACCTTTTTCGTAGTATGGCTGGTGGTATCGGGAATGTATGACGCTTGTTTTTCCGTTTTCGTGGTTTACTCATTCCAGTGGGTCTCCGTATTCGTCAGTGAATGTCATATCGTGCCGACTAGCAGGCGACGCCATATCTTCGTATGCCCATTCTTGGACCATATCCCAAACATCCTCGTCGTCTGGCTCTTCCCCGTCGTTCATTTTCGCCCACTCCGACTTGATTTCCTCAACATCATAAGTGAAAGTTCGCTGGACGACTATTTTTTTCTTATTGCTCATTTTCGACCGCCTCACGACGCTTTTGGCAATTACGCATCTCTTCCACTAGGGAACGCCAGAAACACTCACGCCAAACATTCCACAAGTAATCGTCGTTCATCATGGAATAGGCGAGTTGTTCGTACTCTTCGTCGCTCGCACGCCACCACCACAAGGCTTCCTCGTGGTCAGGGTTCTGTTCCAAGATTTCGGCAACTTCATTCTTCAGGTCGGACGGCATCATGCTGATAACGAACCGACTGTCGAATAGGCATTGGTAGGGTTTATCGCTCATACCCCTACCTTAGTGGTACTAATGGTATAAGGCAACCTAGACTATTTCTTTCTCCTTGGCAAAATGTCCCATTAAAAAAAGCCGAATGTCAAGCAACATATTGGTGACCTCCGAGATGGGCACAGAGTCCCGCCCAGTGACTTCGATAATTTTTGCATCAACGAACTGAACAGCCGAAGTTGGTTTCGCCTTGTCGCTATTGCCAACGGTGGTGGAAGAATTGTCATTAACCATGGTTATATTTTACCAATCAATTTTATCGATAAAAAGAAATACCGCCAACACCCCCAGAAGGGTCACCACCAACCAAAAGTTGTTCATGAACGGTCGAGTTTGTAGGCGTCAAGAACTTCCCACAATGCGTCCCACGCACCCTCGCGAACTGGCGCACAATACAGGACGACATCGCCCTCGTGGTGAAAGACGGTTATTTCCCCGTCTTTCAGCAGGATTCGAATCTCCGCATGGCCCCGTTCTTTGGTTATATCCGTCATAAGTCAGTCCCCAAATACGGGTCAAAGTCCATGGAATAGCAAATTTCATATTCTTCAACCCAAAAGTCTTCCCTGTTGTTACGATTCATCAATTGCTTGAGTTCTTCCTCGCCACCAGGGCAATAGAAGGCAATGTCATCATCGGGAGTTCCAAACGAATCACAAACCGCATCATCTTCTATGGTGCCAAAAGAAATAAACCAAATAGAATGCGAGTCGGAATCATTGTCGTCGTGATAATGGACCGTGCATGTGGCGCCAATTGGTGTTTTCATTGGGTATCTACCCCCCGTTCAACGGCATCAAGATACTCCTTGACCAACAGCGCAATAATTTCCAAGCACTCATGGTCGGTCGCTTCTTGACCATCGACATTCTTTAAAGCCAATATGCCGTCAAGCACCCAGCCCGCAAAACCGCCGTCATCATCGATACGGTTTTGTAGGAGTTTGTCGTCGGTGAATGGGGTGAGGTAAACCTCATGCCATGCGTCCAAAGTCAATTTGTCGGTCATTGGAGTTCCTTTTCGAAAGCCTCGTCCCAATTGTTTTCTGAGTAGGTGTTTACAAAAAAATAAAGTTTGCTGTATCTCATGCAACACTTATGAAAAAACTCGCACATTTCATCTGAATTGTCGCCATGGCGTTCAACGATATATTCAAATTCATCAAGAATTTTGGTCTGTTCGTCTTCGTTCATAGTTTCAAAAGCACGATTAATGTCCGTCCAAACCTTTGCTTGAAAGGCTTCATGGAGTAGTTTCGCAATTTTTAACTCAGGTAATTCATTCATACCTGCACCTTATCGGTACTAATGGTATTAGACAACCCGCAAAAAATATTAACAATGCAAACATCTCGAGGCCCCGGACCCAGGAGCCATCAGGTTTGAGATAAATTTAACTGAATTATGGTGACAATGGTCATGTTGCTATGTTCGTGGCCACCCTATACGGTGGTGGAAGAGAATTATATCTAATAGGAGACAGGCCAAAATGACCAAAATTAAAACCCCGACAGTAATACAGACTGAAGGTATCAGGAAATCACGGAAAATCATAAATTACGCACGCACCATAGAAGGTCTGGTGGATACAGATGCCTATAAAGGCCTTGAAGCCACCATTAAGGTCAAAAACCTAAACGTAAATGTGATAATCGACGACGCCCGTATACGTTACGGACACCTTGACCTTCATGTAACGCCGATATCCGGGACCGGCGGGATGTGGATTGAACGAAAAAACATCGATATTTATGCGGACCCGGGTTTGTCCTACCCAGAAGAAAACGAAAATATAACAATGCCATCATTTTTGGCGGCGCCAATCAAGGAACTCGTCCAACAAATCATCGAAAACGAGAAATCGCTAACGGGGTCTTAGGTCTTCCCTAAGGTAGACAACATCATCGCCCAGAACCTTCTGGGAGGCAACGGGTAAAACCTCTTGTTCTTCCGCGTTTTCTTCTGGTCCCATACCAAAAGTTTCAATATTTTCATCATTTGCGGCCGACGGTGGTGGAACTCGCTCAAGGGGCTGGTTGGAGCCGAGGGCCCCGTGTTCTTTGGTTCCCATGTTGTCTTATACCATTAGTGCCGATACACTGTACATATGACAACTCTATCAGATGAATTTATTGAAACACATCGTGCCGTATTCAAGGACGTAGACGACCTCGAACGTGCAATGTACGTGCTTCAATCCTGGCAAACGAACTGTCCCTCGACCAATGTCCGCAAAATGTTGACATCATATATGGTCAGAGCCGAGGCCCTGAATTGGCTGGAAACCAATTTACTGCCAAAACTACTTGGCGTTGAAGAACTTGAGAAGCCGAGTATCGAAAAACGTAAGTACAAGTACGCACGTTTGGAAAAATTGGCTTTAGAAAAAACATTCCATGAATTTACGACCCAACAACTCGTTGATTACGCAGGGCTTGGTGCACAAACCATTACTAAATGGGCGAAAAGCACCGGTTACTTTCGACCAATTGGTCGGGGCTTATGGGAAGCCCGCAACCCGAAACAAGATAGAAAACTGGCATGAGGTTGTCTTAAACCATTAGTACCGATAAGGTGCAGGTCATGACTAAAACAACCAACACAACCAATCTGCCTGAATGCTGGCAAACGTTTGACGACGTTCTGTCCAGCGGTATTGACCGTGTCATCCTCTTTGGACCGCCGGGCACAGGCAAAACCTATGCAGGCATGAATTTCGGCGCCGTAGAAAACGGCTCATTCCGTATTACGTGTACCGAAGACATGACCAACCTGCAAGTTGACGGCACATTTATGCCAGCAAGCGACGGCAAGTCTTTTCGCTGGTATGAGGGTGCTGCTTTAAAAGCATGGCAAACTGGCGGTCGTCTCGTTATCGACGAAATTGACAAGGCAGGTAGCGACGTTTTCGCAACACTTCTCAATTTCCTGGATACACCCGAGTCGGCGTCATGGGAGCATCCTGATACTGGCGAAATATTTCGACCATTAAACGGATTTTCAGCCGTTATGACCACGAATATCGAAGACATGAGGGAATTGCCCGAGGCCCTGGCCGACCGATTTCCTGTCAGGATTCGTATCAATCAACCGCACCCGAATGCCTTAAAACGCTTGTCGAAAGATTTGCGAGAAGTTGCCATTAATTACGCCGATGCAGGCGAACAACGATTGTCATTACGCACATTTATGGCGTTCGATAATTTGCGCAAGACCATGGGTGACCAAAAGGCTGGGCAAATTATTTTCGGGCACCGTGCCGACGGAATCATTGACGCTCTGAAACTGAATACGGTTGCATCATGACTCGTGTCAAAACCACAGTCGAGCCACATGCGTTAACACGTCGTGACCGACCAACACTTAGGTGGTCGGTAGAAGAAGTGGCGCCTCGACGAGGCCTCGCAAGGACTAACGTTGCGGACCGGGCAATCTTTGCACCTGCTGGTCTCAGCGACCTGGAGCGTGTCGTACGTGCGCATGAATTAATGCATGCACGAATTTCGCCTGCAGAATCAATCATCGATTGGATAAAGCGTGAAATTGCTTCTCCCGATTCGTTGCAAGCGGTCGAAGAGGTCCGAGTCAACTATGCGTTGAATAAGGCCGGATTCGATTTGTCGAGTATGACCGATGGTTGCGAGGACGCCGACGGCGAACTATGCGTCATCCAGGATGATTGGCTAGCAGCCGTGCGTTTCGCTGTCGCTAGCGCTGGTACGGGTGGCGGTAAACGATTTTTGGTTGGCGTACGTCGTCAATCAAAGCATTGGGCGACCGCTTTACAAAAAATTCAAAAACATTTTTGGAAACAAGCCGAAAGTGCGGACGGGGGCAAACAAGGTCGACGATACGTTCCCAGGGAGCCATTGTTGTCAACCGATATTCATTCCAGCATTGGATTGCCACCTGCAGGATTTGCATGGACCGAGAAGTGGGCCGAGTATTTGGATAGATTGGGTGCCATGCCGGCGCCATCAAAGGCGGACAAACCTGTCAAAAAGAAGAGGAAGTCGGCCGTTACGACCGGAGAGGGCGGAGAAGATGCTACGAATCGTGAATCAGACGATAGCGAGCATGAAACTGGTGAATATACCGACGAATCGTCTCAAGACATCGCAAGCAAAGGCTCCAAAATAGAGGACGCTTTGCGTAATTTGAGACCTTTAAATTACGGACGAACCGAGGCAAACCAAGATTGGGGCAAACTTATTTGGGGCGAAAGTATCTTGACGGCCGTATCAAAGGGGCACCTTGGCAAAAAACGCGTCGCGATGACCTACGGTCGTAATCCACGACGTATTTCACGTCTTTTTTCGGACCCACAACGTCGAATTTTCGACCACGAACGTCGTAACAAGGGTGGAATCGTACTTATTGACGGTTCGGGCTCCATGGCGCTCAAGCGTGAACAGGTAATCGAGATACTCAAGGTTGCACCTGGCGCCACTGTCGCCATTTATTCCGACATGGACGAGGGTGCTGGTAGTCCGAATATCCACATTCTCGCCAAGAACGGCAAGTGCGTTGAGGAAAAAAACATGCCGGATTTCGGAAAGGGCAACGGCGTCGACCTGCCTGCGCTCGAGTGGGCGATTTCGCAACGTAAGGGCAAAGAGCCAGTCGTTTGGGTGACCGACGGCGGGGTCTGCACCGTCCATGGTTCGCATACTCAGCCAATTGTGCTTCAATGCATGAAGACCGCCAAAAGAAACAAAGTGATTTGCGTCGACCACGTGGATTCAGCAATCAAAGCAATCAAACAAATTCATCGGGGGCAGACGGTGCATGCCGATTATCCAGTACATTTCAATAATTTGGTTCGAAGTCTTGGTGGAATGGAAAAAACGCAGGTGGTATCGTCATGAAATTACCTGTATGGAAATATGACATCAACAGGGACAGAGAAGACTTGCCCACATGGGATGTTGTCTTTACCGGTGATTTCGCTGCAATCATGGCGAGTATTCGTGCCAATAGTAAGCGAGAAGCCAAGACCCTGGCGCGCAACTTTCTTGTGGATTACTACGACATAAACCTTGACTCGTTCAAAGCCGAGGCGACGCTGACTTACGGTGAGGGTGAAGATGGAGGGTGATTATCTAATGGGCGCAGACTTACTGAACGGGACTCATGCTAGCATTGCTGGCATATGGGTCAAAAGATGTCCGATACATGTTTCTTTGGTTGGTTGCATGTATGGGCACGGGAGGTGTCCATCGACGACGGAGCGCGGCGTCGGTGGCACCTGCTCGTAAGTTAATATTGGGAATGCTGCTGATACGTCAATTCGCCCTACGGTGGTGGAAAGCGTCAACGCATGAAGGTGCGGTCCCAAATCCGGAAAAAGTTGATACCGGTTATAAGTGCCGTGCACTGAATCCATTTAAGTTCCCAGGTAATTGCGCCCTGGGTTTTGAGCATCTTGACAGCCAGAAAGAGACCGAGTGAATAAAGAAGAGATGAAATTACGAAGTTTACAAACCCGTCGCGTATCAATTTTTTTGTCTTCGCTGTTTCTTCAAATAACTTTTCTAACTCTTTATCTCGCATCACGATACTTTAGCGTGCTTTTGAACAATTTGATGAACGCGTTGACGCGACAAATCAAATGCATCAGCAATAAAACGAAGAGATTTGCCACTGTGATGCAAATCAATAATCCTCGAGTTCCTGTCGATGTTTGTAGCGGGGCCAGGGCGCAATGGGCCCCATTGCCATCCTGGAATATTTTCAAGTTTTTCAATTTTTTCTCGCAAAAGTTGTCCCTTGCGCCGGCGCTGTCGGAGGTAACCAACCCATGCGCCGAGGGGCGTGGCCAAACCATCGACGATTTCAATGTGCGACGCGGGGATAAAACAATGTCCCTCACGAATTCTGAAATTATTAATGGCAGTAAGTGTGATGTTGAATCTAGTGTTGTTGTCCATGGCCGCAACAATAGCAAAACCATTTAATCTAAAACCGATTTACATAACTTCTTAATCAAAAAGTTTTAGACATATCTTGACATACCTTTACGGTGGTGGAAAGCGACCTGGGTCGTGTATTATCTGGTCATGGCTAAATCAGAAGATGAGTTTAGAAGAGAAGTTTGGGATAAATTTAGGGAAGACGTTCAAAGCGATTTAAACTTGATACGAGACGACTCAAGTTCGGGACGCATCCTGGCGGCGTGCCAAGATACAGAATGCAATATTTACCTGCTTGTTATGGCTGTGCCGGCCTCCGCCCTAAATGACCCCGAGAGCCCCGACCTATGGCGAACGCCAACAGCAAATAGATTTATCGTATGTTTAAACGAAGATATTTTAAAAAATAAAGTTGATGAAATAGAAATTGAAAATTTTTATGCGGCGCCCGCAGAAAAAAACGAAATAATGGCGAACTTTATCGCCGGCTTTCTCCCACCCATGTTCGAACGCGCTCGAGAGATGGAACCGCTGGATATTTGATAGCGGTGGTGGAAGATGCGGGGGAGCGCTACCCGGAAAACCCAACCACCGAGAATTTAAAATCCGGGTAGTCGCTCCCGCGCGGCGATGCCGGGGTAAGAAGGGGGGAAGCACCCCAACATCACTGATAGGAGAAAGTATCATAAGTGTCTTCGTCTGATGGGAACTTTTTTAAATTTTTTTCAAAAAACCCCCCGTAGGTGCCAATTCCTTCTAACCCATATGCTAGCGTGAGCCCCGTTTACCAGGATATAGCAGATTCGTTTTTGCTGACACGCTTCGAGCGAATATTGCTTTTTTTTCTATCCTGGTAAACACTTACTCAGGCTGAGAAGAAAACTACCGAAATAATCGCGGAAACACCCCAAAGGGGGTGCCGGTAAAGTATTGCCCAAAAACGCAAATTTTAGGCAAAGGTTCCCCCGGACCCCCTCCAAAGGATGAAGGCCGCGAAAATGTTTGATTTTTCTTTTTACGTAAAAGAAAACTAAGAATCTTGTCTCTATCATCTACGGTGGTGGATAACAAGACGATGGGGGGTTATGACAACGAAACGTTTCAGGATGACCAAAGCGGAGAAACAGGTACAGGCCATAACCAATAGACAAAAGTTCGAAACTGTCTCACCCGCCGATATCGACGCTGTTTTCGATTATTACTTGCAGGTGCACAAAGCCGACTCGAAGCGCAAGCCAATGCTCGACACCAAGCGCCGCTATTTGCTGGCAATAGGGATTCACGACTACGGCATCGACGGTTGCAAGGAGGCCATCGACGGTTGCGCCAACAGCCACTTCCACATGGGCAAGAACAAGCGGGGCAAAGTCTACAATTCCCTCGAACTGATTTTCAGGGATGCCCAGCACATCGAGCAGTTCATCGGGCACAACGAATGAGAACCGGGGCTCTGGCGATAATACTGGCACTTTTGGTGGCCATCGTCTGGATATGCGACAAGCCATGACCGAAGAAGAATTGGCCGCCTTCATAAAAACCGTTTTTTACACGTTCGACCGGATACTCGTACCCAAGGAGGTCAAGGAATACGTCGTGGCATGGGGCCCGTACATAAAAGAGTTCGATTATCCGACAGCCCAAAAAATATTGCCCAATATTTGTATGGGTAAAGAATTCCCCCCTCGCCCGTGGGAAATAAGAGTAGGCCTAATTAATCAAACCAAATCGATTACCCAACCCCCTCCTGCCCAGCAAGCATGGGCCCAATACCAGGAAATACTGGCTTCCAACAACGCCGGAACCCCAGTAATCGTGCAAATACACGAGGTATTGCGCGAATTAATGCGGAGTTTGGGGCCTGTTTCTTTCAACAATCAGTTCGACGCCAAGCGATTCGAGTCTTTGTACGGGGATATTTGCAAGGAATGGTTCAAGAAAACGTACTGGGTTGACTGAACAACTACAAAACTTTGGGAAAAATAAAAAACTGACGCGGGCGCAGTACTTTATGCACTAGTTTGCTCTTATGAAACGAAACGTCGGTCGTCCCCCCAAAGAACCAACAGGCGACAAGGTCGCCCTGACCCTGAAGATTCCTTCCGGGGTCAAAAAGAAGTTGATAGACGACTCCGATGCCGTCGGCATGACGATTACCGAGTACCTGATTACCCTGATTGAGGGCCATGACTAAACCCCAACGAGCCAAATACTTGGACAGGCTGCACAACCTGACCATCAGGATTTCGGGCGAACAAAAGAACAACATCATCGACCACGCGCAGTCCAAGGGGTTGACGGTATCCCAGTTGGTCGAATACGCCGTCTGGGAATTCATCCGCCTCGACAAGGGCATCCCCAGTCCTGGTCCTTCGCAGTTCAAGAAACCCACCGCCGAGGATGTTCTGCGCGGTTATCTGACTGGCGAGACCCTGTTGCAACCATGCGGCAAGGTCACCTGCAAACAAAAAATTGTCCGGTTTCAGGGCATGGAGTTCTGCGACACCTGCGACATCAGAATCCTCTAGTCGTTCCACATTTGGGCCAAAGTCGGTTTGGTCGGCTTGATTCCCCTTTTTCTCTGCTCGGCCGCCAGTTGCCTCGATGTCAATCCTGCCCATACCCCGTGCATGTCGGCCGGGGGATATTGCAGCGCGTACTCGAGACAGTACCTTTTCA
>Ga0194132_10001119_pt1 | contig 54589 bp, 53 predicted proteins | sample TA2KigOf80mmetaG_FD_148612 | JGI IMG/M metagenome (GOLD analysis project Ga0194132, IMG submission 148612) | Freshwater microbial communities from Lake Tanganyika, Tanzania - TA2015054 Kigoma Offshore 80m | ecosystem: Environmental > Aquatic > Freshwater > Lake | place: Tanzania: Lake... | reverse complement strand
GCCGTAGTCGCGGAACGCGGCGTCGGCCGAGACCGTCCCGTCGCGCACGTCGCGCACCACGCGCTCGGGCTCGCGGTCGAGGGGATCGCCCCAGCCGCCGCCGCCCGCGCCGGCGAGCGCGATCCGCATCGGCGTGGCCGGGATCACGCCGTATTTGGGTGGATCGAGGGCACGGCCGTCGTCGAACCGGATGCTCATCACGGCCGCCCGGCCGGTGCCGCCGCCACCGACGCCGAAGCCCGACGGCGTGCGCAGCCCCTCGCCCCGGAGCGACAGGACCGAGGGAACCGCGACGTCGGCCGCGTAGTCGAGGCCGGTGCCGCCGCGCCGGTAGCCCGCGCCGCCGCCGTCGCAGCGGAACGCCTGGCGCAGGAAATGCACCGGATAGCCCTGCTCGTAGAGCTCGACATCGGGGAGATAGAGCGCGCCGAGGCCGACCAGCCCGCCGGTGCCGTTGAACCCGTCGCGGCCCTCGATCGCGCCGGTGCCGGCCGCGCCCGACCAGTGATACATGACGAACGGCGCGCCGTCCGGCTGGCGTCCCGACATGGTCGGTGCCGAGTTCTTGCCCCAGCCGGCCGCGCTCCGCGCCGGGTCGGCCGCGTTGAGCGCGGTCCAGATCGCGTGGATGATCTCGGTCGCCGGCGCGATGGTGTTCATCGTCATCGGCGCCGGCGGGCGCGGGTTCACGAGCGTGCCCTCGGGCGCGACGATCGTCACCGGGCGATAGGTACCTTCGTTCGCCGGCAGGTTCGGGTTGAGATAGGCGATCAGCGCCATGTAGACCGCCGACCAGGTGTTGGCGATCGAGGAGTTCTTGAACCCCTTCATCTGCGGATCGGTGCCGGTGAAATCGACCGTCATCGTCTCGCCGCTGACATGGAGCGCGACCCGCATGCGGTAGGGGCGGTCCTCGAAGCAGTCGGTGTCGGTGCCGTCCTCGCCACGCCAAATGCCGTCGGGCAGCGCGGCGATCTCGGCCCGCATGTGGCGCTCGCCGAGATCGAGAATGCCGGCGAAATAGCCGGCATAGGCGTTGGCGCCGAGCTCGGCGGCGAGCTTCGCGACCTCCTCCATGCCGATCCGGGTCGAGCCCATCATGGCGCGGAGGTCGCCGTCCATCAGGTTGGGTGCGCGTGAGTTGAGGAGGAGGAGATTCCACAGATCGTCGCGCAACACGCCGCGGTCGACGAGCTTCACCGGCGGCAGGCGCAGGCCCTCTTGGAAGATCTCGGTCGCCGCCGAGTTGTAGCCGCCCGGCGCGCCGCCGCCGATATCGGACTGGTGGCCGCGGTTGCAGCAGAACGCGACCAGGCGATCATGCGCGAAGACCGGCCGCAAGATCACCCAGTCGGGGAGATGGTTGCCGCCGGCGACATAGGGATCGTTGAGGAGGAAGACGTCGCCCGGGTTGATGCGGCCGGGAAAGGCGGCGATCAGCGCGCGCGCGGCGAGCCCGCCGCCGCCGGTGTGGATCGGCAACCCGTCGGCCTGCGACAGGATCCAGCCCTCGGAATCGGTTATGAAGCAGGAGAAGTCATGGCCCTGGCTGAACAGCGGGCTCCGCGCGGTGCGCAGCATCACCCAGCCCATCTGCTGCGCGATGTGGTCGAGCCGGTTCTGCACCAGGGTGAGCGTGACGGGGTCGAGGCTCATGCGGCGCTCCCGGTGCCGAGATGGACGAGGTAGTTGCCGGCGCGGTCGATCACGAGCGTGTCGCCGACGCCGACCAGGATCGTCGTCGTCCGCTCCTCGACGACGAGCGGTCCCGCGATCCGGTGCCCGGGCGCGAGCGCGGGGCCGGCATGGATTGGCACCGTGCGCCAGCCATTCGTGGCGTCGAGCCAGACCCGGCGCTCCTCGCGCGGCACCGGCGCGCGCGCCGACGGCGCCGGCAAGGCGGGCGGCGGCACCGGCGGGCGCGCCATGCCGGTGACGCGGATCTTCACGATCTCGACCACCGATTCGGGCTGGCGGTGGCCGTAGAGCCGATCATAGGAGTCCTCGAACGCGGCGCGCACGCGGTCGGCATCGAAGCGCCCGTCGCCGTCGAGCGCGACGCGCACGTCCCATTGCTGGTTGCGGTAGCGGAGGTCGAGCGCGCGCTCGAAGCGCATCGCCGCGGCGGCGAATCCGTCGCGACCAAGCGCATGGCGCGCCTCGTCCTTGAGCGCGACGAAGCGCGCCTCGAGCGCCGCCCGGTCGACGGTCGCGAGCTCGGCGAGGTGGCTCCGCACATAGTCGTGGCGGACATCGGCGTGCAACATGCCGAGCGCGCAGAGGACGCCCGCGAGCCGCGGCACATAGACCGCGGGGCAGCCGAGCGCGCGCGCGACGGACACGCCGTGGAGCCCGCCCGCGCCGCCGCCGGCGACCAGGGTGAAGCGGCGCGGATCGAAGCCGCGCTGGATGCTCATGGTCTGCACCGCGTGCAGCATGCGCTGCTCGGCGACCTGGATGATGCCGGCCGCCGCCTGGTCGAGCGGGATGCCGAGCGGCGCCGCGACCTTGTCGCGCACCGCGCGCGCCGCGAGGTCGGCATCGAGCGCGAGGACGCCGCCGGCATAGAGCCCGGAACGGAGCCGGCCGAGCACGATCTCGGCGTCCGTCACGGTCGGATCGACACCACCCTGACCATAGGCCGCGGGTCCGGGACGCGCGCCGGCGCCGCGCGGGCCGGCGAACAGGACCCCGGCGCGGTCGACACCCGCGATCGCGCCGCCGCCGGCGCCGACGGTGTGCACCTCGACCGACGGCATCAACGTGTCGTAGCCGCCGATCGCGAGGCTGTCGGTCACCGGCACGGCGCCCTCGGACATCAGGACGACGTCGCAGCTCGTGCCGCCGATCTCGATGGAGATCAGATCGTCGCGCCCGAGCGCCTCGGCATAATGGCGGAGCGCGCCGACGACGGCGGCGGGGCCCGACAGGGTGAGCGCGGCCGGCGTGCGGCCGATCTCGTCGACGGAGGCGGTGCCGCCGTTGTTCTTGACCAGAAGAAGGGGCGTCGCGAGGCCGAGCTCGGCGAGCCGGCGCGCGAGGTCGCGGAGATAGGCGTTGAGCCGCGGCGCCACGTAGGCGTCGATCACGGTCGTCGAGACGCGCTCGTACTCGCCGGCGACCGGCGCGATCTCGCTCGACACCGAGACCCAGAGCCCGGGCCGCGCGGCGCGCACCTCTGCCGCCGCCGCCGCCTCGTGCACCGGATTGAGATAGCCGTTGAGGAAGCAGATCGCGACCGCCTCGACGCGCTCACGGCCGAACTCGGCGAGCGCCGCCGCGACGCTCGCGGGATCGAGCGGGGTGTGAACCGCGCCGTGACGGTCGATCCGCTCGCGCACCGGCAAACGGAGGAATCGCGGCACCAGCACCTCGGGATAGGGCGTGCGATGGTCCCACGGGTTCTTGCGGATGCCGCGCCGGATCTCGAGCGCGTCGCGGAACCCTTCGGTGCAGAGGAGGCCGACGCGGGCGCCGGTGTGCTCGAGGATGGTGTTGGTCGCGACCGTCGAGCCGTGGACGAGGAGCGCGGTGTGCGCGAGAAGCGCGCCGAGATCGCCGCCGATCTCGGCGGCGGTGCGTGCCAGCGCCTCGAGCACGCCCGCGGCCGGATCGTCGGGGCGCGACGGCGACTTGACGCTCCGAACCGCGCCGGCCGCATCGATCAGGACGACGTCGGTGAACGTGCCGCCGACATCGATGCCGACATGCCAGGGCGGCCGCGGCGGCGGAGGCGCGGGATCGGCCACGGGCTAGCGCGCGAACTCGCGCACGATCTCGAGCGCGAGGAGGCGGTTCTCGGGCAGGCCGCTGATCTGGATCACCGGCTCCTCGAGACCGGCGGCGAAGTAGCGCTCGAGTTGGTCGCGGCACTGGCGCGGCGTGCCGCCGACGGCGAAGGCATCGACCGCCTCGTCGGGAAGAAGCTGTGCCGCGCCGGCGAGGTCGTGCCGCGCGTTCGCGGCGATGATCGCCTCGTGGTCGATCGGGAGGCCCGAGGAGCGGATGTTCTCCGCATGCGGGCGCGAGCGGAACAGGAAGGCGAGCTTGGTGCGCAGATCGGCGCGCGCGTCGGTGCCGTTCTCCGAGACCGAGAAATAGATGAAGCCCGCCTTGCGCACCGCCGCCGGATCGCGCCCGACCGCGCGCGCGCCCTCGACCGCATGGGCGAGGCAGCGCTGCGTCGAGACCAGCGTCAGGCCGCCCGACAACAGGACGCCGTCGGCGATCTTTCCCGACAGCGCGAGCACCTGCGGCCCGGTAGAGGCGACATAGACGCGTAGCGGCCCCGACGGCTTGAAGTTGAGCCGCGCGCCCTGGAGCGAGAAGATCGTGCCGGTCATCGTCACCGGCTCGCCGTTCCACAACCGGCGGAGCGCCTCGACATATTCGCGGATGACGCGGACCGGTTTCTCGGGTGCGATACCCGATTCGGCGAGGTTCAGCATATTGCCGACCGAGACCGCGACGCCGACACGCCCCGGCGCCGCCTCGTCGAGGGTCGCGAGCGCCATCGCGGTCGGCGCCGGCGGCCACAACCACGGGCTGATGGCGGTCGGGATCAGCATCGCGCGGCGTGTCGCCATGGCGAAGGCCATGCACGACATCATCGCCTCGCGATAGCCCATGTGCTGGGCCATCCAGACGCTGTCGGCGCCGGCGTCCTCGCCGCGACGGGCGAGATCGATGGTCTCGCCCAGCGTGTCGAACCCGTCAAACTCGATCCCGATCCGCATCTCGTCTCCGCGCACCCCGCTCGCGGCACGATCGGATCATTAGCCGGGGCTGTCAACGCGCCGTGGCGACGGATTCGCGGCTACACAAGCGTGTGAGAGATCTTGGGTCTCGTCGGCCACGGGCCAATATCGGGGGAACGACGCCCCTGTCGGGAGGAACAAGATGCGAACCAAGAAGAAGCTCGGAACCGCCGCCCTCGTCGCCGTGCTGGCGGTCCTCGCCACCGCCGTCTCGGCCCAGGAGGCAGCGCTCGAGTGCAGTGCTGCGACCGTCGCGGAACGCCAGCGCCTCGGCCTCGGCCCGGATGCCGTCGAAAACGTCGTCCAGGCGCGCAATCCGTTCTCGTCTGAAGGGCCGTCCTTCACCGGCGCGCAGACCTATCTCTATCCGAAGGCGTGCCGCGGCTCGATCGTGATCGACACCACGCGCGGCTGCGCGATCGCCCAGGTCTACGCCCAGGGCGCCTGCACGGTGCCGGCGCGCCGCTGAGGCTCAGCGCGTCTCCGTCCAGCGGTGGTCCTTGAAGTCCTGGCGGAGCTGCATCTTGAGGAGCTTGCCGGTCGCGGTGTGCGGCAGCGCGTCGACGAAGACGACGTCGTCGGGGATCCACCACTTGGCGACCTTACCGTCATAGAACCGGATCAGCTCGTCGCGCGTGACGGCGGCATCCTTGCGCCGGACAACGACGAGTAGCGGGCGCTCGTCCCAGCGCGGATGCGGCACACCGACGACCGCCGCCTCGGCGACGCCGGGGTGGCCGAGCGCGATGTTCTCGAGATCGATGGAGCCGATCCACTCGCCGCCCGACTTGATCACGTCCTTCGACCGGTCGGTGATCTGGAGATAGCCGTCGCCGTCGATCGTCGCGACATCGCCGGTGGCGAACCAGCCGTCCGCGTCGTGCGCGCTCGAGACGCCTTCCTCGAAATAGCTCCGGCACACGCAGGGCCCGCGCACCTTGAGCTCGCCGAACGCGACGCCGTCCTGCGGCAGGTTCTCGTTCCCATCACCGACGATCTTCATCTCGACGCCGAATACCGGCCGACCGCAGCGGACCTGGCGCGCATATTCCGCCTCGGGCGTCTCGTCCATGCCGTGCTTCGGCGTATTGACGGTGCCGATCGGCGACATCTCGGTCATGCCCCAGGCGTGCAGCACCGTGACGTCATGGCGCTCGCGGAACTCGCGCACCATCGCAGGCGGTGCGGCCGAGCCGCCGATCACGACCCGCCGCAAGGGCGCGATCCCCTTGCCGCTGTCGCGGAGATGCGCGAGGAGGCCGAGCCAGACCGTCGGCACGCCGGCGGAGAAGGTGACGCCTTCGGCCGCGATCAGCGCCTGGAGGCTCGCGCCGTCGAGCGCGGCACCGGGGAAGACGAGCTTCGCGCCCACCATCGGCGCCGAATAGGGGAGACCCCACGCGTTGACGTGGAACATCGGCACCACCGGCAGGACCGTGTCGCGCGCGGAGAGGCAGAACGCATCCGGCATCGCCGAGGCGAGGCTGTGGATCACGGTCGAGCGGTGGCTGTAGAGGACGCCCTTGGGGTTGCCGGTCGTGCCCGAGGTGTAGCAGAGCGAGGAGGCGGTGCTCTCGTCGAGCGCCGGCCAGTCGAAGACATCCGACGCGGCCTCGACGATCTCCTCGTAGCAGAGGACGCCGGGAAGACGCGTCGCCGGCATATGCGCGCGGTCGGTCATGACGACGATCTTCGCCACCGACACGAGCCGGTCGGCGAGCGCCTCGACCAGCGGCACGAAGGAGAGCTCGACGAACAGCACCTTGTCCGCGGCGTGATTCGCGATATAGGCGACCTGGTCGGGGAAGAGCCGCGGGTTGATCGTGTGGCAGACCGCGCCCATGCCGGAGACCGCGAAATAGATCTCGAAATGGCGGAAACCGTTCCACGCCAGCGTGCCGACGCGGTCGCCGGGCGCGACGCCGAGCGCCCGGAGCGCATTGGCGAGACGGCGGGAGCGGGCATGGGCATCGCGGTAGTTGTAGCGGTGGATCGGCCCCTCGATGGTGCGCGAGACGATCTCGGTCCGACCGTGCAACCGGTCGGCATTGCGGATCAACGCGGCGATCGAGAACGCCGGCTGCATCATCAGCCCGTGCATGAGACCTCCCTCCACGCCGGATTCGGGTCCGGCGTTGTCGTTCGCATGGTAGCCGAACCCCTTCGAGCCGACGACCGGGCGCTGCTACAATGCCGCTACGATGACGACCCTCGGCACGGATCAGACGGCCCTGTTCAAGCTTTCGGGAGCGGTCGCGCTCGTCACCGGGGCATCGAGCGGGCTGGGCAGCCATTTCGCAACGACGCTCGCCCGCGCCGGCGCCCGCGTCGCACTCGCCGCCCGGCGGACCGACCGTCTCGCAGCGCTCGCCGCGGCGATCGGCGCGGCAGGCGGCACGGCGGTCCCGGTCGCGCTCGACGTCGCCGACGCGCCCGCGATCGCGCCCGCGATCGAGGTGGTCGAGCGCGCGCTCGGCCCGGTCGAGATCCTTATCAACAATGCCGGCATCGCGATCGACAAGCCGGTCCTTGAGGTGACCGAGGCCGACTGGGACGCCGTGATCGACACCAACCTCAAGGGGGGCTTCCTGGTCGCCCAGGCGGTCGCCCGCCGCATGGTCGCGACCGCGACGGCGGGGCGGATCGTCAACATCGCCTCGATCCTGGGCGCGACCGCCTCGCAGCGCGTCCAGGCCTATGCCGCCTCGAAGGCCGGGCTGATCCAGATCACCCGCACGCTCGCCGTCGAGCTGGCGCGCCACGGCATCCGGGTCAACGCGATCGCGCCCGGCTATGTCGAGACCGAGTTCAACCGCGACTTCCTCGCCGCCGCTTCCGACCGGCTGACCCGCCGCGTGCCGCTCCGCCGGCTCGGCCGGCCCGAGGATCTCGACGGCGTGCTCCTCCTCCTCGCCTCCGACGCGAGCGCCTATATGACCGGCGCCGTCGTCACGGTCGACGGCGGGATGAGCCTGTCGGCGCTGTGACACGAGACGAGAGGACCGCATGGATTTCTCGCTGCCGCCCGAGATCGACGCGCTCCGGCTCCGCATCCGCGACTTCGTCGCGACGCACATCCGCCCGCTCGAGGCCGACCGCGACAACTATGACGACCACGAGAACCTCCGCGAAGACGTGCTGCGCCGGACGCGCGCCAAGGCGAAGGCGGCGGGGCTCTGGGCGCTCCACATGCCGACCGCGCGCGGCGGCCAAGGCGTGCCGCTGATCGGCCTCGCGGCGTGCTACGAGGAGATGAACCGCTCGATCTTCGGGCCGGTCTCGTTCAACGCCGCCGCGCCCGATGACGGCAACATGATCGTGCTCGCGCGCGTCGCGACCGAGGCGCAGAAGGAGCGCTGGTTGCAGCCGATCATCGACGGCACGGTGCGGTCCTCCTTCGTGATGACCGAGCCGATGCCGGGCGCCGGCTCCGATCCGTCCGCCATGCAGACGACCGCGACGCGGAGGGGCGATGTCTGGGTCGTGAACGGGCGCAAGTGGTTCATCACCGGCGCCGGCGTGGCGCGGCACTTCATCCTGATCGCGCGCACCTCGGACGATGCGCGGCGCGGTCTCACCGCGTTCCTGTTCGATGCCGACCAGCCGGGCTGGCGGATCGCCCGCCGCATCCCAATCATGGGCCCGGAGGAGCACGGCGGGCACTGCGAGATCGTGTTCGAGGGGCTCGAGATCTCCGATTCGCAACGGCTGATGGAGGTGGGCGAGGGGCTCAAGCTCACCCAGATCCGGCTCGGCACCGCGCGCCTCACCCACTGCATGCGCTGGACCGGCATGGCCAAGCGCGCGCTCGAGGAATGCCTGCCCTATGTCCGCACGCGCCAGAGCTTCGCCGCCACGCTCGCCGACCACGAGGGCGTGCAGTGGATGCTGGGCGAGGCGGCGTTGCAGATCGAGATCGGCCGCCTCCTCACCATGCGCGCGGCCGCCCGGCTCGATGCCGGCGACTTCGCCCGCAAGGAGGTGTCGATGGCGAAGGTCGTGGTCTCGGAGGGGCTGCACAAGGCGATCGACACCGCGATCCAGCTGCTCGGCGCGCGCGGCTATTCGCGCGACACGCCGCTCGAGTGGATGTACCGCTATGCGCGCCAGGCGCGTCTCGTCGACGGCGCGTCGGAGGTGCACAAGATGGTGCTGGCGAAGACGCTCCTCGCCGAGGACATGGATTTCTGGGCGTGGGACAAGACGCCCTGATGGACACGGCGGCGCTCGCCGCGTTCGTGCGCGAGGCGGCGGCGGCGGACCGGGTCGCGATCACGCCGGGCACCCGGCTCTCGGGCGGCGCGATCCAGGAGAACATCGCGCTCACGGTCGCGATCGAGGGCGGCCCTCAGGCCGGCACGCACGCGCTCGTCCTCCGCGCGCCGGCGCGCGCCGCGGTGCCGGCGAGCCGCTCGATCGACCAGCAGTTCGCCTTGCTCGCCGCGGCGCACCGGGCCGGCGTGCCGGTGCCGGAGCCGCTCTGGTTCTCCGCCGATCCAGCGGTGATCGGGAGGCCCTTCTATCTCATGCGGCGGCTCGCCGGCATCGCGCTCGGAACGCGCGTCGTGCGCGACGGGCCGCACCCCGCGCTCGCCGCCGATCTCGCCACCGCGCTCGCATCGCTCCATCGCATCACGCCGCCGTCGCACGGCCTTGGGTTTCTCGAGGCACCCGCGCCCTCGCCCGCGCGCCATTGGCTCGTGCGGCTCCGCGCCTGGCTCGATGCGCTGCCCGAGCCGCATCCGGTGATCGAATGGGGGCTCCGCTGGCTCGAGACCCGCGCGCCAGCAAAAGCCGAGATCGTCCTCTGCCATCACGATTTCCGCACCGGCAACTATCTCGTCGCCGACGGCCGGCTCGCCGGCGTCCTCGACTGGGAGTTCGCCGGCTGGTCCGACCCGCACGAGGACATCGGCTGGTTCACCGCCAAGTGCTGGCGCTTCGGCGCCGACCGTCTCGAGGCCGGCGGCATCGAGGGCCGCGACGCGTTCTATGCCGCCTACACGGCACGGTCGGGGCGCGCGATCGAGGATGCGCGCGTGCGCTACTACGAGGTGATGGCGCATGCGCGCTGGGCGGTGATCGCGGCACAGCAGGCGATGCGCCACCGCTCGGGCGCGGAGCCGAGCCTCGAGCTCGCGCTGGTCGGCCGCCGCCTCGCCGAGCTCGAGCACGAGATCCTGGTCCTGACGGGAGAACGCTGATGCGCGACCGACCGACCGCGGCGGAGCTTCTCGCGATCGCGCGGACGACGCTCCTCGATGCGATCGTGCCGGCGCTGCCCGAGACGGCGCGCTACGAGGCGCGCATGGTCGCCGCCGCGATCGCGATCGCGCTCCGCGAGGCGGCGGCCGGCGGGGCGGCAGCGGAGGCCGAGCGCGATGGCCTCGCCGCGCTCTACGGCGAGGCGGTCGATGCGTCCGAGACGACCGAGACGGCGCTCCTCCGCCTCAACCGCCGGCTCGCCGCCGACATCCGCGCCGGCGCGTTCGAGCGCGACGGCCATGCGGCGGTGCGGGTGCGCGCCATCCTCGCCGCGGCGACCGCGGCGAAGCTCACCGAGTGCAACCCGGGCTATGCGCGCTGATGCCGCCCGGTGGCACTGTCCGCCGCGCCGTCGGCCGTGCATAATCCGGCCGAGGTCTCCGGTGTGACGATGATCGACATCCGATTCACGGTGCGGAACGCGGTCGGCCACGTGACGCTCGACCGCGCCGCGGCGCTCAATGCGCTGACCGAGGCGATGATCATCGCCTTCGACGATCAGCTCCGGCGCTGGCAGGACGATGCCGGCGTGCGGCGCGTGGTCGTGACGAGCGCCAACGCGCGCGCGTTCTGTGCCGGTGGCGACGTGCGGAGCCTCCACGCCCGCCGCGCCGAGGGCGCCGACGCGGTCGCCCGCTTCTTCCGCCACGAGTACCGGCTGAACGCGCGGATCCGGAGCTTCGCGAAGCCGATCGTGGCGCTGGTCGACGGCATCGCGATGGGCGGCGGGCTCGGCATCTCGGTTAACGGCCACCATCGCGTCGTCACCGAGCACGTCACGATGGCGATGCCGGAAACCGCGATCGGCTTCTTTCCCGATGTCGGCGCGACCGACTTCCTCGGCCGCTGCCCGGGGCGGACCGGCCTCTATCTCGCGCTCACCGGCGCGCGGATCGGCCCCGAAGATGCCTGCCATCTCGGGCTCGCGACGGCGTTCGTGCCGCGGGCGCGCCTCGCCGCGCTCGCCGACGCACTCGATGACGGCGACGGCGACCCGGGCGCGACGATCGCTCTTTTCGCGCTGCCGTCCGGCCCGGCACCGATCGCACTGCGGCGGACCGCGATCGATGCCGCGTTCGGCGCACCCTCGCTCGCTGCGGCGATCGACCGGCTCGGTGCGCGCGACGACGACTGGGCGCGCGAGACGCGGGCCCTCCTCGCGGCCGCCTCGCCGACCAGCCTCGCCGTCACCTGGGCGCAGTTCGCCGCCCCGCCCGAGCCCGATTTCCGCGCCGTGATGCGGCGCGAGTTCCGCATGGCGCGGCAGTTCTCGGCGCGGACCGACTTCGTCGAGGGTGTGCGCGCGGCCTTGGTCGACAAGGACCGGACGCCGCGCTGGGATCCGGCGACGCTCGATGCGGTGACGGCGAGCGAGGTCGCGCGCTATTTCGCGAGCCCGCCCGAGGGCGAGCTCGCCTTCGACTGACGACGCGGCACGGACGGGAGACGGCCATGGCGAATATCGGCTTCATCGGTCTCGGCAACATGGGCGGCCCGATGGCGCATAATCTCCGCCGCGCCGGCCATCTCGTGCGCGGCTTCGACATCGCGCCCGAGGCGGCGACGCGGGCGGCGGCGGGCGGGGTGCGGCCGTCCGATTCGATCGCCGATGCGTCCGCGGCGACCGAGGTCGTCGTCACGATGCTGCCGGCCGGGCCCGAGACGCGGGACGCCTATCTCGGCGCGGGCGGCATCCTCGCCAACGCGACGCCGGGGACGCTCCTGATCGATTCCTCGACCATCGACGTCGCGACGGCGCGAATCCTCCACGACGAGGCGGCCGCGCGCGGCTTCGCGATGGTCGATGCGCCGGTGTCAGGCGGCGTCGCGGGCGCGGCGGCCGGCACGCTCACCTTCATGATCGGCGGCAGCGATGCGGCGGTCGCGCGCGCGCGGCCCGTCCTGTCGGCGATGGGCAAGACCATCGTCCATGCCGGCGGGCCGGGCACCGGCCAGGCGGCGAAGATGTGCAACAACCTGATCCTCGGCGTTTCGATTATCGCCGTCGCCGAGGCGTTCACGCTCGCCGAGGCGGTCGGACTCGACGCGGCGCGGATGTTCGAGATCGTCGCCGCCTCGTCGGGCCAGTGCTGGTCGCTCACCAGCTATTGCCCGGTGCCGGGCCTCGTCCCGACCTCGCCCGCCAACCGCGACTTCGCCGCCGGCTTCACCGCGGCGATGATGCTGAAGGACCTCCGCCTCGCCGAGCGCGCGGCCGACGACACGGGCCGCGTCGCCCCGCTCGCCGCCGCCGCCGCGACCCTCTACCAGCGCTTCTGCGACCACGGCGAGGCCGGCACCGACTTCTCCGGCATCATCCGGATGATCGGTGCCGCGCGCCCCTGAGGCCTCGTAAGCCCCCGTCAGCCTTAGGCGCGACGGCGCCGGCGCGGCGCGAGGAGACCCGCCCCGCCGAGCGCGAACACGCCAAGCGCGAACACGCCGAGCGCAGCCGGCTCGGCCACGGTGAACCGGTAGATGTCGGTCGTGCCGCTCACCTCGTTCGCGACGAGGACGAGCGCGTCACCGATCGGGCTCTCCTGGGCGGCGATGAAATAGAGCCCCTCCGGCCCGAGATGGCCGAACGCATCGACCGGCAGGTTGTCGTTGCGATAGGTCGCGAAGACCGGATTGAACGGATCGGTGATGTCGGAGACGAGGACGCCGCCGATCCGCTCGAGGCCGATGAAGGCATAGACGCTGCCGCCGATCTCGCCGACCACGACGCCCTCGGGCTCGGGGCCCTTGTTGTCGCTCCGGCCGTCGAACGAGGCGACGGTGCCGTCGGAGTTGAAGATGGCGGCGAACTCGGCCGCGGTCAGCCGCTCGATGAAGTCGGCGGAATCCCAGACCAGGGTGCCGTTCTCGTCGCGGATCGAGACCGAGCGGCCGCCATAGGTGAACAGCGTCTCGAACTCGCCGTCGCCGCCCTTGCCCTCCTGGTTGGTGATGATGAGCCGGCCGAGATTGGCGTTCTGCTTCAGCGTCGCCGCGTTCGGGAACGCGGTCGGGTCGAGGACGACCGAGGCGGCGCCGACCCGGGCTTCCTCGCTGAAGCCGGTATAGTCGCGCGCATCGCCCTCGTTCGCGGTCACCAGATAGGTCTTGCCCTGGTGCTCGAACGCCGCGATCGCGTCGGGCTGGTAGAGCCCGCGCACCGGCCAGTTCCGGATGTTGATCGCCGGGCCGTTCGACGGGCCGTCGCGGTCGGAGGCATCGAGCGCGTTGCCCGGCGCGTTGAAGTCCTTGGCGCCGAGCGTCGTGATCGCGGTCACGGTCGCGGTCGCGATGTCGATCTTGGCGAGCGCGTTGTTCTCCTGGAGCGTGACCCAGGCCGTCGCGCCGTCTTTGGAGACCGCGATGTACTCGGGCTCGAGATCCTGGGCGACGGTCGCGTTGGGCCCGAAGATACGCACGCCCGCAGCGCGGAGCGCCGCGGCCTGGCCGTTGAACGCCGCGAAGCCCGCCGTCGCGACGGTCGCGGACGGGATTCCGCCCGCGATGTTGATGATCGAGACCGAGCCCTCCGGATCGAGGCTGGACGCCTGGTTGTAGGAATTGGGCTCGCCCTCGTTCGCGGTCAGCACCTTGGTGCCGTCGGGCGTGAAGGTGACCATGTCGGGGAGCGCGCCGACCTGGACCGCGCCGAGGAAACCGCCGGCGGCGCTGTAGAACGCCACCTTGCCGGGGTCCTGGCGCACCGTCCCTTCGACCGCGACCGCGACGATGCCGTTCTTGACCGCGACGCTGTTCGGGTTGCCGACACCGGTCGTGTCGACGCTCGGCTTCAGGCTGCCGAGCTTCACCGGGGCGTAGGGGTTGGCGATGCTGACGACATCGACCTCGCCGGTCGCGCCGTTGGCGATGAAGGCCCGGCGGGTGGCCGGGTCGTAGGCCGGGATCTCGGCGCCGCCGGCGCCGGTGCCGGCGCTGAACGTGCCGAGACGTTCGAGCATCGGGCCCGACGCGGCCGGGGCCGCGACCGTCAACGCGAGCGCGGCCGCGACCGCCGCGCGTGCAAGAAACTGCATCCCTCCCTCCTCGTTCGACGCAGACGGACGCCGGCGCGCCGCGTCCACCCGCGCGGCGCCCGTCGTCCACACCCACCCCATCGCGGCCAGAGCCTAGTGGCCGCATGTGACGGTTTGGCGTCGGTTCGGCTGCGGTGCGGCGTTGAAACGCCCGGACGGCGTCGTTACGATCGGATCAGAACGAGGGTTCGGCTCAGCCCGGACCGCGATCGAGGAGCGCGATGGTGGCGACGCCGACGACCACGACCCTGACGGTGGCCGGGTGCAAGACCCATCTCCGCCGCGCCGGCCGCGGCCGGCCGGTGCTGTGGCTCCACGGCGGCGGCGGGGTGACGGCCTGGGCGCCGTTCATGGACCGTCTCTCGGACAGCTACGAGCTGATCGTGCCCGACCACCCGGGCTTCGGCCGGAGCGACATGCCGGCCTGGCTCGATGACATCGAGGACTGCGCGTTCTTCTATCTCGACCTGATCGAGGCGCTCGGGCTCGAGCGCCTCCACCTCGCCGGCAACGCGATCGGCGCCTGGATGGCGGCCGAGCTCGCGATCCGCGACACGAGCCGACTCGCGACGCTGACGCTGGTCGGTGCGGCCGGCATCCGCGTCAAGGGCGTGCGCAAGGCCGATCCGTTCATGATGTCGGAGGAGGAGCACGTGCGCGCGCTCTTCCACAACCCGTCCTTCGCCGAGGCGCGGCTCAAGGCCAAGCGATCCGAGGAGGAGGAGGACATCGCGCTCCGGAACGAGTTCACCTTCGCCCGGCTCGCGTGGGAGCCGCGCTTCTTCAGCCCGCATCTCGAGAAGTGGATTCACCGCATCAAGCTGCCGACGCTGATCGTGTGGGGCGAGGGCGACAGAATGTTCTCGGTGCCGCACGCCGCGGCGTGGCACAGGCTGATCGCCGGATCGCGGCTCGAGATCTACGCGCAATGCGGGCACCTGCCGCATATCGAGAAGGCCGATCAGTTCGTCGCGACCTTCACGCGCTTCGCCGAGGAGAAGAGGTCATGAAGTTCTGTCTGTTTCACCTGATGCCCTATGGCGCGCTCGACCTGAGCTATACGGAGAAATATCCCTCGGCGTGGACGTCCTTGCCCAATTCCTATTACGACCCGAAGAAGGGCCATCACTACTACAACCGCTATCTCGACGAGCTCGAATACGGCGACGAGCTCGGCTTCGACGCGCTCTGCGTCAACGAGCATCACCAGACCGCCTATGGCCTGATGGCGATGCCGGGCGTGATCGCGGGCGCCTTGTCGCGGCGGACCAAACGGGCGCGGATCGCCGTCCTCGGCCGCGCGCTGCCCTTGATCAACAACCCGCTGATGGTCGCCGAGGAGTTCGCGATCCTCGACAACATCACCGCCGGCCGTCTGATCGCGGGCTTCGTGCGCGGCGTCGGCATCGAGTACCACACGACCGGCGTCAATCCCGGCTTCTCGCACGAGCGCTTCCACGAGGCGCATGACCTCATCGTCCAGGCGTGGACGCGAACCGGCCCCTTCGCCTTCGAGGGCAAGCACTATAATTTCGAGTACGTGAACCTGTGGCCGCGCCCCTACCAGGCGCCGCATCCGCCGATCTGGATTCCCTCGCAGGGCTCGACCGAGACGATCGAGTGGGCCGCACACCCCGATCGCCGCTACACCTATCTCCAGACCTTCAGCGCCGTCGACACCGTCAAGCGCTTCCACCACGAATACATGGACACCGCCGCGCGCTACGGCTACACGGCCTCCCCCGATCAGCTCGGCTGGGCGGTCCCGGTCTATGTCGCCGAGACCGACGAGATCGCCTACCGCGAGGCCGCGCCCCACATCGAATCGCTCTACAACAAGTTCCTGCGTATGCCGATGCCGTTCCTGCTGCCGCCCGGCTACACCTCGTTCAACTCGATGAAGCGGCTGCGCTCGATCCGGCGCGGGACGACCGGCGGCGAGCTGCCGACGGCCAAGGACTTGATCAAGCGCGGCATGATCATCTGCGGCAGCCCGGCGACGGTGCGCGAGACCTTCGAGCAGCACCAGAAAGAGATCGGGTTCAACCTCCTCATCTCGATGTGCCAGTTCGGCACGCTGCCGGCCGACCTCACGCGCAAGAGCATGACGCTCTTCGCCAAGGAGGTGATGCCCTATCTCCGCGACAAGGTGCCGCCGGCGCAGATGCGCAGCGCGACCGCCGCCGCCGAGTAGCGCGACCGCCCGGACTAGCGCCGGTGCGTGCACGGCTCGCCATCGGTCTCCTGTCGACGGCCGAGGCGCTCGGGTGGATCGGCCGCGAGGCCGGCGTCTTCGCCCGCCTCGGCGTCGATCTCGAGATCGTGCGGACGGAGACGACGGGCCCCGTCGCCGCCGCCGGGCTCGCCGACGGCGCGTGGGACTTCGCCGATGTCGGCGCGGCGCCGATCGTCGAGGCGAATTTCCAGGGCCGCGACACCGTCGTCGTGCTCGCGGCCGAAGCCTATGGCGCGCTCTTCCTGGTCGGGCGCGCCGGCATCGACCGGCCGGAGGCGATCGTCGGCGGGCGCGTCGGCGTCCTGTCGCGCGGCGGCCAGATGGAATTGTCGGCGATCGCGATCCTCTCCAAGTGGGGCATCCGCGACCGCGTGCGGATCGAGGTGCTGGGCACATCGAGCCGCATCTACGACGCGCTCGCCATGGGCGCGATCGAGGCCGGCATGCTGACCGCGGACTTCCGCTTCTGGGGCGCGCGCGACCACGGCATGCACGCGCTCTCGAATGTCGGCGAGGAATTCCGCCATGTCGGCCCGTGCCTTGCCGCGAGCCGCGCCTTTCTCGACCGCGAGCATGCGACCGCGGCGGCGACCGTCCGCGGCTTCGTCGAGACCATCCATGTGTTCAAGACCGAGCGCGCGCGCGTGATGCCGATGCTGTCGCGCTATCTCGGGATCGACGATGCGGCCGTCGTCGCCGCGATCCACGACTTCTACGCCGCGCGCTTCCAGCGCGTGCCGGTGCCGCCCGAAGATGGCCTCCGCCATCTGATCGAGACCTATGCGCCGCTCTATCCCGACGCCGGGACGCGCACGCTCGCCGACGTGACGGCGCCGGAATTCGTCGCCTCGCTCGTCGCCGAGGGAGCGATCGCGCGGCTCTACGGCGCGGGCTGAGGCGGTGGCGATGTCGGACGGCCCCGTCTACACCTTCCGTCGCCTCCATCCCGCCGACGTCGCCCTGCTGAAGGCGCTCAACGCGATGTTCGCGGCGGCGTTCGAGGATCCCGACAACTACGCGGGCGCGATACCACGCGACGACTATCTCGCGGCGCTCCTCGGCAAGACGCACTTCATCGCCGTCGTGGCACTCGCCGGCGAGACCGTGGTCGGCGGCCTCACCGCCTATGTGCTCGAGAAGTTCGAGCAGGAGCGCCGCGAGGTCTATATCTACGACCTCGCTGTGCTCGAGGTGCATCGGCGGCGCCGGATCGCGACCGGCTTGATCGGCGCGCTTCGCGCCATCGCGGCCGCGCTTGGCGCCTATGTGATCTATGTCCAGGCCGATCTCGAGGACGCGCCGGCGATCGCGCTCTACGCGTCGCTCGGCACGCGCGAATCGGTGCTTCATTGCGACATCGCGGTCGACGACGAAACGCCCTGAGCGGGCGGCTCGATCGGCGGCGCTAGCGCTGCGGGCGGAGCCGCGCGAGCGCCGCCGTGATCGCGGGCCAGTCGTTCGGGATCACGTTGAACACCGCCTCGCGGTCGGTCACGGCGGCGACGAAGTCGAGCCGCATGTAGTCGGCGATGATCGCATCGAGCCTTCCGTCGAGCCGCGTCGAAGCGGGATCGAGCGTGGTGACGACGCCGAGGCCCGACGGCTCGGCCGGGATCGTGAACACCGCGAGATCGGGCCGGTGCTCGCGCAACAGCGGGATCACCTTCCATGTATCGCCGGTCCAGAACGTCGACCGGCGCTCGCGCGCGGCCGTATGGGCATCGAGCGGCAGGCAGTCGTGGAACACGACCACGGTCTCGGGGCGCGACCAGCGTTCGACGTTGAGGAAGTCGCGGAGCGCCTGGTCGAAGGTGTGCAGCCCGTCGATGAAGGCGAGCTCGACGGGGCGGCCGTCGAACACCGAGGCGAGATCGTGGGTCGCGAAGAAGCGGTCGCTCGGCTCGGCGAAGATGCGGGTCTCGGCGCTGAGCGCCTCGGCGAGCTTGGGGTCGGGGGCGATGCCGATCGCGCGCGTCGGCGGGCGCGCCTGGACGAGCGAGCGCCCGGTCGCGATCCCGATCTCGACATAGGTCGCCGGCGCGAGGTGGGCATGGAAGCGCCCCAGCACGGCGAGATAGTCGTCGCCCGGCATGCCGATCTTGGCCAGCATTCGGTGCGCGTGGTGACTGTCGGGATCGACGGCGAGCGCGCGGCGGCAGGCGGCGACGGCCTCATCGGTGCGCGCCAGCGCATTGAGCGCGAGCGCGCGCTGGCTGTGGATGATCGTGACCGTCGGAAGCTTCGGCTGCACGCGGTCGAGGAGCGCGAGCGCGTCGGCCCAGCGTTCGCGCCCGAGATGGATCATCGCCAGGAAATGGCCGGTCTGCGCATCGTCGGGGTGCGCGGCGAGCACGGTCCGATAGGCGCGCTCGGCCTCGTCGAGCCGGCCGGCGCGGTGATGGGCCACGCCGGTGTTAAGGATAGCCGCAGGGTCCATGCGGCGAGGCTATGCCGGCGAGGCCCCCGCGAGCAACGGCGATGACCAAGGCGGCCGGGCGGGTATAGAGTGGCACCCGATCAGCCTTCCGAGGCCACGGCATGGACCAGCGCATTATCGACCTCTACGACGAGTACACGCACCGGCCGCTCGACCGGCGCGTGTTCCTCCGCCGGCTCGCCGATCTCGCCGGCGGCACCGCCGCGGCGATCGCGCTCCTGCCGCTCCTCGAGAACAGCTATGCGTTCGCCGCGACCATCGCGGCCGACGATGCGCGGCTCGCGGCGGAGCGGGTGCACTATCCGGGTGCGACCGGGCCGGTCACGGGCTATCTCGCGCGCCCGCGGGCGGAGGGCCGGCGCGGCGCGGTGATCGTGATCCACGAGAACCGCGGCCTCAACGCGCACATCGAGGACGTCGCCCGCCGCGTCGCGGTCGCCGGCCATGTCGCGCTGGCGGCCGATCTCCTGTCGCCGTCGGGCGGAACGCCGGCCGACGCGGACGCCGCGCGCGATGCGATCGGCAAGCTCGACGGCGCCGCGACGGTGCGGAACCTCGTCGCCGCGGTCGCCTGGCTCAAGGCCCGCGCCGATTCGAACGGCCGAGTCGGCGCGGTCGGGTTCTGCTGGGGCGGCGGCATGGTCAACCGGCTCGCCGTCGCCGCCCCCGATCTCGCCGCGGGGGTCGTCTTCTACGGCCTCTCGCCCGCGGCCGAGGACGCGGCCAAGATCAAGGCGCGGATGCTGATGCACTACGCCTCGAACGACGACCGGATCAACGCGACCGTGCCCGGCTACGAGGCCGCGCTCAAGGCCGCCGGCGTCGCGCACAGCATCCACCATTATCCGGGAACCCAGCACGCCTTCCACAACGACACCGCCGGTGAGCGCTACAATGCCGCGGCAGCGCGGCTCGCCTGGGAACGCACGATCGCGTTCTTCCAGGCGACGCTCGCGGGCTGAGGCGGCGCACCGAGCAAGGAGCCAGTCCGATGTATATCCGCAATGCCTGGTACGTCGCGGCCTTCCCGCGCGAGGTGGGCGAGCGCCCGCTCGCGCGCACCCTCCTCGACGAGGCGGTCGTCCTGTGGCGGCTGCCGGACGGGCGCCCGATCGCGCTCGAGGACCGCTGCTGCCACCGCTCGCTGCCCTTGTCGATGGGCCGCGTCGTCGGCGACCGGCTGCAATGCGGCTATCACGGGCTCGAGTTCGACGCCGCCGGCACCTGCGTGCGCGTGCCCGGCCAGGCGACGATCCCGCCCGGCGCCCGGGTGCGCGCCTTTCCCTGCGTCGAACGCTGGGGCTTCATCTGGTTCTGGCCGGGCGATCCGGATGACGCCGACCCGGCCTTGATCCCGAACTGGTGGTGGGCCACGCATCCGGACTGGGCGATCAATCCCGGGCCGGTGTTGTATGTGCGCTGCAACTACCAGTTGATCACGGACAATCTCCAGGACCTGTCCCACCTCGCCTATGTGCACACCCGGACGATCGGCACCGGGGCGATCGTCGACTTCCCGGTCAAGACCGAGCGCGAGGATGGCCTCGTCCGGTCGACGCGCTGGACCGTCGACAGCCCGGCGCCGCCCTTGTTCGCGACGGCCAGCGGCTATGGCGACCGGCCGGTCGACCGCTGGCAGATCGTCGAGACGACGCCGCCCTGCCACACTTTGATCCATGCCGGCTGCGCGCTCGCCGGCGTCGCCGACCGTTGCGGCCCGCCCGACGGCGCCGGGATCCACATCAAGGTCCTCAACGCGCCGACGCCCGAGACCAGCGGCGCCAGCCATTACTTCTACGCCCATTGCTGGAACTTCCGGCAGCACGATGCCGACCTGAAGACCCTGATGTTCGACGAGTTCAAGAAGACCTTCGAGGAGGATGTCGACCTGCTCGCGGCGCAGCAGGCGATGCTCGACCGCGCCCCCGGCGCGACGCAGATCGACATCAACGTCGACGCACCGGGGCTCGCCTGCCGGCGCATGGTCGCCGCGGCGATCGCGGCCGAGGCCGACGCAGCGCCCCGTCGCGCCTGAACCGGCGCCCGAGGGGGCGACAGGACGCAGCGGTTTTTCTAGACTGGCGCCGATCGCAGCCGACCCGCGCCGAGCCCGGCCGGGTCATGACGGGAGACCGGGAATGTTCCTGCGGAATTACTGGTATGTCGCCGCCTGGGACCGTGAGGTGGTGCGCAAGAAGTTGATGCGTCGCACGCTTCTCGGCGAGCCGGTGGTGCTGTTCCGGCGCGAGGATGGAACCCCGGCGGCGCTCGAGGATCGCTGCTGCCACCGCCATGCGCCGCTGTCGGCCGGCAAGCTCCTCGGCGACAATATCGAGTGCCCGTATCACGGCTTCACCTATGACCCGACCGGCCAGTGCATCCGCATCCCCGGCCAGAGCGCGATCCCGCCTGCCGCCAGGGTCCGGAGCTATCCGGTGGTCGCGAGGAACCGCTGGATCTGGATCTGGATGGGCGATCCCGCGCTCGCCGATCCGTCCAAGATCGAGGACTTCCACTGGCTCGACGATCCGGCGTGGGCGGCCGACGGCGAGCTCCTTCACCTCGAGGGCAACTACGTCCTCCTGGTCGAGAACCTGCTCGACCTGTCGCACCTCACCTTCATCCATCCGACGACGCTCGGCACCGATGCCATCGCCGAGACACCGATGAAGCACGAGCGCAACGGCAGCCGGGTGAAGGTGACGCGCTGGATCATGGATCGCCCGCCGCCGCCCTTCTTCCAGCGCGCGGGCGGGCTGGTCGACAACATCGATCGCTGGCAGATCATCGAGTTCGCGCCGCCCGCCTTCGTCAAGCTCGACGTCGGCGGCGCGATCGCCGGCACCGGCGCGATCGACGGCAACCGGTCCAAGGGCATCACGATGCGCAACATGAACGCCATCACGCCCGAGACCGAGACGACGACGCACTATTTCTGGGCGCAGGCGCACAATTTCCGCACCAACGACCCGACGATAACCCGGCTTCTCGTCGACCAGGTGCACACCGCATTCAACGAGGACCTCGCGATCATCAAGCTGCAGCAACAGAACATCCTGACCCGCCCGGATGCGCCGCGCATCGACATGAACCACGACGCGGGCGGCGTGCAGGCGCGGCGGATCATCGACCAGCTCCTCGCCGAGGAGCAGGCCGCGACGCGCCGGCCGGTCGCCGCGGAGTAGCCGCAACACCGGCGCGATGGCCCGTGGCACCCTCGTTCTGGTGGTCGGACCGTCGGGGGCCGGCAAGGACAGCCTGATCGACGGCGCCCGCCGGCGGCTCACCCCCGGCGGGCGCTTCGTTTTCGCACGCCGCGTCATCACGCGCGGCGCCGAGGCGGGTGGCGAGGCGCACGAGGCGGTCGAAGCCGCAAGCTTCGCCGCGCGCCGCGCAGCCGGTGATTTCCTCCTCGACTGGTCGGCGCACGGCTTCGACTACGGCGTTCCCATCGCGGTCGAGCGCGATCTCGCCGCCGGCCGCCATGTCGTCGCCAATGTCTCGCGCGGCGTGATCGCGGCGGCCGCAGCGCGCGCCACGCCGGTTCTCGTCGTCGAGGTGACGGCGCCGCCCGAGGTCCTCGCCGGCCGCCTCGCCGCGCGCGGGCGCGAGGACGCGGCCGACGTCGCAAGCCGGCTCCGGCGCGAGGGCGCCCGGGTCCCGGCCGGAATCACCCACGTCGTCGTGGTCAACGACGGCACCCTCGAGGACGGCATCGACCGTTTCATCGCCGCGCTCGACGCGATCGCATAGCGGCACGCGACTGAAGAACAATCGCGCCCGATGCGGGCGGGGGGGCCGAAACGAAACCGGGCGCCTCGCGGCGCCCGTTCCGTGTGTCGTTCCCGGATGGGAGGGTGCTATTCCTCGCGGCGGATGCCGAGGAACTGCAGGAGCAGCATGAACAGATTGATGAAGTCGAGATAGAGCCGGAGCGCGCCCGAGATCGAGAGCTTCGACATCGTCTCGCTGTCGTAGTGCTCCGAGTACATGTTCTTGATGTCCTGGGTGTCGTAGGCGGTGAGCCCGACGAACACGAGGACACCAATCACCGAGATCGCGAACTGGAGCGCCGACGAGCCGACGAAGATGTTGACCAGCGAGGCCAGGATCACGCCGATCAGGCCCATGATCAGGAACGAGCCCCACTTCGACAGGTCGCGCTTGGTCGTGTAGCCGTAGAGGCTCATCGCCGCGAAGGTTCCGGCGGTGATGAAGAACACCCGCGCGATGCTCTGGCCGGTGAACACGATGAACGCGCTCGCCAGGGACAGGCCCATCAGCGCGGCGAACACCCAGAACATCGTGTGCGCGGTCGAGGCCTTCATCTTCTCCAACTTGGACGAGAAGAAGAACACGAATACGATCGGCGCCAGTATCACGACCCACTTGAGCGGCGTGCCGAAGATCGCGGCCGAGAGTGCCGGCGTCGCGGCGACCAGATAGGCGACGATGCCCGTCAGCGCCACGCCGGAGGCCATGTAGTTGTAGACGCGGAGCATGTAGCTCCGCAGCCCGGCGTCGACGACGGCTTGGTCGGCCGTGGTCCCGACGCGCGTGTAGTATCTTTTCCCCGTTTCAACCGCCATCGAAGCCCTCGTTCGTAGATGGGTCAGAAGTGCCCTTTACTTAGGAAAGTACCGGGGTAAAATCAAGTGCTAGAACCCGCCGTCCAAGCCCATGACGCTTAAGGGTTTCTCAACAACGGCGCCGGCTTCTGGCCAAGCGCCCGCCAGGTGCCGACGAGGCCCATGCCGATGGTGAGCGCGCCGCACAGGAAGGCGGCGGCGGCGACCAGCCCGGGCAGGAACACCCAGTCGAGCCGCATCACCTGGGTCACCACCGCCCAGGCCGCGATCGAGCCGAGGATGCCGGCGACGATCGCCGTCGCGAGGCCGAGGATGCCGTACTCGACCAGGAAGCTCCCGAGGATGCGCCCCCGCGTCGCGCCGAGGACCTTGAGGACGACGGCGTCATAGACCCGTCGCCGGTGGCTCGCGACGATCGCGCCGGCAAGCACCAGCGTGCCGGCGACCAGCGTGATCGCGGCGGTGAACCCGACCGCCGCGGCGAGCTTGTCGAGGACGCTCGCCACCGTCTGGAGCACGTCCTTGACCCGGATCGCGGTGACGTTGGGAAAGCGCTCGGTCACCACGCGCTCGATCGCGAGCTCGGCATCGGGATCGGCGTGGACGGTCGCGAGCCAGGTCTGCGGCGCCGCCTCGATCAACCCGGGCGACAGGACGATCGCGAAGTTCATGCGGAGCGTTCCCCACTCGACCTCGCGCAGATTGGCGATCCGGGCGGTGATGTCGCGCCCGAGGACGTTGACGGTCATCGTGTCGCCGACCGCGAGCCCGAGCCCCTTGGCGCCCTCGGCGGTGAACGACAGGAGGGGCGGACCACGATAGTCCTCCGGCCACCAGGTGCCGGCGACGACCTTGGCGTCGTCGGGGCGTCCGCGCGCCCAGGTGACGCCGCGGTCGCCGCGGAGCATCCAGGCCGTCTCTGGCGCCACGGCCATGTCGTCGGCGGCGCGGTCGTTGAGCCGGGTGATGCGCCCGCGCAGCATCGGCAGGCTCTGGAGCGCGCGGAAGCCGGGTTGCGCCCGGACCAGCGCCTCGAAGGCCTGGTGCTGGTCGGGCTGGATGTCGACGAAGTAGAAGCCGGGCGCGCGGTCGGGGAGCGTGGCGTCGATCTGGTGCGCGAGATTGCCCTGGATCGAGGCGACGGTGACCAGCACGGTGAGCCCGAGCCCGAGCGAGACGACGATGCTGCCGGTCGCCGCGCCCGGCCGGTGCAGATTGGCGAGCGCGAGGCGAAGACCGGTGCGGCGCCCGGCCGGCACGCGGCGCGCGAGCGCGGTGATCAGGAGACCGGCGAGACGGAACAGGACGAGCGCCGCCGCGGTCCCGGCGACGAACCAGAGGGCGAGCCGGCGGTCGGGCGCGCTCGCGACGCCGAGCGCGGCGAGCGCGAACCCGGCGGCGAAGGTCAGGACGACGAAGACCGGCCGCGGCCAGGCCCGCATCGGGCGAACGAGCGCCCGGAACAGCGTGCCCGGCGGCACCTCGCAGGCCTGCGCGATCGGCCACACCGAGAACGCGAGCGCGACCAGGATGCCGAACAGCGCCGCGATGGCGAGGGGGCCGCCATAGACCCCCGCCTCGGCCGGCAGGTTCATCGCCTGGGCGAGCGGGCCGGCGGCCAGAAGCGGCAGCGCGGCGCCGATCGCGAGCCCGATCGCGATGCCGATCGCGGCCATGACGAGGATCTGGACGAGATAGACGCCGAACACGAGCGGCGCCGTCGCGCCGAGGCACTTGAAGGTCGCGATCGTCGCGGTCTTGCCGGCGAGGAAGTGGCGCACCGCGTTGCCGACGCCGACACCGCCGACGACCAGTGCGGTGAGGCCGACCAGCGTCAGGAACAGCGTCGTGCGCTCGACGAAGTGGCTCACCTGCGGCGCCGCGTTGGTGCGGTCGCGCACCTGCCACCACGCGTCGGGGAAGGCGCGCGCGAGTGTGGTGCGGAACGCGGCCGGGCTCTCGCGCTCGGGCAGGCGGAGCTGGTAGCCGTACCAGATCAGGCTGCCGGGCTGGACGAGCCCGGTCGCGGCCATGCTGTCGAGGCCGACCAGTATGCGCGGTCCGAGCGCGAGCGCCTGCGCCGAGGTGGCGCGGTCGGGCTCGTTCTCGACGATGGCGCGGATCTCGTAGCGCGCCGATCCGATCTGGATGCGCCCGCCGAGCGCGATGCCGAGGCGGCGAAGAAGCGCGTCCTCGACCGCGGCGCCGTGGACGCCGTCGCGCTGGGCGAAGATTTCGGCCGGCGGGCGCGCCGGCGCGAGCCGGAGCGCGCCGTAGAGCGGATAGAGCGCATCGACCGCCTTGAGCTCGACCAGCGAGCGGTTGTCGCCGGCCTCGGGCCGCGCCATCGCCCGCAACGTCATCGAGCGCGATACCGTGCGGCCGTCGTCCAGGAAGGCGCGGTGCGCGTCGGTCAGATCGCGGTGGATCATGCGCAGCATCACGTCGCCGCCGAGGAGCGACTGGCCTTGCGATTCGAGGCCGCGCCCGATCGCGGCGGCGATCGAGCCGACGGCGGCGATCGCGGCGACGCCGAGCGCGAGACAGGCGAGGAAGATGCGGAAGCCCTTGGCGCCGCCGCGCAGCTCGCGCCGCGCGATCGTCCAGGCGAGCGCGGCCATGGTCAGGCCCCGCGACCGGCGGCGTCGAAACGGCGATCGACGTCGCCCGCGATCAGCCCGTCGGCGATGCGGAGCTCGCGGTCGCAGCGCCGCGCGAGCTCGGGGTTGTGGGTGATGAGAACGAGCGTCGTGCCGGTCCGCGCACGGAGCGCGAACAGGAGATCGATCACCTGGTCGCCGGTGGCGCCGTCGAGATTGCCGGTCGGCTCGTCGGCGAGGAGGAGCTTCGGCGCCGGCGCGAAGGCGCGCGCGAGCGCGACGCGCTGCTGCTCGCCGCCCGAGAGCTGGCCGGGATAGTGGCCGAGGCGCTGCTCGAGCCCGACCGCGACGAGCCCGGCGCGGGCGCGCTCGAAGGCGTCGCGGGCGCCGGCGAACTCGAGCGGGATCGCGACGTTCTCGAGCGCGGTCATGGTCGGCACGAGGTGGAAGTTCTGGAACACGATGCCGACCGTTCGCCGGCGGAACAGGGCGAGACCGTCCTCGTCGAGGCGGCCGAGATCGACGCCGTCGATCGCGACCGCGCCCGTGGTCTGGCGCTCGAGCCCGCCCATCACCATCATCATGGTCGACTTGCCCGAGCCGGACGGGCCGACCACGGCCACGGTTTCGCCGTGATCCACACGCAGGCTCACGCCGCGAAGGATATTGACGGGGCCCGCCGCGCTCTCCAGCCTTAGATGCACATCGTCAAGGAGGATCATCGGCGTGGGGACCGATCCGTCGTCGCGCATGCTCCGCTCCGTAGCCCTCTTCCCTGCGCCCGCCCGGATGCGGCGGGGCCGCGGCGCGCACGCACGTCCTCTATCACGTCCTCTATATGGCGCCCTGACCCGGTTTTTCTATGCCTTCGCGCTGGTCCTCTCCATGATCCCGGCCGGGGCGGCGGCGGCCGAGCCTGTCCGGATCGCGATCCTCGGCGATTCGATCGCGGCCGGCTTCGGGCTCGCGCCCCGCGATGCGCTCGATTCGCAGCTCGCGCGCGCCCTCGGCCAGTCCGGCCACAGCGTGCGGGTGATCAATGCCGGGGTCTCGGGCGACACCACCGCCGGCGGGCTCGCCCGGCTCGACTGGATGCTCGCCGACCGGCCCGCGATTGTGATCGTCGAGCTCGGCGGCAATGACGGGCTCCGCGGCATCGACCCGCGCGCGAGCGAGGCCAATCTCGATGCGATCGTCGCCCGGCTCAGGCGCGAGAACATCCGCGTGCTCCTCGCCGGCATGCTGGCGCCGCCCAATCTCGGCCCCGAATACGGCGCCGACTTCAACGCCGTCTTCCCGCGCGTCGCCGCGCGCCACGGCGTCGCGTTCTATCCCTTCATCCTCGAGGGCGTGGCCGCCGATCCGGCGCTCAACCAGCCCGACGGAATCCACCCCAACGCGCGCGGCGTGCGCGTGATCGTCGAGCGGCTGTTGCCGCACGTCGAGCGGTTTCTGCCCCCGCCCCGCCAGGGCTGACCGACAGAAGAGGCGCTTATGGACACGACGACGACCGCCTTCCGCCTCGCGCATGCCGCCGGCGGCGCGTGGAGCGAGATGACGGAGGCCTGCCTCCTCCAGCTCGCGCCGCTGCCGCAGGGTCTCAATCTCGGCTTCGTCTATGTCACCGACGCGCTCGACAGCGACCTCGAGCGCATCACGGCGCGGCTCAGCGAGAAAACCGGGATCGCGAGCTGGGTCGGCACGATCGGCTTCGGCATCTGCGTGACGGGCCGCGAATATTTCGACAAGCCGGCGATGGCGGTCCTGGTCGGCGCGATGCCGGCGGGGAGCTTCCAGCTTCTGCCGACGGTCGCCAAGCCGGGCGAGACGCTGCCCGATGCGGTGCGCGACTGGGTCGGCACGCACCACCCGATGCTCGGCGTCGTCCACGGCGACCCGCGCAACGGCCATCTGCCGGCGATCATCGATTCGGTCTCCGACGATACCGAATCGTTCCTGGTCGGCGGGCTGACCGCCTCGCGCAGGCGCCAGCACCAGATCGCCGGCCCGCTCACCGACGGCGGCATCTCGGGCATCCTGTTCGCCGGCGACGTGCCGGTGACGACCGGGCTCAGCCAGGGCTGCTCGCCGATCGGCCCGGTGCACGAGATCACCAAGTGTCGCGACCAGGTGGTGATGGAGCTCGACGGCAAGCCGGCCTTCGCGCTGTTCCGCGCCGAGATCGGCGAGGTTCTGGCGCGCAACCTCGCGCGTGTCGGCGGCTATATCCATGTCGCGCTGCCGATCGCGGGCTCGGACAAGGCGGACTATCTGGTGCGGAACCTGATGGGGATCGATCCGGAGAACGGCTGGCTCGCGGTCGGCGAGCGGCTCAAGACCGGCGACAAGCTGATGTTCGTCCGCCGCGACGGCGCCGCCGCGATGGCCGACCTCGAGCGCATGGTCGCCGACGTCAAGCGGCGGATCGAGGGCACGCCGCGCGCCGCGCTCTATTTCTCATGCGTCGCGCGCGGGCCGAACCTGTTCGGCAAGAACTCCGAGGAGCTCAAGGCGATCGAGACCGCGCTCGGCGGCGTGCCGCTGATCGGCTTCTTCGCCAACGGCGAGATCTGCAACAACCGGCTCTACGGCTATACGGGCGTCCTGACCGTCCTCGGCTGATGATCCGCCTGTTCGTCGCGATCGAGCTGCCCGAGGATCTCCGCCGCCGCGTCGCGATGCTGGCGAGCGGCATCCGCGCCGCGCGCTGGGTGGCGGAGGAGAGCCTCCATATCACGGTCCGGTTCATCGGCGAGGTGAACGAGGATGCGATGCACGAGATCGTGCCGGCGCTCGAAGACGTGCGAAGCGCGCCGTTCGCCGTCACGCTCGCCGGCGCCGGGCATTTCGAGACCGGCGGACGCGTCCACACGCTGTGGCTCGGCGTCGAGAAGAACGGCGCGCTCGGCGCGCTCCGCGACCGGGTCGAATCGACGCTCGTGCGCGCCGGCCTCGATCCCGAGCGGCGCAGCTACTCCCCGCATCTGACCGTCGGGCGCATGAACAACGGCCAGGCCGCCGACGTGCATCCCTGGCTCGCCGCCAACACGCTGTTCCGCGCGCCGCCCTTTGCGGTCGCCCGCTTCGTCCTCTATTCGAGCTGGTCGAGCCGGAGCAGCCCGATCTACCGCCCCGAGGCGATGTTCCCGCTCGCGCGCGACTGACCGGCGGGCGCGGCTCAGAGCCAGGGCGGGACGGGGAGCCCCTTCTCCTTCAGGAACGCGGGGTTGAAGAGCTTCGACTGGTAGCGCGCGCCGCCGTCGCAGAGGATGGTGACGATGGTGTGCCCGGGCCCGAGCTTCCGCGCCAGCTTGATGGCGCCGACGACGTTGATGCCGCTCGAGCCGCCGAGCACCAGCCCCTCCTCGCGCACGAGGTCGAACACGACCGGCAGCGCCTCGGCGTCGGTGACCTGGAACCAGTCGTCGACCGGTGCGGCGGCGAGATTGCGCGTGATGCGGCCCTGGCCGATGCCTTCGGTGATCGAGTTGCCTTCGGCCTTGAGCGTGCCGGTCGCGTAGTGGCTGTAGATCGCCGATCCCATCGGGTCGGCGAGCGCGATCCGGATCTTGGGGTCGCGTGCCTTGAGCGCGCGCCCGGTGCCGGCGAGCGTGCCGCCGGTGCCGACGGAGGCGACGAAGCCGTCGATGCGTCCGCCGGTCTGGCGCCAGATCTCGGGGCCGGTCGTCTGTTCGTGCGCGGTCATGTTGGCGAGGTTGTCGAACTGGTTCGCCCACACCGCGCCGTTCGGCTCACGCGCCGCGAGCTCGGCCGCGAGCCGCTCGGAATGGCGGATATAGTTGCCGGGATCCTTGTACGGGGCGGCCGGCACCATGATCAGCGCCGCGCCGCACAGGCGCAGCATGTCCTTCTTCTCCTGGCTCTGCGTCTCGGGCATCACGATCACGGTGCGATAGCCGCGCGCGTTGCCGACCAAAGCGAGACCGATGCCGGTGTTGCCCGCAGTGCCCTCGACGATCGTGCCGCCGGGGCGAAGCACGCCCCGCGCCTCGGCGTCGCGCACGATGAAGAGCGCCGCGCGGTCCTTGACCGAGTCGCCGGGGTTGAGGAATTCCGCCTTGCCGAGAATGGTGCAGCCGGTCTCCTCCGAGGCGCGCTTGAGCCGGATCAGCGGCGTGTTGCTGACCGCGCCGACGAAGCCGTCGCGCACATCGCCCGCGACGACGCGGACATCACCGTCGTTCATGACTGCCTCGCGCGCCGCGGTTCCCGTTCCGCCTCGCTCTCCAGGCTCTCGATCCGCGCCTCGAGGCGCGCGATCTCGGCCTGCAGCGCCTCGATCGCCTTCGCGGTCGGGTCGGCGACACCCTGGCGCGGCGTGCCATAGGCGGCGAAGCCCTCGGCTTCGGCGCGCGGCCGCATCGAGGCGGCCTTGGCCGGGATCCCGACCATCGTCGCGCCGGGCGCCACGTCGGCGAGCGCGACCGCATTGGCGCCGATGCGCGCGCCGGCGCCGACGGTGATCGGCCCGAGCACCTGCGCGCCGGCGCCGACGACGACGCGGTCGGCGAGCGTCGGATGGCGCTTTCCCTTCTCGAGCGAGATGCCGCCGAGCGTGACGCCGTGATAGAGCGTGACGTCGTCGCCGATCTCGGCCGTCTCGCCGATCACGCAGCCCATGCCGTGGTCGATGAAGAGCCGCCGCCCGATCGTCGCGCCGGGATGGATCTCGATCCCGGTCAGAAAGCGCGCGAGATGGGACACGAGGCGCGCCGGCGTAGCGATGCCCCGCCGCCACAGCGCGTGCGCGAGGCGGTGGAACGCCATCGCGTGCAGGCCCGGATAGCACAGGAGCATTTCGAGCCGCGAGCGCGCGGCCGGATCGCGCGCCATGATCGATTCGATGTCCTCGCGAATGCGGGCGAACATGCTTGTGCTCTCCGTCGGGCCGGCACTCCCTGGGAGGTGGGGCCGCGCCTCGAGCGGGTCAAGCACGCGGCCGTTGTGCGGGACGCAACGGTGTTGTGCGCGACGGGCCGCTAGACGCGGTCGCGGATCGATTTGAGGAGGCCGGCGACGCCCGCCTCGACGAGATCGAGGACCAGCGCGAACCCGTCGGCGCCGCCGTAATAGGGATCGGGCACCTCGCGCGGGCCGGCGCCGGGGGCGTAGTCGAGGAAGAGACCGACACGCGCGAGGCGGGCCGGCGGGGCCAGGCGGCGGAGCGCGCGCTCGTGGCCGTGGTCCATCGCGAGGAGGAGATCGAAGTCCTCGAAATCGGCCGTGCGGACCTGGCGTGCGCGCAAGCGCGACAGATCGTAGCCGCGCGCCGAGGCGGCATCGCGCGTCCGCGGATCGGGCGCCTCGCCGACATGCCAGTCGCCTATGCCGGCCGAACCGGTGCCGATCCGCGCCGCGAGCCCGGCCGCGGCGACGCGGGCGCGGAACACCGCTTCGGCGGTCGGCGAGCGGCAGATATTGCCGGTGCAGACGAAGAGCACGTTGAACATGGTGGTGCGCCGTTCTACCCTCCGGCCCGGCTCGCGTCGAGCCCCGAGGCTGCGCGCATGATCCGGTCGCTGCCGTGAGCCGTCCGCCCTCGCCCGCATCGCTCGCCGCGCTCGTCGCGCGGTCGGAGGCCTGTACGCTCTGCGCCGCGCATCTGCCGCGCGGGCCGCGGCCGGTGCTTCGCGTCGCCGCGACCGCGCGGGTCCTGATCATCGGCCAGGCGCCGGGCACGCGCGTGCACGAGACCGGCATCCCGTGGAACGACGCGAGCGGCGACCGGCTGCGGCAATGGCTCGACCTCGACCGCGACCGGTTCTACGACACGCGCCGGATCGCGATCCTGCCGATGGGCCTCTGCTATCCCGGCGTCGATGCGCGCAGCGGCGACAAGCCACCACGGCGCGAGTGCGCGCCCTTGTGGCACCCGCCGATCCGCGCCGCGCTCGGCCGCGTCACGCTTACGCTCCTGGTCGGGAGCTATGCGCAGGCTTATTATCTCGGGCGCGAGCGCGGCCGGTCGCTGACCGAGACGGTACGCGCGTTCCGCCGCTATCTTCCCGACATCCTGCCGACGCCGCATCCGTCGTGGCGGACGACGCACTGGCAGAAGTCCAATCCCTGGTTCGATGTCGAGCTCTTGCCCGAGCTCCGCCGCCGCGTTCATGCGCTGATCGGCTGAGGCGCATGGCCCGCCCGGCGCCCGGCCTCGCCAGCTTCCGCGCGCTTCCCGGCGGCGTGCGCGGCGCGTTGTGGATGGGTTTCGCCGCACTCGCCTTCGCCGCCGGCTTCGTCGTCATCCGCTATCTTTCGGCGCGCTATTCGGTCTACGAGCTCGCGCTGTTCCGATCCGGGCTCGCCGCCGTCCTGATGCTGCCCTGGGCGATCGGGGCGTGGCGCCGCGTGATCGGCGTCAGGCGCTGGCGCATCTATCTCCTTTATGCGCTAACGATGTATGCCGGCATCCTGTGCTGGTTCTTCGCGCTCGCGCATCTGCCGACCGCGGAGGCGACGGCGCTCTATTTCACGACGCCCTTGTTCACGATCGTGATCGCGGCCGTCTTCCTCGGCGAGAAGGTCGGCCTCCGGCGCTGGACGGCGACGCTGATCGGCTTCCTCGGCGCGCTCGTCATCATCCGCCCCGGCGTGGTCGCGGTGTCGCTGCCGGTCATCGCCGTGCTCGCGACCGCGTTCCTGTTCGCGATCGCCAATGTCGCGATCAAGGCGCTCGCGGCCACCGACGGCTCCAACACGGTCGTGTTCCACGGCTTTCTGCTGGTCACGATCGCCGGCGTCGTGCCCGCGCTCGACGGCTGGGTGACGCCGAGCTGGGCCGATATGCCGTGGATCCTGTTCGCCGGGGTCAGCGGCCTCGTCTCGCAGCAGTGCTTCACGCGCGCCGTCGCCGCGGCGCCGATCAGCGTCGTGATGCCGCCCTATTTCCTGCAGCTTCCGTTCGCGGCGCTGTTCGCGTGGATCTTGTTCGCCGAGCTGCCGAGCGTCTATGTCTGGGCCGGCGCCGCCATCATCTGCGGCTCGAGCTACTACATCGCGCTCCGCGAGGCACAGATTGCGCGCGCCGGCGCCGCCGCGGCGCGGTCCTGACCCTCAAGGAACGATCAGGAGCGGGCAGCCGATCCGCTCGAGGAGCGCCGCGCGATCGGCGCCGGTGAGGAGCGCGTGGCTCGCGCGGACGGCGAAGACGCCGGCGCCCGCCGCGCCGAGAAGACCGCAGACCGCGTCGAGTGAGACGCGATCGGTGGTGCGGAGATCGGCGGCGAGGCCGAGCCGGCCGGCCTCCTCGGCCGCTTGCGCCGCGAGCCGGTCGGAGCGGGCCTGGTCGCGCTCGAGGAGGATGGTGAGCCGGCCGTTGGTGCCGGCGACGAGATGCGCGGCGGCCGCGAGGAGGCCCGAGCCGTCGGGCTCCGGTCCATAGAGGACGAGCGCGTGGCCGGAAAGCCGCGTCCCCGGCCGGACGAGGAGAACGGCGTTGCGCACCGACGAGAGCGCCGACAGCACCGCGTGATGCGGCCCGATGCGCGCACCCACCGTCCGACCGGCGAGGCTCAGCACCAGGAGATCGCCCGCACCCGCCTCGCCGAGGGTACGCTCGACCATGCCGCGCACGATGCGGAAACGGTGGCGCAGATTGGCGCGTCCGACGTGAACCTCGAGCGCGTGCCGGATGCGCGCCGCCTCGCCACGGAAGAGAAGCTCCATCGCCGCCGCATCGAGCGCCGTCTCGCGCCCGGTCAATGCGTTGAACGCGCGCCCGACATTGAGATCGGCGAGGCGGAGGAGGTTCTCGTCCTCGATGAACAGGCCCTCGAGCTCCGCCTCGAGCCGCCGGGCGATGTCGGCGGCGGTCTCGAGCACGGGATCGGCGGCGGCCGGGCTGTCGACCGCGACGACGATGCGGCGGAAGACGATCCCGGTTCCCGCCATCGCGCTCACGCTCCGTCGCGGCGGGCCGCATCGCCGCCGGTGCCGGCGTAGCGCTTCGCGCTCTCGGCGAAGGCGGCGAGCCGGGCGGCGACGCGGCCGTTGATCGTATCGGCGGGATAGGCGCCCGATGGGTCGGCCGCGCCCGCCGCGATTCCGGTCAGGACCTCGATCCCCTGGTCGATCGTCTCGATCGGAAAGATGCGGAACCGTGCGGCCGCAACCGCCTCGACCACGTCGCGCCGGAGCATCAGGTGCTTGACGTTGGCGGCCGGGATCAGGACGCCCTGGCGACCGTCGAGCCCGCGCGCGGCGCAGAGATCGAAGAAGCCCTCGATCTTCTCGTTGACGCCGCCGATCGCCTGCACCTCGCCGCGCTGGTTGACCGAACCCGTGACCGCGAACGACTGGCCGATCGGCGCCTCGGCGAGCGCGGAGAGGAGGGCGTAGAGCTCGGTCGAGGACGCGCTGTCGCCGTCGATGCCGCCATAGGACTGCTCGAACACGAGGCTCGCCGAGAGCGCGAGCGGGCGGTCGCGGCCATAGCGCTGGCCGAGGAAGCCGGCCAGGATCATCACGCCCTTGGAGTGGAGCGGCCCGCCGAGCTTCACTTCGCGCTCGATGTCGACGACCTCGCCGCGTCCGAGGCGGACGACGGCGGTGATGCGGCTCGGCCGGCCGAAGGCGAACTGGCCGATCTGGAGCACCGAGAGCGCGTTGACCTGGCCGACCACCGCGCCCTCGGTGTCGATCTTGATCGTGCCGCGCACGATCTCCTCGCGGTCGCGGCTGCGGATGCGGTCGGAGCGCCGGATCGCGGCCTCGATGGCGGTCTCGACGTCGGCCCGCCCGATCACCGCGCGCCCGTTCTCGCTGCGCCAGTAGTCGGCCTCGCGCAGGAGATCGGCGATGGTCCGGATGTGGAGCGTGAGACGCTCGGAATCGCCGGCGAGCCGCGCCGCGTACTCGACGACGCGCCCGACCGCGTCGCGATCGAGGGGCTTGGTCCCGAACGAGCGCGCGAGCGTTGCGACGAGGCGGGCAAAGCGCAGCGTCGTCGTCGCATCGCGCGCCACCCGGTCGTCGAAGTCGACCTCGACCTTGAACAGCTCGAGGAATTCGGGGCCTTAGGCGGCGAGGAGATAGTAGATCTGGCGGTCGCCGAGGAGGACGACCTTGAGATCGAGCGGGATCGGCTCGGGCTCGAGCGAGACGGTGCTGGACATGCCGAGCGCCTCGTACGGGCTCTGAATGCGGAGGTCGCGCGAGCGGAGCGCGCGCTTCAACTGCTCCCACGCGAAGGGCTGCATCAGGAGCTTCTCGGCGTCGATCATGACATAGCCGCCATTGGCGGCGTGCAGCGCGCCCGGCTTGATCAGGTTGAAGTCGGTCACCAGCGCGCCGAACTGGGCGATGTGCTCGATCCGGCCCATGAGGAGCGGCTGAGTCGGATTGTCGGCGTGGACGACGGGCGCGTGGCCGTTCTCGCCGTGATCGATGACGACGTTGACCTGATAGCGGCGGAACGACGGCCGGTTGCCGGCCGGCCGGCCGGTGGCGAGCGCCTGGGCGATCTCGGGCGGGCTCGGCTCGCGCGCGATGAAGTCCTCGACATTGTCGACGACGTCGGCCTCGACCTCGCCGAGCCACAGGAGCATCTCGGCGAGCCCGTCATGGCGCACCCGGAGCTCGGCGGTGAGGCGGCCGACGACATGGGTCGCGATGTCCTTGTTGAGCGCGCGCAGCCGCTCGTGTTGCTCGCGCTCCCATTGCGGCACCTGGCCGAGGATGTCCTGCAGCTCGCGCTCGAGCTCGCCGATCGTCTGGCGCACCTTCTCCTGCGCCTCGTCGGGCCACTGGCGGAACGCCTCCGGCGTGACCACCTCGCCCCTCTGCATCGGCGCGAAGGCGAGCCCCATCGGCGTGCGGACGAGCGCGATGCGGGTGTTGGCGCGCTCCTGGAGCGCGTTGAAGGTCTTCTCGTTGCGCTCCTTGGCCTCCTCCTCGATCGCCTGACGGCGGGTGCGGTAGTCGTCGCTCTCGAACGCGGCGGGGATCGCAGCCTTGAGCTCGTCGAGCAGACGTTCCATGCCGGCGCGCAGGCCCTTGCCCCGGCCGGGCGGCAGGTCGAGCGCGCGCGGCCGATGCGGCTCGGCGAAGTTGTTGACGTAGCACCAGTCCTTCGGCGCCGGGCGGGTCGCGCCGCGGGCCTCGAGGAAGCGGCGGACGAGGGTGTGCTTGCCGGTGCCGGGCGGGCCGAGGACGAAGATGTTGTAGTCGTGGTGCGCCATGCCGGTGCCGAAGCGCAGCGCCTCGACCGCGCGCTCCTGGCCGAGCGGGCCGTCGAGATCGGGGAGCGCGTCGGTGGTCTCGAACGGGAGCGTCGCTGCGTCGCAGCAGCGATAGAGCGCGTCGGCGGCGAGCGGTGCGACGGGTCCCGCCATGTCGTTCGACCTAGAACGCCTCTTCCGCCTCGATCCGTTCCATGTCGGCGTCGCTGAAGCCGAAATGGTGGCCGATCTCGTGGATCAGCACGTGGCGGATCAAATGGCGCAAGTCCTCGCCCGATTCGCACCAGTAGTCGAGGAGCGGCCGGCGGTACAGAAAGACGCGGTCGACGTCGTTGGGCGCATCGCCGACGCTCTTGAGCCCGACCGGGGTGCCGCGATAGAGGCCGAGCAGGTCGAACGGCGATTCGAGCGCCATGTCCTGTTCGGTCGCCTCGTCGGGAAACTCGACGACGTGGATCACGACGCCCGCCGCGTGGCGACGCAGCCGATCGGGGATCGTCGCGAAGGCCTCCTTGGCCAGCGCCTCGATATCGGCGAGCGAGGGGGCCGTGGTATAGACCGTGTCCATCGCCCGAGTCATAGCGCGGCTTGGCCTCGCGACCAAGCCTCGCGCGCGCGGGCGCCCCGACGAGACGAGGAGGACGCCACCATGGTCGAGAAGCTTTCGCCGCGCGCGGTCGACGCCGCGCTCGCCCGCCTCAAAGGCTGGAGCAAGGTGCGCGGGCGGAGCGCGATCTGCAAGACGCTCCGCTTCAAAGACTTCAACGAGGCGTTCGCGTTCATGAGCCGTGTCGCGCTGATGGCGGAGAAGATGGATCACCACCCGGAGTGGTTCAATGTCTACAACCGCGTCGAGGTGACGCTCGCGACCCACGATGCGGGCGGGGTGAGCGAGCGCGACATCGCGCTGGCGCGGTTCATCGACCGGATCGCCGGACGGCGCGCCGGCTGAGCGCTCAGCGCGGGCCGAGTCCGGCCTCGCGGAAATAGCGCGCCGCGCCGGGATGGACGGCGGGGCCGGCGTGATCGGCGATCGCCGCGGCACGGAAGCCCGACCACGGCCCCCCGCTCGCCCGGAGCCTCGCCTCGGCGCGGTGGAGCGCGCGGACGAGCGCGTGGACGGTCTCGTCCGGCACCGCGCGGTGGGCCCAGAGGAGGATCGGGTAGGACATGAACACCGGCTCGGCCCCGGCCGCACGCTCGAGCGCGATGCCCGGCACGACCGCGCGCGCATCGGTCGGCATGGCGAGAAAGCGCAAGCCGTCGGGCAGCGCGTCCGCGAGCTCGCGCGCGACGGCCGAGCCGGGCTGGACGACGGCGACGTCGATGCGGCCCTCGCGGAAGGCGAGCCACTGCGCCTGGAGCGAGCCGACCGCCACCGGAACGACCGCGGACTCGGGCACCGCACCCGCGGCCAGCATCGCGGCGACGAGCCAGCGATAGAGCGGCGCGTTGTCGAACCCGGCCGGCACGCGACGCCCGGCGAGGCCCGCCGCCGTCCGGATGTCGCCGGCGAGCGGCGCGACGAAGCCGATCCGCCAGGTCATCAGCCGCGCGACGAGGCGGAGATTGTGCGCCGGCCGGCCCGCCGAGAGCCCGCTGCCGGCGACCGCCATCTCGTATTCCATCGCATTCGAGATCGCGAACGGCACGCGCCCGGCGTCGACGACGGGGATGTATTGCTGCGTCGTGACGAACGGCTCGACGCGGAGCCGGATGCCGTCCTCGGCGAGCGTGCGCACGAGCGCGTTGGCGGTCTGGCGGAGGATGCCGGCGCGCGTCGCGGCGAGGCCGGAAGCGGCCTCGGCGGCAAGCGCGGTCGGGACCCGCACCGGGCCGAGCGCCGCGACCAGCGCGAGGACGAGGATGAGCGCGAGCCGCCGCATGCCGTCCTCCCTCAATCCGCCTCGCCCGCAGCGCGCTTCGCCTCGCGGTGGAACATGTAGAGCCCGCTCCCGATCACGATCGCCGCGCCGACGATCGTCCAGTGATCGGGAAGATCGCCGAAAATGACGAACCCGAGGAGCGTCATCCAGATGAGCTGGGAATAGGCGAAGGGCGCGAGCAGCGAGGCCGGCCCATGCTCGTAGGCCTTGATCAAGAGGAAGTGACCGAACCCGCCGAAGAAACCAGCGCCGATCATCAGGCACCAACCGAAGAGATCGGGCGGCTGCCACACGAAGGGAAGGGCGAGCGTCGTCGCCACGACCGGCACCGTCCAGGTGTAGAAGAGGCTGGTGCGCGCATCGTCGTCGCGCCCGACGATGCGGGTCAGTATCTGGTAGAACGCGAAGCAGACCGCCATCCCGAGCGACAGCACCGCCGCCCAGTGTATCACGCCCGCGCCCGGGCGGATGATGACGAGGACGCCGAGGAAACCGACGATGATCGCCGACCAGCGCCGGATGCCGACCTTCTCGCCGAGGATCGGAATCGAGAGCGCGGTCACGATGAGCGGCGCCACGAACGAGATCGAGATCGCCTCGGCGAGCGGCAGGAAGCGGAGCGCGTTGAAGAAGAGGATGGCGCCGAGAAGCATCAGGCAGGAGCGCGCGAGCTGGAGCCCGAGATGGCGCGTCGCGAACAGCCGGCGCATCGGCAGACGCGAGAAGATCGCGAGGAAGATGAGGCCGTGGAAGGTGTAGCGCGCCCAGATGATCTGGATAACGTCGTAGGTCTCGGCGAGGACCTTCACGCTCGCATCGAGGAAGCCGAAGCAGATGAAGCAGAAGCAGATGAGGATGATGCCCCGGCGCGTGTCGTGGCGGCGCGCGGCGCTTGCGTCGGCCGTCATCGGTCGCCCGCCCCGGCCTTGCGCGCCTCGTAGGCCTGGCGGCGGGCGTTATAGAGCGTGCAGGCGACGATGATGGCGGCCCCCAGGATCCCGAGCGCGTCGGGGAATTCGGCGAACATCAGATAGCCGATCACGGCCGCGAAGAGGAGACGCGAATATTCGAACGGCCCGACCACGCTCGACATGCCGACGTGATAGGCGCGGATGCCGTAGGTCTGGGCGCAGGTCGCGAGCATGGCGGTGAGCACGAGAAGGGCATAGTGGTCGGCCGTCGGCTCGGTCCAGGTCGCGACCGCCGGCGGCAGGAACATGATCGCGCCGATCGCGTGATAATAGACGATGAAGCGGATCGGCGGCTCGCTCGAATAGAAGCGGACCATGACAAGGACCGTGGCGAAGACGAGCGCGCTCGCAAGCGCGGAGAGCGCGCCGAGATCGATCGCCGGCCCGCTCGTCGGCACCATGAACAGGACGCCCGAGAAGCCGATCGCGGTCGCGAGCGCGCGCCGCCAGCTCACCCGCTCGCCGAGGAACAGGACGGCGAGGACGACGACGAACAGAGGCCGCGTGAAGGTGATCGCCGTCGCGTCCGCGAGCGCCATCCGGGTCAGCGCGAAATAGACCAGGATCTGCGACACGTTGGAGAGCGTCGCGCGGATCACGTGCATCACCGGGCGCGTCGTCCGGAGCGTGTCGATCCCGAGATGGAGGACGACCGGCGCGAGGAGGAGGAGGCTGATCGCGTAGCGGACGAAGGCGATCTGGTAGATCGACATGTCCTTGGCGAGGAGCTTCGCGAGCGCGTCAGCGGCGGCGAAGTTCGACGTGTAGAGGAGAATCCAGATCGCGCCGCGTGTATTGGGCGGGAGGCTTAGCCAAGCCGCGGTGACGGGGCGGAGGAGCGCGCCCATCAGCCGACGCTCGCGCGGTAGTTGACGCCCTTGCGACGCGCATCGCGCGCCTCGAGGCGGGCGATCGTGATCGTCGCCGCGATGATCACGAGCGCGCCGATCCCGGTCCAGATGTCGGGCACCTCGGCGAACAGGAAATAGCCGAGGAGCGCTGCATAGACGAGGCGCACATATTCCATCGGCCCGACGATCGAGGCCTCGCCCATCATGAAGCCGCGTACGAAGCAGACCATGCCGAGTGTCGTGAAGGCGCTGACCAGGAACAGCATGCCCCATTCGGCGGGCGTCGGATCGGTCCAGAACCAGAGCGCGGGACCGAGCATCACCGCGGCGCTGCCGACGTGATAGTAGAAGAGGATGCGGTGCGCCGGCTCGGTGCGCGCCATGTAGCGCACGAGAAGTAGCCCGATCGCGAACAGGCACGACGAGCCGACCGCGATCAGCGCCGTCCAGTCGAGCCCGTGCGAGCCGGGGCGGACCATGATCAGCACCCCGACGAAGCCGACCGCCGTCGCCGACCAGCGCCGCCCGTTCACCACCTCGCCGAGAAAGAGGACCGCGAGCACGGTGAGGAACAAGGGACGCGAGAACGCGATCGCCGTCACGTCGGCGAGATACATGTGGATGACGGCGTAATAGAGACCGACCTGGCCGAGGCCCGCGATCACCGCACGGCCGAGATGGATCGGCAGGCGGCGCGTCGCATAGGTGTCGAGCGAATGGCGGAGAAATGTCGGCAGCAGGAACAGGAAGCCGAAGACATAGCGGAAGAAACCCATCTGCACCGGGTGCTGGGTGAGGCCGAGCACCTTCACGACCGTGTCGTTGAGGGCGAAGAAGACCGAGCCGACGAGGACGAGGACGGTCGCGCGCGCATTCGGCGAGAGCCGCCCCCAGCGGACGATGAACGCGCTCCAGGCGGCCGGCGGCTCAGCCATCGTCGCCTCATGCGCCCTTGGGCGCCGAGCCATCCGCCGCCGCCTGCCCGGCGCGGCGCGCGGCCTTCGCCTCGCGCCCGGCGACGAACAGCGAGGCGCCGAAGATGACGACGGCGCCGATCCCGGTCCACGGATCGGGCACCTGGGCGAAGGCGAGATAGCCGACCAGCGCCGTGAACGGCAGGCGCAGGAAGTCGAACGGCACGACCGCGCTCGCATCCGCCGCGCCATAGGCCTTGGTGATGAAGAACTGGACCAGGTTCGCCGTCACGGCGACGCCGAGGATCCACGGCAGATGGTGCCAGTCCGGCGTCTGCCACACGAACAGCGCCGGGATCAGCGTGATCGGCGCCATGTAGGCGACCATGTAGAAGACGATGCGCTCGGTCGGCTCGGTCGCCGACAACTTCTTGACGATGATGAAGACGAAGGCGAGCCCGAGCGCGCCGAGAAGCGGCGCCGCGGCGACCGGGTCGATCGCGGCGAAGCCGGGCCGCACGATGACGAGGACGCCGGCGAAGCCGACCAGCGTCGCGACCCAGCGCCGCGCGCGGAGCGGCTCGCCGAGGAGCGGCACGGCGAGGAGCGTCACGAACAAGGGCGCGGTGAAGGTGAGCGCGATCGCATCCGCCATCGGCATCCATGCGACGGCCAGGAAGACGCCGATCTGGGCCGCGGTCGAGGCCATCGCACGGGCGAAATAGAGACCGTGCCGGGTGGTGCCGAGGATGGTCGAGCTTGTCCGGAGCAGCCAGGGCAGCATCAGGACGGCGCCGAGGATCGAGCGGAAGAACGCCGCCTGGAGCGGGTGGATGTCGGGCTCGAGCGCCTTGATGCAACCGCTCATGGCAGCGAACATGGCGGCGCCGCACAGCATCCAGACCCCGGCCCGGACGGCGCCGGGCAGCGCGTTGAAGGCCGCAGCGGCCGGGGAGAGAAGCGACATTACCGGGCCAAGTCTAGAGCGAAACAGGGGTCGGTGCCAGCGCCGGCCCGCCTGTCGCCGGACCCCGCCCCTCGCCGGCTTCTCCGAATCGTGCTAGCACGAGCCGGCGAAACGACGGAGGGTCGGGGACCCATGAGCGATCTCTTGACGACGATGCGCGAGCTCGTCATCGCCAACCGCATCCTCGCCCGCGAGGGCGTCGTTGACGCCTATGGCCATATCAGCGTGCGCCATCCGACCAACCCGGAGCGCTATCTGATCTCGTGCTCGCGGAGCCCCGAGCTCGTCACGCTGTCCGACATCATGGAGTTCACCCTCGACGGCGTGGCGATCGACCCGCGCGACCGCTCGCCCTACGCCGAGCGCTACATCCACGGCGCGCTGTTCGAGAAGCGCACCGACGTCCATTCGGTGATCCACAACCACAGCCACGCCGTGATCCCGTTCGGCGTCACCGCGGTGCCGCTCCGCCCGCTCGTCCACGTCGCGGCGAGCATCGGCGACAAGGTCCCGGTGTGGGACATCCGCGACAAGTTCGGCGACACCAATCTCCTCGTCGTCAACATGGCGCAGGGCCGCGACCTCGCCGAGTTCGTCGGCGGCGGCCGCACCGCGCTGATGCGCGGCCATGGCTGCGTCGTCACCGGCGCGACGATCAAGGAGGCGGTGATCACCGCCGTCTACATGCAGGTCAACGCGCGGCTCCAGATGGAGGCGATGCGCCTCGGCAACGTCATCTATCTGTCGCCGGGCGAGATCCAGGAGCACCAGAAGGTGATCTTCGGTCCCTTGTCGCTCAACCGCGCGTGGGAATACTTCGTCATGCGCGCGGGTTGCCAGGGGATGTGACGCTGCCCCAGCGGCGACGCGCCGCGATCAGCGACGACAGGAAGATCACCAGCGCGCCGATCCCGGCCCAGATGTCGGGCACCTCGCCGAACAGGACGAGGCCGAGCACGACCGCGAACGGCAGCCGCGTGTAGTCGAACGGCTGCACCGCGCTGATGTCGGCCGCGACATAGGCCCGCGCCATGCAACGCTGCGCGATGGTCGAGAATCCCCCCACCGCGACCGCCCACAGGAGCTCCTCCCCGGTCGGCCAACGCCACACGAAGGCGGCCGCGACGAGACAGATCGGCATCATGTAGAACGCCTGGTAGAACGCCGCGAGATCGGGCGAATCGGCGCGCGCGGTCTCCTTCACGATCATCGCCGAGACCGCGATCAGGAGCCCGCTCCCGATCACCAGGAGAATGCCGACATTGAGCGCGGCGAAGCCGGGCCGCACCATGACGAGCGCGCCCGCGAGCCCGAGGGCGAGCGCGAGCCACATCCGCGTCGTTCCCTTCTCGCCGAGGAACAGGATGCCGGCGATCGCGCCGAACAGCGGCGTCGTGAACGAGACCGCCGTCGCGTCGGCGACCGGCAGGAGCGACAGCCCGCCGAACCAGCAGAACATGGCCGCGCAGCTGAATACCGCGCGCACCATGTAGAGCCGCGTCCGGCTGGTCCTGACGCCGGCGAGGCGGACGCGGCAGAGCCATGGCACCATCACGAGGACGCCGAAGAAGCAGCGGAAGAACGATACCTCGAAGGTATGGATGGTGGCGGAGAGGCCGCGCACGGCCGCGGCCGCGGCGGCGAACAGGAACGCGGCGAGCGTCATCCAGAGCGCGCCGCGGACGAAGTCGGGGAGGGCCGCGAAGCGGCGGCGAAGCGCGTTCACCGCACCGGTTCCGCATCGATGCGCGGCGGCGCCGTGCCGCGCCCGGCGCGGGTCTCGCGCATCGCCATCCAGAGCGCGGCGGCGAAGATCACGGCGCCGCCGAGCCAGGTCCATTCGTCGGGAAACTCGCCGAAGGCGACGAGGCCGACGAGGGCCGCGAAGGGCAGGCGCGTGAACTCGAACGGCAGCACGATCGTCGCGTCGGCCGCGGCGTGTGCACGCGGCATCAGACGCTGGAACAGGGTCGCCGAGAAGGCGAGGAGGACGAGCCAGCCGGTCTGGCCGAGGGTCGGCCACTGCCATTCGAAGAACGCCGGGACCAGGGAAAACAGAACCGAAAGCCCGATCGAATAGGTCGCGATCGTGTCCGGCCGGTCGGTCCGTGTCAGCACCTTGACCGCGAGCGAGGTCACGACGCCCGCGAGCGCCACCCCGACCGCCGCCAGCGCGCCGGCGTTCATTTCCGCGAAACCAGGGCGGAGGATGATCAGGATGCCGGCGAAGCCGACCACGAGCGCCCAGACCCGGGCGCCGGTCAGGACCTCGTGCAGGATGAAGACCGCGAGGAGCGAGGCCGCGAGCGGACGGATGAACAAGATCGCCATCACATCGGCGACCGGCATCAGCTTCGCCGCGAGATAGAGGAGATAGAGGCCGACGAAGCCGCCGAGCGCGCGGACGATATGGAGCGGCAGCTTCGTCGTCCGGAGCCCGCGCCCGCCGCTCCGCACCAGGAACGGCACCAGGAACGGCAGCCCGAACACGAAGCGGCAGAACGTGATCATGCCGACCGACATGTCCTGGGCGAGGTGGCGCGCGATCGAGGTCGAGCAGACGATGCAGAACGCCGCCGCCATCATCCAGAGCCCACCCCGGACGGGACCGGAAAGCCCGGGCAGGCGGCGCGCGACGCGGTCGGAAACGGACATGCCGGCACCCTACACCGAAACGGTTCGGGTGCCACGACGCGCCGCGCCGGCGCTCCGCGCTTGACGCGCCGGGTGCGGGCGGGGCGTCATAGACGGGGAAGCGGGGGGAACTCTCCCATGAGCGAACCAGTGTGGCGACCGTCGCCGGCGCGCATCGCGGCGGCCAACCTGACCCGATTCCGCGCCGCCGCCGCGACAGCGGCCGGCACCGCGCTCCCCGACTTTGCCGCGCTCCACCGCTGGTCGATCGCCGATCCGGCGGCGTTCTGGCGCCTCGTCTGGTCGGAAGGCGGCGTGATCGCCGAGACGCAAGGCTCGGTCGCGCTCGCCGACGGCGACAGGATGCCGGGCGCGCGGTTCTTCCCCGGCGCGCGGCTCAATTTCGCCGAGAATCTCCTCCGCCGACGCGACGCGGCGCTGGCGATGATCTTCCGTGGCGAGGCGGCGGTGAACCGCGCGCTCTCCTTCGCCGCGCTTTACGATCTCGTGTCGCGGATCGCGCAAGGACTCGAGGCGGCGGGCGTTCGCGAGGGCGACCGCGTCGCGGGCTATCTCCCCAACATCCCCGAAGCGATCGCGGCGATGCTCGCCGCCTCGAGCCTCGGCGCGGTGTGGTCGTCCTGCTCGCCCGATTTCGGCACCGCCGGCGTCCTCGACCGCTTCGGCCAGATCGCGCCGACCGTCCTGTTCGTGCCCGACCGCTATTACTACAACGGCAAGCCGATCGAGATGGCGGCGCGGACGGCCGAGGTCGTCGCCGGTCTGCCGAGCGTCCGGCGCGTCGTCGTCGTCCCCTATGACGGCGCATCCGCGACGGCGGGCGGCCTCGCGACCGCGACGACGCTCGCCGATTTCATCGCCCCCTTCGCCGCGCGGACGATCCCGTTCCGCCGCCTCCCGTTCGACCATCCGCTCTATATCCTCTTCTCCTCGGGCACGACGGGCGTGCCGAAATGCATCGTGCACGGCGCCGGCGGCACGCTTCTCCAGCACATCAAGGAGCACCGGCTCCACACCGACGTCCGGCGCGACGACCGCGTGTTCTACTTCACGACGCTCGGCTGGATGATGTGGAACTGGCTCGTCTCGGCGCTCGCCTGTGAGGCGACGCTCCTCCTCTATGACGGCTCGCCGTTCCATCCCGACGCCAACGCGGTCTTCGACTTCGCGCAAGAGACGGGGATGACCCATCTCGGCACCTCGGCGAAATTCATCGACGCGGCGCGGAAGGCGGGCATCCGCCCGATCGCGACGCACCGGCTGCCGGCGCTCCGCGCGATCCTCTCGACCGGCTCGCCGCTCGTCGCCGAGAGCTTCGATTGGGTGTATGAGGCGATCAAGACCGACGTCCACCTCGCCTCTATCTCGGGCGGCACCGACATCGTGTCGTGCTTCGTGCTCGGCGATCCGACGGCGCCGGTGTGGCGGGGCGAGATCCAGGCGCGCGGGCTCGGCATGGCGGTCGAGTCCTTCGACGACGACGGCCGCCCGCTGCACCGCGAGAAGGGCGAGCTCGTCTGTACCCGCCCGTTCCCGTCGATGCCGATCGGGTTCTGGAACGATCCCGACGGCGCGCGCTACCGGGCCGCCTATTTCGAGCGCTTCGCCGGCATCTGGTGCCATGGCGACATGGCCGAGATCACCGCGGCGGGCGGCGTCGTGATCCACGGCCGCTCCGATGCCGTCCTCAACCCGGGCGGCGTCCGGATCGGCACCGCCGAGATCTACCGCCAGGTCGAGCAGATCGACGAGGTCGAGGAGAGCCTCGCCTGCAGCCAGGAATGGCAGGGCGACGTGCGCGTGGTCCTGTTCGTCAAGCTGCGCCCGGGCGTCGCGCTCGATGACGCGCTCGCCGACCGCATCCGCCGCCGCATCCGCGACAACGCCTCGCCGCGCCACGTGCCGGCGCGTCTGTTGCAGGTGCCCGACATCCCGCGCACCAAGTCGGGCAAGATCGTCGAGCTCGCCGTGCGCGAGACCATCCACGGCCGCCCGGTCAAGAACGTCGAGGCGCTCGCCAACCCCGAGGCGCTGGCGTTTTTCCGCGACCGGGCCGAGCTCCGGACGTAACATGGCCGTCCCCCAATCGGCGATCGGGAGGACGGCGATGAGCAAGGACTACAAGAGCTTCGCGGCGGACGTCGACCAGCGCGCGGTCGAGCTGTTCAAGGCCGCGCCCGGGACGATGCGCGCCTTCCGCGGCCTGATGGACGAGGCCTCCAAGGACGGCGCGCTCTCGGCCCGGGTCAAGGAGCTGATGGCGCTCGGCATCGCGATCGCCTCGCGCTGCGAGGGCTGCATCGTCTTCCACACCAAGGCGGCGATGAAGAAGGGCGCGAGCCGCGAGGAGGTCGTCGAGACGATCGCCGTCGCGATCGAGATGGGCGGCGGGCCGTCGACCGTCTACGGCGCCGAGGCGCTCGCCGCCTTCGACCAGCTCGCGAAATAGCACGACCATGCGTCCCAACGTCGTCACCGACCCGATGGTCGGCGTCACCGAGCTCCGCCGCCTCTTCGACCAGGCGCGGCGCGCCGTTGTGTTCACCGGCGCCGGCATCTCGACAGAATCGGGCATTCCCGATTTCCGCAGCCCCAACGGCATCTGGTCGAAGACGACGCCGATCTACTTCCAGGAGTTCATGGCCTCCGAGGAGGCGCGGCGCGAGACCTGGCGGCGGAAGATCGTCATCGACCGCGACATGGAGAACGCCGAGCCCAACCGCGGCCATCTCGCCGTCGCGCATCTGGTGCGGCGGGGGCTCGTCTCGGCCGTCATCACCCAGAACGTCGACGGCCTGCACCAGAAGGCGGGCGTTCCCGACCACCAGGTGATCGAGCTCCACGGCAACGGCACCTATGCGAGCTGTCTCGGCTGCGGCAAGCGGTTCGAGCTCGGCCCTATCAAGGAGGCGTTCCACCGCGACGAGACGCTGCCGATCTGCGATGCGTGCGGCGGCATCGTCAAGGGCGCGACGATCGCGTTCGGCCAGGCGATGCCGGTCCTGCCGATGCGGCGCGCGCGCGAGGAGGCGCTCGCCTGCGACCTCGTCATCGCGATCGGCTCCTCGCTCGTCGTCCATCCGGCGGCGGGGTTCACGCTGATGGCCAAACGCAACGGCGCGCGCTTCGTGATCCTCAACCGCGAGCCGACCGAGCAGGATGCGGCCGCCGACCTCGTCCTCAATCTCGAGATAGGCCCGACGCTCGGGCCGGCCGTCGGGGTGAACTGACGGCGATCAGGCGATCGCGCGCGCCGGGGCGTCGAACAGCGCGAGCGTCGCGGCGAAGCGCTCGACCGCGTCGTCGATCTCGGCCGCGGTGACGACGAAGGGCGGTGCGAAGCGGACGGTGTTGCGGCGGGTGTCCTTGGTGAGGACGCCGTTCGCCGCGAGCGCCTCGGCCACCGCGTGCGCCTCGACCATGGGCGCGAGCTCGACGCCCGCGAACAGGCCGCGGCCGCGCACGTCGCGGATCAGCGGGCTGTTGAGGCCGCGGAGCCGCGCGAGGAGATGCGCGCCGAGGACGGCCGAGCGCTCGATCAGCGCCTCCCCGACCAAGACCTCGAGCGCCGCCAGCCCGATCGCGGCGCCGAGCGCGTTGCCGCCGAAGGTCGAGCCGTGGTCGCCGGGGCGGAACACGTCCGTCACGTCGCGGCGGGCGAGGAAGAGCGAGACCGGGAGAAGACCGCCGCCCAGCGCCTTGCCGAGCGTGAGCGCGTCGGGTTTGACGCCTTCGTGCTCGACGGCGAGGAAGCGGCCGGTGCGGCCGAGCCCGGTCTGGATCTCGTCGGCGATCAGGAGCACGTCGTGGCGCCGGCAGATCGAGGCGCACGCCGCGAGATAGCCGGGCGGCGGCACGACGATGCCGCCCTCGCCCTGGATCGGCTCGACCAGGAACGCCGCCGTCGCCGGCGTGATCGCGGCCTCGAGCGCGGCAGCGTCGCCGTAGGGCACGAGGCGGAAGCCGGGCGGAAACGGCCCGAAGCCGGCGCGGTATTGCGGATCCGACGACATCGCGATGACCGCGATGCTGCGGCCGTGGAAGTTCCCTTCGCAGGCGATGATCTCGGCGCGGTCGGCCGGCACGCGCTTGACGGTCTCGGCCCATTTGCGCGCCGCCTTGAGCGCGGTCTCGACCGCCTCGGCGCCGGTGTTCATCGGGAGCGCCGCGTCCATGCCGGTCAACTGGCAGGCGCGGGCGAGAAACGGGCCCAGCCGGTCGTTGTGGAAGGCGCGCGACGGCACGGCGAGGCGCGCGGCCTGGTCGGCGAGCGCGGCGAGGACGCGCGGATGGCCGTGGCCGAGGCTCTGCGCCGAGTAGGCACCGAGCATGTCGAGGTAATGCCGCCCCGTCTCGTCCCAGACATGAACGCCCGCGCCGCGCACGAGGACGATCGGGAGCGGCTCGTAATTGGCGGCGCCATAGCGGCGCTCGAGCGTGACGGCCTCACTCATGACGCGTATCTCCTGTCGTGCCCGGCGAGAAGGAGCTCACCGACGAGCCGCGCAGTCCGCCCCGCGACGTCGCGGGGCGGGTTGTATTCGACGATCTCGACCGTGGCGAGGCGCCGGTCGGCGCCGACGCGCCGGACGGCATCGACGAGCTCGGTCGCGGCGAGCCGCTCGCACACACGGCCGATGGTCTCGACCTCGTTGTCGCCCTCGCCGGCGATGATGGTGCGCCAGCGCGCCGGCACGCCGGCAGCGCTCAGACGCTCGGCGAGACCGTGCGCGCGGAGCGCGCCGGGTCCATCGCGGCAGCCGTTGTCGCGCGCGCCACGTCCTTCGGCGACGCCGATCAGCTCGAGCGTCTGGGCACGCGGTTCGGCATGAAGGGTCGTGAGATCCATCGCAGCAACCCCATCGACACCCCGGAATATGGGTATGCCGGGGCGGAAATGTGAGGGAGAGAGTTGACCGGAGGGTGAATCGCCGCGGGCGCCGCGTTCACGCGCATTCGCGGCAAATGCCGGCGATCGGCGCCGCACCCGCCCGCGCGCGCCGTGTCTTCCCGGTCTTCTAGGGCCGTCCGAACAAGGGGAGCTCGGGCGCCGCCTCGCCCGCGCGCAGCTCCTCCTCGCGCTCGATGCGGCCATCGCCCCGGATGTGGCGGACGCGGAATCCGGCCGCCTCCATCGCGGGTGCGAGCAGGAACCGGCGGTGGCAGCGTCGCGGATCCTCCTCGGCGCAGATCATGGCGACCGCGCGCGACCGCGCCAACGCGGCGAGCGCCGCGATCGCGTCCTGGAAACCGGTCGAGGCCACCACTTTCTCCCACTCGATCGAGCCGTCGGGACGGCGATAGATGGGATCGCGCGGGCGTCCCGACAAGTGCTCGCCCATCCAGACATAGTCGATCCCGGCGGCCGCGAGCGCGGCGCGGAGCCGCTCGCGGTTGAATTGTGGGTTGAAGCGCGAGAACGGCTGGCCGCGCGCATCGGCCACGGCGGCGATCCCTTGCGCGCGGAGATGGGCGACGAAGACCTCGATCGGGTGGCGCGAATGGCCGAGCGTATGGATGACGGGGGGTGCGTCCATGCCCCGATTGTAGCGGCGTCGGGGCCTTTCTTGACAAGCGTCGAGGCCGCCCGCACCCTTCGCCGCAACCACGGACGAACAAGGACACGGCGATGCCACGCTGGATGGTCGGAATCGATACCGGCGGCACCTTCACCGACCTCATCGCCTACGAGGCCGAGAGCCGCACCCTCGAGGTCGCCAAGGTGTCCTCGGTGCCGGACGACCCGTCGCAGGCGGTCATGAACGCGCTCGAGGAGCTGTTCAAGAGCGGCGTCCGCGCCGAGGACGTGGGCTTCCTCGTGCATGGCACGACGGTCGCGACCAACGCCATCCTCGAGGGCAAGGGGGTGCGCACCGGCCTCCTGATCACCAAGGGCTTCCGCGCCGTCTACGAGGCGCGCGGCTGGGTGCAGCCCGATCCCAAGGACCTGCAGGACCCGTTCTTCCGCAAGCCGCCGATGCTGGCGCCGCAATCGCTCACCGAGGAGATCGACGAGCGCGTCGACAATACCGGCGCCGTCCTCCGGCCGATCGATGCCGAGGACGTGCGCCGCGCGGCACGCCGGCTCGCGGCCAAGGGCGTCGACGCGATCGCGGTCTGCTATCTCTTCTCCTACGAGAACCCGGCGCATGAGGAGCTGACCGCGGGCGTCCTCGCCGCGGAGCTCCCCGACAAGCGCGTCTCGCTGTCGTCGCGCATTCTGCCGGTGATCCGCGAATATGTGCGGCTGTCGACGGCGGCGATCGATGCCTATGTCGGTCCGATCATGGAGCGCTATCTGACCCGGCTCGCCGACCGGCTGACGACCGCCGGGGTGCGGACGCCACAGGTGTTCCTGATGCAGTCGAACGGCGGGCTGATGCGGATCACCATCGGCGCGCGCTTCCCGAACCAGACCCTCCTCTCCGGCCCGGCGGCGGGCGTCGTGTCGGGGATCGAGATCGCGCGGCTGACCGGGCGGCCCGACATCGTGACGCTCGACATGGGCGGCACCTCGACCGACATCGCGGTGATCGCGGGCAGCGCCGCGGAGGAGGCGACCGACGGGCGCATCGCGGGCCAGGACATCGGCACGCCGATGCTCGCCGTCCGCACGCTCGGCGCCGGCGGCGGCACGATCGCCTGGATCGGCAAGGACGGCCTCCTCAAGGTCGGGCCCGAGAGCGCGGGCGCGATGCCGGGTCCGGCCGCCTATGGCCGCGGCGGCGAGCGGCCGACGGTGACGGACGCCAACCTCCTCCTCGGCGCGCTCGCGACCGGCAACGTCCTCGGCGGGCGCATGCGGCTCGACCCCGCGAAGGCAGGCGAGGCGGTGCGCCGGCACGTCGCGCTGCCGCTCGGCCTCGACGTGGTCAAGGCGGCGGCCGGGATCGTGCGCATCGTCAACAACAACATGGCGATCGACCTCCGCCTCGCGTTCCAGAGCCGCGGCGAGGACCCGCGCCGCTTCGCGCTCGCGGCCTTCGGCGGCGCCGGCCCGCTCCACGCGGCGATGCTCGCCCGCGAGCTCGCCATCCCGACCGTGATCGTGCCGCCCTATCCCGGCCTCACCAGCGCGATGGGGCTCCTCTCGACCAACGTCAAGCACGTCTATCTACACTCGGCGATCGGGAAGCTCTCCGCCTTCCCGGTCGCGCGCATGAACGCGCTGTTCGCCGAGCTCCGCGCCCGCGCGCTCGCGGATGCGCACGAGGAGGGCTTTGCCGAGAGCCGGGTGACGCTCGTCCGCCATCTCGACCTCCGCTATCCGCACCAGGGCTACCAGCTCGGCGTCGAGGCGCCGGCGCATGACATCACCGATGCCGACAAGCCGGCGCTGAAGCGCGATTTCGACGCGACGCACCAGCGCATCTACGGCGCGAGTGCGCCCGACGAGGACGCCGAGATCGTCACCTTCCGCGTGATCGCCGAGATCATCGTGCCGCGGCTCGAGCTGCCGGTGATCGCCGCCGGACGGGGCGCGGCGATCGCCGAGAAGGAGGAGCGGCCGCTCTACGATCTCGCGACCGAGCGCTTCGTCACCGCGCGCGTCTACGACCGTGCCCGGCTCGGCGCCGGCGACCGGTTCGCCGGGCCGGCCGTGGTCGAGCAGTTCGATTCGACGACCGTGGTGCTCGCCGGCCAGCGCGCCGAGGTCGACCGCTTCGGCAATCTCATCCTCACCGCGGGAGACGCCGCATGATCCTCGACCCGATCACGACCGAGGTCGTGCTAAGCCGCGTGCGCGAGACCGCATCGGCGATGGCGCACGCGCTGTTCCACAGCGGCTATTCGCCGATCCTCCGCGAATCGCAGGACGGGACGGCGGGCCTCACCGACGCGACGGGCCGCGTCATCATCGTCGGCGGCGGGCTCCAATACCACTCGCTCCTCTACTCGAAATCGGTCGAGGCGATCCTCGCGCGCTATCCGGCAGACACCATGCAGGAGGGCGACAGCTTCATCTCGAACGATCCCTACAAGGCCGGGAACAGCCACGTGCCCGACATGGTGGTCGCGACGCCCGCATTCCATCGCGGCCGGATCATCGCCTTCGGCGTCAGCGTCGCGCACAAGGCCGACGTCGGCGGCCTCGTCCCCGGATCCTCGGGCGCCGCCTCGCGCGAGATATTCCACGACGGCGTCTTGATCCCGCCGGTCCGCTACTGGTCGGCCGCCGGCGTCAACCGCGAGGTCGAGGCGATCCTCCGCAACAACAGCCGCATCCCCGAGGTCGTGATCGGCGATCTGCGCGGCCAGGTCGGCGCGACACGGCTCGGCGGCGAGCGCATGCGGGCGCTCGCCGACCAATACGGGGTCGAGCTTCTCCTCGCCGCGATGGACCACCTCCTCGCGACGACCGGCGCGCGCGTGCGGGCCGAGTTCGCGACCTGGGCCGACGGCGTGTCGGAGGCGGAAGGCTTCCTCGACCACGACGGCGCCGACACGACGCGGCGCGTGCGCATCCACGTGCGCGCGACCAAGGCCGGCGACCGGCTGACGCTCGACTTCTCGGGCTCCGACCCGCAGACGCGGGGGCCGGTCAACACGCCGATGCAGACGGCGAAGGCGGTCTCGCTCCTCGCCGTCCTCGCCGCGAGCGATCCGTCGATCCGTATGAACTCGGGCGTCCTCGACGCGGTCGCCTTCGTGATGCCCGAGGGGCGCGTCGTGTCGCCGCAATATCCGGCGACGGTGAACCACTATTTCCCGACCTCGCACCTCGTCTACAACGTGGTGCTGGCGGCGCTCGGCAAGCTCAACCCGGCGCGCGCGGTGGCGCCCTCGGGCCTCGGCACCGGCGCGATCGCGGTCGGCTACAGCAAGGGCCGCGCTGGCAAGGCGAGCGTGCAGTACGAGATCACCGTCACCGCGCTCGGCGGCACGGCGACCCATGACGGCACCGCGATGGTGTTGCCGATGAACCACTTCACGCCGGGCACGCCGGTCGAGATCCTGGAGACCGAGTATCCGGTGCGCGTGCGCCGGTTCGACACCTGGACCGATTCGGGCGGCGCCGGGCTCAACCGCGGCGGCATCGGCGCGGTGCGCGAATACGAGCTCCTCGAGGACTGCATCCTCACCGCGCGCACCGCCAACCACAAGGAAGGCACCTGGGGCCTCGCCGGCGGCGCGAGCCCGCCGCTCTCGCGCACCACGATCGCGGCGCCGGGCGGGGCGAGCGAGGATCTCGACGTGCTCGAGACGCGCCAGGCGCGGAAGGGCACCGTGCTCACTTTGTGGCAGACCGGCGGCGGCGGTTACGGCGATCCGCGCCAGCGCGCGCCCGAGGCGGTCCTGCGCGATGTCGCCGACGGCTATGTCTCGCGCGCGGCGGCGGAAGCGCTCTATGGCGTCGTGGTGACGGCGGACGGCGCGCTCGATGCGGCTGCGACGGCGGCGCGGCGGGCGCGCTAGGACTTGGCCGCGGCGGGCTGGGCGAGCTTCTTCACCGCGGCGTTGAGCTTCGCACGGAGCTCGCGCCCCGGCGTGCCGCCGTCGCCCTTCAGGTCGCGCTCGATCACGTGGCGGAAGCTCGCGGCATAGGCCGCAACGACGTTCCTGAGCGCGGCGCCGCGGAGCTCGTTCCGCCTCAGAACGGCGCAGAGATCGCCGGCGAACTCGGTCATCAGCGCGTAGCCGAACGAGCCGGCCTGGCCCTTGAGATCGTGCGCGACGGTGTAGATCGCCTCGAGCGAGGCGCGGTCGTCGACGCGCGCGAGCGCGGCCTCGATCGCGGCGAGATCGTCCATGACGCGGCCGCGGAACGTGTCGCCGAGCGCCGACACCGCGGCCTCCGCCGCGGCGATCAGCGCCGCCTCGTCGAATTCCTCGTCGCGTCGACCGCCGTCCATCGCGTCCATCCCGCTCGCCGGTGAACGCGACGGTTCTACACGCTTACGCTTAAGAGTTCCTGAGCGCGCGCAACGAAAGGGCCGGCCCGTTCGCGCCGGGCCGGCCCCTGCATGCGCTCGTGTGCGGGCGGGGTCGCGCGCTAGGGTCTGGACTCATTTGCTCCAGTAGATGAGGGCGGCGGCGAGGAAGGCTGCGCTGAGATAGTTTGCGGCGAGTTTGTCGTATCTGGTTGCGATGAGCCGCCAGTCTTTGAGACGACACCACATGCGCTCGATCCTGTTTCGGTCTCTGTAGGCGAGCTGGTCGTAGGGTATCGGTCTGTGGCGCGAGGTGGTTGAGGGAATGACGGCCTCGGCATCGCGTTCTGCAAGATAGC
>Ga0194132_10001118_pt1 | contig 54590 bp, 51 predicted proteins | sample TA2KigOf80mmetaG_FD_148612 | JGI IMG/M metagenome (GOLD analysis project Ga0194132, IMG submission 148612) | Freshwater microbial communities from Lake Tanganyika, Tanzania - TA2015054 Kigoma Offshore 80m | ecosystem: Environmental > Aquatic > Freshwater > Lake | place: Tanzania: Lake... | reverse complement strand
TCGCCGGGCCGCCGGGGACCGATGCGGTACGCCACGGCGCGGCCGGCTGCCCGCCCGCAGGCGGCCAGCACGTCCAGGACCGACGAAGGGCGCTCCGTGCCCAGGTTGAACGAGCCCGAGGTGCCTCCTGCCTCCAGGTACTGCAGGGCGCGCACGTGCGCATCGGCCAGGTCGCACACGTGGACGTAATCCCGCTGGCAGGTCCCGTCCGGCGTCGGATAGTCGTCGCCGAACACCTGCAGCGCCGGGCCACCACAGGCGGCGCCGAGCGCCAGCGGGATCAGGTGGATCTCCGGGGCGTGGTCTTCGCCGAGCGCGCCCCCGGGATCGGCCCCGGCGGCGTTGAAGTACCGGAGGCGAACCGATCGGAGCCCGTACGCCCGCTCGAAGTGCGGCAGGGCCTGCTCGAGCGCCAGCTTCGTCTGTCCGTAGGCGCTGATCGGCACCGTGGGGTGCGACTCGAGGATGGGCGTGGCCACCGGCTCTCCGTATACCGCACACGTCGATGAGAAGACGAACGACCGGCACCCTTCCCGGACCATCGCTTCCAGCGTGGCCAGCGTGCCCGCGACGTTGTTGCGGTAGTAGCCGGACGGGTCGGACACCGAGTCGCCGACGTTCAGCCAGGCCGCGAAGTGGAGGACCGCCGAGACGTCATGGTCGCGGATGGCCGCCCGCACCGCGCTGACGTCCGCGATGTCACCAACGACGAGCGGGGCGCTGAGCGCCGCCTCCGCGTGCCCCGCCGAGAGGTTGTCGTAGATGATCGTCCGGTAGCCGGCCCCGCGCAGCGCCAGCGCGGCATGGCTGCCCACGTAGCCTGCTCCGCCGGTCACCAGCACCGTTCGCACGCTATCGGCCAATCGAGATGTAGGTGAAGCCGCTGGTCGCCATCTGGGCGGGCTCGAAGAGGTTCCGGCCGTCGAACACCACAGGAGCCCGCATCAGCTTGCGCATCCGCTCGAAGTCGGGCCGCCGGAACTCGTTCCACTCGGTGACGATCGCCAGGGCGTCGGCACCCTTCAGCGCGTCATAGCCGTTCGACGCATAGGCGATTCGGCTCCCGAAGATCCCCCGCGCCGTCTTCATCGCTACCGGGTCGAACGCCTGCACCCGGACGCCAGCCTCGATCAGGCTCTCGATCAGCGTGATCGAGGGCGCCTCCCGCATGTCGTCGGTGCGCGGTTTGAACGCCAGCCCCCAGACGGCCACGGTCCGGCCCTTGAGCGGGCTCAGGTGCTCGTGCAGCTTCGCGAAGAGGCGCGTCTTCTGGAGCTCGTTCACCTCTTCGACGGCCCGCAGGATCCGGAACTCGTATTTCCCCTGGGCGGCGAAGTGCCGGAGCGCCCGGACGTCCTTCGGAAAGCAGCTGCCGCCGTAGCCGACGCCGGGAAACAAGAAGGAGGGCCCAATGCGCCGATCGGCGCCGATGGCGCGCCGAAGCTGATCCACGTCGGCTCCCACACGCTCGCAGACGTTCGCGACCTCGTTCATGAACGAGATCCGGGTCGCCAGCAGCGCGTTGGCCGCGTACTTCGTCAGCTCCGCGCTGGCGCAGTCCATCACCAGCATCGGCGCCCCCGTGCGCGTGAACGGACTGTAGATCTCGAGCATCACGTCGCGGGCCCGGGGGTCCTCCACCCCCAGCACGACCCGGTCCGGCTTCAGGAAGTCGTCCACCGCCGACCCCTGCTTGAGGAACTCGGGGTTGCTGACGACGCTGAACGGGTGCGTCGTCTCCCGCCGGACCACGTCGCGCACGCGCGCCGCCGTCCCGACCGGCACCGTGCTCTTGTCCACGATGACCTTGTAGCCGTTCATCGCCTTCGCCACGTCGCGGGCCACCCCCAGCACGTGGTTGAGGTCGGCAGACCCGTCCTCACCCTGGGGCGTCCCGACCGCCACGAAGATCGCGTGGGCCTGGCGCACCGCCCGGGCCAGCATGGTCGTGAACGTCAGGCGCCCTTCCGCGACGTTGCGCCGGACCAGCTCTTCGAGCCCCGGCTCGTAGATCGGCATGCGGCCGCGGCGGAGCGTCCGGATCTTCGCCGCGTCCTTGTCCACGCAGACAACCGTGTTGCCGGTTTCCGCGAAGCAGGCCCCGATCACGAGCCCTACGTAGCCAGTCCCGATGACGGCGAGCTTCATGGCTGATCAACCCCGACAGAATGGAAAGTTCCTGACGGTACCACACCGGGCCATCCCTGTCACCATGCTGAAAACAAAGGACTTGCAGCAACGAAGCCGGGACAGGCTGCGGCAGGGGCTGTGCTACGCTTCCCGGCCGTGCGGGTCGTCATCGACTATCGGCCGGCCCTCAGGAGCCGGACCGGTGTTGGGGAGTACATGCACGGCCTGGCCAGGGCTGCCGTCCACCAGCGGCCCTCCGACGCCGACGAGATCGCCCTGTTCACCTCGTCCTGGCGGGATCGGCCGTCGCCCGGTGCCTCGGCCGACGTGGGTGCCCCGATCATCGACCGCCGCGTGCCGGTCCGGCTGCTCAACTATCTCTGGCACCGGCAGGCATGGCCACCTGTCGAGCGGCTGGTCGGCGCTGCCGACGTCGTGCACGCGGCGCATCCGCTGCTGATTCCCACCGCGAAGGCCGCTCAGGTCGTGACCATCCACGACCTTTACTTCCTGGCGCATCCCGAGCGCACGGCCGCGGAAATCCGGCGGGACTACCCTGCGCTGGCAGCCCGGCACGCGCGCCGCGCAGATGCGATCGTCGTCCCCTCCCGCTACACCGGGTCGCTGGTCAGCGGCACGTTCAGCGTGCCCGGGGAACGTGTCTACGTCTGCTCGCCGGGAGCCCCGACGTGGCGCACGCTGGGCCGCCAGCCCAACGTGCCAGCGGACGGCTACGTCCTGTTCGTGGGCACCCTCGAGCCGCGCAAGAACGTTGGCGCCTTGCTGGATGCCTACGAACGGCTGCTCCAGCGGCGTCCTGCGACGCCGGATCTGGTGCTGGCGGGACGGATCACGCCTGACGCCGAGGCCTGGGCCGAGCGCTGGTCGCGGCCGCCCCTTTCCGGCCACGTGCGCCATCTGGGCTATGTCCCGGCCGAGCAGCGGGAGGATCTCCTGTCAGGCGCGCGCCTGCTCGTGCTCCCGTCCCGCGATGAAGGCTTCGGTCTGCCGGTCCTCGAAGCCATGTCGGCCGGCGTGCCGGTGGTGGCGGCCAGCCGCGGATCGCTGCCGGAGGTGGTCGGCGAGGCGGGCGTGCTGGTCGACCCGGACGACCTCGACGCCTTCACGGCGGCACTGGCGCGCCTGCTCGACGACGCCGCCGTGGCGCGCGATTGCGCGGAACGCGGCCTGGCGCGCGCTCGCGAGTTCTCCTGGGAACGGGCGGCGGCAACCCTCTGGCAGGCCTACGGCGACGCGCTCAGACGAAGACGGGAGAGAGGGTGAAGGGCGTCAAATCCCAAAGCCCAAGCCAAATCCCAAGGCCCAAGTCCCAAAGTGAGGCGACTCCCGCGCACCGTCGGACAGCGATGAAAGAGCGGTAGGACATGGCAGACTGCTCCGGCGGCTTTCTGTTTCGGAACGGGTCGGTGCTCCTCGGGCGTCGCGGGGAAGACAGGCCCTTCTACCCCGGCGTCTGGGATGCCATTGGCGGGCACGTTGAACCCCCGGAATCGCCAGAGGAGACCCTTGCCAGAGAGATCGAGGAGGAGATCGCGGTCAGACCAAGGGCGTGGGCGCTGGCAGCCGTACACTTGACCTCCCATGCGCATCGCCATCGACGCCCGGGAGCTGACCGGACATCCCACCGGGGTCGGCCGCTACCTGTCCGAGATCCTGAAGGCGTGGCGCGGGATGCCCGATGCGCTGGAGCACGAGATCATCCTCTGCGCACCGGAGCCTGTGCCACCGCCGGCCGCGCCGCTGCTGGGACGCGCCGAGGTGCTGCCGGGCCGCGGGCTCTGGTGGGAACAGGTCGCGCTTCCACGATGGCTGCGCCGCACGCGTGCCGACGTGCTCTTTGCGCCGGGATACTCCGGCCCGGTCTGGGGAGCCGCGCCGCTGGTCGTGACCGTCCACGACGTCTCGTTTGCCGCCCACCCGGAGTGGTTCCGGTGGCGTGAAGGGCTCCGGCGCCGGGTCACGACGCGACTCGCCGCGGCCCGGGCAGTGCGTGTGCTCACGGTCTCGGAGTTCTCGCGCCGCGAGATCCACGAGCACCTGGGCGTGCCGCTGGATCGGATCCTGGCCGTGCCGTCCGGGACGACCTCGCTTGGAACCGCCGCACCGGGAGCCGCGGCGCCGGGGGCCACCCGTACGGCTGAGGCCGCCGCGGTGCGCCAGCCCCACGTGCTGTACGTCGGGTCGCTGTTCAACCGCCGGCACCTCCCGGCCCTGATCGCCGGCTTCGGGCGGCTGGCTCGCCGGCACCCGGCCGTTCGTCTCACGGTGATCGGGGAGGACCGGACCTTCCCCCACATCGACATCGAGCAGCTGCGCGCGACGAGCGGCGCGGCCGATCGCATCGACCTCCATCCCCGGGTGACTGACGAGGAACTTGGCGCCGCCTACGGGGCGGCCAGCGCCTTCGCGTTCCTGTCGGAGTACGAGGGCTTTGGCCTGACGCCGCTCGACGCACTGGCCCGCGAGGTGCCGGTCGTCCTGCTCGACACGCCGGTCGCGCGCGAGGTGTTCGGCGAATCAGCCGAGTACGTTCCTCGCCCCGATCCCGCACTGGTGGACGCGGCGCTCGAGCGCGTCCTCTTCGACGACGCGATGCGGCGGGTGCGCCTGGCCGCGGCCCGTCCGGTCCTCGAGCGCTGCTCGTGGCGGCGCTCGGCCGCAACCGTCCTGCACGCGCTCGTGGAAGCGGCTGCGTCCCGCGCGGAACGCCCGTGACGCCGACGCTCACGATCGTCATCGTCAGCTTCAACACCCGGGACGATCTGGACGCCTGCCTGGCGGCGCTCGCCGCCGCCCCGCCGGAGGTGTCGCACGAGGTCGTCGTCGTCGACAACGCGTCTGCCGACGGGAGCGCGGCGCGGGTGCGGTCGCGCTGGCCGGGGGTGCGCCTCATCGAGGCCGGTGGGAACCTGGGCTTCGCGCGCGCCAACAACCTGGCGATCCGCCAGTCGTCGTCCGAGCTGATCCTGCTGCTCAACAACGACGCCGTCGTGCCGCCCGGGGCGATCGACGCGCTCGTGCGACGCCTGCAGGAACAGCCTGCCGTCGGAGTCGTCGGGCCCCGGCTGGTGGACGGGGATGGACATGCCGAACTCTCGTTCGGTCGAATGCCGGGCCCGATCAGCGAACTCGGCCAGCGCGCCCTGGTGCGCGGCGGCGCCCGCGGGGCGCGGTGGGCCAGGCAGTACATCGAGGAGGCGACGCGTCGCGAGCGCGTCGTGGACTGGGTGACCGGTGCCTGCCTGCTCGTCCGTCGCGGCGCGGCAGAGCAGGCCGGGCTCCTCGACGAACGCTACTTCATGTACCTGGAAGACGTGGACTTCTGCGCCGCGATCCGGGGAGCGGGTCACACGGTGCTCTTCACGCCCGTCGCGGAGGTCGTTCATCGCCGGGGCCGATCGGGCGCCACGGTGCCGGATCGGGTCGCACAGGCCTGGCGGGAGAGCCACCTGGCGTTCTACGAGAAGCACCACCCGCGCCTCGCCCCGCTGGCGCGCCTCCTCGCACGCTGGAAGCGACCCGTGTGACAGAATCTCCGGCATGCGCGTCGCCATCGACGCCCGCAAGCTGCACGATTTCGGCATCGGGACCTACATCCGCAACCTGCTGCGGCACCTGGCCCGTGCCGACCGCGAAACCGAGTACGTCCTGCTATGCCTCGAGCAGGACATGCCGGTCGCGCGGCAACTGGGCGAGAACTTCCGCGCGGTGCGCGAGCCGTCGCCCAACTATTCCCTCCGCGAGCAGATCCACGTCCCGTGGGTCCTGTGGCGGGAGAAGCCGGATGTCTTTCACGCGCCGCACTACGTCCTGCCTCCGGCCGTGCCGTGTCGCTCCGTGGTCACCATCCACGACTGCATCCACCTCCGTTTCCCCCAGTACCTGCCGAACCGGGCCGCCTGGTTGTACGCGCGGGCGTCGATGTGGTCGGCCATCCGACGGGCGGATCGGGTCCTGACGGTCTCCGAGGCCTCGAAGCAGGACCTCCTGCGCTACTTCGGCGTCCGGCCCGACAAGGTCGTGGTGACCTACAACGCGCTCGACGAACGCTTCGGACGGACGATGGACGAGGAAGCCATCGGCCGCGTGCGCGAGCGGTACCAGCTGCACCATCCGTTCGTGCTCTACGTCGGCACGGTCAAGCCGCACAAGAACCTGGTGCGCCTGATCGACGCGTTCGAGGGGCTGCGCCGTGAGGGGTTCAGCGACCTGAAACTGCTGATCATCGGCGACGAGATCTCGAAGTACCCGGCGCTCCGGCATGCCGTCCACCAGCACAAGCTGCACAAGCACGTGCGGTTCCTGGGCTTCCAGAGCGATGACACGCTGGCCGTGCTCTACAAGCTGGCGGCGGCGTTCGTGTTCCCGTCGCTGTACGAGGGGTTCGGGCTCCCGCCGCTCGAGGCGATGGCGTACGGCACGCCGGTGGTGACCTCGAACGTGTCGTCACTGCCGGAGGTGGCCGGTGACGCCGCGGTCCTCGTGGATCCCTACGACGCCATCGACATCAGGGACGGAATCAGGCGGGTGCTGACGGACCAGGCGCTCCGCGACACGCTGCGGGAGAAGGGCTTCGCGCGGGCACGCGCGTTCTCGTGGGTCCGATCGGTGGACCAGACGCTCGCCATCTATCGCGATGTCGCGAACCGGAACGGGCGGAGTGCCAACGCGTCATGAACGTCGCGCTCGTGCACGACTGGCTCACGGGCATGCGGGGGGGCGAGAAGGTCCTCGAGGTCCTCTGCGAGCTGTTCCCCGCCGCCGATCTCTTCACGCTGGTCCACGAACGGGGATCGGTGTCGGCCACGATCGAGGACCGGCGCATCGTCACCAGCTCGCTGCAGCGCCTGCCACCGCTTCGGCGCCGTTATCGCCACTGCCTCCCGCTCTTCCCCGCCCTGATCGAGCAGTTCGACCTCGATCGCTACGATCTGGTCATCAGCAGCAGCCACGCCGTCGCGAAGGCCGTCGTCGCGCCCGGGCGGGCGGTGCACGTGTGCTACTGCCATTCGCCGATGCGATACGCCTGGGACCAGTTCGAGGTGTACTTCGGGGCCGCGCGCGTCGGCGCGAGGCGATCGCGCTGGCTCTACCGGCCCGTGCTGAGACGGCTGGCGCGGTGGGATGCGGCCACCGCGTCGCGCGTCGGGCGCTTCCTCGCCAACTCCGCGCACGTTGCCGGGCGGATCCGCCGCTACTATAATCGTCAGGCCACCATCGTGTATCCGCCTGTCGACACGGCTTTCTATCGCCCCGACGGCACCATCCCTGGTGATCACGTCCTGATCGTGTCTGCGCTGGTTCCCTACAAGCGGATCGATCTCGCCATCGATGCGGCCCATCGTGCGGGCGTCCGCCTGCGGATCGCCGGGGACGGCCCCGAGCGGCGCGCGCTCGAGCGCCGGGCCAACGGCACGGTCGAGTTCCTCGGCCGGCTCTCCGACGAGGCGATCCGCGACGAATACCGGCGGGCTGCCGCCGTCGTGCAGACCGCCGAGGAGGACTTCGGGATCGTACCGCTCGAAGCGCAGGCGTGCGGCCGTCCCGTGGTCGCGCTCGGTGCCGGCGGCGCGCTCGAGACCGTGGTGGACGGTGAGACGGGTGTCCTCGTGCGCGACCTCGGCGTCGAGGCGTGGGCCGCCGCCCTCTCGGAGGTGCCCCGCCGCACGTTCGACCCCGATGCCGCCCGCCGGCAGGCCGAGCGGTTCTCGCGCGGGCGCTGCCGCGAGCAGCTCGCGCGGGTGATCGCGGACACACACGCCGCGGGGCCCGCACGGCGATGGTGAGACGGTACAACCGCCTGCTCGTGGCCTTCCACGTCCTCGTGGACGTGCTGCTGGCCGCCTGGGCGTTCGTCCTCGCGTACGGGATCCGCTTCGAGAGCGGACTGATCCCCGTGCGGAAGGGGTACCCGCCGATCGACCAGTACGTCAACGTGCTGCCGTTCGTGGCCCTGCTCACGCCGCTGGCCTTCCACCTGCAGGGCGTGTACCGGCTGCGCCGCGGCCGCTCGCGCGTGGACGACTTCTTCGGCGTGCTGATCGGCAGCATCCTGGCGGTCGTGCTGGGCGTGGTCTCGACGCTGTACGTGCAGGCGTACTACGTGTCGGAGGAAGCCAAGTCCCAGGGCGCCTACGAGGTCTCGCAGCTCGTCTGGGCGATCTTCCTCGTCATCAACGTGCTGTTCGCCTACGCCTCCCGCGAAGGGGTGCGGGAGCTGCTCGAGCGCCGCTGGCGGGCCGGCATCGGCCTCAAGCGCGTGCTGATCGCCGGCGCCGGGGACCTCGGCCGCCTGGTCGCCGACCGCATCCTGCAGCACCGCGAGCTCGGGTACCAGATCCTCGGCTTCGTGGACGACCGCGCCGCCGGCGATCACATCGGCTACCGCGGGCTCCCGCTGCTCGGCTCGCTCGACGAGGTGGCCGAGGTCGCCCGCCGCGAGCGCGCCGATCACCTGTACGTGGCGCTGCCGATCGAGGAGCACTCGAAACTGCTCGACCTGATCAACGTGACCAGCCGCGAGTGCCTCGACGTGAAGGTGGTCCCCGACCTGCTCCAGTTCATCGCGCTGCGGGCGCGGCTCGAAGACCTGGACGGGCTCCCCATCATCAACGTCAACGACGTGCCCCTGCAGGGCTTCAACGCGCTGATGAAGCGCGGGATCGACATCGTGCTGTCGGCGGCTGCGCTGGTCGTGCTCGCCGTCCCCGGCCTGCTCATCGCCCTGCTGGTGCGGCTCACGTCGCCGGGGCGCGTCCTCTACGAGCAGGAGCGCATGGGCCTCGACGGCAGGGCGTTCACCGTGTGGAAGTTCCGCTCGATGTACGAAGACGCCGAGGACTCGAGCGGACCCGTCTGGGCGAGAGACGACGATCCGCGGTGCACGCCGGCCGGGCGCTGGCTGCGCCGGTTCGACCTCGACGAGCTGCCGCAGTTCTGGAACGTCCTGAAGGGGGAGATGTCGATCGTCGGCCCGCGCCCGGAGCGGCCGTATTTCGTGGCGCAGTTCAAGGACCGCATCCCGCAGTACATGCTCCGCCACAAGGTGAAGGCCGGCATCACGGGGTGGGCCCAGGTGAACGGCTGGCGCGGCAACACCTCGCTGGAGAAACGCATCGAATACGACCTCTACTACATCGAGAACTGGTCGGTCACGCTCGACATCAAGATCATGTGGCTGACCGTCGTGCGCGGGCTCTTCAGCCGCGGCGTCGCCTAGTGCAGCGGCTGCGCCGTCCTTCCGCCGCGGGCCGCCGGGATGGCTGACCGCCGCCCGCGAACCGTCGTCACCGGGGCTGCCGGCTTCATCGGCTCCCATCTCTGCGAGGCGCTGCTGGATCGCGGCCACGCCGTGGTGGCGATCGACAACCTGCTCACCGGCGACCTGGCCAACATCGCGCACCTGCGGGAGCGCGACCTCCAGTTCATCCGGCACGACGTCACCCGCTACATCGACGTGGACGACCCGGTCGACTACGTGCTCCACTGGGCGAGCCCCGCCAGCCCGATCGACTACCTCGAGCTGCCGATCCAGACGCTGAAGGTCGGGTCGCTCGGCACGCACAACGCGCTCGGCCTGGCCAAGGCCAAGGGCGCGACGTTCGTGCTGGCCTCCACATCCGAGGTGTACGGCGACCCCCTGGAACACCCCCAGAGGGAAACCTACTGGGGCAACGTGAACCCCATCGGCCCCCGTGGCGTGTACGACGAGGCCAAGCGATTCGCCGAAGCCATCACCCTTGCCTACCACCGGTACCACGGCCTGGACACCCGCATCGTCCGGATCTTCAACACCTACGGTCCGCGCATGCGGCTCCGGGACGGCCGGGCGGTGCCTGCGTTCATGACGCAGGCGCTCGCGAACGAAGACGTCACCGTCTTCGGCGACGGCACGCAGACGCGCAGCTTCACGTTCATCAGCGACCTGGTCGACGGCGTCCTCCGCCTGATGGAGGCCGACACACACGATCCGATCAACATCGGGAACCCGCACGAGGTCACGATCGAGGAGATCGCCCGGTCGATCATCGAGCTGACCGGCTCGACCAGCCGGATCGTCCACCGCCCCCTGCCGGTCGACGATCCGAAACAGCGCCGGCCGGACGTCACGCGGGCGCGCACGCTGCTCGGATGGGCACCCGGGGTCGGCCTGAGAGAAGGGCTGGTCCGGACGGTGGGTTACTTTCGAGAGAAGGTCGCAGACCGCCCGTAGAGACGCGGGCTGCGTTTCAAGTCCCGAATCCCGAATCCCGAATCCCAAGCCGAATCCCAGGGACCAAAGCCCAAAGGGTCACGGGGTCACGCTTCGATCGTCCGTGGGCCGTACAATCGCGGCATGGGACGCTCGCTGGGAGGTGTCATGCTGCTGGCGGCGCTCGTGCCCTCGCCCTCTGGGGCGCAACGGCCTGTGACCGACTTCGTTCCTCACCCGCCGGCGCGACAGGAGATGACCTCGCCATCGGGCGCGTACCGGCTCGTGCTGTCCACGCAGGACGGCTGGAGATCCCGGCGGGCGCACGCCGAGCTCTCGAGGGGCACCGCGCGGGTCTGGGCACGCGAGCTGCCGCAGGAGTTCGGCCCGCGCCAGGCGCTCGTCAGCGACATGGGTATCGTGGTCTGCCTCGACGAGTGGATCAACATCTTCAGCCGTTACGCCGTGATGGTGATCGGTGCGGACGGGAAGGTGAGGCAGGAATGGTCGTTCGAGGACGTCGAGGACGCACTGGGCGTCCGCCTGGGTTCGCTTCCCTCGAACGAGCGTTTCGGACCCTGGATGCGACGGCCCGCCATGCTCGACCCACGCGCGGGGCGGGCAGTGGTGCCGACAGTCGCCGGCATCGATCTCTGGGTGGACCTGCGAACCGTCCAGCTGTCGCGAGGACGATAGACGCGCCCTACTCGCCCTTCCCGCCCCGGCGGCGCAGGCGCCGATGCCCCAGCAGCAGGCCGCCACCGAGCAGCAGCAGCGACGCGGGTTCGGGGATCGGCTCCATGGCCTCGTCGAACAGGAGATCGCTCTCGAGGGCCGTGGCAATCTGAGCGGACGTCAATCGAGCCAGCATCGCGCCATCCGGGGTGATCTGGCTGATGTTGGTCACCGGCGACCGGCAGGACCCGCTGGTCATCAGGTTCTGCGCGCTGTCAGCGGGCGGAGTACACGCGGGCTCGCTGAAGTTGTAGTGCGGGAGCCCGAGCACGTGGCCGATCTCGTGCGCGATCGTGTCGCGTCGTCCGGCTCCCCCGGCGTAGCTGAATACCGCGTCCGCAATCGCCGCGAAGCCGGCTCCGACGACCGTGCCCAGCAGCGCGATGCCGTACGCCGTACCGGCGCTCTCGAGGGTCTGAACGAACCACATGTTCACCGCCCCCGGGACGTGGCCCTCACCCCACATGTCGAACAACTCGGTGGCGTCGATGCTCGGGTCGGTAATCGACAGGTAGTCCGTCTCGAGAAACTGCACCCACGGGAGGAACACGAGGTCGATGCCCGCCTGCGCCCAGATCTTGTCACCTTCGGCTTCGTACAGCGTCTGTGCCGAGTTCGCGCACACGGTTCCAGCGTCGTTGCAAACCTGAATGGGCTGGACGTAGAGCGAGAAGGGCGCGGCAGGCGCCAGGCCGGGAATGCCGGTCAGCAGTGCAACGAGAAACAGCGAACGACCGATTCGCCCCATGTGAGCGCCGATGCCTCCGGAAACGCGGTTACCGAACCGCGGACTCCAGTCTACCCCTTACACAAACCAATCCAGCACCCTGCCGGCGGAAGATTGCCTTTTCTCGGCGCCGCTTCACCCGAAGGCGCGCCGGGCGGAGACTTCGTTCGGCTTCAGCGGTCCTCCGAGATGACCTGCCTCAACCTGCGCGCATAGTCTGCGCCGGATCCGAGCGTCACGACCAGGGCAGTCCAGACCGCGAGATCGAGCACGACCGAGGCGCGCCCCAGGTAGTTGAACAGGATGAACAGGGAGCAAGTCAGCAGGTAGGTGGCGGTCGCCAGCTTGCCCCAGACGGAGGGGTGGAACGTGCGCGGCCCGCTGGCCAGGTTCACGGCCGCCACCACGCCGACAATCGCCACGTCGCGGCTGATGATCAGGATCGTCAGCCAGAGCGGAATGCGGTTGTACACCTCGGTGCCCGGCACGGTGAGCACGATGAAGGCGGTGACGAGCAGCAGCTTGTCCGCCATCGGGTCCAGCCACGCACCGAGATTCGTGCGCTGTTTCGTGGCCCGCGCGATGAGGCCGTCGAGCAGGTCGGTCACGCCGGCGGTCACGAACGTCGCCAGCGCCACTCCGGGATAGCCGTACACGACGGCCACCGCGAAGAACGGAATCAGGAGAATCCGCAGCAGCGTGAGCTGGTTGGCGAAGGTCAGGATGCGCACGGAGCGATCGAGTGTACCGCGGACCAGGGCAATTGGTGATTAGGGATTGGTGATTGACGATGGCATTGGCGATTGCCGATTGAGGATTGAGGATTGGAATCCGGGTTGGGATTCGGGCGTTGGGATCTGGCTTGGGGTGTGGGATCTCGGGACTTGGGGACTTGCTACTCTTGGGCCGTCAGTCGGTCCAGTAGCCCCCTCGGCACCTCCGCCTCGATCCGCACCCGCCCGTCCACTGTCTCCTGGCTCAGGACCCTCGCCACCCGGTAGAGCTGCGCGATGCGGCGCCGATCGTCCTCGTCGCCCGCGTCCAGGTCGATGATGACCCGCCGGGTGTCGAGCGCGAGCCGCGCGGCCACGACGTCCATGAGGTCGTCGACGCCCTCACCGGTCGCCGCCGACAGCAGCACGGCCGGACCGCTCCGGAGCCGCAGCCGCTGTCGCTCGTCCGCCGACACCCGATCGACCTTGTTGTAGACGTCCACGACGGGCACGCCGCCGGCCCCGACCTCCTCCAGGACCCGCGTCACGGCCGCTCGGCGGCGGTCGTGGTCTTCGGCCGACGCATCGATGACGTGCAGGACCAGGTCGGCCTCCACGACTTCTTCCAGCGTGGCGCGAAATGCGGCGACGAGCGTGTGCGGCAGCCGGTCGATGAACCCGACGGTGTCGGTCAGCAGCAGCTCGCGCCGATCGGGCAGGCGCACACGGCGCAGCAGGGGATCGAGCGTGACGAACAGCGCATCAGACGCGGTGGCGCCGGCGCTGGTGAGCCGGTTGAACAGCGTCGTCTTGCCGGCATTGGTGTAGCCGACCAGCGCCACGGTCGGCACGGATCGCTTGTGACGGCGCTCTCGCAGCCGCGCGCGCCGCTCGCGCACCTGGTCGATGTCGCGCTGGAGCGTCTGGATGCGCGTGCGCAGCCTCCGGCGATCCGTCTCGAGCTTCGTTTCACCCGGACCGCGGGTGCCGATGCCGCCGCCCAGACGCGACAGGGCCGCACTCGCGCCGACGAGCCGCGGCAGCAGGTAGCGGAGCTGGGCCAGCTCGACCTGCAGCCGGCCCTCGCGCGTCCGCGCACGCCGCGCGAAGATGTCGAGGATGACCTGGGTCCGGTCCAGCACCTTGCACGACAGTGCCTGCTCCAGCGTGCGAAGCTGGCCGGGCGCCAGCTCGTCGTCGACCACGACGAGGTCGATCCCCATCTCGGCCACCAGGGCCGCGAGCTGGGCCACCTTCCCGCGGCCGAGGTACCCCGCCGGGTCCGGCGCCCGCCGTTCCTGCTGTACGCGCAGGACGACCTCCGCTCCTGCCGCGCCGGCAAGGCCGTCCAGTTCGTCGAGTGACCGCTCGGCATCGTGGCGGCGGCTGGCCGAAGGCACGAGGCCGACCAGCGCCGCCCGCTCAGAACGGGGCGTCGTGCGCACAGCCGTCAGAACCGCAGCTTCACGTCCTCCCTGCCAGACGTGATGTGGATGCTGTCGATGAAGCGCACCTGGTGCGGGTGGGTCTGCATGACCAGGGACGCCGTGCGCGTGCCGTCCCCGAAGAACCGCACCCCCTTCATCAGCGTCCCGTCCGTCACGCCGGTGGCCGCGAAGATGACCCGCTCGCCCGACGCGAGATCGCCCGACCTGTAGACGCGGTTGAAATCCGTGATGCCCATCGCCCGGCACCGCGCCTCGTGTTCCGGCCTGGTGACGACCAGCCGGGCGAAGATCTCTCCGTGGAGGCACCGCATGGCCGCCGCCGTCAGCACGCCCTCGGGTGCGCCGCCCGTGCCCATCACGGCGTGGACGCCGCTGCCCACGACCGCCGCCGCGATGCCGGCCGACAGGTCGCCATCGCCGATGAGCCGGATGCGCGCGCCCGCCGCCCGGATGTCGGCGATCAGCTGTTCGTGCCTCGGCCGGTCCAGCACGATGATCACCAGATCGGTGACGTGCCGGCCGAGCGCCTTGGCCATCGCCTCCAGGTTGTCCTTGACCGGCGCGTCGATATCGACCACGTGCTTCGCCGTGGGCCCGACGACCAGCTTCTCCATGTACAGGTCCGGCGCGTGCAGGAGGCCACCCTTCGTGGACGCCGCCAGCACGGCGATGGCGTTGGCGGCCCCCGTTGCGCACAGGTTGGTGCCCTCGAGGGGATCGACGGCGATGTCCACGGCCGGGTACGCGCCCGGGTTGCCGCTCCGGTGCGCCATGCCCACCTTCTCGCCGATGAACAGCATCGGCGCCTCGTCACGCTCGCCCTCACCGATGACCACCGTGCCGTCGATCGGCACGGCGTCGAGGTCCCGGCGCATCGCCTCCACCGCCACGCGGTCGGAGTTGCGGCGATCGCCCTGCCCCATGGTGTGCGCACACGCGATGGCCGCCTGTTCGACCACGCGCAGGAAATCGAGCGACAGATCTGAAGTCATGTGGGATTCGGAAGTTGGGATTTGGGATTTGGGATTTGGGATTTGGCTTGGGCTTTGGGATTTGGGATTTTCTGCCTGGCCTTCACCGCTGCATGGAGCCGCAGGATGCTAGCAGAGTCGTCCGGAAAGGCGAAGCGGGCGGTCAGGCGGGCGCCAGTTCGACCGGCGCGCCACGGCCGAGCGCCAGCGTCTCGGCCGCCGAGCCGCCGTTGACGGCGATCTCCAGGTGCTCCGTGCTGCCGAACAGCGCACACACCTCGGACGCACCCGCTTCGGCGTACGTGTCCACGACGCGTTCGACGGGATGACCGCCCACGGTGAGCTGGATGCGTCCGTCGGCCGCGATCCGTTCGAAGGTCCGGCGGTCGATGTTCGTGACCAGATTGCCGAACCGATCCACGCGCAGCACCGTGCCGGTGGCCGTACCACCGGTGACCTCCGCTTCGGGGACGGCGATCTCCTGCCACTCGTGCACCGGCCGCCCCAGCGCGGCGAGGTCGACGCCCTTGGCCAGCCAGGCCGCCGCAGGCGCGAATCGATCGCGCCCCTCGAACGTGCGGCTCACCGAGGGCCGTGCGTAGCGGCGCTGGGTGAGATCCACGATCCGCTTCGGCGGGGTCGCCCTGAGCGCCAGGGTGAGCACCCCGTTGTCGGGGGCCACGAAGTAGCTCTCCGCGCCTTCCACGGCCAGCCCCTGCCGTCCCGTGCCCACCCCCGGGTCCACCACGGTCAGGAAGATCGTGCCGCGCGGGAAGTACTTCGTCACGGCGGCCAGTTCGAGCGCCGCGCCCAGGATGTCGTGCGGAGGGATGTCGTGCGTGATGTCCACGAGCGTCACGTCGGGACAGATGTCCAGCACGACACCCTTCATGGCCGCCGCGTAGTGATCGCGCGTGCCGAAATCGGTGAGCAGGGCGATGAGGGGGCGGCGTGCCATCAGGCCGCCGGCTTCCGGAACAGGACCTCCCGCGTGTGAGTCTTCAGCAGGAACTGCTCGGCCACGGTCAACGGCTCCAGCATCCGCATGAGGTCCCTGTTGAGCCAGGGGGGCTGCTTGCCGAGTGCGGCAGGGTATTCCTTGTGTATCAGCGCGGTTTCGTCCACGACGAGACGACGCGTGTAGAACGGCTGGCCGACCTCCACCTTGTCGGTGCCGAAGATCGCGAACAGCACACCGGTCGGCTTGAGCACGCGGACCGGTTCGCCCGCGAGCGCCTCCGCGGCCGGCCGTTCCAGGTAGTCGAACACGTCCCAGGCAAGCACGGCATCGATGCTGCCGTCCGGCTGCGGCAGGCGCGACGCCAAGAACGCGGGCAGCGCGTCGGCAGACCCGCCGCGCACGTGCCGATCCAGGTCGTGGAAGAGATCCTCGACGAAGATCTTGCAGCCGAGCTGGTCCCCGAAGAAGGTCAGGTTCCCCCCGACGACGGGACCGAGGTCGACGAGAACGGTGTGCCCGCGCGTGCGGAGCGATGCCAGCAGCTTCGGAAGGGCCCTCGTCGAAACCACCGGAGGGCGGTCGCCCTCGACCACCTCCGGATCGTCCTTGCGACGAAAGAGATCAGTCAGCACCAGGCCAGAGTCTCGTCAGCGCGCTCCCGCCGCCTGAGGAGCCGCCTGTGGCTGCTGCGCCGGCCGGGGCGGCTGCGCGGGAGCCGCCGCCTGCGCGGCCTGCTTCTTCTGCATGTCCACGCTGCCACGGAAGTGCGCGCCCTCGGCAATGGCCATGCGTGGCGCCACGATGTCGCCGTCCACCGATCCGCTGTCGCGGATGTCCACCTTGTCCGACGCGGTGATGTTGCCGTGCACGTCGCCCAGCACGATGACGCTCTTGGCGAACACCTGTGCCTTGATCTTGCCGTTGGGACCGATGGTGAGCACGTGGTCCTTCAACTCGATCTTGCCTTCGACGTGCCCTTCGATCGTCAGGTCCTCGCTGCCGTTCAGCTCCCCTTTGATGACCACTGACTTCCCGATGTTCACCATGTCCCTCTCGATCTGCCGGCGAGCCTCCGGCTGCGATCCTGACGACCCGGCCCCGGGTGCGGACGCGGGGGGCGCCCCCGCAGGCGTGCCGGGCTGCGGGCCGGCCGGTTTCACTGATTCATCGCGCTTCCACATAGCTTGTCCCCTGGCTGACGAGGCGTGGTGACGCCTGCCCATCCAACCGCAGCGAGATGCCACCGAGAACCCGCAACGGACCTGAAGCCCGGAGTATAGGTGAGTCGGCCGAAGGGTGTCTAGTCCTTTTATTGCTGAGAGTTAGCGCAACTTGATACGATCGCCATGAGCATGCGCGTGTACCTGGACCACAATGCCACGAGCCCGGTGGATCCCGCTGTCGCCGAGCGGATGGCCCATGTACTCCGGGAGAGCTTCGGCAACCCGTCGAGCATCCACACGTTCGGACAGCGGGCCAGGGCGCTGCTCGACGAGGCCCGTGCGGCGGTCGCGGCGCTGATCGGCGCCCGCGAGGGAGACGTCGTGTTCACGGGTGGCGGCACCGAAAGCGACAACTACGCCATCCGGGGCGTGGCCGAGGCACTCGAAACCGTCGGCAGGCGGCACCTGATCGCCACCGCGATCGAGCACGAGGCGGTGCTGAACACGCTGAAGGCGCTGGCCCGGCGTGGCTGGCGCACGACGCTCCTGCCGGTCGGCCCATCCGGCATCGTGTCCCGGGACGCGCTCGACACCGCGCTGACCGACGACACGGCGCTCGTCTCGGTGATGCTCGCCAACAACGAGGTCGGCACGATCCAGCCGGTCGCCGAGCTGGCCGCTCGCGCGCACGCTCGTGGCGCACTCGTCCACACCGACGCGGTGCAGGCGGCCGGCAAGGTTCCCGTCGACGTCACGGGACTCGGCGTCGATCTCCTGAGCCTGTCGGCGCACAAGCTGAACGGCCCCAAGGGCGTCGGGGCGCTCTGGATCCGCCGCGGTGTGCGCCTGCAGCGGCTGACCGCGGGCGGGCGCCAGGAGCGCGGCCGGCGCGCAGGCACCGAAAACGTCCCGGGCATCGTCGGTTTCGGCGTGGCCGCCGCCCTCGCCCGCGAGAAACTGCCCGCCGCCGGCACCCTGGGGATCCTCCGCGATCGCCTCGAGCGAGGTATCCTCTCCGCCGTGCCCGGGACGGTGGTCAACGGCATCGAGCCCCGCGTCCCGAACACGACCAACATCAGCTTCGACCGCGTCGAGGCCGAGTCGCTCCTGATTGCGCTGGACCTCGAAGGCATCGCCGTCTCCACCGGCTCGGCCTGCTCGTCGGGCACGCTCGAACCCTCGCACGTCCTCAAGGCGATGGGATTCCCCGCGCACCGGACGCAGAACTCGATCCGGTTCAGCCTGGGGGCAGGCAACGACGAGGCACAGATCGACCGGACGATCGAGGTCCTGCCACGGATCGTGGACAAGCTGCGGTCGCTGACGCGAACGACACGGCAATGATCATTGGGGATTCGCGATTGCGGATTGGTGATTGCATTGACGAGTGAGGATTGGTGATTGCATTGACGAGTCAGGATTGGCGATTGAGGATAGAAGCGTGAGGTCTGCGTTGCGTCTCGGGCGTTGGGATTCGGCTTGGGTCTTGGGATTCGGGATGTGGGACTTGCACGAATGAAAGTGATCGTCGCCATGTCGGGCGGCGTGGACTCGTCCGTCGCGGCCGCGCTGCTCGTCGAGCAGGGGCACGACGTGATCGGGCTGTCGATGCAGCTGTACGACCAGCGCGACGGCGACACCCGGTTCGGCGGCTGCTGCACGCTCGACGACCTCCACGACGCGAGGCGCACGGCCGGAGCGCTGGGGATTCCGCACTACATCCTGAACTTCGAGCAGCAGTTCGAGCGGACGGTCGTCGCCAACTTCGTCTCCGAGTACACGGCGGGACGCACGCCGCTGCCCTGCGCCCACTGCAACAGCGACCTGAAGTTCTCGACGCTGCTCGATCGCGCCGAGGGTCTGGGTGCCGGCCTCGTCGCCACCGGCCACTACGCGCAGGTCACCGAGGAGGCTGACGGAGTCCGGGCGCTGAGGCGCGGCGCCGACCCGGCCAAGGACCAGTCCTACTTCCTGTTCTCGCTCACGCAGGCGCAGTTGTCGGCCGCCTGCTTCCCGGTCGGACCTCTGACCAAGGCCGCCGTCCGGGAGCGGGCACGACACCTGGGGCTGGCGGTGGCCGACAAGCCGGACAGCCAGGAGATCTGCTTCGTCCCGTCCGGCAGCTACGCCGACTTCGTCGAGCGCCGTGCGCCCGACAGCCGCCGGGCAGGCGCCATCGTGCACGAAGACGGACGCACGCTGGGCCGTCACGACGGCGTGCACCGATTCACCGTGGGACAGCGCAAGGGCCTGGGCGTCTCCGCCCCGGCGCCGCTCTACGTCCTCGCCCTGGACGCCGGCACGGGCACGGTGACCGTGGGACCGCGAGCGGCCCTGGAGCGCACGACGCTGCGCGCCTCGTCGGTCAACTGGATCAGCGGCGTGCCCCCGAACGGGTGGCTGGAGGTGGCCACGCAGGTGCGCTACCGGCACCCGGCTGCGCCCGCGCGCGTCCGGGCGCTCGACGACGGCCGCGCCGAAGTGCGGTTCCTGACGGCGCAGAGCGCCGTCGCGCCCGGCCAGGCTGCCGTCTTCTACGACGGCGATCGCGTCGTAGGCGGCGGGTGGATCGAGTCCGACAACGCCTCGCGGATCTTGCGGGCGAGCTGATCCGACGTGAACGGTTTCTGCACGAAGTGCGTCCCCGGCGCCAGCACGCCGTGGTGCGCGATCGTGTTGTCCGTGTAGCCGGACATGTAGACGACTCTGATTCCGGGCCGCTCACGGACGATCCACTCGGCCAGGGCGGGACCGCTGCCTCCCGGTATGATGACGTCGGTCAGCAGCACGTGTACCGGTCCGGCGTGGGATGCGCACAGCCGCCGCGCCTCCGTCCCGTCGGCAGCCATCAGCACCTCGTACCCCAGCCGGCGGAGGATCCGCTCGTCGAGGATCCGCAGCGTGCGATCGTCTTCCACGACGAGCAGCGTCTCGGTCCCCGTCGTTCCGGCGCTCGGCGCGCGCAGGTCGGACAGCTTCTCGGGCTCCCGGCCGGTCATCGCCGGGAAGTACAGGCGGAACGTCGTGCCCGCTCCCGGCTCGCTCGTCACGTCGATCCGTCCCCCGCTCTGCCGGACGATGCCGTAGACCGTGGCCAGGCCGAGGCCGGTCCCCTGGCCGACAGGCTTCGTCGTGAAGAACGGCTCGAACGCACGGGCCAGCACGTCGGGCGCCATGCCGGAGCCGGTGTCGCGCACCGAGAGCGCCACGTGAGGGCCCGGCTGGAGCGGCTCGTGCCGCCTGGCGTCGTCTGCGCGCAACTCCACCTGCGACGTCTCGATGGTCAGCACGCCGCCGTCCGGCATGGCGTCACGGGCGTTGACCGCGAGGTTCACCAGGACCTGGTCGATCTGGCCGGGATCCACGTGGACCGGGGGCAGCCCTGGCGCCAGGTCGCACTCGATCCGGACGTTCTCCTCGATCAGGCGGCGCAACATCTTCTGCAGGCCTCCGACCAGATCGTTCAACGAAACGACGTGCGGTTCGAGCACCTGCCGCCGGCTGAAGGCCAGCAACTGGCGCGTGAGCTCCGACGCGCGCGTCACGGCGCTTCGCACTTCCCGGAGATCGGCCATCGCCTCGGCGTCCGCGGCCAGACGCTCCATCAGGAAGTGGCTGTAGCCGTCGATCACGCTGAGCAGGTTGTTGAAGTCGTGGGCGACGCCGCCGGCCAGGTTCCCGATCGACTCCATCCGCTGCACCTGCCGCAGATGCTCCTCGTACTCCTTCTGTGACGTGATATCGATGCCGATGCCCGCCGCGCGAACGGGCCGGCCGTCATCGTGATAGAACGTGCGTCCAATCGACGCGATCCATCGCGTGGACCCGTCGGCGCGGACCACGCGGTACTCGTAGCGGAGATCGCCGTGGTTCGACCGCGCCTGCGCCAGGCGGTCCCGGACGCTCTCCCGATCGTTCGCGTGTACCAGCACCAGGAGGGCCTCGAGCGTGCCGGCGAAGCCTCCCGCCGCCACGCCGTGCATCCGCTCGAACACCTCCGACCAGACCGTCGCGCCGGTGGCCAGTTCGGTCTCCCAGGTGCCGACCCCCGACGCATCGAGCGCGAAGCGCATGCGCTCCCGGGTTTCGGACAACCGCAACTCGGTGGCGCGCAGGCGCCGGCGGCGCGCGGCTTCCCGGACCTCGCGCTGGAGCGCCGGCACCAGCCGGCTCAACTGCGACTTCACCAGGAAGTCGTGCGCACCCGCCTTGAGGGAGCGCACGGCGGTCTCCTCCCCGATCGTGCCCGACACGATGATGAAGGGGATGTCGAGCCCGCTCTCCTTAAGGATCCCCAGCGCCTCCTCGGCGCTGAACTCCGGCATGGAGTAGTCGGAGAGGACGACGTCCCAGTCCTCGTCCGACAGCGCCTGTCGCATCGCAGGCGCGGTCTGGACTCGGAGGAAGGCGATCTCGAGACCCTGCCGCCGGAGGTGGCGCAGCAGCAGTTCGGCGTCGTCGGGCGAGTCCTCGACGATCAGCGCCTTCAGACCGTTCAGCGCTTCAACCTGTTCGATCATGCGGCTGGTCTTCATTATCGGCACGCCTGCGCCGAACACGACCCCGCTGCGCGCGCGAGCTTCACCTCTGTCCCCTCGTGTGCGCTCATGTCCTACACGGCGTGCGCGACCCCGAGTCTGTCGGCCGCGCGCGACGCCGGAAGCGTGAAGTGGAACGTGGCGCCGCGGCCCGGTGCGCCCTCCGCCCACACGCGCCCGCCGTGCCGCTCGACGATGCGGTAGACGGTCGCGAGGCCGATGCCGGTGCCGGGGAACCGGGTGTCGTCGTGCAGCCGCTGGAACGGCTGGAACAGCTTCGCGGCGTACCGCATGTCGAAGCCCGCCCCGTTGTCGTGCACGACGAAGACCGGCTCGCACGGGTCTCCCTCCGACCGGAACCCGACGCGAGGCGCGTCGACCTCACCGGTGAACTTCCAGGCGTTGCCCAACAGGTTCTCCAGCAGCACCCGCACCAGGCGCACGTCGGCGTCTGCGGCCAACCCCGGCTCGATGTCGGCCGTCACCTCCCGGTCGGGATGCTGGCGCCTCAGGTCGGCAACCACGGCCATCGCCACGTCCGAGAGGCTGACCGGCGCCCGGTGCATCCCGGCCCGGCCGACGCGCGACAGGTGCAGCAGGTCGTCGATCAGCTCGCCCATCCGCCGCGCCGCCATCCGCACGCGACGCAGGTGCTCGCGACTCGCCCGGTCGAGCAGCGGTTCGCAGTCCTCCTGGAGCGCCTGGCTGAACCCGTCGATGCTCCGTAGCGGCGCCCGCAGGTCGTGCGACACGGAGTAACTGAACGATTCGAGCTCCCGGTTCTTGCGCTCCAGTTCTTCGACGAGGACGGCGCGCGCCTCGGCCAGCTCCCGCGCCGCCCGGGCGTTCGCCGCTTCGAGATGAGACTGCAGCAGGGCTTCCCGGACGCGGCGCTGCTCGTCCTCCATCTGACGGCGCCGGATCTGCGCCCGGACGCGCGCCCGCAGCGCGTCCCCGTCCCCGTCCCGGCCGAAGGCATCGTCCGCGCCGGCACTCAGGCTCTCGATGGCAGCCGCCGTATCGGCCGCCAGGGCGACGAGCGGGATGTCGCGGACGGCGGGCGCCGCCTTGATCCGGCTGCACGTCTCGAGCGCGCCAGCGGACGGGTCGTGTCCGAGCAGGATGCAATCGATCGCCTGGACGGCCAGCAGTCCGGCCGCATCCTCCCCCGATCTCGCGAGGACGACATCGTAGCCATCGGGGCGCAGCGCCGCCGCGACGCGTTCGGCCGCCGCCGGCTCCGCCTCCACCACCAGGACGCGCCTGGGACCGGCGAGGCTCCGGGTCTGCGCACCGGCGTGCGCCATGCGGCCGCGGCGTGCCGCGTCCAGCCGGGCCAGCATGGCGGCCGGCTCCTCGTTCCGCACCACGACGCCATCGGCCCCGGCATCCAGCGCACGCAGCTCCGCCGAGACCTCGGCGCCATCCGGCGCGGTCAGCAGCAGGCACGGCGTGTTGCGCAGCGCCACATCCAGCTTCACGCGCCGGATCACGGCCTCACCGTCGAGTCCGGGCAACGTGCTGTCCACGACGATCGCCTCCGGCCGCATCACCGCCGCCAGCCGCAAGCCGTCTTCACCCGTCGCCGCCACCCGCACGTCGTACCCCGCGGACTCCAGCGCCCCTTCGAATCGCCTGCTGCCGTTCCCGCCACCGTCGATTACGAGGACCGTAGGCGTACCCGCGGACCGGTCCGCCCCGTCGACGAGCCGCAACAGCTCCCGCGTTCGTGCGACCAGGTACCCGGTGTCGTAGGGCTTCCCCACGTACTCGTCGGCGCCGCTCTGGAGCCCGTGTATCCGATCACCCACCTCGGCCTCGGTGGACAGCATCAGGATGGCCGGGAGGCCCTCGAACTCGCCGGAACGGACCGCTCGGACGAGGTCCGTTCCGTAGCCGTCCGGCAGCACGTGGTCGGTCACGAGCACGTCCGGCACACCCGCCTCCAGGGCGGCCCGCGCCTCGGCCAGCGTCGCGCACGCCACGACGTCGAAGCCGGCAGCTTCGAATGCCTCGGCCAGGTCCATGCGAACCGTCAGGCTGTCATCCACCACCAGTACGCGCGCCTTCATGCGGCCCTTCCGGCCGGCGCCAGACGCGCGATGGCCGCGCCGATCCTGTCGATCGGCAGCACCTGTTCAGCGGCCCCGATCCGGATGGCTTCGCGCGGCATCCCGAAGACCACCGACGTCGCCTCGTCCTGCGCGATCGTGACCCCCCCGGCTCGGCGGACCTCCAGCATCCCGGAGGCCCCGTCGCGGCCCATTCCGGTCAGCAGGCACGCGGCCCCGCCTGCGCCGTACTCGCGGGCGACCGACTCGAACAGCGCGTCCACGGACGGGCGGCAGGAGTGCCGCTCCGGTGCGTAGGTGAGGACCGACCGTCCGTCCCGCACCACCAGGTGCGCCCCGGGCGGCGCCATCAGCACCTCCCCTGCCCGGTCCGACACCCTCTGGCCATGCCGCGCGAAACCGACACGCTGGCCGGTCTGTCCCGCCAGCCATTCGGTGAACGCCATCGCGAACGGATCGCCGATGTGCAGCACGATCATCACGGGCAGCGCGAAGGGTTTCGGCAGGGCCGCCAGCACCTTCACCAGAGCCGCGGGTCCGCCGGTCGACGCGCCGATGGCGACGGCCCTGCACACTCGCGGGACGGGTCCGGTGCCCGGCAACGGGACGGCGGCCGCCGGGCGTTCCGGCAGAGCCGTCCACATCCCGCGAGGGTGCGTGATGACGCGGACCCGGGACACGAGCTTCACCGACAACAGGAACCGGCGTTCCCAGTCCGCGCCCGCCCGCTGCGCGTCAGGCTTGTCGAGCACATCGACCGCCCCTGCCGCCAGCGCGTGACAGGTGGAGAACTGCTCGCCGCGGTTCGTCGCGGACGACACGATCAGGATGGGCGTCGGGCGGTGGGCCATGATCTGTTCGGTCGCCTCCAGACCGTTGCCGCCGGGCATGACGATGTCCATCGTCACCACGTCCGGCGAGAGCTGCCCGGTCAGCTGGACGGCCGCCCGGCCGCTGCCGGCCTCGCCGACCACGGTGAATGCGGGATCGCGTGACAACACGTCCACCAGGTAGCGGCGCACGGTCAGCGAGTCCTCGACGACGAGCACGCGGATCGGAGACATCAGCCGGCGCCGTCTCCGCAGGCGGTGGCCACGAGCGCACCGGGGTCGAGCACGAGGCGCACCCGGCTGTCCTGGTCCAGTGACACAGCTGCCACGATACGCGCGCAGGGCACATCGGCCGCCACCGGGGCCGTCACGATCTCCTCCAGAGCCAGCACGCGCTGGACGCTGAATGCCGCGCAGGTCCCGCGCGACCGCAGCACCACCGCCGGAAACCGGCTTCCAACCGGGTCGTCCTCGGTACCGGTCACGATTCGGGAGAGCGACGCGAGCGGAATCGGTGCGCCCTCCCAGTCGATGGTCGATCCCGCCCGCGAGGCCTGGGCCGGCACGAGACGTGCGCCGCAGACCGCTTCACCGGGCAGGGCCACGACCTGGGACCCGATCGCCACGAGCAGCCCCTTCCGGGTCGCCAACGCCGGCCGCACCGTGATCTCGAACGTCGTGCCGCGGCCGAGCGCGGTGCGGAGATCGACCCGCCCCCCCCAGCCGCGCGCCGGCCTCCCGGACCACGTCGAGCCCGACTCCGCGCCCCGCGTCACCCGTCACCCTCTCGGCCGTGCTGATGCCACCGTCGAGCAGCCGCGACAGGATGTCCGCTGGCGGCACCGCGGGACCCGCACCCACCTTTGTCCGGACGGCCTCGATGTCTACGCCCCCGCCATCGTCCTCACACGAGAAGGACACCATTTCGCCCGGACGGCTGACCCGCAGCCACACCGTGCCTTCCTCGCGCTTGCCCGCCGCCACCCGCCGTTCGGGCGGCTCGATCCCGTGAGCCACCGCATTGCGCACGAGCTGCACGAGCGCCGGCCGCAGCACCGCCGTGGCGCCCTCGTCCAGACGCACGTCGCCCGATGCCTCGAATCGCACCAGCCTGCCGGTCGAGCGGGCGGTCTCGCGCACGACGCGGCCGAGCGGCGTGAACAGCGAGCTGACCGGCACGAGGCGCAGCCGGTCGACTGCGGCCCGGGCGCTCCCCAGCGTCCTGACGGCGCCGTCCACCTCGCGCGCGACGTCGCGGGCATCACCGCGGAGCAGCTCACGAAGGTCCTCGCCGAGCTGGCGCGACCGGTCGAGGTCCCGGGCCTGCTCCGGCGAGTCCAGCCGCCCCGCGAGGGTGGCCAGGCTGTCCCGCAGTTCCTCCGTGAGACGGCGAGCGCGATCCAGCCGCGCCACCACCGACGCCGCTGAAGACACCCCGGCATGCACCTCGGCCAGATCGGCCTGCAACGCCTCGAGTTCGTCCGCGCCGGGCCGCTCCCTGACGACGTCCGCGAACGTGCGCCCGGCCTCGCCGCTCGGCGGACGCGGAGCGCCGAGCGCCGAGGCGCGTTCGACGATGCAGTCGTAGATCTCGAGGAGCCGATGCCGGACGGGGCCCGCCTCACCCCCACCGGTACCGGTCCCTGCCAGCAGATCTTCGATGGTGTGCGCCGCCTCCGCGATGCCGGTCTCTCCGACGACCGCCGCGGCCCCCTTCAACGTGTGTGTCAGCCGGCGCAGTCGGGCCGGCGCATCGTCAGGCCCGGCGCCGGGCCCATCCGCGGGCGCCAGCAGCAGGCGTCCCATCTCGTCGAGGAGCTCGCGCACCTCGATGCGGAAGTAGCGATAGGGATCCGGCGGCATCGGGCGACTCACGCCGCCGCCGGGGTACGGACCAGACGCGTCAGGGCGCCCGAGAGGTTCGCGAGCTCAGACGCCGTCTGCTGCGTCTGATGCGAGGCGGCATCCGACTCCCGGAGCGCCTGCGCCACGCTTCCCGTGGCCGCGTTGACCTGCTCCACGGCCGAAGCCTGCTGCTTGGTGGACAACTGGATCTCGCGAGCCGCCTCGGTCGTCGTCGCCACCAGGTCCACGATCGTGGCGAACGAGGCCTCGACCTGGTCGAAGAGCCTGGTGCCTGCGGCCACCGCTCCCGATCCGTTCTCCGTGGCCGTCACGGTCGTGTGCGCGGCGCTCCGCACGTCGTCGATGAGGTCACGGATCTCCTTCGTGGAAGTCCCCACCCGGTCGGCGAGCTTGCGGATCTCGTCGGCGACGATCGCGAAGCGACGGCCGGCTTCTCCGGCGCCCGCCGCCTCGATCGACGCGTTGATGGCGAGGATGTTCGTCTGCTCGGCGAGATCCCCCACGATCGCCGTCACCGCTCCGATCTGCTGCGACTTCCGCCCGAGATCGCGCATGTGCTTCACGACCTGGGCCATCTGCCGGCGCATGTCCGCGGCCGCCGCGTGGGCGTCGGCGACCGTCCGGCTCCCGGCCTGGGCCGAGGTCGCCATCCCCTCGGCCATCCGGGCGACGTGCCCCGCGCTCTCGGCGATCTGGCGCGAGGTGGCGAGCAGCTCACTGATGGTCGTGCTGATCTGGCTCATCGCGGTCGCCTGTTCCCGCACCCCGCCGGCCTGCTGGCGGGCCGCCGCCTCCAGCTCAGACGAGGAGCTGCGGATCTGGTTCACCGCCGTGCCGACCTGCCTGCCCAGCCGCCGGGTGAGCATCACGGCCGTCAGCGCGGAGGCGGCAATGAAGGCGACCGTCAGGGCTGCCAGGTACGTGATGGCCTGGAACGTCGCCTCCGTCGCGGCCTCCGTGTCCCGGCGGAGCCGCGCCTCGGTCGCCGACTCGAACTCGGCAGCGGCCTCGAGCAGGCGTGCCCTCGGCTGCCTCGCGGAGGCGAACGCCTGCACGACGCTGTCGGGCGGCGCGCCGGTCTGCCTCAGGTCCACGGCGCGATCGATCGCCCGCTGGTGGTCGAGCTCCGCCTCGGCAATCGCCTGCACGGACCGCCCCTCGCCACCCTCGAATTGCCGGAGCACTTCGATCCTCTGGAGCGCTTCCGCCCGCGCGGCGTGGAGCCCTTCCAGGAAGACCCCATCCCCGGTCAGGGGAACCCGCGCGACTCGCTCACCTTGCGTTCGATCGCGGCATCGAGGGCCCGTGCCTCAGTCAGCATGCGGGCCGCGCCCTCGACCACCCCGTCCTTCGCGTCCACGACCGCCAGCAGCGCCAGCACCGCCACGACACCGATGACGAGCGTGTGCAACGCAGCGGCCGAGAACGCCATTCCGAGCCGTTTCCCGAACGTCCAGTGTTTCGTCATCCGCGCGCCTCCCGCTCCGTCCGCCACGTCTCCACCAGTTCGCTCACCGCTGCCAGGACCGCCGTCATCCGGATCACCGGCCGCGCGATGCCCGCCACCACCAGCGAGCCCGAACACCGCCGGTCGTCGTCGCCGCACGGCTGGATCGGCCCGGCCGGCACGGCGCCCTCGCAGGCGTCGAGTGCGAAGGCGATCGGCGCCTCCGCCGCCTCGACGACCCACCGGGCGCCATCGACCGGGCCGACACCCATCAGCCACGCGAGGTCGTACACCGGTCGTACCGCGCGGCGGAGAAACGCAAGCCCACGGAGCGCCACGACAGGTCCAGGACACGGAGACACCGGCGCGTTCAGATGGATCGCCGACACGTCGGTGACCGGAACCGCGTACGGACGGCCACCCACGGTGACGAGCAGGACATCGATCCCGGTCTGCCCCATGTCAGCGGACCGCGGCCGCCTGGCCACGTCTGGCGGTTTCGGCCAGCACTGCGATGCGCCTCGACGCCCGCTCGATGTCCGTCATCCACGCGGCGCGTTCGTCACCGTGCGGCGGCGCCTCCGTGCGACGGCGGTAGTAGAACGTCCCGCTGGCATGGCACGTGTCGAAACCGGTCACCAGCCCGCGCAAGGATTCGGCGTGGCCCAGGAAGAGGTACCCGCCAGGCAACAACGCATCGCTCAACCGGCGCGCCAGACGTCGCGCCATGTCGGGCGCGAAGTACATCAGGACGTTCCGGCAGAAGATGACGTCCCAGAGTCCGCCCCGCCACACGTCGTCAGCCGGATCGACGAGGTTGCCGCGCGCGAAGCGCACCGCCGCGCGAACGGATGCGTCGAGCTGAAAGACGTCGCCGTCGCGACGGAACCAGCGATCACGCCGTTCCGGGCAGACCTGGCGCAGCGCCCAGGTCGAGAAGCGGCCGGCCTTCGCCCGCTCGATGCGGACCCCGTCCACGTCGAGCGCCGAAATCTGCACCGCCGGTCCGGCCCAGGACGCCTCGCGCACGGCGATCGCGAGCGAATACGGCTCCTCGCCGAATGCGCAGCCGGCGGACAGTACCCGGACGGGTCGTCCGCCCCGCCGCGCGGCGCTGCTGCCGTTCGGCAGGGCCACGTCCACGAAGGCCCGCACCTGGGAGGGATCGCGGAAGAAGTAGCTCTCGGCGACCGTGAGAGCCCGCGCCAGAGCCGCGGCCTCGGGAGTGTCGGGCCGCAAGAGCACATCGAGGTAGTCCCCGCACCCAAGGCCGGTCGCCCGCACCCGCTGATCCAGCACCTCGACGAGCTGCGACCGCGGCACCTCGTCCAGACGCAACCCGAGGCAGGCCGTCACACCGGCACGAAAGCGCTCGACGGCATGGGCTGTCTGTATCGGGGACTTCTCCATGGGTCAGCGCGTCTCGATCGCCAGCCATCTTAGCGGACGATCGACCACGAAACCGTTGCAGCAAAAGCAAATTCCGCACTGGATGCGCGAGACGCGACGCCCGTACGTCGCGCCAGTCCGCTCCTGTCAGTTGCTGTCGGCCGGCGCCGGTCAGGCGCCGTCGCGGATGATGCGGCAGGAATCGACGTCGAACGTGACGTCGCCGATGGTGAGCCGCGTCTGATCGCGCAAGGCGTCCAGGAAGACGACGAAGCGACGCACGTCCCCGAACGTGCTGGCGATCCCGAGCGAGGCCCGGATGGCACCGGCGCTCCGGCCTCCCCGGTCCTGGATCACCTGCATGAACCGGGGCAGCGACATGTCCCCGGCGTCGAGGGCCGCGCGGACGTCTTCCTCGGTGATGCCCTCGGCGGTTTCCCCCGCACCGGGGTTGCAGAAGCACCCCGTGCGTACGGAGATCCCCTCGGCCGTCGCCAGCTCCTCCACCCGCCGGTAGTCGAGCAGCCGGCCCTCGGGGTCGTACAGGTTGAAGGTGACCGTCGCGCCGCGGGCGTCCATCGACGCGGGACCGTACACACGCACCATGTGCCGTCCGTTCGCATGGCGAAGTGCGAGGAGCCGGTCCAGCATCCACGCCGTCAGGCAGTGGACCCGCGTGCCAAGCCTGTCGAGACCCACGCGTTCGAGATGACCGAGGCCGATCGTGACCGCCGGGATCGCCAGGTAGTTGAGCGTGCCGTCTTCGAATCCGGCCTCGCCCGGTGCGAGCACCCGCGCCCGTCCACGCACGGTCGCGAAGTTCACCGTGCCTCCGGCGAACCAGGGTCTGCGGAGTGCACCCAATGCGCTCCGCCTGGCGATGAGGCATCCGACGCCTGTGGGATACCCGAACATCTTGTAGAACGACACCGCCGTGAACTCCGGCTGCACCGCCCCGAGGTCCAGCCGGCCCGTCGGCACGAACGCCGCCGCGTCCAGCAGCACGTCCCAGCCCCGCGCCCGGGCAGCGGCGACCAGGCTCAACGGGTGCCGCACGCCCGAGAAGTTCGATTGCGCCGGAAAGGCGAAGAGTCTCCGCCGGGACGGCGCCGCGGCGAGTTGCGCATCGAGGGTGGGGCCGTCGAGGCGGAGGTCCGGGCTGGTCAGCACGGCGTAGTCCACCGCTGCCCCCTTCGCGGCGGCGAACTCGCGGAGGCCGTTCACGGAGTTGTGGTTGTCGGCGGCCAGCAGGAGGCGATCGCCCGGCCCGAACGGGTACGCCTCCCCGACCAGCTTGATGGCGGCCGTCGCATTCGGGGTGAAGACGACGGTGTACTCGGACGGGTCGGCCCGGAAGAACGCGAGCACGTCGCGCCGGGTCCGTTCGACCAGCGCCGTCATCGCCGCTGAGGGGCGGTGGGCGGAGTGCGGATTGCCGAACACGCCCGCCTCGAGCAGCGCGGCGTGCTCGCGCACCTGCGACACCGCGTACAGGCTGGCGCCGGTGTAGTCCAGGTAGACGTGGCCGTCCACGTCGAGGCGCCCGTATTCCTCGGCCCGGAGCCGGTCCAGCTCGGCGGTGTCGCGGTACGCAGGATGGCCGCGCAGGAACTCGTCGAGCGCGCCGGCCTCCTCTCCCGTCACGCCGTCAGCGCGCGAGCGGGTCGGGCCGCATCTGGAACTTCACGACCTGGCTCGTGGCGCCACGGCCGCCCTCGCCGTGAAACGGCGTCCGCGTGCTCAGGGTGGACCAGAGGCCCCGGCCCTTCCAGCCCGCGTCCGGATCGTCGATGCGCCCGTCCATCCACTTGGTGTAATACCCGGTGGGATACGGCACGCGGAGCACGACCCACGTCCCGCCCTGCAGCACCAGCAGCCCCTCGGAGCCGTTCCCCGTGTTGATCGGGATGTTGCGGCCGAACCCGGACGTGTCGTACCAGTCCACCCACGTGTAGTAGCTGGCCTCGGCACTCCCCGAACTCGTCACGCCCTTCATCTGCGGCAGCGGCTCCACGTAGAACGTCCAGCCCTCCGGGCAGTGCTGGCCGGTCGCGGCCGGGCCATTAAGCGGCGCCGTGCACTTCCGCCGGTCGAAGCTCGCCATGTGACCGCTCGCGAGCGCCGACCAGAACACACCGTTGCGATCCACGTCGCCGCCGCGAGGCGAGAAGCCCTGCACCGCCGCGCGCGGGTTGCCCCACGGCAGCTCGTACCGCTCGGCGATCGCCGTCTCCGGCGGGTTCGCGCCCGGCACCAGCCGCACGACCGCGCCGGGGAAGCCGAGCACCGTGCCCCAGACCGACCCGTCAGGCGCCGGCGAGACGGCGTAGAAGGCGCCGCCGATGCGGGTGTCCTTCGCCGGATCCGGATCGGCGTTCGGCTCGACGTACGCGTCACGCCGGAGGTTGCCGTTGGTGTCCATCACGAGCGCCGTCCACCCCTGCGATTTCACCTCGTCGCCCGTCTCGTCGAACAGCTTCCGGTTGAGCCAGCCCACGACCTGGCCGCCGCCGCTGGTCCAGAGCGTGTGGTTCGCGTCTTCCGCGAACATCAGGTGGTGCGTGCTGAAGCAGGTGCTGATGTGCGTGAGCTCGTTCGACGACGGGTCGTACATCGCGAGGTGCCGCCCGGCACGCGCCAACGGGAACAGCTTCGCCGACGGGTGGTCCGAACCCTCCTGGCAGAACGCCGGGTTGTCGGGCGGGCGCACGGCGGACGTCAGCCACACGCGGCCCTGCTCGTCCATCATCGGGTTGTGGACGTTGTTCCTGCTGGTCCAGATCACCTCTTCGCCCCAGTACGGCGAGGGCTGCGGCATCTGGGGTGACGCGGCCGGCTGGGTGTTCGGATCGCGGACGGTCAGCGGGACGCGGGTCGCCGTATGTGTGACCGGATCGAGAACCGGGATGTAGTCCGCGCTCAGCTCCAGCGCGCCGTAGATCTTCCCGTTCGCGTTGACCCGTGGGTTGCGGCGGTCGGTGGATACCTCGTCATGGAGATAGGACTGGGGATCCGCCCAGTCCCAGGACGTGATGACGACGTTGCGCTCGACACCCTGGGGCCGGCGAGGCGCCTCGGGAACCTCGCCCGCGGCGATCCGGTCGGTCCAGTCGGCGAACATCTCCAGCGCGCGCTCGCGGCCGAACTGGTTGAGCATGCCCACCATCTGCCCGCCTGCCTGCCCGGACTGCAGGCGCCGCTCCCAGGCCGTCGCGGAGCTGTCGAACGTCCCCAGGGACGGCGGCAGCGTGCGGGTGCCCACGCTCCCGAGCTGGTGGCAGATCATGCAGTTCCCGGACTTGAGCGTCTGCAGCCACTGCCCCTGATCCCGCATGCCGGGCGCGATGCCGTTCCCTTCCGGACCGGTGCCGGGGAACTCGTTCGCCGCCGGCGCCCGCATCAACGCGAACCAGTACCCGGCGGGGTAGATCCGGGCGGCCGCCTGAGCATCGGGGGCGGGCACCGCGGTCAGGTTCGCCGTGGCCCCGGGCGACGCCTGCACGGCCGGCGAGTCGATCAGGCCGTAGCCCCGGACCCAGACGCGATACTGCGCCTTCGGCAGGTCCGGTATCAGGTAGCGACCCTGCGCGTCGGTCACCACGGTCTTCGAGAACTTCGTGGGAAGGCCGGTGGTCTCCGCAATCACCCAGACGCCGGCCTCCGGGCCTGTCCGGCCCGTCACGACGCCGCCGAGATCGTCGGCATCGACGGCGACCGCGGGCGGCTGTCTGGCGCTGACCGCCGCCATGGCCAGCAGGCCACCGGCGGCGACGCAGACGATCAGGCCGAACGGAACGCGGCTGAGCGGCGTGGGCATGGCGGTTCCTCCAACGAAAAGCCAACCGGGCTGGATTGTCCGCCTTTACACCCTGAAAAGCCACCCCCGGCTGGATCTACCGGACTTGATGGACGGCACCCTCGGTGGACGCGGGATGGGGCTCGGACAGCCCCTCGAGAAAGCGCTCGGCATCGATCGCGGCCATGCAGCCGGAGCCGGCCGCCGTGATCGCCTGGCGGTACACGTGGTCCTGTACGTCACCGGCGGCGAACACACCGGGCACCGAGGTGCGCGATCCCTCGCGGGTGACGATATACCCGGCGTCGTCCATCTCCAACTGACCGGTGAACAGCGAGGTGTTCGGCGTGTGGCCGATCGCGATGAACAGACCGTCCACGGCCAGCTCGGAACGCGCGCCCGTGCGGATGTCCTGCAGCACGAGGGCCGTGACCTCTCCCTGTCCGACGTCCTTCACCTCGGCCACTTCCGCGTTCCAGGCGAACTCGATCTTCGGGTTGGCGAGCGCCTTGTCCTGCATGATCTTCGACGCGCGCAGCGTGTCGCGCCGGTGCACGACCGTGACCTTCGAGGCGAACTTCGTCAGGTAGATGGCTTCCTCCATGGCGGAGTCGCCGCCGCCCACGACGGCAATCGGCTTCCCGCGAAAGAAGTAGCCGTCGCACGTGGCGCAGGTCGAAACGCCGTGGCCGGCCAGCTTCCGGTCCGACCCGATCTCGAGCCAGCGGGCCGACGCGCCGGTCGCGATGATCAGCGCACCGCAGGTCAGCGAACGATCGTCGGACAACGTCAGCATGAAGGGCCGCCGGGACAGATCCGCGCGGGTCACGTGGCTCTGGACGATCTCGGCACCGAAACGCTCCGCCTGGGCCCGCATGTCGGCCATGAGGTCCGGCCCCATGATCCCTTCTCGGAACCCGGGCCAGTTCTCGACCATGGTGGTCAGCATGAGCTGCCCACCTGCTTCGAGCCCTTCGATGAGGAGCGGCTGCAGGTTGGCGCGCGCGGCGTAGAGGGCGGCCGTCAGACCCGCCGGTCCGGACCCGATGATGATGACGTTCCGATCAGCAGACACCCGGTCCCGCCTCAGAGCTGCTGCTCGAGTCGCCGCGCCAGTTCCTCCTTCGGCACGAGCCCGACGATCGTGTCCACGAGCTGACCGTCCTTGAGAATCACGAGCGTGGGAATGCCCCGCACCTGGAACCGTCCACCCGGCACCGTGGGGTTCGCGTCCACGTCCATCTTGCCGATGGTGGCACGGCCGTCGAAGTCGGCTGCCAGTTCCTCGACGATCGGCGCAATCCGGCGGCAGGGACCGCACCACTCCGCCCAGAAGTCCACCAGAACCACGCCCTTGCCGGTCGCCTCGTCGAAGTTGGCGTCCGTGAACGTCCGTACCTTGTCAGAAGCCATCTCACCGCTCTCCTTGAACGATCGCGGGTCGCCCCGCCCGGCGCGCCCGCATCGTCAGACGTCTGTCTGCCCCGTGGCGCGCCTGTACACTTTGACGTACTCCCGGGCCGATCTGTCCCAGGAATGGTCTTCCCGCATGCCGGCGGCCTGCATCCGTGCCCAGGCGGCTTCGTCTCCGTACACGGCCAGCGCACGCACGAGGGCGCCCTCGAGCGCGGCGGCGTCGTAGTCCCGGAAGGTGAACCCGGTGCCCGCCCCGCTCGCCGGGTCGTAGTCCCGCACGGTATCCGCCAGCCCGCCCGTCGCCCGCACCACGGGAACCGTCCCGTAGCACAGGCTGTACATCTGGTTCAACCCGCAGGGCTCGAACCGTGACGGCATCAGGAACAGATCCGCTCCCGCTTCCACGAGGTGCGCCAGCGGTTCGCTGAACCCGATGTGCACCCCCACGCGATCCGGGTACCGCTCGGCGAGACCCCGCCACAAGGTTTCGTACCGCGACTCACCCGCGCCGAGCACCGTGAACAGGCAGCCGAACCCGGGCAACCGGTCCGCCAGCGCCGCCACCAGGTCGAATCCCTTCTGATCGGTCAGCCGCGACACGATTCCAACCACGGGCCGGCCCCGTTCGTCCCCGGCGGGAGGCTCCAGACCGAACGACTCGAGCAGCGCCGCCTTCGACGCCCGCTTCCCTGCGACCGAGCCCACCGAGTATGGCGCCGGAATGTGGGGGTCGCGAGCCGGGTTCCACCGATCGTAGTCGATCCCGTTGAGGATCCCCACGAGGTCGGCCGCCCGCGGTGCCAGGAATCCTTCCAGGCCGAATCCGTACTCCGGTGTCTGGATCTCGCGCGCGTAGGTGGGGCTCACCGTCGTGATCAGCCGCGAGAACCGGATCCCTCCCTTCAGAAAGCTGACCCGGCCCCAGTATTCCAGCGCGTCGGGCGTGAAGAGCGCCTGGCCGAGACCGAGCGCGTCCAGCCACGCGCGATCGACGATCCCCTGAAACGCCATGTTGTGAATCGTCAGGACCGCGCCGCGGGCAACGCCCGCGTAGCGAGGCTCGTTCGCCAGGAGCACGGGGACGAGCCCTGCCTGCCAGTCATGGCCGTGCGCCACGTCATAGGACACCGGCTGCGCCGCGGCTGCCGACAGCGCCGCGTGCGCCAGGAACCCGAAGCGCACGGCGTTGTCGTCGTAGTCGCCGCCGGGGGGACCGTACAGGAACGCACGGTCGTAGTACTCCGGGTGGTCCACCAGGAGGACACGGACACCCGGTGCCACATCGACGGCGGTCACCTTGGTGGCGTGTGTGGCCGGCCCCATGGTGACGTCCACGTACGTGACCTGGCCGCCGGCATCGACGCCGCGATATCGCGGCGTGACGACGTCCACCTCGAGCCCCAGCCGCCCGAGAGCCCGCGGCAACGCCCCCAGGACGTCGGCCAGCCCTCCGGTCTTCTCGAACGGCTCGACCTCGGAACCGACCATCAGGACGCGCATGGGGAGAACAGGATCGCACGGCGCACGGTTCAGGACACGTCGGGCGTCTGGACGTTGGGATTCGGCCCGGGTCCTGGGGTTCGGGGTTCGGAACTTGACGCCGCGCGCCGCATAATGGCTCACCGTGCCCGACACCCCTCGAACCCCGCCGAGCCGCCCGTTGACGCATGGAGCCGAGATGCCGGATGTCGCGGAGCTGCGCGCCGTCAAGCTCCGGCACCCCGAGCTGGGAGACGCCGTTGACCTGCACATCGAGCTCGTCGAGCTGCAGCGGCGCGTCCAGCACCGCGTACCGCTGCCCAGACTGGAGGTCACCTCCAAGCGCGTGACGGAGATCGATGGCACGGCGCGGCCGCTGCTGCGATTCGAGGACGTGCCGATGGAGCTGAGCGACCTGCGCCTGATGGTGCGCCAGACCTCGGACATCCTGCGGCGGCACGGCGCCATCGAGGACGCAGACGATCGCCAGATCCAGTCGATCAGCCGGAACGCCGACCTCCCGAACCTGGCGCGGGCCTGGTACGTCCGCACGTCGCAGCAGCATGCGCATCAGCCGCCCGGGAGGGAGGGGAACGCCGCAGCCACCGGCGCGGGCATGCTGGACGACGTGTTCGCGCTGGCCATGTGGCCGTTCCTGTCGCGGTGCGCGGATGCGGTGCAGCCGCTCGACGCCATCGCGGCATGGCGTCACGGCCACTGCCCCCTCTGCGGCGGGCAGCCGTACCTGGCGGTCATCACCAACGTTGGTGACCGCCTGCTGATCTGCGAACGCTGTCACCTGCGCTGGGCCTTCGACCCGGTGGCGTGCCCCTTCTGCGGCAACCACGACCGCCGGCGCGTCACGTCGTTCGCCACGCAGGACGGGCGCTATCGCGTGTACGGGTGCGACGTGTGCAAGCGCTACCTGAAGGCATACGACGGCCGGCGGACGAGGCGTCCGGTCATGCCGCACGTCGATGGTGTCGCCACGCTGCCGCTGGACGCGGCGGCCGTGCAACGCGGCTACCACGGGTAAGGGCCCTGGCGAAACCACGGACCTTGCGGACCAGCAGCCGGACACGCTGCGGCGGCTCCGGCAACTCCATGACGACTGGACCGCCGGCGCAGCAGCCGGGCGGTCGCCTGGACCGTCGCGTTCGCCGCGGAGTGGTGAAGAGGGTCCGAAGCGACTCGGCGCTGCTCAGGGAACGGAGGCGAGGGACGGCACGCCGAGGCCGAGAGTCACGTTCGACAGGTCGAACCAGTCGCTGCTCCGCTCCGCCACCCAGTTGAACAGGTGCCGGGTCTCCCAGAAGCGGGTGGAACTCGATCGCGCGCCCAGAATCACGACGGCGACGGGCAACCCTTGCGGCAGGCGCAGCAACGTCGCCAGGCAGTAGCCCGCGGCGCGAATGAAGCCGGTCTTGCCTGCCTGCACGTCCAGTTCGCCACCGCGGACGAGCTGGTTCGTGCTCCGCACCGCAATGCGGCGCCGGCCTGTGCTGAAGCTGTACTCCGGGGCGCGCATCGCGTCCCGGATGCGATCGTCAGTCGACACGTACGCGATCAGCTTGGCCATGTCGAACGCCGACGAGATGTTGCCGGAGAGCAGCCCGGAGGAATCCGCGTAGATCGTGTCGTAGAGGCCCAGCTCCTCCGCCTTCGAGTTCATCCGATCGATGAACCCGCTCGACCCGTGCGGCGACACGCGCGCGAGCACTCGCGCGGCGGCGTTGTCGGAGCCGACGAGCAGGAGATGCAGGAGGTCGCCCGCCGTCACCTTGTCGCCTGCCCGCAGGTAGGTGGTTGAGGCCAGGCGGACGTCGGCCCGCTGCACGACGATCGGCTCGGTGAGGTCCGGCTCGGTCTCGAGGAACACCAGAGCCGTCATGACCTTGGTGATGCTGGCGATGGAGCGCGGCGTGTGCGAGTTCTCTTCCCAGAGCACTTCGCCGGTCAGCGGGTTGTAGACGATGGCGGCTTCAGCGCGGACGTCCGGCACGAGGGCGCCGCTGGCGTCCGGCCTGAAACGCGGCTGCCGCACGTCGTCGCGCGCCTCGAGCGCCGCCGAGCCGGGGCCCAGTCCCAGCCACAACAGGCCCGCCACCCACACACCTGCCACGATTCCGGACCGCTTCACGGGCAACCCCTTTATCGAGCGTGTGTTACGAAAACCGGAAAATTGTAGCAGGAATTCACAACCGCGCAAGGGGTTTTTCCGGCTACGCTGCCGTCATGTCGCTGCACATCGAGGAGTTCCGGGCGCTCCGGGCCACCATCGCGCACCGGGGCACCGCGCGGATCCTCCTCGGGCCGGCCACGCTCGCTGCCTGGGCCGCCCTCCTGCTGGCCGCCGGGGCGACAACCGATCAGCCGCTCCTCCACCTGGGGCCCCTGCTCGTGCTCACGGCCGGCTTCGAGGCCGTCCGCGCGCTGCACGCGGGTGTAGAGCGCATCGGACGCTACCTGCAGGTCTTCTTCGAGGAGACGACGGACGGCGCAGCGAGTCCCCGGTGGGAGACGACCGTCATGCAGATCGGCCCGACGCTGCCGGGTGGCAACCCCGATCCTCTGTTCAGTCTCCCCTTCGGAGCCGCGGCGATCGTCGGCGGGTTGGCGGCAACGCTTCAGGGAACAGGGGCCGCGGACGCGGTGCTGCTCCCCGCCCTGCACGCGATCTTCCTGCTCCACCTCGTCCGGACGCGCCGCGCCATCGGCCGCCAGCGGCAGCAGGATCTGGAGCACTACCGTCAGCTCCGGTGAGAAAGCGAACCGGGTTGGACTCTCCATCGGCGTCTGTCCGGAGAATCCACCCCGGTTCATCTTCTCGCCGGGCCAGCTGGCAGAGCGGAAGCCACCTGTCTGCCGTGCACGTCAGGCCGCAGCTGTGCGGGTCGGCGATGGTGATCCGTGCAAGAATCCGTGCAACGCACCATGAATACCCGTCAGCTGTGTCGCGCGCTGGTGAAACGGTACGGCGTGCGTGGCCTGTGGCTGGCCTATCGGATGCGGCAGGCGTTGTGGGCCGGCCGAGCGGGCGAGACAACGCTCGTGCGTCTCCCGGAATGGCATCAGCCGATCCTGCTGCGGAACCGGACCGCCGATCCGCTATCCCTCTGGCAGATTGCAGTCGAGGGCGCGGCGGACTTTCCGGTACACGTCGCGCCCGAATTCATCGTCGATGCCGGAGCGAACATCGGTCTGGCGTCGCTGGCGCTGGCCTCTCGTTTCCCGCTCAGCCGGATCGTAGCTGTGGAGTTCGAGCGCGAGAACGTGGCCATGCTGCGGCGCAACTTGAGCGGGGTGCCCCAGGTCAAGATCGTAGAGGCCGCGATCTGGCCACGGAGCGGGAGCTACGCGGCCGTTGCGCGACCTCAGCATTCCACCACGTGGGGATACGTTGCGAAGGAAGCGGCCGAGGGGACCCAAGGCGCGGTCCCGACGATCAGCATGCCCGACCTCATGGCCCATTGCGGGCTCCCGCGCATCGACCTTCTGAAGATGGACATCGAAGGCAGCGAGTTCGGGCTCTTCTCAGGGGAGGACAATGACTGGCTCAACCGGGTTCAGATGGCCGTGATCGAGTTGCACGAACGGATTCATCCCGGGGTCGAAGCGCTTGTGAACGAGGTCATGGCGCTTCACGGTCTTCGGCCAGCCGGACCCTGGGACGAGTACAGCACCTTCCAGCGGGTGCCCGGTGCCCAGGCCCCGGGCTAGATGCGGGTCGGCCTCTGGCACGCCTGAAGACCGTTGGAGCAGGTCAGCGAGAAAGGCTGGCGCCTGCGATCAGCGGACGAGCGCCAGGGCCAGCAGGAGCGCGCGCTGCGTGCCGCGCCACGCGTCGGTCGTGCGGAAGGTTTCGTCGAGCGTGTGCGCGCCGGTTCCCGAGCCTCCCCCTTCGATCGTCACCGCCGGAATACCCAGGCTGATCGGCAGGTTGGCATCCGTCGAGCCCTCGCGAACGAGCACCGGCAGATCCAGGGCCGCTGTCACCGCCTCTGCCGCCACGACGACCGGAGACCCGCGGGCCGTCGTTCCACCGGGCCGGTCACCCACCACATTCAGTTCCACGGTCAGGCGACCTGCCTGCGCCCAGCGCGCGTTTTCGGCCGCCAGCGCCCTCCGGACCTGATCCTCGAACGCCTCGACCAGCTTGCCGAGGGCGGCGGGGTCCTCGGACCGGAGATCGACTTCCATCCAGGCCTCCGAGGCGATGGCGTTGATCGAGGTGCCGCCACCGACCCGACCGACGCTGAACGTGGTCCTGGGCCTCCTCGGCACTTCGACGTCAGCCAGCAACGCGATCGTACGCCCGACGGCGTGCACCGGGTTGGCCACACCGAACGCACCATAGCTGTGCCCCCCGGGGCCACGGAAGGTGACCCGGTACCGGCGGCTGGCGACGCCGGCGTTCGTGATGGCCACGCCGGCACCGTCGATCGCCACGAACGCATCCACCTGCCCCTGCAGCGACTCGCGGAACAGCGCCTTGACCCCCCGCAGGTCCCCAAGGCCCTCCTCCCCGACGGTTCCCACGAAGGTGATGGTGCCCTGCGTGGACAGGCGCGCCGCCTCGAGCGCGCGGGCCACCGCCACGAGTACCGCCAGCCCCCGGCAGTTGTCGCCGATGCCGGGGCCGCGGATCGTGTCGCCCTCGCGGACCGGGTCCACCGGCGTACCGGCAGGAAACACGGTGTCGAGGTGCGCGCTCAGCACGAGATGGGGGTGCGCCGCGCGGCCCGGACGCACACCGATGACGTTGCCCACACGGTCCAGCCGCACCTGCTCCACCCCGGATCCCCGCAGAAGTTCGGCCAGAAGGCGAGCGCGATCCGTTTCGGCAAACGGAGGCGCCGGCACGGCACACAGCCGCACCTGATCGTCGAGCGTGCGGGCTTCAGCGTCACGCGCCGCATCGAGCGCCGCCCGGACGTCCGGTTCGGCGAGCAGTCGGGTCCCGATGTCCGGCTCAGGCGTCTGGGCGGAGGCCAGGCGAGCGGCCAGCAGAAGCGCGAGCACGCCCGCGAACATACGCATGCGCCTGAGGTTAACCGATGTTCGCCGACTGGAGGATCCAAACGTTTGAAGACCGGATCGGAATGTTGAAGTTCCTACACAGGCCAGGTGTCGAACGGACACACCTTCGGCGCGTGCGCCGGTGAGCCGATTCCGCACGACGCCGCACATCTGGACCGGTTCACGCCTGTCTGGACGCGCGACGCTTCCTGGGGTGCACGCGGCACCGGAATTGCAGTCGTCGCTAACGGAGGTACGAGCCATGAGTCTGGTCCGGCTGCTGGGGTTTGCGACGCTGACGTGCGGATGCGTCATCGGACGGTATCGCGAACTCGCGACCAGTCGGGAGCTCTCGTACGTCGAAGAGAAAGGGGTGCGCTGCGCCACCCACGGCCACCGGCGCAACCACACGGTGGCTCCCGATCGACGTCCACCGGCACCGGTCGCCTTCACTCCCGCGAACCGCCTGGGATAGCCGGCGGGACCCCACCTGGCCGCATGGGTTCACTTGAGCCCATGCACCGCGCGCATGTAATCTCGCGCCGTGCACCTCCGCCAGCTCGAGATCATCAGCGCCATCGCGGAAACCGGCTCCTTCACGGCCGCCGGCCGGAAGCTGCACGTGTCGCAGTCGGCAATCAGCCGGCAGGTGCTCCTGCTCGAAGACGAGCTCGGCGAAGAGATCTTTCACCGGATCGGGCGCCGGGTACGGATTACGCCAGCCGGCGACGCCCTGCTCCAGCTGAGCCACCGGATTTCCCAGGACGTGCACGACACGCTCGCCGAGATCGGCGAGCGGCACCAGTCGCCGCGCGGCACGCTGCGCCTCGTCGGGGGGATGACGGTCTGCCTGTACGTGTTTCCGGTCCTGCTCGCCGAGCTGCGCCGCCTGCACCCGAAGATCGAGGTGCGGGTCACCGGCGGCAGCGCAGACAAGTGCGTGGCCGAGCTGCGCGCAGGCCTGGCCGACCTCGGCATGCTGACGCTGCCGATCGCGTCACCCGACCTGACGTCGGTGCCGCTGCTGCAGGAGGAGCTGCTCATCGTCGCGGAGCCGCGACACCCGCTGGCCAGCGTCCGGCGGCCGACGGCGGCCGATCTCGCGCGGCAGCCGTTCATCCTCTTCGAGCGTGGATCGAACACGCGCCGGGTCATCGACGCCTTCTTCCTGCAGGCGCAGATCGAACCGCGGATCGTGATGGAAACCGAAAACGTGGAGATCATCAAGGCGATGGTGCGCGCGGGCCTCGGCATCGGGATCGTGCCGTATCAGGCCGTCGCGGCGGACATCGCCGCGCACCAGCTGTTCCACAGCCGGGTGGCGGGGGCCGAGCTGATCCGCGAGACGGGCTGGATCTACCCGAAGATGAGCCGCCTGCCGCGGGCGGTCTCCGAGGTCATGGCCGTGTTTGAAACGATCCGCCCGAAGCTGCGGTTCGCGCCCCATCGGCGGCGCAGCTGAGCCGCCCGCGCCCGCACTACTGGGGTGTGGCCCCGGCTTCGGGCAGCGAGTACCCCCGTCGCGCCCAGACGTCGAGGCCCTCGCGCCCGGGCACCTTCACCTCGATGCGGCGGTTGCGGCGCAGCGGATCCGGGTTGCTCGAGTAGTAGCCGAGCACGTAGTAGTCGCTGGTCTCGGCGTCGATCCGCTTCAGCGCCCGATCGAAGTCGTTCTGGTTGACGACCGCGATGCCGCCGGTCAGCTCGGCCAGGGTGCGCAGGCTGTCCTGCGTCTTGCGGACGTAGACGTCCCAGTCGCGCGGCTCGATCTCCTCATCGAGGTCCATGCCGGCCACGAGTCCACGGGGATCGATCGTGTAGAGCGTGGCGTTGGCCCGGTTGGCCGCACGCGCCAACTCGGCGAGCTCGATGGCCAGGTCGGTGTCGGCGAACTGGGCGCCGCTCTGGTCCGGCGTCCGGCTGGAGAACGGCGTCAGCCGGTCCTGCGGCTCACCCGTGGTCGGGTCCGTCGTGCTGCCCGCCCCCCCGAACCGCTCCTGCTCCTGCCGCAGGCGCGAGACCTCGAACGGGTTGAAATCGTACCCGCTGCTCACGTAGATGACGGCCTTCCGGCGGTTGTTGATGCGCTCCAGATTCTTGACCAGCTCGAACGCCGTCTTGAACGCCACGTGCGACCGGTAGCGCAGCTCCATCGGTCCGTTCGGGCCCTGCTGCTGCTGCATGATGTCGCTCGGCTTGAGCCCGTCACCGGTGATGCGGCTGATGGCTTCCTCCAGAACCTTGTGGTCGTAGGTCAACTGGATGGACAGCGAGGACGGCCCGGTGGACACGATGCCGAACATGTCGCCGTCGTGGAGCAGGTTCTTCAGGATGCGCTTGAAGAGATCGCGCGTGCGCGCGGTCTCGCGGAACGTGAGGTGCAGGTCGTCCACGAAGAAGACGAAGATGCGGCCGGCCGCGTCGCTCACCGGCTTCACGGGCGGCAGGATGATGCCCTCGGACACGGGCGGCGGCGGCGGAGCCTGCATGTTGAAGACGCGAGCCCCGTGGATCAGCACCACCGACGCGATGTCCTGCGCGACCCCGTCCTCGAAGACCGCGAAGTCGCTGCCCTTCAGGTCCGCCACGAACTGACCGCGACCGTCCCGCACGATGACGTCCGTCGTCACCAGGTTGACCGCCGCGCGGAACGTCGCCTGCCCCCCGGTCTGGGGGGCGACGACACCCTCCTGGCTCTGTCCCCCGGCAGGCGCCTGCCGGGCGGCAAGGGGGCCGACAACCAGCTGCGCGAGCGCGGCAGCCAGGACCAGTGCGGCGGGTCTTGTCATGAGCGCCAGTATAGCAGGCGGTATACTGCCATCTTCGATGGAAATCCTGCGGATCCCATCGTGCGCCTAGCGCTGGCCGCCGACCACGCCGGGTTCGAGTTGAAACAGGATCTGGCCACCTACCTGGGCGGCCGCGGGCACGGGATTCTGGACCTCGGTACGCACTCGGACGCTCCGGTGGACTACCCCGACAGCGCCGTGGCCGTGGCCAGCGCGATCCGCGACGGCCGGGCGGACCGCGGCATCATCGTCTGCGGCAGCGGCGCCGGCGTCTCCATCGCCGCCAACAAGATCCCGGGGATCCGTGCCGCGGTGTGCCACGACGCCTACACGGCCCACCAGGCGGTCGAGCACGACGACCTGAACGTGCTCTGCCTCGGCTCCCGCGTCATCGGCGTCGCCGTGGCGCGCGAGATCGCCGACGTCTTCCTGGGTGCGACCTTCTCGGGAGAGGCGCGCCACCAGCGTCGTCTCGACAAGGTGCTCGACATCGAGCGCCGCTACCTGCGAGCGGACGCCTGATCCCCGCCGCCGCCCCCGGCGGTGCCCCGGCGTGTCCCGAGTCGCACACGCGCCGCCCGCGCGATGACGACCACGGCCACCCCCGTGGCCAGCAGGCCGGCCGCAAGGAGCGCGTAGTAGGCCGGACCACGCGGCGCGCTGGCGCCCGCGAGCACACGCGCCGCGTCGCCGATGACCACCCCGGAGTAGGTGTAGAGCGCCACGCCGGGGACCATGCCGACCGACCCCAGCAGGAAGTCGCGGAAACGGACGCCCGCCAGCGGCAAGGCGTAGTTGAGAAGGTTGAACGGGACGATCGGCGACAGCCGGAGGAGCATCACGATCGCCGCGCGGCCGTCCGCGACGACGCCGGTCACCACGCCGAACCGCGCATCCCGGGACAGCCACCGGCTCACGTGGCGCGCGCCCAGCGTCCGCGCGACGCCGAAGGCGAGCGCCGACCCGGCCGTGGCACCAGAGAAGACCACCAGGGCTCCCTGCCAGAACCCGAACAGCGCGCCCGCCGCCAGGGTGAGGACCGTGCCCGGCACGAGCGCAACGGTCGCGACCGCGTAGAGCAGGACATACAGCAGCGGCGCCCAGGGTCCCAGGTCCGCGAGACGCAGCGCAGCCGCCCCCAGCAGATCCGTCACGGCTCTACGGGCTCGGTCACGGCCCTGCGGACCCGGTCAGCGCGCGCCTGGTGCGCCGGGCCCCGCCGCCCGTCGCCGCTGGCGGCGGCGCGTCAGCACACGCGAGAGCCGCTCGAGCGCCACGCCGGCCTCGTGGAGGTGCGTGGCCAGATCGACCTCCTGCGCCCAGCCGTCCGGATTCAGCCGTTCGGCCAGGGCGGTCAGCGCCTCGCGCCGAGCGGGATCGTGCAGTGCCGTGACGCGGGCGTGGAGCCGCGGGTACCACCCACGCAGCCAGGCCAGGCGCTCGTCATCGGTGGCGCCCTCGATGGCGGCCGGAACCCCGGAACCCTGGGCACCCGCTGAAGCTGGAGCCGGGCTGTCGGCGGCGTCCGGCGCAGGCGCGGGGGCGGCGGCAGGCTCGTCGCTGTCCGCCTCCCGCCGCCGCCGCGGGCGACGGACATCCCTGGTCTCGATGACCTGTCGATCGGCGAAGACGGCACGCCAGTCAAACGCAATCTCCGGATGCGCCGTCTCGATCTCGCGGCGCACGTCGCCCTCGAGCACCTGCCGTCCCACGCGAAGGCCGGGTGGCGACCGGAACACGTACAACACGCGCGAGCGCTGGCGGGCGCCCTCGCGTCCGTAGTCCATGAGGTAGGTGGTTTCGTAGCCGCGCTTGTCCCTGAGGACCCTGAGAAACGGCACGAGGCTATTTTCGCTTGGTGGCACCGCGACGGATCTTCGCAGCGCGCGTCGCCGCCGGACGCTTCTTCGCGGCCGCCCCTGTCGCGCGTGTCGCGCGTGAAGAGGTGGCCTTCTTCGCGGCCCCTGACCGACGGGCGCTCCGGGCGGCCGTGGTCCTGCGCCCGCTCGCGGCCTTCCGCGGGGTCGCGGCCTTCCTCGCGGGCGCCTTGCGCGCGGCCGCGGCCGGCCGGGTCCGTGCGGCCCGACGTCCAGTCGTACTTGCCCGCGACTTCGTCTCCGCCGGCTGGGCGGCGCGGAGGATCAGCGTGAAGCGGATCTCCTCACCGACTGCGTGGTACGCCCACAGCTCGGCCACGGGTATCTGGAGCTCCGTGCACAGCCGCCGGGCACCTTCGACCGACGCGGCGGGCACGTAGAGATGGAAGGGCACACGCAGACGCCCGAACCCGGCCCACTGGTACGACGCCTCGAGGTGGTTGACCGACTCGGAGGTCTCGACTTCGACGACGCCGGCCACCTTCTTCGACGAGTCGTTCTCGTGCAACACGACGTCGGGAAACAGGGGCATGGGGCCGGAACCGACCGGCGCGTCCTGCTGAGCTCCGGGATTGATCCTGGCGTCGTGCTTGCGCTTGTACTTCGCCTGCAGCAGGCGGATGACCTTGTCGTGCTCGAGCTGCTCGCGCACGGGCCTTACGAGGATTGGGCTCAACACAGCCTCCGGGTCGCGCCTTGACCCTGCCGGCGCCACGACCACCGGCCCCGAAACCGGCTGACTATAGCACGGGCTCACTCGGGAATCCGCGTTTTCCGGCGCTCCGCGCCGTCGCCGCGGCCCCGCTGCCCCGCCCGTTGCCCCGTCGGTTGCTTGACGATCCCGGGGGCCAGCCCCACAATGAACCGGTGCCGCCGGCCGTGGAACACGCCGTCACCCGCGTCCTCATCGTTGACGACGACGTGAGCGTGACGGACACATTCTCGCGGATGTTGCGTCTGGAGGGCCACGAGGTATGGGCGGCCCTCTCGGCCGACGAAGGGCTGATGCTGGCGCAGGCGCACCGCCCGCACGCCGTCATCCTCGACCTCCGCATGCCGCTCACCAGCGGGCTGCAGTTCCTGCGCGCCGTGCGCGCGATTCCCGGGCTGGCCCGGACTCCCGTCGCCATCGTGACCGGCGACTACTATCTCGACGACGATCAGGCGGCAGAGATCCGTGCCCTGGACGCCGAGGTTCGCTTCAAGCCCCTGTGGCTGGAGGAGCTCGTGACCCTGGCCCGCGACCTGATCCGCCAGCCGGTTCCCGAGTGACCACAGTGACGAACACGCGATTCCTCGATGCCTGCCGCCGCCGGGAGGTGGACCGGACACCGGTCTGGTTCATGCGACAGGCCGGCCGGTACATGGCCGAATACCGGCGGCTCCGCGAGAAGCACTCGCTGCTGGAGCTGTGCCGCACGCCGGATCTGGCGACCGAGGTCACCCTCCAGCCCCTGCGGCGCATCGACGTCGACGCGGCGATCCTCTTTTCCGATCTGCTGCTGCCGCTCGAGCCCATGGGACTGCCCTTCGACTTCATCGCCGGCGAGGGCCCGGCGATCGAAACGCCCCTGCGATCGGCCTGGGACATCGATCGGTTGCGGCCGTTCGATCCCCGCGAGTCGCTCGCGCACGTCCTGCAGACCATCCGGCAGGTCAAACGGGAGTTGCAGGGCCGTGTCCCGTTGATCGGGTTCACCGGAGCGCCGTTCACGCTGGCGTCGTACGCCATCGAAGGGGGACCTTCGTCGAACTACGCACAGACGAAGACGCTCATGTACGGACAGCCGGAGGCCTGGCATCGGCTCTGCGGCAGGCTGGCCGCCATGGCCGGCGACTACCTCAACGCGCAGATCGACGCCGGTGTCGACGCCGTCCAGGTGTTCGACTCCTGGGTCGGGGCGCTCAACGCGGCCGACTACCGCGAGTTCGTGCTGCCCCACACCCGCCGCATCTTCGAGGCGGTCGGCGGGCGCGTCCCCACGATCCACTTCGGCACCGGCACGTCGATGCTGCTGGAAGAGCTGCGTGACGCCGGGGGCGAGGTCATCGGCGTGGACTGGCGGATCCCGCTGGACGACGCCTGGACGCGGATCGGCCACGATCGGGCCGTACAGGGCAACCTCGATCCCACGCTGCTGCTCGGTCCGATCGAGCGGCTGCTCGACGCAGCCGAGGACGTGCTCGCTCGCGCGGACGGCCGCCCCGGCCACATCTTCAACCTGGGTCACGGCATCCTGCCGTCCACGCCGCTCGAACACGTCCAGCTGCTGGCCGAACACGTGCACGCGGTCACGAGGCGGCCGGCACCGGAATCGGGCAGTCCGGCCGGCGCCGGCTGACGCCCGTCGCAGCAGGGTCTGGCGGACCGCGCACGATGGAACCGCTCGTCGACACCGTCGTGATCGGCGCAGGCATCGCCGGGCTGTCGGCCGCCTGGGAACTGCAGCGCCGCGGCCTCACCGTTTCGGTCCTCGAGCGGACCCCCCGTGCCGGCGGCGTCATCCTCAGCGAACGATTCGACGGCTGGGTGATCGACGGCGGCCCGGATTCGCTGCTGGTGCAGAAACCCGCCGGGGTGGCCCTGTGCCACGAGCTGGGCCTCGGCGACCGGCTCCACCCGACGCTCACCCCCCGGACGGCGTACGTACTGCGAGGCGGCCGCCTTCATCCGATCGTCGAGGGGTCGTTCCTGGGCTTTCCGCTGAGCGCCCGCGCCCTGGCCACCTCGTCGCTCTTCACCTGGCCCGGCAAACTCCGGATGGGCCTCGAGGTCCTGGTCCCACGCCGCACGGACAACGAGGACGAAGCGCTTGGCGCCTTTGTCGCCCGACGCTTCGGACGCGAAGCCGCCGAGTACCTCGCCGACCCGCTCCTCGCCGGCATTCACGCGGGCGATGCCGACCGACTCTCGGCCCGGGCGCTCTTCCCCAGGCTCGTCGCGGCCGAGTCACGCCACGGCAGCGTGCTTCGCGCCTTCCGCACCGTGCGCGGACCCGCGTCGCCCGATGGGGCATTCGTCTCGCTGCCTGGCGGCATCGGTGAGCTGACCGATCGGCTCGAGGCGGCCCTGATGCCGGGGACCCTTCGGCTCTCCACCCCCGTGACCCGCCTGCACCACGACGGGGCTTTCGTCGTCAGTACGGACGCGGAGTCGATTCGCGCGAAGGCCGTGATCGCCGCCGTGCCGGCGTACGCGGCAGCCGCGCTGCTCGGCGAGCTGAGCCCGGACGCGTCCCGCCTCTGCGCGGAGGTGCCGTATGCGTCCACGGCCACAGTGGCACTCGGGTACCGCCGGTCGCAGGTGAGCCACCCGCTCAGCGGCACCGGGTTCGTCGTGCCCCGCCGTGAACGCTGCCCGATCCTCGCCGGCACGTGGGTCAGCTCGAAGTGGCCCGGGCGCGCGCCCGACGGCTGCGTCCTGCTCCGCGCGTTCGTCGGCGGCGGCCGGGACCCCGAAGGGTTCGCACGGCCCGACGAGGAACTGGTGAGCGTCGCGCACGACGCGCTGGCACGCGTGCTCCACATCTCGGGACCACCGCTCTTCTCGCGGCTCTACCGCTGGGAGCGGCGAAGCCCGCAGTTCGAAGTCGGGCACCTCGACCGGATGGCCGCGATCGAACGGCACCTGGCGGCCGTCCCCGGGCTCTTCGTCGCCGGAAGCGGGTTCCGGTCGATCGGCATTCCCGACTGTGTGGCGGATGCGCGGGAGGCGGCTGCACGCGCCGCCGCGCACACCGCGGCATCGGTCCCGGCGCGCAGCTGATGCCATGAGCCGTGCCGTGCACCTCATCGGCGCTCCCCTGGACCTCGGTGCCGGCCGACGCGGCGTCGACATGGGTCCTTCGGCGATGCGCATCGCGGGCCTGGCCGACCGGCTGGCCACACTCGGACTACAGGTCGTGGACCGTGGCGATCTGCCCGTGCCGATCCCCGAATCCCGGCGACCCGAGGACCCGCGCAAGAAGTACATCCGGCACATCGCGCGGGTGTGCCGGCGGCTCTACGAACGGGCGTTGCGGTCCCATCGGCAGGATGCGTTGCCGCTCGTGCTCGGCGGCGATCACAGCGTGGCGGCCGGCTCGGTGGCCGCCACGGCCGCCCGCGTGCGGGAACGGCACCGCAGGCCGCTCGGTCTGATCTGGGTGGATGCGCACGGCGATATCAACACGCCCGACACCACGACAAGTGGCAACGTCCACGGCATGCCGCTGGCGGCGCTCCTCGGCAGCGAACCGCGCGAGCTGGCCGGCATCGGAGACGTCTCCCCCGTCGTGCAGGCCAGCCACACGGTCCTCGTCGGGATCCGGAACCTGGACGAAGCCGAGAAGGCACGTATTCGCGCGAGCGGCGTGCGGGTGTTCACGATGAAGGACATCGATCGGGACGGTATCGCGCAGGTGGCGTCACGCGCGCTGGCGATGGCCGGGCGCGGCACGGGGGGCGTGCACGTGTCGTTCGACCTCGACGCCTGCGATCCGTCGATCGCGCCCGGCGTGGGCACGCCGGTGCGCGGCGGGCTCGACTACCGGGAAGCGCACATGGTCATGGAGATGGTGGCCGAGTCGGGCCGCCTGGCAGGGCTCGACCTGGTGGAGGTGAATCCGACGCTCGACGTGCGGAACACGACCGCGGAGCTCGCCGTGGAGCTCGCCCTGTCCGCGCTGGGAAAACGGATCCTGTAGGCCCGGCGGCGGACCGGGCGGCGCACGTCAGTCCCCGATCAGCGCCTCGAGCTCGTCCATCACCTGCGCCATCTTCGCGAAGGTGAGGTCGATCGGCTCGTCGGTGGTCATGTCCACGCCCGCGTCACGGAGCAGGTCGATCGGGTACTTCGACCCGCCGGCGCTGATGAACGCCAGATACCGCTCCACCGTGCCAGGCTCCCCTCTGCGGACACGGTCTGCGAGGGCGACGGAGGCCGCGAACGACGTCGCGTACTGGAACACGTAGAAGTCGCGGTAGAAGTGCGGGATGTAGCTCCACTCGTGCGCGATCTCGCCGGCCACCGTACAGACGCCCGCGCCGTGGCCGTAGTACCGGCGCACGATCTCGAGATACAGGCGCGACAGCGCCTCGCCGGTGATCGGCTCGCCCTCCTGCGCCATCTCGTGCATCCGCAGCTCGAACTCGGCGAACTGCGTCTGCCGGACCACCGTGGACTTGATGTTCTCGAGGTAGTGCCCCAGCAGGGCGCGCCGCATCGCGCCCGACGCGTGCCGGCGCAGCAGGTCGTCCACGAGCAGCTCCTCGTTGAACGTGGACGCCACTTCGGCCACGAACGTGTGGTACGCCGCCAGCGTGTAGGGCTGCGTCCGGTTCGAGTACCAGCTGTGCAGCGTGTGGCCCAGTTCGTGCGCCAGCGTGCTGACGTCGTGCAGCTTGCCCTGGTAGTTCAGCAGGATGTACGGATGCACGTCGTACGCGGCCCCCTCCGAATAGGCGCCCGATCGCTTGCCGGTCGCGGGATGCCAGTCGATCCACCGCTCCGCGCACGCACGCGCCACGACGTCCACGTACTCCGGGCCCAGCGGTGTGAACGCCGCACGCACCGCGGCCATCGCCGCCTCCGGGCTGTAGGACTCGTCGGCATCGGGCACGAGTGGCGCGTACAGGTCGTGGTAGTGCAGGTCCGGCAGGTCGAGCATGCGGCGGCGCAGGCGGAGGTAGCGGTGGAACACCGGCAGGTGGCGGTTTACGCCGTCGATGAGCCGCCGGTAGACCGGCACGGGGATGTTCGGTCCGTCGAGGACCATCTCGAGCGACGAGCCGTACCCGCGCGCGTTCGCCAGGAACCGCGTCTTCTGCACGCTGCCGTTCAGCGTCATCCCCAGCGTGCCGTTGAAGCCACCGAGAGCGGCGAAGAACGCCGTCATGGCCGTCTGACGGTCGGCCCGGTGGACCGAGGCGCGGAGCCGCGCGTAGCCGGCCTGGTCCACGCGCACCGCCCGCCCCTCGGAGGTCGTCGCGGTCGGATACGGGAAGTCCGCGTTCGCGAGGATCGCGAAGATGTCTTCCGGGGCGCTGGCCAGCGGCCGCACCGCCGCCAGCAGCCTCTCCTCGACGCCGCTCAGCGTGTGGCGGGCCCGCCGCACCAGGTCCCGGAGGCCGAAGGCGTGGGGCGCCAGTGCCGGCGCGTCCGCCAGGGCGCGCTCGATGGCGCCGCCGGGCAGCGCGAGCAGCTCCGGTTCGATGAACGACGCTTCGGCGGCGAGCGCCGTGGCGAGCTGCAACATCTCCTGCTGCATCCCCTGATGTGCCGCCACGCGGGTGTCCTGGTCACCCAGGGCAGCCGCGAACACCGACAAACGCGCCACCTCCTTCTCGAGCTCGGCCCGCAGCGACAGCGCGTCCGCGAGCACGGCCGGCGTGCCGAGTCGCCCCCGGAACCGCCCCAGGCCGGGCAGGGCCGACACGACCCGCATGCGCGCCTCCCGCCACGCGTCGACCGACGGGTACAGATCGGCGAGGTTCCAGGTGTGCTCCGTCCGAAGGGCGGAGCGGTCACTGGCGTCCAACGCGGCAGGTGCACTCATGAGTCTCCGGGCACGGTGATGGCTCCGCGCCGCGACTGACCGCGGCCGGGACGCCCATTGTACCGGCGAGACAGTGCCCTCGTCCCGCCGCTATCATCAGGGCGCCGTGGCCGCGAGTTCCCGGACCCCGCTGCCGGCCGACTGGCCGGCGCTCGCCGACGAGGAGCTGCTCGACGTCCGCCTCGCGGACCTGCCGCTGACCATCGAGGGCAGCCGCATCGAGCCGCGCGTGGCCCAGCTCCGGAGCGAGCTGGCCGATCGGGGGCTCACGTTCCCGCTCCACTTCTACCTTTCGGACGAGTGGTTCACGCCCGACGGGGCGTCTGCCGTGGCCGTGCCGTTCTTTCTCGCGCACCCCCGGCTGGAGAAGCTCGAGGAGGCACAGCTGCTGGAGGTCGAAGGGGGCGAACCCGAGTGGTGCATGCGGATCCTGCGGCACGAGACCGGCCACGCCATCGACAACGCGTACCGGCTGCGGCTGCGGCGCCGGCGGCGCGATCTGTTCGGCTCGCCGTCCGAGCCGTATCCCGAGTCCTACACGCCGCGCCCCTACAGCAAGAGCTTCGTGCTGCACCTCGACTCCTGGTACGCGCAGAGCCATCCCGATGAGGACTTCGCGGAGACGTTCGCCGTGTGGCTCACGCCGCACAGCGAGTGGCAGAAGCGCTACACGGGCTGGCTGGCTCTCCGGAAGCTCGAGTACGTGGACGCCCTGATGCGATCGCTGCGGGGACGGCCGGCCCGCGTCCAGAACGTCAGCGAGGTCGATCCCCTGCGGCGCCTGCGGAAGACGCTGCGGCAGCACTACCGGGCCAAGCGCCGCCATTACGGCGTGGGCCATCCGAACTTCTACGATCGGGATCTCCGGCGCATCTTCTCGGACGCGCCCGAGTTCGCCGGCAACCCGACGGCGGCGCAGTTCATCGCGCGCGTCCGCCGGCCGGTCCGCCGCATCGTCGCGAGCTGGACCGGCATCTACCAGTACACGATCGACCAGGTGCTCGAGCGGATGATCGCGCGAAGCCAGGAGCTGAAGCTGCGCCTGGCCGTTCCCGAGGACCAGGCCCGCCAGGAGTTCACCGTGCTGCTGACCGTGCAGACGATGAACTACCTGCACGGCGACGGTCACAGGCTGATGCTGTGAAGACGAAACGGATCCTGGCGCTGGTCCACGACCACCTCGTGCCGCCCGCGGACACGACGGGCGTCGACGTTGTCACCGCCGAGTGGAAGATGGAGCACGACGTCATTGCCACGCTGCGCGAGCGCGGGCACGAGGTCGAGGTCCTCGGGCTGCTCGACGATCTGTCGAGCATCCGCCGGGCGATCGAGCGCTTCACACCCGACATCGTGTTCAACCTGATGGAGGCGTTCGCCAACGTCACCACGTTCGATCAGAACGTCGTCAGCCACCTGGAGCTGATGCGGATGCCGTACACCGGGTGCAATCCGCGCGGGATGATCCTGGCGCGCGACAAGGCGCTGTCGAAGAAGCTCCTCACCTACCACCGGATCCGCGTGCCGGGCTTCTTCGTGGTGCGCAGGGGCATGCGGCCCCGTCTGCCCAAACGGCTCGGCTTCCCCCTGATCGTCAAGTCGCTGTTCTTCGAGGCCTCGGTCGGCATCTCCCAGGCGTCCGTGGTGGAGAACGAGGAACAGCTCGTCAAACGCGTCCAGTTCGTTCACGATCACCTGGGCACGGCGGCGATCGTCGAGCAGTTCATCGACGGCCGCGAGCTCTACGTCGGGGTGCTCGGCAACGAACGGCTCCAGGTGTTTCCCGTCTGGGAGATGTCGTTCTCGAAGATGCCGGACAACCGGTGGCGGATCGCCACCGAGCGGGTCAAGTGGAGCGACAAGTACCAGAAGACGCACGGGATCGCGACCGACCGCGCCGCGCTCCCCGACGCGATCGCGGATCGGATCGCGCACGTGGCCAAACGGGTCTACCGCGCACTCGATCTGAACGGCTACGCGCGCATCGACCTGCGCCTGGACGAGCGCGGCGAGGTGTTCGTGCTGGAGGCGAACCCGAACCCGAACCTCGCGTACGGGGAGGACTTCGCGGAATCGGGCGGGGTGGCGGGGCTGTCCTACGACCGCCTGCTGGACCGCATCGTCGCGCTCGGCCTGCAGTGGGATCCCGAGCGCGGCTGAGCGAGGCCGGGGCCGCAGCGCTCGCCTCAGTCTGCGGGGACCAGTCCGGGACGAAATAGTCCGCCGGCCGGCGGGATAGTCCGCACACCGGTCCGAGCCAGCGCGTCCGACAGCCGCGCATCGCACGCTCCGAGCACCCAATCGGGCACCCGGCGGCCCTCGCAGGCGCGGGCATGCCGGTTGCTGTTACGCTCGTCGCGATGACCCGTCTCCTCTCCGTCCGCCGGCCGCGGGCCGCAACCAGGATCGGGCGCGCCGCGGCCGCTACGCTCGTCGCCGCCGGTGTCCTCGCAGCGTCCGCATCCGCGCAGCCGTCTCA
>Ga0194132_10001117_pt1 | contig 54620 bp, 54 predicted proteins | sample TA2KigOf80mmetaG_FD_148612 | JGI IMG/M metagenome (GOLD analysis project Ga0194132, IMG submission 148612) | Freshwater microbial communities from Lake Tanganyika, Tanzania - TA2015054 Kigoma Offshore 80m | ecosystem: Environmental > Aquatic > Freshwater > Lake | place: Tanzania: Lake... | reverse complement strand
ATCAATTTCAGGTACTTGCGCCGTTCATCCACGGTCATCTTCTCTTCACTCGCCATGATTCCCTCGGTAACATTTCTAGCTGAGGGAACCATACCCCTTTGGGTAACATTTTAGGTGAGTGAATACGCGCTATTGAGCACAAGCTAAAGGCTGCACTATAATTTATAAGATTGCCTTCAAATAATTTGGAATTGATAAAAGAGTAAGTTCCTCATGCCAAAACTCGATTACTACGAGGTCCTAGGCGTATCCAGTACCGACAATGAAGAGGAGATCCGCAAGGCCTTTCGCAAGAAGGCTATGCAGTACCACCCTGACCGCAACAAAAGCCCCGACGCCGAGGAGAAGTTCAAGGAGATTAACGAGGCCTACCAGGTGCTGGCCGACGCCAAGAAGCGCGCCCAGTACGACCGCTTCGGCCACGCCGGGGTGGGCGGCAATGGCGGGTTTGACCGGCCCTTTGACGGATTTGACGTTTTTGGCGGCTTTGGGGATATATTTGACTCTTTCTTCGGCGATACTTCAGCCCGCCGCGCGCGGGAACCCCAGCGGGGCGGCGACCTGCAATACCGGATGACCTTGTCTTTTAAGGAAGCGGCCTTTGGCGTGGAGCAGGAAGTGGAAGTGCCCCGCACAGAGGACTGCCAGCGCTGCACCGGTTCCGGCAGCGAGCCAGGCACCACCGCCAAGACTTGCGGCACCTGCCGGGGCAGCGGCCAGGTGCGGCGCACCCAGCGTAGCGTGTTTGGCCAGTTTGCCCACATTGGCGCCTGCCCCACCTGCCAGGGCCGGGGCAGCGTAATTGAAACGCCTTGCACCCAGTGCCGCGGCAACGGCGTGGAGCGCCGCCAGCGCCGTTTAGCGGTGCGCGTCCCCGCTGGAGTAGAGCACGGCATGCAGGTGCGCCTGACCGGCGAGGGCGACGTGGGGCGCAATGGCGGTCCCAACGGCAACCTGTACGTGTACATAGAGGTCCAACCCGACAAGGTGTTCAGCAGAGAGGGATATGACCTGCTATACCCGCTGTGGTTGAACGTGGCCGAAGCCGCCCTGGGTACGGAAAAGCAGATACCTACCCTTGATGGGGATCCGGAGAACCTGAAGATTCCCCAGGGCACCCAGCCTGGCGCCGAGTTCCGCATCAAGGGCAAGGGGGTGCCCCACCTGGAGGACCACCGCCGCGGCGATCTGCGGGTAGCGGTGCAGGTGCAGGTGCCCAAGTCCCTCAATGCCCAACAGCGCAAGCTGCTGGAGGATTTCGCCCGCTCCCTGGAGCCAAACAAGCCCGAAGCCGACGCCGAAGCCGACGCATCCGGCAAGGACAAGGGACTGTTTGGCCGCATCAAAGACGCTCTGGGTTAGTGCTGCACCCATGATCTGGCAAGAACTGAGCATCGTCGTACCCTACGAGTACGTGGAACCCATCTCCTACCTCTTCGACCGTTACGGCCACGGCGTGAGCATGGAGCAGGAAGGCCCCGACCAGGTGCTGCTGCGCACCTACCTGGCGGACACCTCCCGCCACCGCATGGCCCGCATCGAGATCGGCGTCAAGCTGGCCAGCCTTTTGCAGCCCCTGGGGGAGCTGAAAGTAAGACCCCTGGACGAAGGCGAAGACTGGCAGAACTCCTGGAAGGCTCACTTCAGCCTGCTGCGGGTGGGCCATCGGCTGGTCATCAAGCCCTCCTGGATTGAATACCAGGCCAGTCCCGGCGACGTGCTGATTGAGCTGGACCCGGGCATGGCCTTTGGCACCGGCTACCACCCCACCACCTACACCTGCCTAACCGCTATGGAAACTCTGGTGAAGCCGGGCATGACCGTCCTGGATCTGGGCACCGGCTCCGGCATCCTCACCATCGCCGCCATCAAGCTGGGCGCGGCCTCGGTGCTGGCCCTGGACATAGACCCAGACGCGGTGCGCGCCGCCCGCCAGAACTTCCGGCGGCTGGGCATCCTGCCGCAGGTGGCTTTAGCCACCGGCACGGTGCCCCATCCCCAGGCCCAGCCGGACCAGTTTGACCTGGTGGTGGCCAACATCTCGGCCCGGGCGGTGCAGGAGCGCGCCCCCTTCATTCTGCCGGTGCTCAAGCCCGGCGGCAGCCTGGTGGCCTCCGGCATCATTCAGGACCAGGAGCAGGGAGTCCACGACGCCCTGGCCGCCCTGGGGTTTGCCCCTATTGAGCGGCGGCCGCGGGAGGACTGGGTAAGCCTGGTGGGTCGGCGGCCAGGGTAGGAAATCCCGAATAATCCCCCCAACCCCATTTACGAAAGGGGGCGAGGTCAGCGAAGACCACCCCCATCCCAACCTTCCCCCGGCCTTGCACAAAAACTGTCATTCTGAGGAGTCCCGATTCCATCGGGACGACGAGGAATCTAGAAACCCGGCCAACCAGGCTCGACCAGCGTTCATACGACAGCGTTTTTAGATCCTTCGCTTCGCTCAGGATGGCATTTCCCGTTAGGCGCAATCACTTTTCGTGCAATGCCGCCTTCCCCCTTGGCAAGGGGAAGGAGCAATTGTCCCAGGGTCTTTTCATTCTGGGGAGTCCCCTAGGGGCGCACCTGCGTGTGCGCCTTCGTCAGACCTTCTGGACACAGGGCAGACCTGCGTGTCCGCCCCTACCTCCGGTGACAATGGAATGACCCTGAGCAAATGTGCTCCCTGCTCACACGCTCTTTCACCGGTGCTATACTCTTGAGGCCAATTGCTGATTGCTGATTGCTGATAGCTCTGGAGAGGCGGCCAATGGAGCAGGTAGACCTGGCGCGGTATGACCTGGGCAGCATCCTGGGCACGGGGGCAGACTACGAAGTGCGCTCTGCCGTGGACCGGGACACCGGCCGCCAGGTGGTGCTGAAGCGGCCCAAGCCCCAGATGGTGCGCCGCAGCCTGTTCCAACCCACAGAGGCCCGTTCTGAGGGCATCCTAACGCTGCACCAAGCGGCAGGCCACTCCATCCCCCTGCTGTCGCCGCTGCTGGGCTACACGGCCAGGGCCAACCACGACGATTACTTCGGCGAGTCTTTAGGCCAGGAGTACCGGGTGCTGGTGGAAGAACGCGCCAGCGGCATCCCCCTGGTGGGCGACCCCATGGCCCGCATCACCGGCGTACCCATTGGAGCGGGACAGAACCTGTTTGCCCTGTACCCCCTGACTGAACCCCAGGGCCAAGACCCATTCCCCATCCAGCAGCAACTGCTGGACCTGGAAGAAGCCTTTTATAAAGCAGGATACATCCTGCTGGACCTGAGGCCCCAGAACGTCTTTTACCAGCCTGCGGCAGGCCGCATCACCATTATTGACTGCGGCGACCTGGTGAGCGTGGAAAGCAAGACCGACTCCCGCGGCCGTCGGCGGGACATCCACGACTTTTTCCTGGAAGTGCTCAAGTTTTATGCCACTCCCCAGTCGCCGCCCGCCCAGGCCGCCGGTTACCGGGACGCCTATGGCCTGCGCCCGGTGGTGCGGTTTGAAGATGAACTGGACCAGATGGCCCGCAGCTTTGGCAATGTGCCGGACCCGGCCCGCAACCCGGCGCTGTACGTAATTGCCAAGGTGCGGGACCGGGGCTACAGCGACTTTGCCACCTTTCGCCAGGACTTGACGACATATCTGGAGGCCGTTAGAATCCGCAACCGTAAGCTAGCCCGCTTGGAAGAGGCGCGGCAAGCCTGGACTGAGGCCTTGGGCTGGCTCCGGGGAGAATACTGGCAGCGGTTCCTCTTTGACCCGGACACCGACCTGGCAGGTTTGGAGTTCCCGAATTATTAGGGCCGCTTGCAGTTACCCGGGCAAAGCAATTGCCCAATATGCGCCCCAGTTATCCTCCCCCTCGGTTAAAGTCAGCAATGCCTTTTTGAGGAACGTCAATTATGCCTGCCAGCAGTGTAGCCACACTTCAAGATAACTCCACCCACGGTGAAGACGCCTTTTTGGTGCGGGACCTGGGCAATAACGCTTTCCTGGATGCGGTCATGGACGGCGTTACCGGCCACGGCGGCAAGGAAGCCAGCCAGTCCGTATCCGAGGCCCTTAGCGGCAACGACGTGACTTCCGGCGACACTGTATCCCAGGTGTTGCTGGACCTGAACAGCGAGTTCTTCCAGACTGGCGGCGGCCGTTTCTTACTGTCCACGGCTTCCGTGGCGTTATGCCAGGGCAGCCAGGTAACCGTCATTACCGCCGGGGACAGCCCCGTGTACCTGGTGCGGGGCAACACCGTGCAGCAGGTCTCCGGGCGCAAGGGCGGCTTTCTGCCGGTGGGCGCCGCCAGGGCCGTTGGCTCCCATGAGAAGCTGGAACTCTCCAGCACCACCCTTATCATTGAGCCTGGCGACCGGCTGGTGCTGACTACCGACGGCGTCAGCGACAACGTGCTGCCGGAAGAATTGGCCGAGGTGGTGCGCCAGTCCGCAACCCCCCAGGAAGCCGCCCAAAAAGTGGAGAAGCTCATCGCCGAGCGGCTGGAAAGTGGGGTGCGCCCAGCCCACCTGGGAGCCCGCTTCCGCCACGATGACCGCACCGCCATCTTCCGCTTTTTCCAATAGCAAAAGCGCTAGAAAGATCAAGCCTGTAGTACAAAAGGACTAGTCAGGGCTGGTACCTTGCGCCAGCCTATTTCCCTTCATTCCTACCTACCCGCTGCGCCGCGCCAGGAATATTATTGGGCTGCATTCACACGGTTAATTCATTCCCGGTTACGGTAGGGGAAAACCGGAGCCTGCCCTGAGTCAACCGAAGGGTGTCTGCCCCGTGGCGGGGATTTCACTCTGGGCGCACTCCGACAGGCCAGGGCGCCCCCCCGCTGCTAGGGCGAGAAGTAACCGACCCTGCCAGCCACCAAGGCGCTTCTTGTGGCCCTGGGGTTAAACTGCTACAATTCAGCCGCTTGGCAGGCAAGCAGGGTGGCAACCCTCTGGCAGGAGGGTGGCTGCACCCTGTCAGGGAATTGACCCAACCGCATCCCTTGAAAATGGGGAGAGTTCTCACCAGCCCGTAAATCCATCCGGCGCACGGCGAAAACCAGGCCGGGCAGCAGCCGGAGAAGGTTATCGGGGCTGGCGGTGAGAAAGGAGCAAAACTTGGCGAAGATCAAGGTGGCAATCGTTGGCGTGGGAAACTGTGCGTCATCCCTGGTACAGGGGTTGTACAAGTACGTGGAGCTGCCGCCGGGAGATACCCCGGTGCCCGGAGTGATGCACAACAAGATTGGCGACTACCGCATTGAAGATATTGAGGTAGTAGCTGCCTTCGACATTGACGAGAACAAGGTGGGCAAGGACTTGTCGGAGGCCATCTTCGCCAAACCCAACAACACCCTGAAATTCGCGGATGTCCCCCTCACCGGCGTCAAAGTGGAGCGGGGTATGACCCACGACGGCATCGGCAAGTACGTGGCCCACCTGGTGAAAAAATCCTCCCACTCCACTGCGGATATTGTGGGAATACTCAAGGACCGCCAGGTGGACGTGGTAATCAACTACCTGCCCGTGGGCAGTGAGATGGCCACCAAATGGTATGTAGAACAGATACTCACCGCCGGCTGTGGCATGGTCAACTGCATTCCGGTGTTCATTGCCAAGGAGCCCTACTGGCAAAAACGGTTTGAAGAACGGGGCCTCCCCATTGTCGGCGACGACATCAAGTCCCAGGTGGGGGCCACCATCCTGCACCGGGTATTGACCCGCATATTTGAGGACCGGGGCGCCACCATTGACAACACTTACCAGTTGAACTTTGGCGGCAACACCGACTTCCTGAACATGCTGGAGCGGGAACGGCTGGTGTCCAAGAAAATCTCCAAGACCGGCTCGGTAACCTCCCAGATGGACGATGTCATTGAACCGGACCATATCCACATTGGCCCCAGCGACCATGTGCCGTGGCTCCTGGACCGCAAGTGGTGCTACATACGCATGGAGGGCAAGATTTTTGGCGGCGCGCCCATCAACCTGGAGTGCAAGCTGGAAGTATGGGACAGCCCTAACTCGGCAGGCGTGGTGGTGGACGCAGTCCGCTGCGCCAAGCTGGCCCTGGACCGGGGCGTTGGCGGAGCCATAAAAGGGCCCAGCGCCTACTTTATGAAATCTCCGCCGGAGCAGTTCACCGACGACGTGGCCCGGGACATGTTGGAGAAATTCATCAGCGGGTAAGAGGGGCAGCCGGCAGTTTTATTTAAAGAATGTGTTGCAATTCCCGCTCCTGGTGAGCCAGTTGAACCATGAGCAGGTTAGGGTTCGCCCATCCTTCGACAAGCTCAGGATGAGCGGTTTTCTCCGCTCGTGGTGAGCTTGTGGAACCATAGCTGTAACTTTTGACACAAGCTCTTAAAAGTCGAGGGTCTGCATGAAGATAGCCATGGTCTCGCCCTACGACTACACCTGGCCTGGCGGCGTGACTGTTCACATATCTCAGTTGACCCGTGAACTGACCAGCCGGGGCCATCAGGTGCAGGTGCTGGCGCCCCACTCCCCTTCACGGCCTGCAAGCAGTTCAGACCCCTTTGTGCCCCTGGGCCGGTCCGTGCCTGTGCCCAGCGGCGGCTCCATCGCCAGGGTATCCCTCTCCTGGTGGCTGGCCCACAAAATCCAGGCCCTGCTGAAGCGGGAGTCCTTCGACATCATCCACCTCCACGAACCGCTGGCTCCCGTCTTGCCGCTGTGCGTGCTGGAATACTCCAACGCCGTAAACGTGGGCACATTCCATGCCTGCTCCGAGCGGCAGCATCTGTACAAGCTAAGCCAGCCCATCATCAAGCGGTGGCATGAACGGCTGCACGGCACCATTGCCGTATCCCCCGCCGCCAGCCGCTACGTCAACAATACCTTCCCTGGTGATTACCATATAATCCCCAATGGCATAGATTTGGACCACTTCACCAACAACACCACTCCCTGGCCCCAATACCGGGACGGCAAGACCAATATCCTGTTTGTGGGCCGCATGGAGAAACGCAAGGGATTGCGGTATCTGCTGGAAGCCTACGGGCGGCTCAAATGGGATATGCCCAACATACGCTTGCTGGTGGTGGGGCCGGGCAACCTGGATCAGGAGTCCCAGCGGCTGGTCAGCGCCCGCAATTTGGAAGATGTGGTGTTCGTTGGGCCCGTGTCCCATGCCGACTTGCCCCGCTACTATGCCACCGCCGACATCTTCTGCTCGCCAGCCACCGGCTCAGAAAGCTTTGGCATTGTGCTGCTGGAAGCTATGGCCGCAGGCAAGCCCATCGTCGCCTCCAGCATTGAAGGGTATAGCGGCATAATCACCCACGGGAAGCAAGGGCTGCTCTGTCCGCCCAAGGATCCCGTCGCCCTGACTGAAGCCATCGCCCACCTGGTGCAGCGTCCGGACTTTGCCCGCAAACTGGGCGACACTGGACGCCAAATGGCGCAGCGCTACCGCTGGCAAGTGGTGGCCCGCCAGGTGGAGGACTACTACTACCAGTGCCTGGACTCGATCAGGCCCCGCTCCCGTAAAAATGGCCGCCCTGGGCCGTGAGCAACTGCGGGCGGCGTTGCTCCGCTATGTGGAGCTGCCGGGAGCCCGCTGCCTGCGCGCCCTGGGACTAACCCCCAACGCCGTCACTCTGCTGGGCTTTGGTGTAACCGTAGCTGCATCGGTGTTGGTGGGCATGGGGTACATGCTGGCGGGCGGCATTGTGTTTTTGCTGGGGGGCGGCCTGGACCTGCTGGATGGCGGCCTGGCGCGGCTCACCGGAAAAGCCAGCCCCTTTGGCGCATTGTTGGATTCGGTGTTTGACCGCCTGGGCGAGGCCAGCCTTTTTGTGGGGCTGGCGGTGTATGCCTTGCGGGCCGGTTTTAGCCCGGACTACCTGATATTCTTCATACTCACGCTGCTGCTGGCGCTGATATTTTCCCAGGGGGTCAGCTACCTGCGGGCACGGGGCGAGGGGCTGGGCGTGTTCAGCAAGGCCGGGCTAATGACCCGCCCGGAACGGGTGGCGCTGCTAGGCTTGGGGTTAATTGTGGGACAGGTAGTCTGGGTACTGCTGGCCATTGCCGTGATCTCCTGCTTCACCCTGTTCCAGCGCATGTTCACCATTCGCAGCGCGTTGGAGAAGGGGGGATAACCGGGACAATCGCATAATCCAACCATCTGTGCGAAGCACAAATGGTTGAGTAGTGCCGATGAAATCGGGACGTATCGAAATCAGCACACCAGTTGGTCTCGATACATCCCGACGGTGGCGGGACTACTCGGCCAACGGATATTCGAGAATGCGCCTGCCCTGGGGCGATGACCAGCGGCTTCCTAGAAGGGCGGCCGCCATTGTAAACTGGTGTCTGCACAGCCCACTCCGTGGGGTGATTCCACCCAGGAGCCTCCGCCATGACACCCAGGCCCATCATATCCGAGCAAGACAAGGCACAACTGAAGCGCGACTTCCGCAAAGACCTGGAAGGCGAGGTAACTCTGCGGCTGTTCACCCAGAAACCCTCGCCCCTGACCATTCCCGGCCGGGAGTGTCCCACGTGCCCCCAGACCCAGCAACTGCTGGAAGAACTGGCAGAGCTTTCCCCCAAGCTGAAGCTAGAAGTGATGGACGTCTACGCCCAGCCGGAAGCCGCACGCCAGCAGGGGATAAAGCGAATCCCCGCGCTGGCCCTGGGCGACGGCGAAGCCCCACGCATCAAGTTCTACGGCATCCCTGCAGGGTATGAGCTGGCAACAGTCATTGAGGACATCAAGACCATCTCGCGGGGAGTCAGCCCCCTGAGCATGGAGAGCCGCAAAAAGCTGCGCCAGGTCAACCAGCCGGTGCATATCCAGGTGTTCGTCACACCCACTTGACCCCACTGCCCGGTGATGGGCCGGTTGGCCCATGCGGTGGCCCTGGAGAACAACCTGATTTCCGCCGACGTGGTGGAGGCCCAGGAGTTTCCATCCCTGTCATCCACCTACGGGGTGCGCTCCGTGCCCATGACAGTAATTAATGAACTCACCCGATTTGTGGGAGGAATATCGGAAGCAGACTTTGTGGACCTGGTTCTCAAGGATGGTGTGAAGGAACCGGCAGGGTAGGAAACCCCACCCTAACCCTCCCCTTGGTAAGGGGAGGGAACTGCTGCCCCTTCCCCCTTCGCAAGGGGAAGGCTGGGATGGGGTGGAATTACCCCTCACCTGAATCCTCTGCCACAAGGGGAGAGGAGGACTTAATAGCGTCCAATTTACCCAGGAGGAAAGAGCTTGCCCAAAGAGATCAAGAGCGAAATGGATGGCCGGGGACTGCGGGTGGCGGTGGTGGTGGCCCGCTTCAACGAGGTGATTACCCGCTCCCTGCTGACTGGGGCCGTTGAGACCCTGACCCGCTCCGGCGTCCACGACCAAGACATTAGCGTGGCGTGGGTGCCTGGCTCTTTTGAGCTGCCGGTGGTGGCCAAGACCCTGGCCCAGACCGGCCAGTACGATGCCGTAATCTGCCTGGGGGCCGTGATTCGCGGCGAGACCAGCCATTACGACATGGTGGCGGGCCAGGCCTCCCGTGGCATCGGCGCCGTTGGCCAGGAAACGGGCGTGCCCACCATTTTTGGCGTGCTGACCACCGAAAACATGGACCAGGCCATCAACCGCGCCGGGGGCAAAGCAGGCAACATGGGCAGTCACGCCGCCCTGGCCGCCATTGAGACCGCCCGGCTGGTACAGGCAATCAAGACAGGTTGAAGGAAGATGACCCCCACCCCACCCTCCCCCTTCACAAGAGAGAGGGCAGTTCCTTCCCCCTTTCCAAGGGGGAAGGTCAGGATGGGGGTAGAGAGGAGCTTCCATGCAATTTGGTGTGACCATCCCCAACAACTGGGGCATTGCGGACGCGCGGCAGGTGCTGGCCCTAGGCCCCCTGGCCGAGGAGCTGGGCTACGACTCGGTGTGGGTCATGGACCACCTGTTCAACACCGGCTACATCCGGGAGCGGCTGGAGGACAAGCCCTACTACCATCCCCTGGCCACCCTGTCCCACCTGGCCGCCACCACCAGCAAGGTGCGGCTGGGCACTTCCGTGCTGGTGCTGCCCTACCACAACCCGGTGGAGCTGGCTAAATACACGGCCACCCTGGACCACATGTCCGGCGGGCGGGTGACCCTGGGCGTGGGTGTGGGCGGCATGGGCGAGGAGTTTGAGGCCCTGGGCATACCCATGTCGCGCAGGGCTGTCATGACCAATGAGTGCATCGCCATTATGAAGGAGCTGTGGACCAACCCCCGGCCCAGCTACCACAGCCGGCGCTGGAACTTTGACAACGTGCTGTTCTCGCCCAAATGCTTGCAAACGCCCCACATTCCCCTGTGGGTGGGCGGCTCCAGCCCCGGCGCACTAAAGCGGGCCGCCACTATGGGCGATGGCTGGCACCCATCGGGAGTCTCCCCGGAGGAGTACGCCATTGGGCGGCAGGAGGTGCGGCGGCTGGCATCGGAGGCAGGCCGGGACCCCGATGCCCTGGTGTGGTCGGCGCGGGTGGAGGTGGAGATTGGCGGCGGGCCGTCCAGCGCGCGGGCTTCGGGCCGCTCCCGGGTGCCCGGCGAAGATGCCAAACAGATAATGGGGGCCATCAGCGCCTACCAGAGCGCGGGGGTGGAGCACCTGGTGCTGGCCCTGAACTCCGGCGAGGTGGCGCGGATTACCGAGACCATGGAACTAATTGCAGGGCGGGTAATGGGGGAGTTCAGGTAGGGGCTAAGGTCAGGACTGTTGTAGGATGGCCTGCTCCACAGCCTTGGGGACTTCAATCACTACAAAAAAGTGCGCAGGATACAGGTAGTCCTCGCCGCTTTCATCAATCACCCGCACATCCCCATCCGTGGCGGCCTCGTCATCCGGCAACAGGCGGTAAATCTTGTATAGCTCCAGGGAAGCGGGGTAGCCGGTATTTTTGATGCAGACCGCGAAGCGGGGGGGGCTATAGTCCTGTTTCTTCATAACGTCAGTCCAAGTACCGCTTGCGTTTGATTTCCTTCCTGCCTATGCCGTGGGCCTCGTACCAGTGTAACTCAGCAAAACGTATCCTACCATTGGCAAGCCGAATGGTTGCTACGCCTTTGAGCTTGCGCCAGTGACCCGCGCCATAAAGTCTCCGCAGTCCAGCCAAGTCGTGAATTGCCGTGCCAACGGCGATTGCCTCAACTTGCTCAATCTGGCTGATGATCTCGAAGCACATTGCCGCCCTTATTCGGGACTTTCTGAGTAGTTATAATTTGACCCTCCTTCATCCCTGGTACTCTGGATTGTGCTCTTTAATTGCGTCCAGGGAATATTCAGGCTCCTGGTCACCGTAGGCACGGCTCAACCCCGGCAAGGACAGGCGCGTCCAGTCCTCCCGCTCCTCCAATTCAGGCTGCTGCGCCAGAATTACAACCAGCAGCGGAGTGCCTGGTGCCAACTGGCACGGTTCATCCAGTTGGACTTGCTGGCCGTCAAAGTGTGCCCGGATGGTGGTTAAGCTCATGGAGGTGCTCCTGCGGTTGACGCGATGCTACATCAGTTCCTGAATTTTAATGCGAACTGGCACCAAGTCCAACACCCAGCCAGGATGCCGGATTTTGGGGAGCCATTGTAGTAGAATGTGTCAATACCTTGAGACAAAGAGGATGTGCGATGGCCACTCTAACAATGGAAGAACCTCTTGTAGAAGAGATCCCTTCCGAGGAAGAAGATAGGGACACCGGAGTACCCATCTATAAAATTGCTTCGTACCCTGCTGATCCTACGTTACAGGTCATATATGACAAATGGCAACGTGGTGAGATCAAAGTCCCAAAGTTCCAGCGCGGGTGGGTTTGGAAACACATCCAAGCGAGCAAATTGATAGAGTCCTTTCTACTAGGCTTGCCCGTCCCCAGCATCTTTGTTTATAAGACACCATCTCAAATACAACTAATTATAGACGGCCAGCAACGTGTGACATCCATTTGCAGTTTCTTCGATGGACAGTTGCCCGATGGAAAGCCCTTTTTCCTGAAGGGTGTTGACCCAAAGTGGGAGGGAAAGTTTTTCAGTGACCTTGCGGTTGAAGACCAGATCCGGCTCAGGGACGCGGTACTCCGTGTGATGACAGTCGAGCAGCTCGACCCAAAGGACAACACCAGTATTTATCATATCTTCCAACGCCTCAACACTGGTGGGACTGAACTGACACCTCAGGAAGTCAGAAATTGCGCTTATCAAGGGCCACTTACTGATCTACTGCTCGACCTTAATACAAACACCACTTGGCGCGAAATTTTCGGAACCAGCAAACCCGACCCTCGCATGCGGGATGTGGAGTTAATACTGAGCTTTTTGCCCTTGACACTGATTTAGATTCCTATGCAAAACCCATGAAAGAGTTCCTAAACATTTTCATGGGGAAACACCGCACCGAGAACGCCATAGAAGAATACAAAACAAAATTCTTGGACACTGTCACACGCGTAGTCAAGAGCCTGGGAACTAAACCATTCCACATCAAACGCGGCATCAATGCAGCTGTTTTTGACTCGGTAATGATCGCATTTAGCAAATCAAGCTCGGTGCCTCGGAACATCAAGGCTCGTTACCAGGATCTTCTCAAAAACCCGAGCTTTCAGGAAGCCACGAACGCTGGAACCACCGATGTCGATACAGTCAAGCGCCGGATCAAGCTGGCCCGGGAGATTCTCTTCAGTTGACACCAAGTTCGCCATACCTCGCCCAAAGATGCGGCGAGATAGATTCTGCGATAGCAGAGGCGGAGCAGTGGGCAGCTGGGAATGATAAGCTAGGGGCCTATCTTGCTGGCTATCTCACAGTCGTGATCTGTGGGGTCGTAGAAGACTGTGTAGAGCACCTTATTGGCAATCGCGCTGGCAGGGCACAGGACCAGGAACTGCAAGCGTTCGTCCACAAGACGATACACGAGCGGTTTAGGAATCCCGACTACAACCTCATCAGTACCACACTTGGAGCATTCAGTTCTGAGTACAGCAGAGCGTTCAATCAACGAATTCGTCCTGATGAAAGAGATGCACTTGATAGCATGGTTGCCAACAAGAATAATTTGGCCCATGTCGGCGCTAGGAAGCAACAATCTACGATAATAGACGTCCGTGAGTATTACCAACGGGTTAAGCAGATCCTGACGGTTCTGGAAAGCATCCTGGGCTAAACTAAATCCCACCCAATGAACGCAGTAGGGGCGACGCATACGTCGCCCCTACATCATCTCCGGGTCTTAACTGGCCCGCCCGCAGCTACACCTTGCGGTAAATCTTGCCGCCGGTCTCCCGGAACTCCACCGCCTTTTCTTCCATGCCCGTCTCCAGGGCTTGCTCTGCTTCCAGCCCCTTCTTGCGGGCGTACTCCCGCACGTCCTGGGTGATGCGCATGGAGCAGAACTTGGGGCCGCACATGGAGCAGAAGTGGGCAATTTTGGCCCCCTGGGCGGGCAGGGTCTCGTCGTGGAAGCTGCGGGCCGTGTCCGGGTCCAGGGCCAGGTTGAACTGGTCCTCCCAACGGAACTCAAAGCGCGCCTTGGAGAGGGTGTCGTCCCAATTCTGAGCGCCGGGGTGGCCCTTGGCCACGTCGGCGGCGTGGGCGGCAATCTTGTAGGCAATGACCCCGGCCTTCACGTCCTCCCGGTTAGGCAGGCCCAGGTGCTCCTTGGGGGTCACGTAGCACAGCATGGCGGTGCCGTACATCCCAATCATGGCCGCGCCAATGGCCGAGGTGATGTGGTCGTAGCCGGGGGCCACGTCGGTGGTCAGGGGGCCCAGGGTGTAGAAGGGCGCCTCATGGCACACCTCTAACTGCCGGTCCATGTTCTCCTTGATTTTGTGCATGGGCACGTGGCCGGGGCCTTCAATCATCACCTGCACGTCATGCTTCCAGGCAATCTGGGTCAGCTCGCCCAGGGTCTCCAGCTCGCCGAACTGGGCGGCGTCGTTGGCGTCGGCCACCGAGCCGGGGCGCAGGCCATCGCCCAGGGAGAAGGCGATGTCATAAGCCTTCATGATTTCGCAGATTTCCTCAAAATGGGTGTAGAGGAAGTTCTCCTGGTGGTGGGCCAGGCACCAGGCCGCCAGGATGGAGCCGCCGCGCGATACGATGCCGGTGACCCGCTGGGCGGTGAGGGGGATGTAGCGCAGCAGCACGCCCGCGTGGATGGTGAAGTAGTCCACCCCCTGCTCGGCCTGCTCAATGAGGGTGTCCCGGTAAACCTCCCAGGTCAGGGCGGTGGCGTCGCCGCCCACCTTTTCCAGGGCCTGGTAAATGGGCACGGTGCCGATGGGCACCGGGGAGTTGCGGATAATCCACTGGCGGGTGGCGTGGATGTCCTTGCCGGTGGACAGGTCCATGACGGTGTCCGCGCCCCAGCGGGAGGACCAGACCATCTTCTCCACCTCGTCGTCAATGGAGGAGAGGATGGCGGAGTTGCCGATGTTGGCGTTGACCTTCACCAGGAAGTTGCGGCCAATAATCATCGGCTCGGTTTCCGGGTGGTTGACGTTGGCGGGGATGATGGCGCGGCCCCGGGCCACTTCGTCGCGGACAAACTTGGGGTCCAGTCCCTCACGAAGGGCGATAAACTCCATTTCCGGCGTGACCATGCCCTTGCGGGCGTAGTGCATCTGGGTGACGTTGCCACCGGCCTTGGCCCGCAGGGGACGGCGCTCCAGGCCGGGCAGAGACTGCCGCCCGTTGCCGTTCTTGCCCGCAGTGGAGGCGCTGGCGTACTCTTCCACGTCGCCGCGGCCCAGAATCCAGGGGCGGCGCAGGGCAGGCAGGCCCTGGCGCACGTCCAGGGAAGCGTTGGGGTCGGAGTAAGGTCCGCTGGTGTCGTAGAGACGGATGGGCGGGTTGGCTTCAGGGCCGCTGCGGCCCGCGGTGGGCGTGAGGGTCACTTCGCGGAAGGGCACCCGGATGTCCGAGCGGGAACCCTGGACATAGACTTTGCGGCTGGCTGGGAACGTCGTCTTGCCTTTGGCGCCGATTTTGCCGTGGATAGTCTGGACCATATTTTACCTCCCGCCAAAAAGAGTGAGGCCGCCAACTAGTATGGCGGCCTCAACATGAACACCATCAGAAACCGCTTCCTACGCTGGCATTACCCAGATCAGGTTTTGGGGGTCGGCAGCGGAACCTGCTACCCTCTCAGCCGGGATCACCCCAGCTCCCCCGTGGCCCATGTTCGATTGTATGGGCAAACTTTACCATTACGGGGCGTTGAGGTCAAGTGGCGCTAGCTGGGCGCCCAGGGTGCACACGCAGCTACCCTACTTGGCGAGGCCGCCGCTCTGCGGCTTGCTCACAGCCGCCCAGGCTTCTTGCAGCCGCGCCAGCTCCGCCTCGTCCAGTTGGCCCTGGCCGTAGTGCACCGCCTGGAAGTCCCCCACAATGCGGGCCACCGGCTCGTCGGGCAGCAGCCCCTGCATGACAGACTGGTGCTCCACAGGAGTCTGCCACTCCTGGCGAGGCCGTCCCAGCCGCCGGGCCAGGGCCAGCAACCCGTAGTAAATCTGCCGGGCATCCCGGGCCACAGCCTGACGGCACCCTTCCCGCTCCGAGGCTTTGACCAAATTGTCCCACCAGTCGCCAAGCAATGTGGAAAGATCGTTGCCCGCTCCGGTCCAGGTAAACAGAGACTCCCGCGTCTCCTCCACCTCGCCTGAAGTGCGCCACGGGCGGCGGAACCGGAAAACCCGGAATAACACCCAGACAATCAAGAAGCTCGCCGCCAGGAACGCCAGCCACCTGAGGGCCATAAGCAGGGCGGTGGGCGGGCTTTTGCCTGCCCCCTGCCGGGCCATATTTTCCTGAAACTGGCGGATCTGTTCCTGGGCCAGGTCGAAGTTGCTCAAGTCGCCGCCGCCTAGACGCTGCGCCAGCCAGTGGCTGAATTCCACCAGCAAGCCCACCAAGTAACCAGAGGCCAGAATAAAGGGCCGCAGTATCCAGCCGCCTACGGTACCTACTAACCGCAAAATAGCGCGGGTTACGTCGTCCAGGCCGCCCAGGCCCAGCATGCTGATCAGCAGTCCGGCCAGCACCACTGCCCCAATGCTGGCCCCAATAAGCATGAGCCACTGCCGGGAGATGCCCATGTCCTTGCCGGTCTCCGAAGTGAAACGGGCCAGGGCCATGCCGCCCAGCCCCAGCGCAAAATACCCCACAATCAGAAAGCCGCTGACCACCCGCGCCGAACTGAAGCTGTTGATGATGACCGCCAGAAAAACTACCATCAGCCCCCACTGGAAGGAGCCCCGCACCGTTTCCAGTCCCATTTCATCCTGGGCAATGGATGCGCCCCGCCACCAGATAAACAGAAGCAATACCACAATGACCGCCAGGGTGACCGCCGCGTGCACGCCGCCCATGACTTTGCCTACGGGAAAGACCCCCAGGCCGGTGCTCCAGTTGGCCAGGAGCAGCAGCAGCACCAGGCTCACGGTAAGGCCAACCACTCCCCGCAAGTTCAGGGATAGGCGGGTGGTCTGCACGTACAAAGACAAAAGGAACGCCCAGGCCACCGCCAGCAGCACCATCCAGAAGGGCAGCCGGACTTCCGGCAGCCGCAACCCGGCGCTGGCAATGGCGCCGATGGTGTAAAAGGCGCAAGCCTCCAGGAAGAGCACTGCCGCAATAACTGCGCCGCTACGCCAGAACTGGCTCATGCTCCTCCAGTCCTTGCAGGGCTTGTCCCGCATGGTAGGTGGCCACGCCAGGCACAGTTTGCCCCGGAGCGCCATCCCCGGCAAACAGCAGCACCACCTGGTAGCCTTTGGCCCTGATTTCGGCCATCTCCTGGGCCAGGGAGGGAGTAACCACCGCGGTTACCAGAACCACGGTGGCGCCCGGCGGCAAGGAACTCCGTTCCGCCCGCAGGACTTCCACCAGGGAAGTCACCACATAGGGGCCTGCGGTGGCCAGGGCCTCCATGACCAGGGCTAACTGGTCGGGCGACCTGCCGAAGGGCACGCTAATCCACCGGCCCGAATACATGGCCACGGCGTTGCTCACCAGGCCAAAAGTGCACTTTTGTTCGGCTACATACTTTGCCGCCGAGGCAGCAATAACTACAGCCCGTTCAAACAGCCGGCGGTTGATGCCTTCCCAGCAATGCTCGCTGGTGGCGGCGTTGAGGGCAATGAGCACGTTCAGGGACACTACCGGCTCGAATACCTTGGTCTGGAGCCGGGAACGGCGGGCGGTGGCCTTCCAGTCAATGTGCTTCATGGGGTCGGCGGGATGGTAGTCTCGCAGGGCCAGGAACCGGGCTGGGTCGTGGTGAATGGGCTGCCGCCCTTTGGCGTCGCCCAGGGGGTGGCTGGCCGGCAGCAACAGGCGGCGCAGGTCCACCACCCGGGGATAAACCAGCAGCTCTGCCACCTGGGGCGGACTGATTTCCGAGCTGCTAAAGCCAAATATATCCCCGCTGCGCAGCCGCACCGGGCCAATGCGGTACAGGCCGCGGGCCTCGCACTTCAGCGAGTACTTCCAGGATGCCCGCTGGTATGGGAGGAGCGAGGCGCTGATGCTGTGCTGGTTGACTAATTCCACCCCACTGCCCCGCAGCCGCGCGCCGGGCAGCGCCAGTCCCTCCGGAAAAGCGTCCCGCATTTCCACCCAAATCAGGGGAAGAAACTTGTCGTTGGACAGGGAAACGGTGTAGTCCAGAGTGTCGCCCACAAAAGCGCGGCGGCGGGAAAGAGTGCGCTGGTAGGTGACGCGCCGGAAGGCGAGGCGGTCCCAAACGCGGGTGGCCGCCCAGACCAGGATGACCAGGGAGCCGACCACCAGCAGCAGACCGTGGCTGGTGACCAGCCCCAGGAACACCAGGATGCCGCTAATGAGGAGCCACAGGTCGCTGAGCATGATTCTTGTTTGGCTTACTGGGGTTGCTCTCGGCTAGCCGCCGCAAGATTACTTCAAAACTTGTGAAGGGACTACTATCCCTGACAGTTACACCAGTGCCGTTTCATTCTAGCTATAGCTGTAGGTGCGCCCCTACGTGTGTGCCTTCAGCGGATGCCCTGACGCGGAGCAGACGCCCTTCGGTTGGCTCAGGGCAGGCTCCGGTTTGTCCCCACCATCACCGAGAATGAATCAATCCAGAAAGTTACACCGGCACCGGCGCCTGCGCCAGCACTTCCCGAACAACGGTTTCGGCGGTGCGCTCCCGCAGCCGGGCTTGGGCCCGAATCATCACCCGGTGGGCCAGGGCAAAAGGCGCCAGGGCTTTGATTTCGTCGGGGGTCACGTAGTTGCGGTCCCGCAGAACGGCCAGGGCCTGGCTGCACCGGAAAAGGCCCATGCTGGCCCGGGGGCTGGCCCCCAGCTCCAGGTCGGGGTGATGGCGGGTGGCCTGCACCACTCTAACCAGATAGTTGCGCAGCACAGGCGCAATGTAAATTTGCCGCACTAAGGACTGCATCTCCAGCACATCCTGGGCGGAGGCTACCGGGGCAAGCTCGGCCAGCGGTTCGGCGGTCTGGAACCGCAGCAACATCTCTTCTTCCTGGGCTTCCCCGGGATAACCCAGTTGCAGACGCAGCAGGAAGCGGTCCAGTTGGGCCTCCGGCAGGGGGAAAGTGCCTTCCAGCTCAATGGGGTTCTGGGTAGCGATGACCAGGAAGGGCGCGGGCAATGGTATGGTGACTTCGTCCACCGTCAACTGACGCTCCGCCATACCCTCCAGCAAGGCTGACTGAGTCCGGGGCGTGCCCCGGTTAATCTCATCGGCCAGCACCACTTGGGCGATGATGGGGCCGGGCCGGAACTGGAACTCGCCGCTTTTCTGATTATAGTAGTGGATGCCGGTGATGTCCGAAGGCATCAAGTCCGGCGTGAACTGGATACGCTTGAAGGTGCAATCCAGGGAACTGGCCAAGGCGCGAGCCAGGGTGGTCTTGCCGATGCCCGGCACATCTTCGATGAGGATGTGGCCGCCGCACAGCAGCGCCGCCAGGGTCAGTTCCACCACGTCGTCCTTGCCCACCAGCACCTTTTGCATGTTGGCTTTAATGCGCCGGGCGGCTTCCGCAACGCGATGTACAGCAGCCGCATCGGGCACAGCAAGACCGGCGGATGGCGGAGCAGATGGCGGCTGAAGCGATGGACTGGCTATGGCGGCTTCACCTCTGCCTAACTGGGCCAGTCAAAGCTGCGGACGCCCCTGCCCGCGGAGGCCAGGTACTCCTCCGCCTCCCGCAGGTCTTTAAAGGAGTCCACACTGCGCCAGAAGGCGCGGGAACGCATGGCCGACATTTTGCCGGCCCGGGCTAGCTGGGGGAATGTTGCAGTCTCGTGGTCGCCTAGGGCAGGCAGTTCCGCCTCAATGCGCCGGTCAAAAACATAAATTCCCGCGTTAATCCAATAGGGCAGGGTAGCCTTTTCCCGGAAGCCCATGACCTCGTCCTGGGGGCCGGTTTCCACCAGGCCGTAAGGACTGACCATAGGGACCACCATGATAGTGGCCAGGTGGCCAGGGTTGCCGGCCTTGCGGCGCTGGTAGTGGGACACCACGGCGCAGGGGTCTTCAGCAGTGATGATGTCGCCGTTAAGCACCATCACCGCCTCTGCATCTTGCGGGACCTGGGCCAGCCCATGCTTGATGGCGCCGCCGCGGCCCAAAGGAGAGTCCTCCACGCTGTAGTGGGCGCAAATGCCAAAACGGCTGCCATCTTGGAAATACTCCTGGACTTTAGACCAGAGGTAGCCCACCAGGAAAACCACGTTGGTGACGCCCGCTTTCTTGAGCCATTCCACCTGGTATTCCAAGATGGGGCGGCCTTCCAGGGGCACCATGGGTTTGGGCAGAGAATCGGTGAGGGGACGCAGCCTCTCCCCCTTGCCGCCAGCTAGAATGAGTGCGTACATTCCGAACCGCCGAATGGATTGGGCTGGCACCGCAACAATGCCGTTCAGTGGACCAGCAAGTGAGCCTAAATATACCGCCTACGGGGGGGCCGGTCAACGGGCGGGAGGGAGGACGTGACCCAGAGTTGATTCATTCTCGCCATAGCCGTGGGGGCAACTGTGTGTGCGCCCAGAAGAGTAGAATCCCTGCCACGGGCAAACCTATAAGTCTGCACCTGCCCTCACCGGGAATACATCAAATCCAATGGCCATTGCACATCTGTATCCTGTAGAATACAATAGCGGGATGATAGAGATTCGCCAGACCGAGGTTTATGCACTGTGGTTCGCCAGCCTGCGAGACCGGCAGGCGCGGGCGCGGATTAATGCCCGGATCCGGCGGCTCTCTTTGGGGAATCCCGGCGATGCCAGACCAGTGGGAGAGGGCGTCTCAGAATTGCGGATCCACTACCGCCCAGGCTACCGTGTGTATTTCATGTCGCTGGGCCAGACCTTGGTTGTGCTGCTGGCAGGCGGAGACAAAGGTTCTCAGGAGCAGGACATCAGGACGGCTCTGGCGTTGTCCCGCGATCTTTAGGAGGGCGTGATCATGGCTAAGACGAAGACCCAGCCGTGGGATGTTGCAGAGTACCTGGAAACCCCGGAGGACATGGCCGCTTATCTGGAGGCAGCCCTGGAAGAGGGCGACCCTGCATTGGTTGCAGCAGCCCTGGGAGATATTGCCAGGGCTAAAGGCATGGCCCAAATCGCCAGGGAAACGGGGCTTGGACGGGAGAGTCTCTACAAGGCTCTGTCGCCCGAAGGCAATCCAGAGTTCGCTACGGTGCTCAAAGTGGTGCAGGCCCTTGGCCTCCGGTTCCGCGCCGTTGCGGCGGCGCAAGGTAGCACAGACCAGCCCCAGTAGTTGTGGGAAGCCCGTCTTCCATGAGCGCTCATCGCGGACTTGATCTCTTGTGTTCTGCCTTCGATCTCCGTTTCCATCGGCTCCGGTGACGACTTCATTGCAGAACCTCCGAAACGGAGGGTGTTTCTAGGCGCGGCCACGGCGTACAATCCGCAGATAACATTGATAGGAATTCTTCACATATCTACGGTTGTTGTGCCATCCCTAGACTGCGTTCCTAGCAATCATACCAAAACAGGCAGTCATCACAGCTGTGGCGTCTTGTTCTATGATGCCGTAGAATGCTTCCTTAGCCGTGACTGCCTGATATTCCAGGCTGTCTGGGTGACCAGGCCTGCGGAAATGGGTGACCCTGTTGCGGTTCTTCCGGATTCTTTCCAAGTCGTTGAACTCAACAAGAGTTATCCAATTTTGGTCAAGCGCCTCTTTGAGAAGGTCAGTAAGGTTAGCTCTTTTCAAATCGTCTCGACCCCCGATTCCATAAAAGAGGGCTGCGAGAGTTATCTCTAGATAGGCTAACCCTAGATGAATGGTTGCCAAAAACTGGCCATACACAAAGCAATATCGCGCTTCTTCAAACAAGCTCTTCGCAAGAAGACCACCTGGAAACGCCAGTACTGGTTCTGCGGTACGTTCCCCACCAGCCAATCGAGCCTAGTCAGTCTGCTCTCGAAACATCCACGGTCTTCGTTCATGAGCCATGGAGTGGTAGCCGACGATCTGTTTCTCATCGTTTTTGCTCCGGGCTTGCGTCGAGACCACAAGTAGAGGTTTGGTGGCTGCCCGGCCTGGGCTCGAACCAGGGCTCTCAGCTCCAAAGGCTGGTGTGCTACCATTACACCACCGGGCATCGGCAGAAGGAAAAGGGGGAAGCGGCGCAGGCGCGCCACATCCTATATTCTGACCATCCGGCACCACTGGCGTCAAGGGGCTGGTGCATCCGCAATGGTATAATGGCCCCAGTCCCCCATCGCCCGCTGCGGCATTCCCGACGGACTACTTTTCCCAGGGAGGCCCCTCATGCAAACCTTGCGCGTCGCCCTGTTGCACCTGGCGCCGGTCACCGGCCAGGTGGACCACAACCGCAGGCTGGTGGAGCGCGGCGTGCAGGCAGCCGCCCAGGCGGGCGCCCACTGGGCCGTTACCCCAGAGCTTTGCATTTCCGGCTACGTTTTTACGCCCCACATTGGCACCGACTGGATTCTGCCCCAGCCCGACCCGTGGATGCAGGAGTTCCAGCAGCTGGTGCGCCAGCTGGGTCTCACGGTGTTTCTTTCCCACCCGGAACGGGACCCCCAGACCGAAAAGCTCCACAACACGGTGTTTGTCATCAATCCTGCGGGCGAGATTCTAGGCAAGCACCGCAAGGTGCGGACGCTCCGGGGGCCGGAAGGCTGGTCTTCGCCGGGGCTGGAGATTGACCCCATCCAGTGCGGCGACGTGCCGGTGGGGGTGATGGTCTGCGCCGACGCCTACAAGAACGAAGTGGCCCAGGTGTTGAAGGAGAAGGGGGCCAGGGTGCTGGTATCGCCGGCCTCCTGGGGCCTGGGCGGTTGCGAACCCCGTGGCGAGTGGGAGCAGCGCACCCTGGATACCGGGCTGCCCATCATGGTGTGCAACCGTTCCGGCGTGGAAGCCGACGAAATGGACTACACCACCGCCGAAAGCGTGGTGGCCCAGCATGGGCGGCGGCTGTTGTCAGGCTGCTCCGACCGCTCGGTGGTGCTGACCTTTGACTGGGACCTGGAGGGGATGCGGCTGCTGTCCGGGGAGTTCCAGAGGACGTATTTGTAGTGTGCGCCCCCACCCTGGCCCTTCCCCTTGTCAGAGGGGGAAGCTCCTTCCCTTTGTTTCAGGGGGAAGGCCGGGATGGGCGTATAGAACCAGCCAGTCAGTCCTGGTCCAGAAATCGTTGCAAAATCAGCGCCGCCGCCGCCGCATCTACCTCTGCCCGCTGGCGGGAGGGCTGGCGGCCCGCCTCCTGCAGCAGCGTCTCCGCCTGTGCCGAGGTGAAGGACTCATCCACCTCATAAACAGGCAGGGTGGTGCGCTTTTTCAGTTCCCGGATAAAGCCCAGGGCCTGCCGCGTTTGGGGGCCAATGCGCCGGGGGCTGGCCGGGTCAGGGTCGGTGTAGGGCACGCCCACCACAAATCCCTCCGTCTGGCGCTGGCGGGCCATCTCCAGCAGGCGCTCAATGTCCTGGGCCAGACGGGTGCGGGTGAGGTGGCCAATGGGCAAGGCCATGCGGCTGATGGTATCGCCCACCGCCAGGCCGATGCGGCGCTGGCCCAGATCCAGGCCCAGGAGTTTCAGAAATCCCCCAGGGCCGTTTCATTCGGGGTAGGGGCAGACCTGTGTGTCTGCCCTTTGTTTGGGAGTTCCGACCAGGGCGCACACGCCGGTGCGCCCCTACCGATGGGCCAGCAATGAAACGACCCTGAGAAATCTCCCCAATCCCTTTTTGCAAAGGGGGGCAAGGGGGGATTTGCAACCCGCTCATGGTTCAACAGGCTCACCATGAGCCTGTACATCTCCATGCGCGTAATTCCTACCACCGCTCGCCCTGAGCCTGTCGAAGGGCGACCATGTCCCATCTACTTCTTCAAGCTACGGCGCACCAGCTCCGGCACGCCACGCAGGGCGTCGTCCAGCTTGCCTGCCTGCTTGCCGCCCGCCTGGGCCACTTCCGGCCTGCCGCCGCCGCCGCCGCCAACTACCTTGGCGGTATCTCTGGCAATATTGCCCGCGTGCAGGCCCCGGGCCACCAGGTCCGGCGTGACCATGCTAATCAGGATGGGGTTGCCCTCCACCACCGCCGCCAGCACCAGGGCCACGCTGGGCAGCTTGGCCTTGAGGAAGTCGCCCATCTCCCGCAGGGCGTCGGCGTTGCCCGCCGAGGTGCGGCCCGCCACCACTTTGACGCCCTCCACGTCCTGCACCCGGCCCAATAGCTCCTGGGCCTCAGCCCGCAGGCTGGCGCGCTCCATGGACGCCAGGCGGCGCTTCAGCTGCTCGTTATCCTGCAGGAAGCTGTCCAGGCGAGTTTCCAGGTCGGCTGCCGGGGTTTGCAGCTTGCGGGCCAGGGCGTCCAGCCGGGCCGACTGCTCTACAAAAAGCTGCTCGGCGGCGCGGCCCGTCACTGCTTCAATGCGCCGCATCCCGCCGCCCACGCTGGACTCGCCCAGCACAAAGATGGTGCCCACCTGGCCGGTGGCCGCCACGTGGGTGCCGCCGCACACCTCCAGGCTGAAGGGGGCCGCCGCCTGCTCATGGTCGTGGCCGCCACCCATGGACACCACCCGCACCACGTCGCCGTAGCGGTCACCGAAGAAGGCCAGGGCACCCTCCCGCACCGCCTGGGCGTAGCTGGTCTCGTGGTATGTCACCTGGAGGTTGTCCCGCACCTTCTCGTTGGCCAGGCTCTGCACAGAGAGCACTTCCAGGGGCGACAGGGGGCTGACGTGGCTGAAGTCGAAACGCAGCCGCTCCGGGGCCACATGGGAGCCGGCCTGCCGCACGTGGCTGCCCAGCACCGCGCGCAGGGCAGCGTGGAGCAGATGGGTGCCGCTGTGGTTACGGGAGGCGTCCAGGCGGCGAGAGACTTCCACCCTGGCGGCGACGGCCTCGCCCAGGGAGATATCGCCTTGCACCACGACGCCGCGGTGGACAATCAGCCCAGCCACGGGACTCTGGGTGTCCTCCACCCGCACCAGGCCGTTGGGGCCGGCAATTGTGCCCCCGTCGCCGGTCTGGCCGCCGCCCTCCGGGTAGAAGGGAGTCTCCGCCAGGACTATCTCCACCTTCTGGCCCTGGGAGGCATGGCCCACCGAGACGTTATCAAAAAGGATGGCCGCCACCGCCGACTGCCGCTCCAGCCCTGAGTAGCCTACAAACTGGGACTTGCCCACTCCCAAGGTCTCATAGGCGGTGAGCATCTCCATGCCGCCCTCAAAGGCGTGGGCGGCCCTGGCCCGCTCCCGCTGCGCTTCCATCTCTTTCTGGAAGCCCGCCATGTCCACGTCCAGGCCGTGCTCCTTGGCAATTTCCTGGGTCAGCTCAGGGGGGAAGCCGTAGGTGTCGTAGAGGGCAAAGGCGTCAGCAGCGGGCAAGGAAAGTGCATCTCCCCGGCGTGCGTCCACTTTAACCCTGGCAATGGCTTCGTTCAGTGCAGCCAAACCCACTTCGATGGCCGATTGGAACCGCTCCTCCTCCAGGCCGATAACCCGGCGGATAAAGTCGTCGTTCTCCCGCAGTTCCTTATAGGCGGGGGAAAACCGCTCCAGCACCACCTGGGCCACCTGGGTCAGGAATGGCTGGGTGAGGCCCAGCCTGCGCCCGTAGCGCACCGCCCGCCGGATGATGCGGCGCAGCACGTAGCCCCGGCCTTCGTTGCTGGGCGCCACGCCGTCGCCAATCAAGAAGGAGGCGGCGCGGGCGTGCTCGGCCACCACCCGCAGGGCGTAGTCAGTTTCCTGGTTCTGGCCGTAGCTCTTGCCGGTAAGCAGGCATACCCGCTCCAGGATGGGCATGAACAGGTCGGTCTCGTAAACGTTGGGCTTGCGCTGGAGGATGGCGGCGGCCCGTTCCAGGCCCATGCCGGTGTCCACGCTGGGCGCGGGCAGGGGCGTGCGGTTCTTCTGCGGGTCCTGGTAGAACTGCATGAACACCAGGTTCCACAGCTCCACGAACCGCTCGCAGTCGCAGTTGGGGTGGCAGCCGGGGATTGGCGCGCGCCCCGACTGTGTCAGGGTGGCCCGTTCCTGGCGCAGGATGGCAGTGAGGGTGTCCGGCGCCACCATATCCAGGCCGCAGCTTTTCTCCGGGGCGAAGTCGTAGTGCAGCTCGGAGCAGGGGCCGGTGGGGCCTTCGTTGCCCGCAGGCCCCCACCAGTTCTCCCGGTCGCCGTAGCGGTAGATGCGCTCCACCGGCACGCCAATCATCTCGTGCCAGAGCTGGAAGGCCTCGTCGTCGTCCAGGTGCACCGTCACGTAGATGCGCTCCGGCTCCAGCTTGAACGGCCCGGTGACCAGCGTCCAGGCAAAGGTGATGGCATCCTTTTTGAAGTAGTCGCCGATGCTGAAGTTGCCCAGCATCTCAAAGAAGGTCAGGTGCTTGTGGTCGCCCACGGTGTCAATGTCGGTGGTGCGGAAGCTCTTTTGGCAGCTAGTGAGGCGGCGGCGCGGCGGAGTCTGCTCGCCCATGAAGAAAGGCTTGAAGGGCACCATGCCCGCGCTGGTGAACAGCAGGGTGGGGTCTCCCGCCGGAATCAGCGAGGCGCTGGGCATGGGCAGGTGCCCCCGCTGCTCAAAGAACTGCAGGTAGGAGGCGCGAATCTGGTCTCCGGTCATGGCGTGCAACTTCCTGTAGGACAATGAGTATTTGCGGGAATTGTATGGCAGGGGTGGAGGAGCGTCAATGCAGACGGAGCTAAGCCGGGCGCGGCCAGCAGCGCCGTATCCTGCGCGCAGTAAGCGGCACCCCTACATATGGGCTGAAAATTAACCAAACCCGGAACCCACTGGCGCCTGCCTTGACGTTAGCTAACCATCACCATACAATTTAAATACCTTAGGCACATACTTCGGAGGTGCTGATGGACTCCAGCATCATCGGAAAGATTGACAAGGCCAGGAAATACGCCGAGGAGAAGGAGCGGGTAACCATTACCAGCTTCAAGGCCAGCTTTCAGGGCAACCACAACACCTATCAGGTGAGCTTTGACTCCGGCGTATGGCATTGTCAGTGCCTGTTCTTCACCACCCGGGGTGTGTGCGGCCACACCATGGCTCTGCAGCGGATGCTGGACGAGGTGCTGGCCCATGCGGCCAAGGACGCGGTAGCCGCCAACTAGCTCCGGCCCCTGACGCGGCAACCCATCCCCAAAGCTGGGGCGTATTGGCTTTTGCTTATACTCCCATTAACTTCGGTCTTTGGCTTTGGCCTTTGCCCACGCCGCCTTCCTTTCTTGGGATTCCATGTAGTCCCGCAGCACGGCGTTAATGCGGGCCTGGAAACCCCGGCCTTGCAGTCTGAACCAGTCCAGAACGTCCCGGTCAATGGGCAGGCAGACCCGCGGCTTGGGGCCGGGCAGGATAAGCGCCGCCTCGGCCAGGTCATCGTCGCTGAGGGGTTGAGCATCCGGGTCTGACAGGGCGTTGGCCTCAATCTCCTCTTCGGTCATGGCAGCCAACCGCGCCCAGTCGGTTTGGTCGTCCCGAACATCACCCAGGGTACGCCTGACGATACGCTCTTGGCTCACGGCGACTTGCCCTCCTGGCCGAGATAATACGGTATACCTCGCCTCGAACCGTGTAGACGACGTAGACCGCTTCCCCCTCCGTGACTCCAATAACGGCCTCTCTGGTTTCACCATAATCTCGTCGAGAGTCAATGCAATCCAGTGTCGAGCCAGCAAATACCTATTTGGCACGGGTAAAGTCTATCCCGTGCTTAGCGAGGTTATCCCGATTCTTGGCCTCATCCCATTCAAAGTCCATGGAAAGCTACACCTAAAGTATAGCAAAGTGGATATACAGGTAATCCCAGAGCGTAGCCAGCCCGGAGAAGGCCAGCAATTGGGAACCAGCCCCTTACCCCTCAAACTTGCGGAACACCAGGCAGGCGTTCTGGCCGCCAAAGCCAAAGGCGTTGGACAGCGCCACCGCCACGTCCTTCTCCCTGGCCTGGTTGGGCACGTAGTCCAGGTCGCAGGCGGGGTCCGGCGTCTCGTAGTTGATGGTTGGGTGAATCATACCCGAATTGATGGTCTTGACACAGGCCACCGCCTCCAGGGAACCAGCGGCCCCCAGGGAGTGACCAATCATGGACTTGGTGGAGCTGACCGGGATTTTGTAAGCCAGGTCTCCGAACAAGCGCTTGATGGCGGCGGTCTCCACAGCATCGTTCAACGGCGTGGAGGTGCCGTGGGCGTTGATGTAGTCCACCTGCGCCAGGGTAACCCCGGCGTCGGCCAGGGCCAAGCGCATGGCGGCCGCGGCGCTGGCGCCGGTCTCCTCGGGCTGCACCAGGTGCCCCGCGTCGGAGGTGCTGCCGAAGCCCGCCAGTTCCGCCAAAATGTTTGCGCCCCTGCCCTGGGCATGTTCCAGGCTTTCCAGCACCAGCAACGCCGCGCCTTCTGAGGGGACAAAGCCATCACGGCCCGCATCAAAGGGGCGGCTGGCCCGCTCCGGTTCCTCGTTGCGGGTGCTGAGGGCGCGCATCACCGCAAAGCCCGACAGCCCCAGCAGGCTGATGCCCGCCTCGGCGCCCCCGGCCAGCATTACATCGGCCGCGCCACGGCGGATGGCCTCCAGGGCCTCGCCCATAGCCTGGTTGGATGCGGCGCAGGCAGTGGTGGCAGTGGAGCTGTAGCCGTGGGCGCCCACCAACCGGCTGACGTTGGCCGCCGCCATGTTGGGCAGGATCATGGGAAAGAAGAAGGGGGACATGCGCATGCCGCCCCTGGAGGCCAAGATGCGGCAGTTCTCTTCCAGGGTAGGAAAGCCGCCGTTGCCGTTGCCCAGCACTACGCCTACCCGGTAGCTGTCTTCTTTGGATGTGTCCAGCTGCGCCGAAGCCACGGCCATCTGAGCGGCGGCCACGGCAAGCTGGGAGAAGCGGGCCATGCGCCGGGCTTCTTTGACGTCCAGGTACGCGGCAGGGTCAAAGTCCCGCACCTCGCCGGAAATGCGGCAGGGGTAGACCGTGGGGTCGCACAGGGTCATAGGCCCCACGCCGGACTTGCCCGCCACCAGGTTGCTCCAGAAGGTCTCCACCCCTTGGCCCAGGGGAGTAACGGCTCCCATTCCAGTTATGACAACTCGTTTACGCTCCATGATTTACCTGCACATCTGGTATTTAACCGCCGAGAACGCTGAGGACGCAGAGCGAACAAGCGTATTTACCGTGTTGAAATCTCTGCGGACTCCGCGTGGTCTGCGGTGAATATTGGGAGTCGCCTACACCGCCTGAGGCGCCCGCAGGTCTGGGGGCAGCAGGTCGGGGTACAACTCCGGGGTGATGCCCAGGACCGCCTCCCGCAGTTCCGCCGCCACAAACAGTGAGCCAGTGCCCAGTACCAGGTCCCCCGGATGGGCCTGGACCAGCGCCTGGGATAGCGCATCAGCCACTGACGACGCCTGCAACGCCTGCCTTCCCGCCGCCTGGAACTCCGCCGCCAGGGCTGAAGGGGCCAGGGAGCGGGGGTGGCGGGAGCGGGCAGCATAAACCACCTGCGCCCGCGCGGCCAGCAGCCGCACCATCTCCGCCACGTTCTTGTCCCGGGAGAAACCCGACAGAGCAATCAACCTCTTGTGTGGCAAATAGCGCGCCAGGGAGTCCAGCAGCGCGCCCATGGAGTACGGGTTGTGGGCGCCATCGGCCACCACCAGGGGATCGCTCGCCAGCACCTCCATGCGGCAGGGCCAGGACACTGCGGCAAAGCCCTGGCGCATGGCCTGCCCTGAAATTGGGTGGCCCTGCTCTTGAAGGACTTCCAGGGCGGCCACGGCGGCGGCGGCGTTTTCCAGTTGGTACTGGCCCAGCAGCGGCGTGCGCAGCTTATGTTCACCCAACCGTCCGTGCACCACCAGGTCCTGGCCAGTGATGTCAGATTGCCCGCCCTCCCAAGTTACGTCCTTCCCCACCAGGATGGGACGGGCGTTTCGCTTACGGCAAGTGTCTAGAATGACTTCCAGGGCATCCGGCGACTGCGGCGCAGTGACCACCACAGCCCCCGGCTTGATGATGCCCGCCTTCTCCGCGGCAATCTGGGCGATGGTGTCTCCCAAAATTGCCATGTGGTCCAGGCTGATGGAGGTAATGACGCAGACCTGGGGCTGCACCACGTTGGTGGCGTCCAGGCGGCCGCCCAGGCCTACTTCAATAGTCTGGAAGTCCACCCGGTCCTGGGCGTAGCACTGGAAGGCCATGCCGGTCATGAACTCAAAGAGAGACACCGGCCCCAGGCCGGTCGCGGCTTCAACCTGCTGGGCGTGGGGCAAAAGCTGCGCCACCAGCGCGGCGAACTGGGACTCACCGATGGGCTGGGCATCCCGGCGGATGCGCTCGCGGAAGGTATGCAGGTGGGGCGAGGAGTAGAACCCGGTGCGGTAGCCCGCAGCGTGCAGCGCCGAGTCGCACAGGGCGGAGACGCTGCCTTTGCCCTTGGTGCCCGCCACATGAATGGCAGGCACACTAAGCTGGGGGTTGTTCAGGCGCGCCAGCAGCGCCTCCATGCGCCCCAGGTCGTAAATGCGCTTCTGCCGGGGTGCGGCGGCCACGCTGCGCTCGTGGTCCACCATTGCCAGCAGCGCGTTTATGGCTTGAGGGTAGTCCATAGCTAATGGTCCCGGATTCGCGCCGGCATGAACCCCAGCGCAATCTTTAATCCATCGCCAAAGCTGACCGAGCGAATATAGCCAATGTTGCCTTCCATGGAACGGGGGGTAAAGCCAAACACCCGCTCCACCGAATCAGGTTCGGCCACGTTGCGCACCGGCAGCAGCCGCAGCTGCTCGCTGGTTACGGGCGGCCTGGGCTGGACTTTTTCCAACACCGCCACGTTCAGCCGCATCAGCCACACCGGAACACGGGCATAGAGACGCCGCTGGCCCAGGGTGCGGGCTATCAGGCGCAGGAGCTGCGCGTAAGTCACCTGTTGCGGGCCGCCAATCTCCACAGTTTGCCCATTCAGGTCGTCCCGCTCCAGAGCCAGGGCCGCGCACTGGGCTACATCTTCCGCGGCAATGGGCTGGAAGAGATTGCGGCCCGAACCCACCACCGGCACCACCGGAAAAATGCGCACCACTCCCGCCAGGGAGTTCAGGAATTCATCGCCTTCACCAAAAATCAGCGAGGGCCGCAGAATCGTGTAAGGCAGCCCGCTGGAAACCACCGCCTGCTCCCCCTGCCACTTGCTGCGCAAGTACGCGGATGCCGCTGCATCCGCCGCGCCAATTACGCTTACATGGACCAGCTTGCCCACAGTGCCGCTGGCCTTGGCGGCAGCCGCCAGATTGGCGGCACCCTGGCGGTTCACCTGGTCGAAAGTGGCGCCCTTGCGCTGGCGGATAATGGCCACCAGGTGCACCACGGCGTCGGCGCGGTGGCAGGCCAGGGCAAGGGTGTTGGTGTCCGATACACTGCCCTGAATCCAATCCACCGAGCCTTCCGGAAACAGGTCTTGCCGGGGCCGCGAGTGGGCCAGCGCCCGCACTTGGTGGCCCCGGCCCAGCAGTTCCCAAACTACCCGGCGGCCCAAAAATCCGGTGGCTCCTGTGACCAGGACTAACATGAAGGCAAGCTACCCTCCCAAGGCGCTTCCCGAAAAGGTCTGTGAACTCCCCTTACTGGCGCTGACGGTCCGCGGGAATGTAAGGGATGAAGCCTTTCTCATAGGCGATCTCTTGGACCTCGCGAGGCATCTGGCGAACATCTACAATGATGTCATTCACCATGACGAACCAGATGGGTGAGAATGATTCCAACCGGCTCGGCAGGCACCATTTATGGTCAAACTGGTGCATCTTGAACATATCTCGAATGAGTTTCGACTTACTGCTTGTAGAATTCTGGTTGACCCCAAACAAACGGCTCAATTCGCTGGCGCGAAGGTGTGGAGTTTGGGACGAATCAAACAGAAAGTTGACAGCGCCAAGGGCATGGATAATTCCACTGGCCCACACCTCGGGTTTGCCGCGCACAATGGGGGATGGGCGCTTACGCGCCAGTGCGGCGGCTAACTGGCGTGCCAGCGCGGCATATTCTTCGTTTAGATGTTCAGCACAGAATGAATCAAGCAAGGCGGCAATTTTCCCGTAGGCTGGCCGCATTGCGGCTGGGACAGCATCAGACTTTTGTTGAGGCATATTAATTACCCAGGCTCCGCCCTGTCCTTCACCCAAAGGCGTATGGTCCAAACTTACAATACGGTTGTGAAATCACCTGACTCATCTTAGCAGGTTGCGGCACGCCCAGCCATTCAGAGCTAATAGCGGTCAGGCCCGTTATCCTAGAGGGTGTTGACATACTAGACAGTGGCTTCGCTTCGCTTGGGGTGACAGCTTCGGCATTTTGCTAGAGGGTGTGTGACAATTCCCGCTCGTGGTGAGCTTGTCTAACCATGACCGGGAAAAACTGCTCATCCATTCGACAAGCTCAGGGCATGCCCTGAGCCAGCCGAATGGTGGGAATGGATGCATTAGCCATCCATTGCCTGAATATGGCTAAAAGTGTGATTTCCTTGGGTGTAGCTGCCCACTTGATAGTTGTGTTACCTCAGTATAGAATTTTTTATAGCACTGCCACGAATTACAGAGCGGTGTTGAAAGGAATGTGTACAAGAGGAAATTAATGAAACTGGTATTCGTCCACGGGGCTGGGGATTCCAGCCTATCCTTCTACTACCAACTGCGGCATTTCCGTAATTCCAAGGCGATTGACCTCCCCGGCCATCCCAACTCCAAGCCTTGCACCAGTATTGACGCCTACGTGGAATGGGTGCGCGGGTTCAACACTGCCCGCCGCTACAAGGACGTTGTGCTATGCGGCCACTCCATGGGTGGCGCCATTGCGTTGCAATATGCCCTCCGGTATCCCAACGAACTGAAGGCACTGATTCTGATGAGCACCGGCGCCCGCCTGCGGGTCCGCCCGGACCTGATTAAGCAGTGCCAGAACGGCGGCGCCAACGCCGGTGTCTGGCTGGAAGCCCGGGAATCCCAGTATGAAGGGATTGCTCCGGACATTCACCAGGTGCTGATGCAGCGGGCCAAGGAGATAGGCCCGGCGGTGGCCTGCAACGACCTGAATGCCTGCAACCATTTCGACGTGATGGAACAGGTTAAGGAGATTAGCCTGCCCACTATGGTGCTGTGCGGCAGCGCCGATGACACCACCCCGGTTAAGTACTCGGACTACCTGGCCCAGCAGATAAAGGGGTCCAGGGAGAGGGTAATCCCGGAAGGCAGGCACTACGTTCAGCTGGAGAAATACCAGCAAGTGAACGAAGCCATTGAGGAGTTCCTGGCGGAACTCAAATAGCTCCCGGCAGTTTTGGTTCGAGGACAGGGGGCGAGGATCTCCTCGCCCCTCTTTATTTGTGCGATGGGTGGTACCAGCGGCTGTGGAAGAACAGCAGTGGCGCACCTTCGGCTCCCTCACGGATTTCCTTGACTTCCCCCAAGTAGATGGTATGGTCGCCGGCCACGTGGGACTCCATCACCTGGCAGACAAAGGACACCATTGACCCGTCCAGGACGGGCACCCCGTCGGCGGAAGTGCTGTAGCTATAGTCCACTTCGCCGTGGCGGTCGGCGGGGCGCTTGGCAAAATAGATTCCCAGCTTCTCCTGGTCCTGCCGCAGCACGTTGATGCCAAACCAGCGGGAGTGTTCCAGGTATTTGTAAGTATGAGTGGAGTGGGCCACGCAAATCAGCACCACCGGCGGCTCCAGGCACACCGAAGTGAAGGAGTTGGCCGTCATGGCGTGGGGCTGGCCGTGGTCGTCCAGGGTAGTTACCACCGTGACGCCGGTGGCAAATTGGGACATAGCTTTGCGCAGTGACTCTTTTGTAATCACGGTGGCCACACTTCCCCCTTAAGAATTGATTGAGCTGATTATAGCTCTGCCCCAGCACATTGGCAAAACTTGGCTTTTGTGCAGGGGCAGTCTAAGAGCGTGTTTAAAAAGTGCTGTGCACTACCAGCGCTCACCCTTCGACAAGCTCAGGGTAAGCGGTTTTTCCCGCTCGTGGTTCGACAGGCTCACCACGAGCGCCTAGCATTTTTAGACACATTCTAACAAGCTCTGGTTTCTGTAGGGAACTATTACTCTATGCAGTCCGGCCCTGCTGCCGCGGCATTCCGGTGTAAGGCATGAACAGCGACACCAGGAAGGCGATGCCGAAGAACCCTGCCGCCAGAAAGAAAGCGGTTTCCCGCCCGTAAGCGTCCGCCAGAAACCCGGAACCAATGGCGGTGGCTGCGCCGAAAAAGGCGTTGACGCCCCACATTAGCCCAATGAAGGTGCCCTCCAGTCCCCGGCCCGACGCCATGTCAATGGCCGCCGCTTGGCTCAGCGAGTTGACCGAGAAAGCGAACAAGCCAAAGAGCGCCACCGCAATAGTAAACCCAATGCCGCCATTGCTCAGCACCATCGCCACCGGCAGGGCTGCCGCCAGCACCAGCACCGCCACGATGATTGGCTTGCGGCCAATGCGGTCGGACAGCGCGCCCAGGACCGGCCCGGCCACAATAGCCCCGGCCTGGAGCAGCGCCACGTGAATGCCCATGACCAGGTAGCTCTTGCCCAGGTCCTGCACCAGGTACAGGGGCACAATCCACAAAAAGGCCCGGTCACCCATGCCATGCAGGGCGGAAACGGCAAAAATGGGCAGAATGCCCACCGCTCTGCCCCCCTTGAACGCCTCCTGCAAGCTGCGGAATTGGGACCGAATGTCCCGCAAGTGGCCGTCCCGGTGCATGGTCAAGGCTCCGGTATAGTGCAGCACCACCGGAATCAACAAAGCTAGAATCAGCACCATCGGGGTGCCGCCGCCCAATACCCAGCGCCAGCTCACTACTCCCAGCAGGGCGGTGGCCACCACCGGCGCAATGGCGTCGCCCACGTTGCCCGTGGAGCGGTGCAGGGAAACCATCAGGCCCCGGTGCCGGGGAAAGCGGTGGGCCAGCAGTCCCAGGGCCGGGGGGTGCCACAGCGCTGCGCCTGCTGCGGGCAGCAGCAACGCCAGCAGCAGCACCAGGTAGACTGGAGATATGGCCACCAACAGGTAGCCCAGTCCCACCATGGCCATGCTGATTCCCAATATGGCGGCCCGGCGGTGCAGGAAAATGTCGGTGAAGAACCCGCTGGCCATGCTGGTGATTCCGCTGGAGATGGAACGCACCGCATCCATCAGTCCCGCCTGGTAGTTCACCAGCCCCAGGTCAACATAAATGCTGGGAATCACCGCCTGGAAGGCGCGGCCGTAAAGGTGTTCCAGCCCGTGGGCGCTAATCAGGGTGCTGGCCATCACCGAGTTCTGGCCTCGGCTGACTTGTTGGGCTGGGGGTTGGGAGGCTACCTGAGCAGCTTCGGCCATATAAATCCTGCCCTCTCAGACACAGTGTTGGATCAGGTTCGCGCCGTGGCACGGTCCAGTCCCTTGGATTCCGCAAGTATACTCCAGCAGGTTTTGGCGGGGAAGGCTGGTTTGCGCTAAATCCAGGTTCGTTTCATTTTCCAGCATATGCTGGCCGAGTAGTCCCGGCACCGTCGGGACGTATCGAGACCATGTTACTGTTGATTTCGATATGTCCCAATAAAATCGGGACTACTCAATCAACAATGTATTCCTCCCACGCCCGAGAATGAATCAGCCCTGGCGCCAAACCGCAGGCGCAGATCATTGTCGTCCATCTATAATTAGCTATCGGAGCTTCGGAGGCACCATGCGGGCGCTGATTCTTTCCGACATTCATGCCAATCTGGAGGCGCTGGAGGCGGTGCTGGCCGATGCCCGGCGCAGGGGCGGATTTGACACAATCTGGTGCCTGGGCGATACCGTGGGCTACGGCCCGGACCCTGGCCCCTGCTTGGACCTGCTGCAAGACCACCCGCTGCTGATTGTGGCTGGCAACCACGACTACGCAGCGGCGGGCAGGATGGGCGTGGAGGAATTTAACGATGCGGCCGCCGCCGCCGCCCGGTGGACTGCCGGGCTGCTTTCGCCCCAGCACACTGCCTTTCTGGCTGGCCTGCCTCTGACCGCCACCAGCGGCCAGTTCACTTTGGTGCATGGCAGCCTGCGCGCCCCGCTCTGGGAATACTTGCTGGAGCCGGAATCGGCCCTGGGCACCCTGGAGCGGCTGGCCACCCCTTACTGTCTGGTAGGCCATTCCCACATCCCCTTTATCTGCCGGGAAAATGGCGGCTTTCCGCGGTTTGTGGAATTTACCGAGGAGCAGGTCTTTCCCCTGGGGGAGGAGCGCTGGATTATCAACCCCGGCGGCGTGGGACAGCCCCGGGACCGGGACCCGCGGCCCAGCTACGCCATCTACGACAGCCAGGAATTTTCCGTGGAGCGCCGCCGGGTTACTTACGAAATTGCGAAGACCCAGGCCAAGATGCGCCGGGCCGGGCTGCCCCAGCGCCTGATTGACCGCCTGGACTACGGTGTCTAGGAGGGTGAATATATCGGCTCATGGTTCGACAAGCTCACCACGAGCGGAGGGAAAACGCTCACCCCTTCGGCTGGCTCAGGGCAGGCTCTGCGCATGTCGAAGGGTGAGCGCCTGTAGAGTAAGGCGCTTTTCAAACACCCTCTGAAGCAAATTTTGTGAGGTTTGCCGGGCCTGCGCCGTAGCGCTCCAGCCAGCCTTTTCTATTGACAAGGTGGCGGCTGGTTGGTAAATTCTGATAAGTCTTATATGCCCGCGCAATACTGTCGTGGGCCGCTAGCTCAATTGGCAGAGCAAAGGACTCTTAATCCTTAGGTTCTCGGTTCGACTCCGAGGCGGCTCACCAACTTTGTCTCTACTCCAATTGGTCTGAGGGGAAGTGTCGAAACTGGCAGACGAGCATGACTTAGGATCATGTGCTGAAAAGCGTGGGAGTTCGAGTCTCCCCTTCCCCACCATTTGGATGATTCTCGCACATATCCTCAACCGCTCAAGAGTTTCTTGATTTCAGCCCAGGCAGCCCCATGTCCGGCAATCCCAAGCAGTGAGGAGTTCAGGTGGCAACGCTATTAGAGGTTAAAGACCTGCGGACTCAGTTCTTCACCTTTTCCGGTGTGGTCAAGGCAGTGGACGGGATCACCTATGAAGTGGAAGAAGGTGAAACGCTGGGCCTGGTGGGGGAAAGCGGCTGCGGCAAGAGCGTCAGCGCCCTCTCCCTGATGCGCCTGATTCCTGACCCTCCCGGCAAGATTGTGGGCGGCGAAGTGCTTTTTGAAGGGGAGGACATCCTCCGCCTGGATATGGATGACATGCGCCGCATCCGGGGCGCCAAAATGGCCATGGTGTTTCAGGAGCCCATGACCTCCCTTAACCCGGTGCTTACCCTGGAGCGCCAGCTTAGCGAGACCCTCCAGCTGCACAAAGGCATGACCCGGGAGCAGGGCCGTAAAGAGGCGGTCAACCTGCTGGCCCGCGTGGGCATCCCAGATCCGGAGCGCCGGGTGCGCCAGTACCCCCACCAGTTCAGCGGCGGCATGCGCCAGCGCGTAATGATTGCCATGGCCCTGAGCTGCAACCCCAAGCTCATCATTGCCGACGAGCCAACCACCGCTCTGGACGTGACCATCCAGGCCCAGATTCTGGAGCTAATGAAGTCCCTGACCAGGGAGTTTGGCGTAGCCCTTATTGTCATCACCCACAACCTGGGAGTGGTGGCCCGTTACGCCGACCGGGTCAACATCATGTACGCGGGTAAAATCATTGAACGGGGCACTGCCCGGCAGATTTACAGCAACCCGCGCCATCCCTACACGGTGGGCCTGCTCAAGTCCGTTCCCCGTTTGGACCAGCCCCGGCGAGCCAAGCTGGACCCCATTGAAGGCCAGCCGCCGGACCTGGTGAACGTCCCGCTGGGCTGCGCCTTCCGCGCCCGCTGCCGCTGGGCAGTGGACAAGTGCGCTACCGATACTCCCCCGCTGATGTCGGTGGAGGACGGCCACTGGTCGGCCTGCTGGCGCACCGAGGACCTGGGCACCAGCGCCCTGGATGTTAATGCTCGCGGGCCGGCGACTTCCGCCAACGGCAACGCCAGCGCTCCCGCTTCCTAAGCCGGACAGGCACGGCAACGCTATCCCATTCAGCAGTGGAGAATAAGCAGCCATGACCACCATGCCCGCTTCCCAGGCCCAGGGCCAGGCGGGGACCGCCAGCGGAGATATCCTGCTTGAGGTCAATAATCTCAAGATGTATTTCCCGGTCACCTCTGGACTCATATTTCAACGTGCCACTGGCTACGTCAAAGCCGTGGATGGCATCAGTTTTTTTGTCCGGCGCGGTGAAACTCTAGGATTGGTGGGAGAGTCTGGCTGCGGCAAGACCACCACAGGACGTTGCATCCTCCAGCTATACAAGCCCACCTCCGGCAGCATCAAGTTTGAGGGCACCGAACTGACCAGCCTTAACACAAACCAGATGCGGACCATGCGCCGGAAGATGCAGGTAATCTTCCAGGACCCCTACAGCTCCTTAAACCCGCGCATGACCACAGGCAACATCATCGGCGAGCCGTTGATTGTCCACAACATGGTTTCCAACAAAGAAGAATACAAGGAGCGGGTGGGCGAACTGCTCCGCCACGTGGGACTCAACCCCTACATGGCTGACCGGTTCCCTCACGAGTTCAGCGGCGGCCAACGCCAGCGCATCGGCGTGGCCCGCGCCCTGTCGGTGAACCCTGAGTTCATCGTGGCCGACGAGCCGGTTTCCGCCTTGGACGTGTCCATCCAGGCCCAGATTATCAACCTTATGGAAGAGCTTCAGGAGAAGTTCTCCCTCACCTACCTGTTCATTGCCCACGACCTGGCGGTGGTGCGGCACATCAGTGACCGGGTGGGCGTTATGTACCTGGGCCGGTTAATGGAAGTCTCCGACCGCAACGAAATATACATCAATCCTATACACCCGTACACCAAGGCCTTGCTTTCCGCCGTGCCCATTCCGGACCCCATTGCGGACGCCCAGCGGGAACGCATCCTGATGACCGGCGAAGTGCCCAGCCCCCTGAATCCCCCCAGCGGCTGCGTGTTCCACCCCCGCTGCCCGCTGGCTACGGAGAAGTGCTCCCAGGTGGTGCCCCAGCTTAGGGAAGTGGAGAACAACCACTGGGCCGCCTGCATCAACGTACCTGGTTACGGGGAAACGTAACGCCAGCTTTACAAAGCAAGGCACTTCATTGCGCAGGGGCAGGCCGCAAACCTGCCCCTATGTGCGTCTTGCAAATCCTTGTGACCGGCCAGCCCCCATGTTACCATTGAAGCACTATGGACCAGTCTCACATTCGCAACTTTTGCATCATCGCCCATATTGACCACGGTAAGTCCACCCTGGCTGACCGTTTCCTGGAGCTGACCGGCACCGTCCGGCCCCAGGAGATGAAGGCGCAGCACATGGACCAGATGGAGCTAGAGCGGGAGCGCGGCATTACCATCAAGGGCAAGGCCGTGACCATGTATCACCAGGCCCCCGGCGGCCAGACCTACCAGCTTAACCTTATTGACACCCCAGGCCATGTGGACTTCAGCTATGAGGTCTCCCGCGCCCTGGCCTCCTGTCAGGGCGCCTTGCTGGTGGTGGACGCCAGCCAGGGCATTGAAGCCCAGACCATCGCCCACGCCTTGGTGGCCCTCCAGCACGACCTGGTGCTGATTCCCGTGGTGAACAAGGTGGACTTGCCCCAGGCCGAACCCAAACGGGTAGCGGGCGAGATGCAGCAGATGTTTGGCTTCAAAGAAGAGGAAGTCCTCTTTGTTTCAGCCAAAGAGGGTACCGGCGCGCGGGAAATCCTGGACGCGGTGGTGTCCCGAGTGTCGCCGCCGCCGGGCGACCCGGCGGCGGCCCTGCGCACCCTGGTGTTTGACTCGGTATATAACTCCTACAAAGGCATCATTGCCTACGTGCGGGTGGCCGACGGCCAGGTCTCTCGCAATGACAAAATCCAGGTGATGTCCACTGGCAAGACGGCTGAGATAGTGGAGATTGGCGTATTTTCTCCTGCGCCCAGGCCCGCCGATATTCTAACCACCGGCCAGGTGGGGTACATTGCCACGGGTTTCAAGGACGTGCGGGAGTGCAGCGTGGGGGACACCCTCACCAGCGGCGGCCGCCCAGCCCAAAAAGCTTTGCCCGGTTACCAACCCCTCAAGTCCATGGTCTTTGCCGGCCTGTACCCCTCGGAAGGCGAAAACTACGCCAACCTGCGCACCGCCCTGGAAAAGCTCCAGCTCAACGACGCCTCCCTGACCATGGAGCCGGAGAGCAGCAACGCCCTGGGTTTCGGGTTCCGCTGCGGGTTCCTGGGATTGATGCACCTGGACATTGTGCAGGAGCGCCTGGAACGGGAGTACGACCTGGACCTGGTGGTCACCGCCCCCAGCGTGGCCTACCAGGTGGTGATGCAAGATGGTCAGACGGTGCGGGTGGACAACCCTTCCAAGTTGCCCAACGTAGGCGAGATTGACGAGATTCAGGAGCCTATCCTGAACCTGACCATCGTGGTGCCCAACCGCTACATTGGGGCAATTATGGAGCTGATGCACTCCCGCCGCGCCGAGTTCAAGCGCATGGAGTACATCCAGGGCTTGGGGGCCAGAACTGCCGTCCAGAATGCCCCGGCGGTGACCCGCCAGGCGCCCACTGACGCGCCCCAGTCTGGGGAGGGACAGTCCCGGGTCGTCATGGAATACGCCATGCCCCTTGCCGAGATGCTGGCGGACTTTTATAACCAGCTAAAGTCCCGCACCCAGGGCTACGCCTCCCTGGACTACACCTTTGAGGGTTACCAGGCCGCACCCCTGGTCAAGGTGGACATCCTGGTCAACCACCAGCCGGTGGAGGCCCTGTCTATGATCCTGCACAAGGACCGGGCCGTCAGCATGGGGCGGATGCTGGTGGAAAAACTGCGCAGCTCCATTCCCCGGCAGATGTTTGAGGTGCCCATCCAGGCTGCTATCGGCAGCCGGGTCATTGCCCGCGAAACGGTGCGCGCCATGCGCAAGGACGTGCTGGCCAAGTGCTACGGCGGCGACATTACCCGCAAGCGAAAGCTGCTGGAAAAGCAGAAGGAAGGCAAGAAGCGCATGAAGATGGTGGGCCAGGTGGAGGTGCCCCAGGAAGCCTTCCTGAGCCTGCTGAAGATTGGCGCTGAGGAGTAGGCTGGCGTGATGTTCCTTCTCCCACAAGGGGAGAAGGCTAGGACGAGGGGATATCACTCGCTTTCATCCGGTCCAACAAGATGTGCTTTGCCCGGATAATCATCGTCACACCGGCGAAAGCCGGTGTCCAGGCCCACTACAGAGTTCGGCCATAACTGGGTTCCGGCTTGCGCCGGAACGACGACCTATCCCTTGGCAAGCCCACAAGATGTGTGGCGCTTAATGGCAGAAATCCCCCAACCCCCTTTCTAAGAGGGTGTCTAAAAAGGCTAGGCGCTCGTGGTTCGACAGGCTCACCACGAGCGGTCCTTCAGCCGAAGGACGCTCACCCCGAGCTTGTCGAAGGGTGAGCGCTGGTAGTGCACAGCACTTTTTAAACACGCTCTAAAAGGGAGGTCCTTTACACTCCCAGGGCCTCCCGCAGCTTCTTTAGCTGCTCCAGGTGCTCGCCCCAGTGGCGGGTAAAGCCCCGCTCCATAATCATCTGGACCGTCCGCGTCTCGTCCCGGCCCCGGCTCTTCAGGTGCACCAGAATGGACTTGCCTTCAAAGTCCCCTTCTTCCGCCAGGCCCACCGCCGCCTCCAGCCCCTGGAAGAACCGCTGCAAGTCTGCCCGCACCTGGTCCATGCTGTAGGCCGCCCGCTGGGGCGTCATGTTGATCAGGTCAGCCCACAGGTCGTATTCGGTTAGCTGGCCTGTCAGCAGCCCCATCAACACCCGGTGCACGCCCCCCGGCGGGGTGTCCAGCAGGTGGTAAATTACCTCCCGCGACGACCACGCCGCCGGTTCCGGCTTCCAATCGAGGCAATAGTCCATTCCCTCCAGGGCCTGGAGCAGTTCATCCTGGATGCGGCGCACACTGGACAGGTGGGTGTTTTTCTGGCTGGTCAAGACCTCTTCTCCGTTGTAGGAGCGAGGCATGCCTCGCTCTTACGCATCTGGGACTCTTTTCCATTTCCCTCCCCGGGGCCGGGAGGGGAATCTGATGGTTGAAGGCTGACTGCTGAAGGCTGATAGCTCTACGGCTTCAACACCATCAGGAACAGGATAATTACCGGCAGCAGGGTGGCGATGCCGCCGTACATGGCCCATTGCTTGCTGGCCTTGGTGTAAGCAGGGTCCAGAGTGCCCTGTTGCACGCTGGCCTGGGCCAGCCGGGCCATGCGCCGCTGCAGGGGCAGCAACAATCCCAGCCAGATGAGGGCGGTAATTATCAGCAAGACCAGCGACCCGCCCAGCCACGGCTCCTGGAACCGCTGCCACCCTGTCATGCCGACCATAAGGATGCCGGTGACGAGCAGGCCCGCCAGGCCGGGCAGCGTAAAGGCGTAGTCGGCGGTAGAAATAGCTTTGGCGGTGGCGGCGATGGCCTCCAGACTGCCGGAGCGGTCGGCGCGCACCTTCCAGAAGGCGGCCGTGATGATGTTGCCCAGGAACACCACCGCCGAGAGGATATGAATTGCCAGCAGGATTTGAAAGGTCATGGCGGCTCCTAAATTTCACCGCAGAGCACTGAGATGTAATAGAGAACCAATCTAAAAAAACTTCTGCGTTCTCAGCATTCTCCGCGGTGATTGGTTACTTCCTGCAGCATCGCCTCTGTTGCTCCCCTGGTGTCCTCCCGCGCCAAGGCAAACTCTAGGGAGGCCCGCAGCAGGCCCAGGGGCGTCCCCGTGTCATAGCGGCGGCCCAGGAACTCGTAGGCGTAGAGCGGATGGTCCTCCAGCAGCAGCGACATGCCGTCGGTAAGCTGAATTTCGCCCTTGGCTCCGGGGGCCGTGCGCTCCAGGCACTCAAATATCTGCGGCGGAAGCAGGTAGCGCCCCACAATGGTCAGGTTGGAAGGGGCCTTTTCCCGCGGCGGTTTCTCCACCAGCCCGTTGATGCGGTACACCCTTTCCCCCGCCGGGCTGACATCCACTACGCCGTAGTTGTGGACTGTCTCCCAGGGGGTTGGGGCCACTGCCACCACTCCGCCGCCAAATTCCCGGTGCACTTCCAGCATCTGGCTGGTGACACCAGGCGAGTGGGCCACGATGTCGTCGGGAAGCATCACCACAAAAGGCTCATCACCTACTGCGTCCTTGGCCGTCAGGACGGCGTGGCCCAGGCCTAAGGGCTGCCGCTGGATGACAAAAGACACCTCGGCCAGGCTGGCGGCACGCCGCACCCGCTCGGCCAGTTCGTGGGCCCCGGACCTTGCCAGCCGGGACTCCAGGCGCGGGTCGGGCCGGAAATAGGCGGCGATGGACTCCTTGCCGGGGGCCGTAACGATGATGACCTGCTCAATGCTCGCTTCCGCCGCCTCCTCCACCACGTACTGCAGGGCCGGCTTGTCCAGGATGGGCAGCAGTTCCTTGGGCACCGACTTGGTGGTGGGCAGCAGGCGAGTGCCCAGCCCAGCGGCGGGAATAACGGCTTTGCGGATGGGTGTAGCAGATATCATGGCGGGCTTATTCTATTCTTCTGAGTTGCCGGAAGCAGCAGGAGACTTAGCTGGAAAGGAATACACGGGCACCCTCACGGTTCGGCGTGTCGCCGGCGGGGACTGGCGCAACTGGTCCAATTGTTGGCAAACTCCGGCATCAAAGTACTGCTCGCCGCAATCTTGGCAGACCCAGGCGGGCACGTTCTCCACCAGAATTAGTTTTTCGCCCCACCAATTCTCCGCAGTCACCGTTTTCAGCTCTGTCTTGCCGCCGCATAGGTAGCAACGTGTCACCATCTTGCATTCCTCAACGTTGACCACGGGTGCGCTCATCAACCCAGCGATGCGGAGTGGGTTCATAGACCGTAATAATTAAAAGTGTACCACTGGGGTCAAAGGCACAGACCGCATGGATAGGTCTGCTCTCCTTAGTATATCCCAGGACTAAAGCGCTTGGACCGCGTTCTGCGTCTGAGTAATCTTCCAATATTGCACCCCTTGCCAATGCGAGAGCCACATCTGTGGACTCAATGCGCCGTCTACCAGTTCGCTCTCTGGCATGGTGTGTCATAGCCCAACGCCCGGTCTGTACGGCTTCGTGGACGGCCTGTATAAAGGCGCTCTCCGGCGACACTACATCACTTCATTATTGATTGCTGTTGCTAAGTACAATCCAGCGTTTGACATGGTGCTGTCGCTAGCCTACCATTGAATTGGAGGCCGCGCTACACGGGGAGCCAGCGGTGCCCTGTACCCGCAATCCGCTATAGCGGGGTGGAATTCCTTCTCCCGGCCTGGCCGGTTGGCCTATGTCCTGGGGGTTGATATTGAAGGTTGGGTCCCACGCGGCGCAGACTTGTGAACCCCGCCAGGTCCGGAAGGAAGCAACGGTAAACAGGATCCTGCGGGCGCCGTGGGAGCGCCTGGCCCGAGTCATCTCTCCGGTTACGCTGACCAGTCATGGTCAAAAGAAGGTGTGCGGTCTCTAAATAGCCGTCAGCACTCAGCTACCAGCCGTCAGGCCCACCCAGCCCCAGGGATGGGCAGGGTAGCTGATGACTGATTACTGATCGCTGAATGCTAACCACAACCACCCGACACAAGTCCAAGGCGCTGGGCCAGCACTTTCTGGTTGACCGGCGCATCCTGGGCCGCATTCTGGCTGCCGCGGAGCTGGGCCCCAACGATCTGGTGTTGGAAGTTGGCCCCGGCCGCGGCGTTCTCACCCGCCTGCTGGTGGAGCAGGCCGCGCGGGTAATAGCCATTGAGCTGGACCACGAACTGGCCCAATCCCTGCCGGTGCGGCTGGGTTATCCCGCCAACCTGACGGTGGTGGAAGCCGACGCCCGCACCGTGGACATTGCCGCCCTGGTAGGGCCAGACAATCCCTACAAGGTGGTGGCCAACCTGCCCTACTACGCCGCCAACCCCATCATCCGGCGGTTTCTGGAGGAAGGCCCTCAGCCCGTCCTGCTGGTGGTGATGGTACAGCGGGAAGTGGCCCGCAGTATGACTGCCCAGCCCGGCGAGATGAGCATCCTTTCTGTGGCAGTGCAGTTCTATGCCACCGCCACCCAAGTCTGTACCGTACCGCCAGCCGCCTTTCGTCCGCCGCCCAAAGTAACCTCGGCGGTGGTAAAGCTGGTCCCCCGGCCCGCACCGCCGGTGTCTGTAGCTGACCCCGCTGCTTTTTTTGACCTGGCGCGGGCGGGATTTGCCGCGCCGCGTAAACAGTTGCGCAACTCCCTGAGCCAGGGATTGGGAGTGGATGGACAGGTCATTGGGGCGCTGCTGGAATCCCTGGAGATAGATGGCCGCCGTAGGCCGGAGACTCTTTCTCTGGAAGAGTGGGCGCAGATTCACTGGGCTTGGAAGGAGCGCAAAGAGATTGGAAGTCCGGGCCTTCGCCAAGATTAACCTCACTCTGGAGGTGCTGGGCCGACGCTCCGATGGTTACCACGAGGTCCGCACCATCCTCCAGACCATTGACCTGGCCGACCGCCTGGTGGTTCAGCCAGCCGCCTCTCTGCAGGTGGAGTGCGACGACCCCGCCTTGTCCGGCGAGGCAAACCTGGTCTGGAAGGCGGCCACGGCCCTGGCTAAAGGCCGTGGAATCGTGCCTAAGGCCCGCATTAGTATCCACAAGAACATCCCGGTGGCAATGGGCATGGGAGGAGGCAGCAGCGACGCCGCAGCGTCCCTGGCTGCCCTAAACCGGCTCTGGGACTTGCGGATGGCCCATGCTGAGCTGGCCCAGGTCGCTGCCGGTCTTGGTTCAGACGTGCCCTTCTTTTTGTGGGGCGGCACAGCCCTGGCCCAGGGACGAGGCGACGAGATAACGCCCCTGCCCACCCTTCCTTCCACCCAGTTGCTCCTGGTATGTCCAGCGGACACCATTCCCCAAAAGACCGCCCGGCTCTACTCACTGCTTACTCCTGCCCACTACAACGATGGCGCAAATACCCTGCGCCTGGTCCAGGTCTTGCAGCAACACTGCTTTTCCTCCAGCCTGCTGTCCAACGTTTTTGAAGCGGTGGCCTTTGGGGCCTTCCCCTCCCTGGAGCGGCTGCGTCAGCAGTTGGGCCGCATCGCTGGGGCGCCGCCAAGGCTTTCCGGCGCTGGCCCCGCCCTTTTTTGCCTGCCCGCCACTCCAGAAGAGTTCCAACAGGCAGAAAGGGTATTGCAAGGCGAGGGGGTCAGGGCGTACCTTGTTAACACTGTGGCCAGGGGATATGCCCTTGACGCCAATTGCAATTGAGCGAGTGAACGGATGAACGTACTGGGCGCTATTACCATTGAGATGAGTCCTAACATTGCGGCCTTTGGCGGGCTGCTGCTTTCATGGCATGGGGTGTTTACCTTTGTGGCGGTGGCCGTGGCGGTGTTCCTCACCGTGCGCTGGGGCGTCAAAGAGGGCATGCAAGCCGACCCGGTGCTTTCCGTGGCCGTTTGGTGCATCGTCGGGGGCATCCTGGGGGCGCGGTTCTTACACGTTATAGACTTCTGGGGCAGCGTCTATAGCCACAACCCCCTGTCGGCCCTTTACTTGTGGCAGGGGGGCATTGCCCTATACGGAGCTATCCTGGGCGGATTCGCGGGTGGCGCGGCGTACATCACCATCCGCAACTCCAGGTGGTTTCTGGCGCTGTGGGGCAAAGTCTTCCGGTTCATGGGCGCTCCCGCCAAAGCTCCTCTTCCTGCCATTGGGCACTTGGCCGATGTGGTTGCTCCCGCGCTGCTCATTGCCATGGCCATCGGGCGCATCGGCGACATCATCAACGGCGAACACTGGGCCAAGTTCACTTCCCTGCCCTGGGGCGTGATATACACTCATCCGGACAGCCTGGGAGCCGGGCGCGCGGCCAGCCATCCAGCCGTGGTCTACGAGATGATTCTGGACCTGCTGATTGTGGCAGCCCTGTGGCCCCTGCGCCACCGTTTCCGCCCCCACGGCATGGTGTTCACCCTGCACCTGGCTGCGTACTCCATTGCGCGGTTCTTCCTTAGCTTCCTGCGGGAGGAAGTGAACGAGTATTTTCTGGGCCTGAACGAGGCCCAGTTGGTGGCCCTGGCGGTGGTAATTGTTACCATCCCCTTGCTGGTTTACAAAGCCCAGTTAGTGCGTCCTGGGACTGCGGCGGCCGAACCTGCCCGGCAGAGGTGATTTGTAGCTAACAGGGTGTGTGAAATGTCATCCCCATGAAAATAGCTTCCTCTCCGGCTTTGCCCAAAATGTCATTCTGATCAGAGCGAAGGATCTACAATGCAAGTCGTATAGGCGTATATCGTAGATTATTGCCCAGTTTTCTAGATTCTTCGTCGCCACAATAACATCGGGACTCCTCAGAATGACACTTTTGAGGCAATTCCCATAAGGGGAGAGGGGTAGGACACACAATTTTCATCCTTCCTGGCGGTACTTTTTGAATACGATAAAGGGGTGGGTTTTGCGACCCACCCCTTGCTGTTGCCACCTTCGCTGCCGCGCCCGCTAATACGTCACGTCAAACTTGCCGTTGGTGACTTTCATGGTCCCAGTTGCGCCGCCCACCGAGGGCATGGCCTCAAAGGAGAAAGTGCCCACGGCCCGGTGGTCGGTTAACGTGGTGAAGGTGATGGTGCCTGTGCCGCCCTGGGCGTAGGAATTCCACACCTGGCTGGAGGAATTGCCTACCATGGCCGAGGCAGCTTTGGGGTTCAAGAACGCCAGTGAGTAGGTGCCCGGCCCTGTTACCTGGCCTACCCCAATGGTGATGCCCGAAGCGTCGGAGTCAAAGCCGGTGATTTGGAACAAGCCGTTGTTGTTTTTATTGTAGGTGACGTACAGTTGAAATGAACTGCTCCATGCTTTGCTATTAATCTCCGCCGACATTGCGCCCGTGCTGGCGGTCTGTCCCGATGCGGGGGGCGCTGGGGTTGCGCGTGGTGTGGGAGTTTTTCCTGCGGCGCCAGCGGCAGGCCGGGACGATGAAGTTGTGTAAGCCACGTCGAACTTGCCGCTGGTGATTTTCATGGTCCCGGCAGCGCCGCCCACCAGCGGCATGGCCTCGAAGGAGAAGGCGCCCACCGCGCGGCCGCCGCTCAGGGTGGTGAAGGTGATAGTGCCCGTGCCACCCTGGGAAAAGGAGTCCAGCCCTGGCCGGAGGAGTTGGCAACAATGCCGGAGGAGCCATTGCCATTCATAAAGTTCAAGGTGTAGGCGCCTGGGCCGGTGACGTTGGCAATGCCCAGAGTTATGCCTGTCCCGCCGGCATCAATCCCGCTCAGCCCAAAGAACTGGTTTTGGTATGTGGCGGCGGCCACTATGGAGCTGTTCCATGCCTTGCCGTTGACCTCCGCTGACATGGCGGAACTGCCAGCGGGCTGGGCGCCGGACTGCGCCGGTGCTGCCGGTGCTGCGGCGCTCCCGGCGCCAGGGGCAGCGCCTGCGCCGGATGCGGGCGCGCCGGTGGCTGGGGTATTGGCAGGCGTGGGGGAGTTGCTGCCGCTGCAGCCCGCGACGACCAGAGCTGCCAGTACCAGGCTTGCCAGGATAACCATTAGCCGGTTCAATGCCATTTTGCTTCCTTCAGTCCAAGCAGATTCCAGGTAACTAGTCAATTAGGACTTTGCCCAAAAAGTATGGATTTCAATAGCCGGTAGCGTTTTGCATACAATGACATGAGTCATCCCGAATTTTCGGCCAGATTTGTAGGGAGAGGAGCCAACGCGGTACGGCCCCGTCATTCCATCCTTCGGCTGAAGGATGGAATCCAGTTGCGGCTCTGGGTTCCGGCTTCCGCCGGGACGACGGCATAGTTGCTCTGGACTTGGCGCGGGTTGGTGCAGTTGTCATTCCTTGCTGTCAAACTCTGGGATGACTCATATTTTGGCAAAGCCGGTCAATTAGCTTTATGTAGTTCCGTCCTTCAGCCGAAGGATAGAATCCGGCAGTACGGCTTAGCCACACTTGTATCTGGACACTGGCGAAAGCCGGTGTGACGATTAGAACTCCAACTTTCTGCCACGGCAAACTGACCCAATGCCAGAGTACAGAATATGGTGAACCTGTGAAACGCATTCTGGCTGGATGGGATTATCCACCGCTGGGCTGCCAGTCGGCGACCTTTAGCGCCAGGGAGCCGTTGCCCCGGCGGGAATCGGGGGTGATTCCGTACACCAGGTCAATGCGGGAAGGGGCGGCTGCCCAGCCGCTGGCCTGGTTAAAGGCCAGGGCGTTCCACTCGTGGCTGCCATCCCGCACCCGCAAAAACAGGTGCTGTCCGGCGTTCCCCATGTACCGGCTTTCCAGTACCCGCAGCCCGCGGGTGAGAAACATCGGTTGGGGATTGGACTGGCCGAAGGGTTCCAGCGAGGCCAGCCACTGGGTAAGGCTACCGTGCAAGTCGCCCAGCCCCACTTCCGCGTCCACTGCCAGGGCCGGGCGCAAGTCGGTGGCGGCCAACTCGCGTTGGGCTATCTCGGTCAGCCGCTCCTCCAACAGGGGGAGCTTGCTGCGGTGCAAGGTGAACCCCGCAGCCTGGGCATGGCCTCCAAAGCGCACAAACAGGTCCTGGCAGGCGGCAAAGGCCTGCACCATGTTGAACTCCGGAATGCTGCGCCCGCTGGCCACTAGCAAGTCGCAGTCGCGGGCGGCCAGGGCCACGGCAGGCCGGTAGAAAGTTTCCGCCAGCCTTCCCGCCACCAGCCCGGCAATGCCTGGAGTGATGCTGGCGTCTTCCACCAGCAGCACCGGTGGCAGCGAAGGCCGCTGGTAAACTTGCTCCTGGGCTGCGGCCCATGCGGCCTCGGTAATCCGGCGGCGGTCCCGGTTCATTTCCTCCAGTTTGTCAGCCAGGGCCTCTCCCTCTGCATCCGAGTTGGTGGTGAGCAGCTTGTAGCTGTCCAGGGCATGGCTCATGCGGCCCGCCGAGTTAAGGCGGGGCACCACCTGGAACGCCAGGGATTCGGCGGTCAGCGCCTGCGGGTTGATGCTTGCTCGCCGGTACAGCGCCAGCAGGCCGGGGCGTCTGGTGCGGGCCAGTTCTGCCAGCCCCTGCTGCACTATAAACCGGTTTTCATCCATCAGGGGCACTAGGTCGGCTATGGTCCCCAGGGCGGCCAAGCCCAAAATTCCGGGCGGCCAGGGCTGCCCGTGGAGCTGGTAAAGGCCTTGCACCAGCTTGAAGGCCAGTCCCGCGCCGGACAGGCTGGGAAAGGGATAACGGCTGCCCGTTAGCCGGGGGTTGAGGATGGCCACCGCCTGGGGAAGCTGCTCCAGGGGTGTGTGATGGTCGGTGATAATTACGTCCATGCCCAGTCCGCGGGCCTGGGCCACTTCCTCCAGAGAGGTCACGCCGCAGTCCACGGTGATAATCAGCCGCACGCCCTGGGCAGCCAGGCGTCGCAGTGCGTCACCGGACAGGCCGTGGCCTTCTTCCAGCCGGTGGGGCAAGTAGGGTACTACCGGCACTCCCAGGGCCTCCAGCCCTTGCGCCACAATGGCAGTGCCGGTCAACCCATCCACGTCAAAGTCGCCAAAGACGCCCACTTTCTCACCGTGCTGGACCGCCCGGTAAAGCCGCTGCAACGCCTGCTCCATTCCCCGCAGCCGCATCGGGTCATAGGGCAGCCGCTGGGCGGGCTGAAGGAACAGCCGCAGCTTTTCCGCAGTGTCTATGCCCCGGCGCAGCAAGACTTGCACCGCCGCTGGCGGCAGGTCCCGGGGCAGGCTGTGGGAAGCAGGCGGGGGCGGCAGCGTCCAGCGTTTGGCCGGCAGGGTCATGATTGCCCGTCTTTCTTGGCCCGGCGCTGCTCCAGCCATTTACGGCGCAGTTCCTGGCGGCGGGCGTTGGCCTGGGAGACCCTGGTTATCAGGCGGCCCAAAAACATGTACCGGAAGTCATAGCCCAGGAAAGTGTCAAAGGCTCCCCATAAAGTGTACAGGAACAGTAGAAATGCCACGGTCCAGGCGGTCAGGGCCAATTGATTAGTCCAGGGGTCGTCAGACAGGCTGCTGAGAAAGACCAGGATGACTATCATCAGGTGCACCAGGGACGCTTGCAAGCCCTGGAAGGAGCCCCACTGCTGGCCTCGCCGGCGAAAAGCCCGGCCAATGAAGTAGGCCACAACTGGGGCGGGGATCAGCGCCATGGAGAGGGGCAGGAACCCCGTGGCAGTGAGGGGCACGCCTATCAGCAGGGCGCTGCCGTGGGCCAGGGCGCTGCCCCGGCGCTCACCCTTGCTGAAGGTGGATGGTGGAGGCTGCGTCCTGCGCAAGGCGGCTCTGATCAGCCAGCCCGGCCGGGGCTGGTGAACACCAGCACGGAGTTATGCCCGCCAAACCCAAAGGAGTTGCTCATGGCCACCTGGAGAGGCTTTTGCCGGGCCTTCAGCGGCGTGTAGTCCAAATCGCAGTCCGGGTCCGGCTCCATCAGGTTGATGGTGGGAGGAATGATTCCATCCCGCATGGCCATCAGGCAGAATGCCGCTTCCAGCGCGCCACCCGCCCCCAGCAGATGCCCGGTCATGGACTTGGTGGAACTGATGGGCACTCGGTAAGCGTCCTCGCCCAGGGCCAGCTTGATGGCTTTGGTCTCCTGGGAATCGTTCATGGGGGTGGAGGTGCCGTGGGCGTTGAGATAGTCCACTTCTGAAGTGTCCAGCCCGGCGTTGCGCAGCGCCTGGAGCATGGCGTTGGCGGCGCTCTGGCCGGTGGGGTTAGGCTCGGTCAGGTGGTGGGCGTCGGAGGTTGCCCCGTAGCCCTTCAACTCACCTATGGGGGCTGCGCCCCGGCGCTGGGCGTGTTCCTCGCTCTCCAGAACCAGCACCGCGGAGCCTTCGCCCATGACGAAGCCGTCCCGGCGCTTGTCAAAGGGGCGGCTGGCCCCCTTGGGGTTCTCGTTAAAGCGGGACAGGGCGCGCAGGGCATTGAACCCGGCCACGGCAATGGGCGAGATGGGGGACTCGCTGCCGCCCGCCAGCACCACGTCGGCCTGGCCGCGGCGCACCATCTCCCAGCCCTGGCCCAAGGCATCGGCACCGCTGGAGCAGGAGGAGACCACGCAATAATTGGCGCCCATGGCTCCCGTCACCATAGAGACCTGGGCCGAGGCCATGTCCCCCAGCATCATGGGAATAAGGAAGGGCGTGATGCGCTGGGGGCCGCGCTGGGCCAGCACATCGTACTGCTGGGACAGAGTGATGATGCCGCCGATGCCGCTGCCGATAATTACCCCTACGCGGTAGCGGTCTTCCTGGGCAATGTCCAGGCCAGCGTTGCGGCAGGCTTCCTGGGCGGCCACGGCGGCGAACTGAGCAAAGCGGTCCATGCGCCGGGCCGATTTGCGTTCCAGGTAGTTCTCCGGGTCAAAACCCTTGACCTCTGCGGCAAAGCGGGTGTCAAAGCCGGTGGTGTCAAAGGCCGTGATGTTATCAATGCCAGACTGGCCCTGGACCAGGGCAGACCAGGTAGATGGCATGTCCAGCCCCAAGGGGCTGACTGCGCCGATGCCGGTGACCAGGACACGGTGGTATTCAGTCATGTTAGAGAGGCCTTATTTCAGTAAGGGCGTCATCAGAGCAGCCCTTACCCGCTTTTTTACCCCCATTCCAACCTTCCTCTTTAAAGAGGGAAGGGGTAAACGTTCCCCCCATTGGTAGGGGGAGGGTTAGGGTGGGGTTGATTTCGCTACTCCCGCTGCGGGCTGGTGCGCGGCGCATCCACCACCCGGTTGAGCATTTCCGACAACTCGTTGATGCGGGTGGAGACATTAGCCGCCAGGTCCTTGCCGCCCGTGGCCAGGGGGTCTGACAGGTTCCGCAGAGCCTCAGCCAGTTCGGCAATGCGGACGCCCACGTTATCCGCCACGTCCCGCCGGGCCGAAGCCAGAGGCTGGGCGGCGGCGCGCAGGTTGTCCGACAACTCCCCCAGCCGCTGGGACAGGTTCTCGCCCAACTCCTTGCCTGCCACCGACACCGGAACTGACCAGGTCTTGAAAAAGTCCGTGGCCTCCGCAATGCGGGTGTTGAGGGTGTCCCCCAAGTCCCGGCCCGTGGAGGAAATTCGCAGGCGGTAAGAACGCAGGATGCGGAAGATGCGTCCGTACAGGTTGTCTATAGAGCTAAGGTGGGAGGCATAGCGATTATACAGCTCCCGGCTTTCCTGCATGGACCAGCGCCGGTCGTAGTGGACAAACTGGCGGCCGGTGTACAGGTGGTAGGGGCGCATCTCCCCTTCCTGCAGCAGTTCGCCATTTTCGTTCAGGGGTTTCAGCGATTCCCAGTTGGAAGTGGCAGGCAAGGGGGTGAGCAGGTTGGCCGTCTGGTACTTGCTCACCTGGGTCACCCAGTCGGCCATAGCCATGATGCTTTCTTCCGTGTCGTAGGGCAGGCCAATGATGGTCATGGCCACCATGGAAAAGCCCAGGCTGTTCAGGGCGGTCAGGTCCTTGTGCATCTGGCCGGGTTCCTGGCGCTTGCGGACAATCTTCAGGTTCTCCGCGTTGTCCGACTCCACGCCGGCGTAAATCATCTTGATGTTGGCTTGCATCATGGCGTGGGCCAACTCCGGATCCTGGCCCACCTCGGCGCGGGCCTGGCAAATCATGTACATGTTGTCGGTGTGGCCCTTCCAGCCCTTGAGCCGCTCCAGGCGCTCGTTGCGGTACTTCACCGCCCGCAGAGGCGGCGTGTGCAGGTCGTCGGAGATAAAGACGTTAAAGCCGCCGTTGCGGGAAGTGTGAATCAGGCCGTCCGCGGCCATCTGCTGGAGCTGGTGCAGGCGCTTTAGCTCTGTCTCCCGGCTAATCAGGCGGTAGCCCAGGAACTGCTGGATTACCTGGCAGTAGGTGCATTTTTCGGTGCAGCCCCGCACCGTTTCCAGCACGCCGCCGGCCATGGGGAAAGTGCTGCTCAACCCGCGCATGGACCGAAAGTCAGGCAGTTCCACAAAGTCCGGGGCAACCAGGCCAGCGCGGCGGGTCTGGATAACCTGCCCGTCCTGGCGGTAGCTGATGCCGGGGATTTTGTCCAGGTACTGGTTGCGGTCCGGGCCGCGGCGCTCCAGCAGCACGTCGCTGAGCTGCCCGATGATATCCTCGCCCTCGCGGTTCACAATCACGTCAAAATCGCCGCGGGCAAAGGCCTCTTCGGGCAGGGGGCTCATCTGGGGGCCGCCGCCGATGGTAATCAGGTCCGGGTGGTATTGCTTGGCCAGGCGGGCAAGCTGGTAGGCCCTGGGCGCTTCGTTAATCAGGGCGGTGACCATCAGGATGTCCACGCCCTCCAGGTCCCGGTTGGGGTCCATAGGCCCGCAGCGGTCCTCAAACCAGATTTCCCGCTCGTATAAGTACGGCCCCTGCCACTGAGCCAGTGCGCCGGAAAGAAACAACATTCCCTGCCGCGGAATGGCGATATATTCGAAGTTGCCTCCGGTGGAGGCTGGCTGTACCAGCATGACGCGCTTGATTCTGGGCATCCCTACTCCTCGGCGGTGTGTCGCCAGCAAGGGAATAGCTTGGGCGCAGTAACCCAGCGTGGACATTATACACTATGGGGTTAGGAAGCAAGTAGGGTTTGGTGAACGGAATGGGACCGGCGGCACGAGTCTATAGCCCTTTCTTCCTCCCGGGATGGGGGAAGGGGTTACCCATCACCTAGGTTCTCTCCCATAAGGGGGCCTTTGCCCGAATAATCGTCCTCACACTGGCGAAAGCCGGTGTCCAGGCCCTATACGGGTTCTGGCCATATCTGGGTTACGGCGGAAGCCGTAACGACGCCCTGTCCCTTAGAGGGTGTTTAAAAAGGCTAGGTGCTCGTGGTTCGACAGGCTCACCACGAGCGGTCCTTCAGCCGAAGGACGCTCACCCTTCGACAAGCTCAGCAACTGTCTTGAATGTCAAGGGGTTTGCAATGCCAACCCAGGATTCCAGGCATGACCATGCTTAAGCATCGAGTTGAGAATGGTGAGCAGCTTGCGCATGCAGGCGGTGAGGGCCACCTTTTTGGGCTTGCCTGCGCTACACAGCCGTGCGTAGAACTCCTGGATCGCCGAGTTGTGCCGGCTGG